>JGI1684J13235_1000153_pt1 | contig 25646 bp, 23 predicted proteins | sample PonA232FremontCA_2_FD_13235 | JGI IMG/M metagenome (IMG submission 13235) | reverse complement strand
CCTTTCATACGCGCGGCTTTGTGGAACCCGGTGAAAAAAGCTTTGGAGAGCGTCGGTTTCCGTCGTGTCTCGCGCCGGATCCGAAACGGCTTAGACGGTCGGCATGACGGCTGAGGGAGACGACGGCAGTGGGGCGATCGTGGGTATTCGATAGCCACGTCTATACGTTGAGCAACCAATCGATATAATTGGAGTGTGTCGTTACTCCGAACCCGCCTTAGCCACCGCGTCCTCCTTCGCCTCCGCCTCAGCCCTTCTCTCTATCTCCTCCTCGGTACGGTGTTCGTCGCCCCACTGCTCCATCTCGTACCTCATCATGAACATCGGACCGACCACCTCGTCGCTCTCACGGAACGAAAAGGCGACGCCGAGGAAGATGAGGGCTCCCGCCCCTAGGAGGACGGCGGGTGCCAAGACCTGCCCCAGCGCGGCGTACAGTATACCGGAGCCGAGAACGAACGTCGAACCGACCACCGACATCACGGTGCGTTTGTTGCTTGTCTTGACCTCGTTCTTCAGCTCCTCCTTTATGCTGTCGACGTGGACGTGCTGGCTCCTCTCCTCCGCCTCCCTGCGTATCTCTTCGAGTTCGATGTCGAAGACGTCCTTCTGTATGAAGAACTTGGCGAGATGGCTACTGAAGTCGTATCCGGGTTCGACACTCGCCGCTATACCCTGTACGCCCGTCGTGGTTCGGAGTCCGAGGAGTATGTCTTGGTTAAGTTGCAGAGGGAAGTCCTCGAAGCTCTCGTCGAACTTCTGACCTATCTTGCTCATGTCGATGTTGGATATGTCGCCCGCGACGTCCTTCGAGAGCGCGTCCGCCCACTCGCGCACGGCGTCGAACTCCTTGCCCGACGTTATCTCAACGGCGTCCATGTCCTCTAACGCCGCGACGACCACGTCGGGGTCCTGTATGCCGAGACCCGCGAAGAAACGTGCGAAAGCGTCCGTGACCTCCTTGTCGGGCTTCTGTGACAGACCGTAGTCGTAGATGACGACCTGACCGCTCCCGTTGACCGCTATGTTCCCGTGGTGCGGGTCGGTCTGGTAGACGCCGTAGACGAACGCCATACGGAGGTATGCCTCAACGAGACGTTCGGCGACCTTGGAGAGGTCGTGACCCATATCCTCTATCGCCTCAAAGTTCTTTATTTTGACACCGTCCTCAAAGCTCATCGTTATGACGCGGTCAGTCGAGTAACCGTCGTACGGCTCGGGGACGACGACCTCCTCGTCGAATCCCTCGCTCACGATGTTCTCGCGTATCTCGCTCATTATTGCCGCCTCGCGTCCGAAGTCGACCTCCTCGCGTAACGTCTTGTTGACGTCGTCGGTGACTGCGACTAGCGACTCGGCGTGCGAGTACTGACCCGCGAGACGGAGGAGACGGTAAATCATCCACACCATTATGTTCAGCGCACGCAGGTCGGCTTCGATNATACTCTTAAGACCCGGGCGCTGTACCTTGACGGCGACCTTCTCACCATCGACGGTCGCTGGATGTACCTGAGCGATAGACGCCGACGATATAGGCTCATCGTCGAACTTCTCGAAGACCTCGTCGATGGAACCCAGTTCACGCTCTATGACACGTTCGATGGAGTCGAACTCCTCCGGCGGCACTTCGTCCTGAAGCTTCTGTAACTCGTCGATGTATATCGGAGGGATGAAGTCGGGACGCGTCGTCATGAACTGCGCCAGCTTGATATACGTCACCCCGAGTCCTTCGAAAGCATCCGCGAGACGACGGGCACGGTCACGACGTTGCTCACGGTTAAGTTCACGTCTCCCCCCGAAGAGAAGGTACTTCTTCATGTCTCTCGCATGTGTAATAACTATCGGCGTTAGAACCCAGAACGCCTTTACCACCCGCGTCACTGCCTTTCCTCGTACCATGGATGTTAGTTTATGATATATGGATAAAAGTCTATAGCCTGTTATAACATATTTATATATTTTCCTTTGGCTTGTGCCCAAGGAAAATTGTACATATACCTCGGTAGGTTCACGGTTGCGAGTCGACGTTCGTCGTCAGTCGTGGGGATGCAGACGTTCGATAGCCTCGTCCACGGCGTCGGTTCTTCCGAGAACCGTCAGACGGTCGCCGCTCTCCACCACGAAGTCGAGTTCGGGAACCTTGTTCTCGCCTCCCCTGCTTACGAGGGCTATGACACAGCCCTTAGGGAGTATCTCGTCTATCTCGCCCACTGTCTTGCCTACGGTCTCCTCGTCTGTCATCTCTATCTCCTGAACGTCGCCGCTTCTACCGAGTTCGCCCATCCATTTCGACAGCGCGGGGCGTTCTATGAGGTTGTCGATAGCCCACGCCGTCGACGACGACGCCGCGACCGTCTCTATGTCGAGTTCGTTGAAAGCGCCGAGGTTGTCCGGCTCGTTTACGCGCGTTATGACGCGTTCGACGCCGAGACGTGTCTCCGCCAACTGCGTAACGAGGAGGTTGGTGTCGTCGTCGCCCGTCGCCGCAACCGTTATCTTCGCGCGATCCGCGCCTGCGTCACGTAGGTCGCCTATCTCCGTCCCGTTGCCTTCATGTACGGTAAAGCCGTCCTTACGTAGCCTCTCGGCTACGTCGGCGTCGTGTTCGAGTATGACGACGTTCTCGCCCCGATCCTCCAGCATGTTTGCCAGCTCTCTGCCAACGCGACCGCCGCCTATTACGAGTACATGCATCGGTATCACCTGTAGCTTTTCGGCTATCTGTCGTGCGAAACCGCCTTCGAGTACGACCGTCACGAGTATGACAAGGAACACCGTACCCGCGAGAACACCCGCACCTTCGGGGTTTGACGGTGGCTTCGCGTTCCTGAGTTCGAGCGCAAAAAGCGTCGCAACGCTCGCGGGGATTATACCGCGGGGTCCTACGAAGCTAACGAACAGCTTCTCGTCACGCGTGAGTTCTCCACCTGTCGTCGACGCAAAGACGAGAAGAGGACGCAGAACGAGTGCGACGAAGCCGACGACGGCAAGACCCGCTAAGCCGAGCGAGAACAGCGTCTCGAACTCTATGAGCGCTGAGAGAGCGATGAAGACGAACGAGAGTACGAGTATCGTAACGTCGCCCTTGAACTCCTCTATGGTGTCCTCGTACGGCAGATCGGCGTTTCCGAGTACGACGCCCGCCGTCGCAACCGCGGCGACACCCGCCTCAGGTTCGAGCGTATCGGCGACGCTGAAGGCGAGAACCGCGCCCGCGAGCGTCATGAGACGCGCGTTCTGAGGCATCCAGCCGCGGGGTAGTTCGACACGCGTCAGGAGGTACCAGATGACAGCGGCGGTTACGAGACCTATGAAGACGCCGAGACTGATACGTTCGACGAACTCAACGAGGTATTCGAGCGCGCTCGCCGACGTTGAGGACAGAAGGCTGAAGAAAACCACAGCGGCGACGGCGGCGGTAACGTCGTTTACGATACCCTCGGTTTCGAGCGCCGCCGCGACGGGATCGCGTACAGGGACGACGTCGAGTATAGGTGTGATGACCGTCGGACCCGTGGCGACGAGAAGAGAGCCGGTCACCGCTGAGATGCCCCATCCGACGCCGAGGAGGTAATGGACGGCGACGGTCGTGCCGACGAACGCGAGGAGAGCGCCGACGGTCACGAGACGGAAGGCGGCGGAGGGTGCCTCACGTACCTTATCCACCTTGAGATGGAACGCACCCTCGAAGACTATGATAGCTACGCTGATACCGACGACGGTCGAAAGCTGAGAGCCGAAGACGTCGAGCGTCACGATAGACAGACCCTTTGGACCGACCGCGACACCCGCGAGTATCAGGAAGAGAACGCTCGGAACACGGAAACGGTCGGCGAGAACCTGCGCCGTGACACCGAGGACGACTATGAGTGCGACTATGAAAAGCGTGTTCGAGGATCCGCCTACGGCTAACGGTGCCGCGATCATACACACGCCTCCGGGGGGGCAGACACGTTCATCGACGCACTAACTGTGTCGCCGGGCTACGTCAATCTGTTGACCGTCTCAGAAGCTGGCTGGGTCTATATGACCCTCGCGCCGGAGCTGGTCGGCGTCCTCCTCCGAGTAGCACCACTCTATGTTAGCCTTCTCGTCCTGCCAGTCCCACGGCTCTACGAGGACGACGTTGCCCTCGTCTATCCAGTTACGGTACTTCATACGTCCGGGTATCCGCCCCATACGGTTCTCACCGTCCTCGCACTCGACACGGACGTGGTTACCCCCGTCGTGTCTGGTTACGACCGCGAACATCTCGTCTTCGTTGGGCATACGTAGGTTCTTGCGCCCTTTTTCTTCACTCATAGTTCACATACGTTCCGGAGACGGTAAAGTGAATCGGAAAGGTTCCGTAGCCTTTTCACCGTAGGAGCCTACATTCCTGCGTATGTTGGAGATAGTCGCACGTCTAACCGCCGGTGTTCTCCTCATACTCGGAAACGCCTTCTTCGTCGCTATCGAGTTCGCGTTGACGCGTGCGCGTCAGTTCCCCGAGGAGGAGTTTGACGAACCCGGTCTTAGACGCGCCTGGAAGATGACCGACGACCTCGAAATATATCTGACGTCGTGTCAGGTCGGTATTACGGCGACGAGTATCGCGCTCGGTATAGTCGCGGAGCCTGCGCTTGCGGCGCTTTTCGAACCCCTTCTGCACGACACCTTTCTCGCATCCCTCGGCGCTGGCGGTATACTCTCGTTCATAATCATAAACCTCGCACATCTCACACACGGCGAACAGACACCGACGTACCTCGGCGTCGAACGGTCGAAGTTCGTCTGCCGTTACGGTGCGACGCCTCTCTACTACTTCGCGTTACTCATATCCCCCGTTATCTCCATCGGTGACACCGTCGCAAAATGGACTCTCTCGCTCTTCGGCGTAGAGATGACGGGGGCTTGGCTCGAAACAGAGGTCGAGACGTTCGAGTCACGCGCCGAACTCCGCGCGCGTATGAGCGACGTACTCGAAAAGGGCGACCTGCCCGACGAGCGCCGCGACGAGGTTCTGGGCGCGCTCGATATAGACGAAAAGACGGTCGGCGAGATAGCCGTCCCCGTGGAAGAGATAGTGACGCTTTCGACGGAGGTCGAAGATGACGAAAACGTCCGTCGTATACAGGAAAGCCCGCATACGCGTTACCCGCTCGTCGGCGACGGCTTTGAGGAGTTCGTGGGTATCGTCTACGCCCCTGCGCTTCTAAGGAGCGACGAACTCGCCGAGGTCGATCTTGAGGAAGCCGCGTCACCCCCGATGACGCTTGCGGGTGACACGACGGTTAGCGACGCCGTCGACATGTTCCAAGCCGAAGGGCACGAACTCGCTCTCGTTATAGACGGCGGCGAAACCGTCGGTCTCGTGACCGTCACGGACGCTGTCGAGGAGATCATGGGCGAACTCAAGGATCCGTTGGACAAGGACTAAGACGGCGACAGAAGCCTCCTACCGACGCGTGCCAGCGCGGGTACGTCGCCGAGATGTATCAGCTTCATCATGGCGCGTTTGCTCCCCTCGTTCGCCTTGCTCAACACCTCGTCATCCGTCGCTCGCAGATCACGCATGAACCTGTCGTACCTTTCGTTCGGAACCTCGTACAGGAGGTTTGCGAGGAGAAGACGTGCGTCGACGTTGGGCGCGACGCGGTCGTGCCAGATGTCGTCGTACAGGGACACCGCCTCCGCGGAGAATTCGTCCGCCTGAAGACACGTGTCTGCGGTGACGCCGGCGGCGCGTCCCGAACGCATACATTTTCCTATACCTTCGCCCCAGACGGGATCCACGGACGGAACCGTGTCGCCGACAGCCATGAGACCCGGCGCGCTCATCGACTCCGGCTTCTGTACGTGCGCCGAACCCCGGTGGTGCGCTCCGTCGATACGTACCGCGTCCTCGAAACGCGGGTCGTTCTCTATCCATCTCTCAAGATAGCCGTCCACCGTCTCGCCATCCGCGCGGCGTTCGTGTACCTCGTTCTGTATGTAACAGACGCCTACCTTCGCCGTATCGCCGCCCGTGTGGAAGACCCACGAGTAGCCTCCCGGAGCTATATCATGGTCGAGCCTCAGCATCATAGCGCCGCGCAGATCGGCGTAGCCGTCGGGGTTCATCGAGACGTTCTCCATCTCGTACTCGACACCTATCGCCTGTCTGTCACGGCGCAGGTCTACGACGCCCATCGGCTCTGCGAGCGCCGCGCTCGGTCCCGTCGCATCGACGACGATCTTCGCGCGTACCTCCTCGTCGCCGTTGTAACGCACNCCGACCGCACGCCCNTCCTCAACGACAGGCTCCGATACGCGCGCACCGAAACGGTACTCGGCACCCTTCCTGCGTCCGTCGTCGACGAGCCACTGCTTGAATGCGCCGAAGTCAAGGACGCCACCCGGGTGCTCCTGAACGTAGTGTGAGTTAGGCGATTCGATTACGACGGAGTCGGTAAAGTTCTGTACGACATCATCCGGAATCCCGAAGGAGGCGAGCGTATCGGGAAACGTTCCCCCCGTCGACTTGTTGCTCGTGCTCGGAAACGCGTCTTCCTCCTCTGTTTCGAGTACGACGACGTCGTACCCCCGTGCTGATACGTCGCGCGCGCACTGTGCGCCTGCCGGACCCGCGCCCGCGACAGCGACGTCATAGGTCTTGTCCGTCATGCAGGGGTGTAGCGCGTCGAACGGCTTAACTTCCCGGTCGTCGTTCGTCGAAGTTCGCGCGGACAGATGACACAGATTTATGCACGAGCGTACGTATACATCCGTAGAGATGTCGACAGATACAGAGAGGGCGGTACGCCCGACGTCTTCGGAACTTCCCGACCCGTCCGACGCACAGAACGTCGTCTACGATCCGCGGGAGGAAAGGCTCCGCGAACTCTCCAGCCACCTCGAAACCACGACCGAGTATGGCTCGCCGTCGTACGTTAGCGGGTACAGGTCGCGTTGCGCCGACAGGACACGTAACGTAGTCGACCACGACTTCGGCGACGAAGACTACGCCTACATCGACGAGGCTTTCGACGCGGCGCGCGGCGACGGTATGGTCTGTGTCGACCGTCGGGTCGGAGAGCATCCCGAACACAGCTACACGTGCCGTTTCTACGTCCCGCGCGAACACGCGCGTATCGCTCTCACGCTTACCAAGCTACTCGACCCCGCCGACGACGACGAACCCGACTTCGTTACGGTGCAGATACCCGACGCCGACGAGACGGCTATACGCGTCCTACCCGACGAAGGTGTCACCGCTGTCGTCGGCACCGACTACTCGGGCGAGGCGAAGAAGTCTTTCCTACGTCTGTTCATGTACCACGTCAAGAAGGCGGGCGGTCTGGGTCTCCACGCGGGAAGCAAACGCGTCACACTCAACGACGACGGGGAGCGCGAGGTCGGACAGCTTTTCCTCGGTCTCTCCGCAACCGGTAAGTCGACGCTCACGGCGCACGGTCTCGGTCTCGAACCTCCTGAGGACGCGACGATGTTACAGGACGACGTATGCGGTCTACTCCCTGACGGAACCGTCGTAGGTAGCGAGGGACGGGGTCTGTACGTCAAGACGATCGGACTCGACGAGGACGAACAGCCTGAGACGTACGCCGCTGTCACGCACGGGTCGGCGGTGTTGGAAAACGTCGATGTCGGGGACGACGGCGCGGTGGAGTTCGACTCCGACAGGTACACGACGAACGGACGCGCCGCGATACTCCGTGACAACCTACCGTCGGCGGGCGAAGGTATCGACCTCGACAGCGTCGATCAGGTCTTCTTCATCACACGTAACCCCGCGATGCCGCCCGTCGCACGCCTCGATCCGTCACGCGCCGCCGCGGCTTTCATGCTCGGTGAGTCGATCGAGACGAGCGCCGGCGACCCCGACCGTGCGGGCGAGTCGGTACGTGTCGTCGGAACCAACCCGTTCATACTGGGTTCGGAGGGCGAGGAAGGAAACCGTTTCCGTGACCTCGTCGCCGAACTCGATGTCGAATGCTACGTCCTCAACACGGGATGCATCGGCGACGAGAACCCGACGGATATCTGCGTCGAAGACTCCGTCACCGTACTGCGCGAAATCGCACGCGGTAACGTCGACTGGCGCGAGAGCGGGACCGGAATGACGGTACCCGAAGATGTGCCCGGGTTCGATATAGAAAGGTTCTCGATCTCCCAAAACATCAAGGACGCCGACGAACGCCTTGCCCGACTCCGCGAGGACAGACGGCGCTACCTCGAAGGCTTCGACGACCTTGACGACGAGATCGTCGACGCCGTATACTGAGCTAATAAGTAGCCGGACATATACGGAGAATCCGTTTTGTACCTGCGGTCGAAGTTTCGTTTATGTCTAACGGATACCGCGGAGGCATGCTTGGGTTCGAGAGCAACCGCCCGTTCAGGTACTTTCAGAACTCGGTCGACCGTTTCTGGAACCCTAACGAGATAAGCTTCGACCAGGATCGGGAGAACCTTATTGAGGCGTACGAAGGTGTTAGCGACGAGGCGGCGAAACAGATGTCGACGGTGATGAAGAAGCTTCTGGGTATGTTCGGTGCGGGTGAAACGTCGGTGACTGAGGACATAGCGCCGTTTGCTATGGCTTTCGACTCGGTCGAGAAACAGATGTTCATATCGTCGCATATGTACGAGGAGGCGAAACACGCGACCCTGTTCGACCGTTACTGGTCGGAGGTCATAAACGCCGCAGAGGAGGCGCACGGACACGAGGTCACGACGCCGAACGACGACCGGTGGTTCTGCGACGAGTACGAACAGCTGTTCGACGCTGAACACGAGGCGACGGAACGTCTCTTGGAAGAAGACACGCCCGAGAACCGTGTACGCGCCTACTGCACCTACCAGCTTACTGCGGAGGGTATCATCGCTCAGACGGGGTACTGGGGTATCACCGAGAACTTCAGCGACCACGCGGGTACTGAGGTCGAGATCGCGGGTGATACAGTCGAGATACCCCGTCTACCCGGTCTCGTCGAGGGTATAGAGAGGATACGTAGCGACGAGGGGCGCCATATAGGCTTCGGTATGAACGAGGTGAAGAACCACGTCCAGAACGGCGATGTCGACGAGGAACTCGTGACGAGCACCATCGAGAGGCTTCTTCCTCTCACGATCGAGATCGTCAACTACGCGTACGAGGGTCTCGAAGACCCGACGGTCTTCCCTATCGGACCCGGCGACGCCGCCGAGTTTACGGCGGAGAAGCATCAGGAGCGTATGAGGCAGATACTCGACGATGACGGCGATATACCAGACGTAGAGGAACTCGTCGCGCTCGCCTGATTACGCCGTCTATACCAGAAACCTCTCGGCGAGTCCCCGAACCATCTCGACGTAGTCGGTGATACCGAGGAGGAGCACGAAGACGAGAAATACGACCGCGGGGTAACGAACAGTCCATATCCACGCCTTGCCCAGCCGTCGTGTTCCTTTGCTCCCGCGTAAAGCCTCGTCGAGAGCTTCGTCCCTGTACCTCCATCCGACGTACGCGGTTAGGAGGAGAGAGCCGAAGACGAGGAGCACCCTGTCTATGAAAAGGTCGTAGATATTGAAGACCGAGAGGCTAAACGCCGCCGGGACGCCGACGAGGAAGAGACCGACGCCTACGCTTGCCGTCGTCGCTCTACGCGATCGCGCGAAATCCTCCTGCTCCAACATGTAAGAGACGACGACCTCCAACAGGCTCACCGTACTAAGAAGCGCCGCGACGACCACGGTACCGAAGAAGACGACGCCGACGATACCGCCGCCTGTGATACCGCCGAAAGCGGCGGAGAGGCTGATGAGGACCGTTCCGTGTCCCGCACCCGACGGCGGGACGCCCGCGGTAAACAGTATGGGGAAGACCACGAGACCGACTACGACGGATATAGCCGTGTCGAACGCGATTATGACACCCGCGTCCTCGATGAGGTTTTCCTCCCTGTCGACGTACGAGGCGTACGTCACCATTATTCCCATGCCGAGTCCGAGGTTGAAGAATGCCTGTCCCAGCGCCTCCGGTAGCACTGTCGACCAGTTACCGAGCAGGAAGCCTATGTCAGGCACAAGGTAGTAGGCGTACGCCTCGCTTGCCCCCGGCAGACCGTATGCGTAGTAAGCCATACCGACGAGTAGAACGATGAGGGTAGGAAGCATGAGCTTAGCGGCTAACTCGATACCTCTACGTAGACCGAGAGCCACGACGACGACGGTAGCCAGCATGAACAAGCCGTGGAAACCGACCGTATCGAGACCGACGGCGACGTCGGCGAACCCCGCCGAAGCCGCCTCGACCGTCGACGGGTAGCCGTCGATGAATCCGAAAGCGCCGTACCGGAGAACCCATCCCGCCACCACGGTGTAGTAGGAGAGGAGCAGAAATGCGGATGCTACGAGGAGCCAGCCGAGGTACTCCCAGATGCCTTCACCTATCTCCATGAGCGCACCTACGACGCTCTTACCCGTCCGTCTGCCGACGGATAGCTCGACTAGTGTGAGAGGAAAGCCTATACCGACTACACAGACGAGGTAGACAAAAAGAAACGTACCGCCGCCGTCCTGACCCACCGCGAAAGGGAAACGCCAGAGGTTCCCGAGACCGACGGCGCTACCGATCGCCGCGAGCAGGAAGCCAGTCCGTGTGTTCCATGTTCCCCCGGTCATAACGAACACATACAGCGCTTTATCATAAGTCTCCTTCCTCCCTTACACCGACTTCGAGTTCGGCACGACGGTACCCTTCTACCAACGAGTAGAGAAAGTAGCCAACGCCCGCGTAGAAACCGATAAGGAAGGCGAAGTTGACCACCTGTACAGCAACCTCTCCGGCGTCTATACCGACGGCGAGAGGCGCGTACGTCATGAACGTGTTGTACGTTCCATGTAGAACCGCGACGGCGACGAGTCCCTTGAAGATCAGGACGCCTGCGTACTCCTTCGTGACGTATGCCAGACCGAGGTAGTAGCCGGCTATACCCGACCACATTACGTGCGCCGGAGCGACACCGGCGCGTCCGATCACGGTTCCGAGACCGCCGCCGCTGATAAGCCCCTCTGTCGCTATGTATAGCGCGTTCTCCGCCGTCGCAAAGCCCAAGCCAGCGAAAGCGCCGAAGACGGCACCGTCGAGCGCCGTACCGAAGCCGTCGGTGTCGAAAGGATAGACGTAGACAGCACCGAGCTTCAGCGCCTCCTCAATGGGTCCGACGAAGAGGAAGAAGAAGAAAGCCATCGGGGCGACGGGCAGAGACTCGAACCAGCCGACAGACGAACTGTTGAGAAAGTACGCAAACGTCGTAGCGACGGTGCCGAGCGCGAACGTAACGGCGATGTAAAGCGCGGGTCTCTTTGCCGTCGGATCAGACTCCCAGACGTAGACGGCTATAAACCCCGCGGGCAGAACCGAAACGACGGCGAAACCGCCGACGATGGGGTTCAGGAAAAGACCCGCGAGCGCGAGCGAGATATTGGTGAAAAGTATGACCACCAGAAGACCGACGGCGACAAGCTTAGCGTTTGTCAAGAGAGCGCCGTACAGGTAGTAGAAGAAGATATCTAGCGCCGACCGAGGCTCCCACTCGGTCACACCGTGAAGTAGGTTCGAACTCCCGCCGTCTTCCCCCTCCCCCCGATTTTTGTCACTCAACCGGTCTGTATATCTTGCGAAAGCTCATAAAGCTATGGTACGTCGAACGTCGATACTTCGGGCACAGGTCGGGTATGAGGTAGAAGAACCCCCCTCAGAAGACAGTACCCTGCTCTGCGTCGTACGTCGTGTCGATCTGCGTCGAAGCCAGTACGTCCGCGTTCATCGCTATAACGCTACCGAGACGTGTCTTACGCGTGTACCCCGGCGCTCCGAGCGACGAGTCGAGTGCGAGAAGCTTGAACCTGTAACGGTGCTCGCCCTCCGGCGGCGCGGGTCCCCCGTATCCGTGTTCGAGGTAGTCGTTGTAGCCGACCGTCGCGCCCTCGCCGTCCCAGCCCTCAGGAAGTGCGTTCACGTCGGCGTCTATATCCCAGACGAGCCAGTGATCCCACGTATGCCCCGCGACGGGTTCCGCGTCGGGGTCGTCGAACACCAGCACGAGGCTCTCGGCGTCGTCGGGAACACCGTCTACCTCAAGACGCGGGCTAAGGTTCCCGTTCGCCTTCCCGGTCGAGTCCGGGAGACGTCCTCCGTCTCCGGTGTCGGGGCTGGACAACGACAGTTCGCCTTTCTGCTCTACCTCTCCGTTTAGTACGGTTCCCATCTTGTACCACCTGTCAGGTAGATCGTCGGCGTGGTACTTTTTTCTTACGCGGTCGGTCTACATCCCCTCGACCAGCGAGGGATCGTCGTTGGACGGATCGTTTACGCGTTCGGAGACACGCCGAACCGTCGCGGGTTCGTCTCGCGGATCGAGTTCGTCCGCGGTCAAAGAGCCGTCAAGCCATCCGTCCTCCTCTTCGGGCGCGAGAACCGCCGCCATCCTGTGATGGACTCGTGCGACCTGCTCGTTCGGCTCCGTCGTTAGTATAGCGAACGTCTCCTGCACCTCCTGTCCGTCACCTTCACCGCCGAACTCATCCAGACCCGACTGCCGTCTATCGGGAACCCGGCGTTCCCAGATACCCGCGAGTGCGGCTACGCGTTCGAACCCAACGTAGTAAGGGTCGTCGTCCCATTCGTAGAAGCCGTCGACGGGGACGAGGCAACGCCTGCTTTCGTACGCCTCCGCGAACGACGGCTTCTCCGCGACCGTCTCGGAACGTGCGTTTATGTATCCGTCGGCGTCGTCCGACCACGACGGGACGAGTCCCCAGTCGAGGAGGTCTAAGGAGCGGCGTTCCTCCTCACGCACCACGGGAAGGCTCTGACCCGGCGCGGCGTTGTACGTCGGCTCGAAGCCGACACCGTCCGCTCCGAACCTCTCTGTGAGTTCCTCACCCGTGGCACGGAGGCTGTACCTTCCGCACATACGTCGGACTACGTCGTGGGTTCTATTTAGGGTGACGACGATCTGGTACTGTGATAGCCCTTACAGTAATCGGCGTCCTCTCCGCCGCCGCCGTATGGGTCGGGGGAACGCGTCTCGAACGCGCCGCCGACAGGCTCGCCTCCTACTACGCCCTTCCGCCCGTCGTCCAAGGCGCTGTGATCGTCGCAGTGGGTTCGAGCATGCCCGAGCTACTCACCGCTGTTCTCGCGCCTCTACTACACGGTAACTTCGAACTCGGCGTCTCCGTCATCGTCGGCTCCGCCGTCTTCAACGTCCTCGTCATACCCGCTGTCGCGGCTTTCGCCAGCGACGGCGCGCTCAACGCCACCCCGGATCTCGTCTACAAGGAAGCGCAGTTCTACCTCCTCTCCGTCAGCGTCTTCATACTCACGCTCTCGCTCGCCGTTATCTACAACCCTGCGCCCGCCGACTTCGGCGTAGGAGGTAACGTGACGCGTGGGCTTGCGCTCGTCCCCATAGCCGTCTACGGTCTGTATATCTTCCTACAGTACGCCGACACAGTCGATCACGAAGCCGAGGGAGCCGAAGGCGTCGATGTCCGTAGACAGTGGCTCACCCTACTCGTCGGCTTCGTACTCATCTCAGCCGGTGTTGAAGGGCTTCTGAGGTTCGCCATCGGTGTAGGCGATGCGCTCGGCACCGAGAGCTTCGTATGGGGTCTCACGGTCGTCGCCGCGGCGACGAGCCTACCCGACACGGTCGTCAGCGTTACGTCGTCACGGAAGCAGAACGACGTGACGAGCATCGCAAACGTCTTCGGTAGCAACGTCTTCGACCTGCTCGTCGCCGTCCCCGCGGGCGTACTCGTCGCGGGAGGGACGTACGTCAACTTCTCGCGCTCCGTACCTCTGCTCGCCTACCTCGTCCTCGCCACCGTCGTTCTTTTCACGCTGATGCGGACGCGTTTCGAACTCTCGCGGTGGGAGGCGGGCGCTCTTCTCGTCACCTACACCGTCTTCGTGCTCTGGGTCTTCGCCGAGTCGTTCGGCGTTGTCGGACTCCTAAACGCGACGTGATTACCACAACCGACTTGTTCGGAGAGCGACAACTTCACGCGTGGACAAGGTCGAAGGAACCGTTCTCGAAGTAGGTGAGACGCGTACAGTCGCCACACGGTACGGTGAACGCGAACTCGCCGAGATAACCCTCCTCGTCGACGATGAACCGACGAAGGTGACGCTCTGGGGCGACTGGGCGGAGACCGCCGGGTACGTCGAACAGGGGCATACTGTCGCCGTCCTCAGCCCCAACGTCACCGAGAACGAGGGGCGTACCGGGTACGCGACGGGCGAAGGCTCACGCGTCGTTGTCGAACCCTCTTACCTCGTAAACGCCACCGACGTTCGCGCGTGGGTACAGTGCCCGCGTATCGAGTACCTAAACAAGCTGACGGGCGTCCCTCTAAAGTACGAGGTCGTACGTGGAACAGTCGTCCACGGCGTCTTCGAGGATATGCTCAACGGCGAGGAGGTAGAGGGGTCGGTCGACGAACGCGTACGCGACGCGGGTCTCGAACTCGGTCTTCTCGGACGCGAAGCCGACGGGGTACGTGACGAGGTACGTGAACACGCCCGCGCCGTCGAGGGCTGGCTTGAACAGACGCGTCTCGGCGACGGCGACGACGACTGGCGGACGGAGAAGACGCTGTTCGACGCGTCTCTGGGTATGAAGGGGCGCGCCGACGCCCTACGCGCCGGTTCACCCGTAGAGCTAAAGACGGGTTCGTGCGACGGCGACGCGCGTTTCAAGGACAAGATACAGACGGCGTGCTACGCGCTGATGCTCCAAACGAACCCCCAAACCGGGGTGGTTCTGTACACGGGAACCGACGGAGCGCCCGCGCGTGAGTTCCGTCTCTCCGACGGATTGCTCGACTTCGCACTACGCAAACGNAACGAGNTAGCCGCCTCAGAGACGGCGGGGCGGACGCCGACAGGACACGAGGCGAACGCAGACTGCTCCAGATGCTTCGAGTACGACACCTGTACCGTCGTCGCGGGAAGGCTGGATCAGGAGTCGAAGGCGGGGACGGTCGGCGAACCGCTTCCCGATGAGGAGCGCGACTACTTCGAGGAACAGCACGCGGTTCTCGAACAGGAGCGCCGCGCCGTCCACGACGAACATTCGTCTCTTTCCGACGATGAGGGTGCTCTCGAAGTCCGCGTCCGTGACGCCGAACCCTTCGCCGACGGCGGGTGGAGGCTCGAACTTTCCAGAACTTCCAACGAACCTACACGTATCACCGAGGGGGATCTCGTGCTCGTCTCCGACGGTGATCCCTCGAAAGACGCCGAAACCGCGTGGGTACGTGACGTAACCGCAGACGCCGTAGCCGTCCGCGTCGGCGAACGTATCGACGCGACACGTATAGACGCGTACCCTTCGACGGTCACGGTCGACCGTTACATGGTCGCCTTGCACGACTTCGTTCTGAAGGCGGACGAACGCCGTAGGGACGTCCTGCTCGGAAGGGCGTCGCCGGGGTTCGACGGTACAGCGTCCGACGGAACCTACATCGAAAACAACGAGGCTCAGGATCGCGCCGTCGCCCGTTCCGTGGCGGCGCGTGACCTCTCGCTGATACAGGGTCCTCCCGGTACGGGGAAGACACATACGGTCGCGCGTCTCGTCCGCGCACTCGTCGACCGCGGCGAACGCGTACTTCTCTCCTCCTTCACCAACCGGGCTGTCGACAACGCCCTTGAGGCGCTCCTCGAACAGGGGTACGACGGCTTCGTACGTCTCGGAACCCGCGACGGCGTACGCGCCGACATGCTCGAACACCGTTTCGATGAGGCGGGCGAACCCACCGAACGCGCCTCGGCGCTCCGCGACGCATCCGTCGTCGCGTGCACCACCGCCACGTGCGCCTCGCGCGTGATGCGTGAACAGGGGTTCGACTACGCCGTCGTCGACGAGGCGTCACAGCTTACCGAGCCTGCGACGCTCTCGGCGGTCAACCTCGCGTCGACCTTCGTACTCGTCGGCGACCACGAACAGCTACCCCCCGTCTCCGCATCTGAGGCACCTTCGATGTTCGAACGTCTCGCCGACAAGTACCCTGAGTCCGCCGTCACCCTACGTAGACAGTACAGGATGGCGCAACGTATACAGTCTTTCTCGTCGAAAGAGTTCTACGACGGCGCGCTTTTCCCCGCCGACGACGAGGTAGCACGTAGGTCTATCGAAGACATCGCCGACCCGCCCGACCGTTACTCCGACCCCGTGACCTTCGTACCCGTCGACGGCGAGGAACGTCAGAACGTCAACGTAGACGAGGCGGAGGCGGTCGAAGCCGTCCATGCCGAACTCGTCGACTCAGGCGTGCCGTCCGGATCGATCGCTGTCATCGCCCCTTTCCGGGCTCAGGTAGCCGAACTCGGACGCCGTCTACCCGACGAGACGCCCGTCGATACGGTCGACCGTTTCCAAGGTTCGAGCCAAGACACCGTCGTCCTCTCGTTCGTCGCATCCGACGACCTCGACAGCCCCGTATTCGACGATCCGCGTAGGCTCAACGTCGCACTGACGCGCGCCAAACGTGCGCTCGTTCTCGTCGGAAACCCCGACGCACTCCGAACCGATCCTTTCTGCTCACGTCTCCTCGACTGGGCTGTCTAAAACAGAACGAACGACGACGCGACGAGGGCACCCGTCGTGCATGCAGAGAGGTTCACGCCGCTGTTTCCGAGGTAACGCCCTTCTACGGTAGCACCCANAACCGAGTCGACGTGCGCGCCGACGAGACCCGCGAAAGCCCCTGCGACGGCTCCTGATACGGGAACGACGCCCGCGAGGTAAGCCGTAGCTCCGACGACGGCGACGGCGACGACCGTAACCACCTCGCCCTGCCACGAGACACCGCCGTCGGTTCCGGGCGGTACACGTTCCAAAGTCGTTACGAGACGTGGTTCGCCCGCAACCGTCCCGATCTCGCTCGAAGCCGTGTCGGCGGCGGCGGTCGCCATACATCCGACGAACGCGAACCCAGCCGCGATCTCGATCGTCGGATCAGTCTCTGCGGCGTAGACGATCGCCGACGTGAGCGCGACCACGCCGTTCGCCGCGACGTTTTCGAAGCCGCGCCCCTCCGTATGCTCGGCGAGACCCATCTCCGTCTTCTCGTCGCGTCCGTACGCCGTCGTAACAGCGCCCGTCACGACGAAGGTACCGAGTACGACAAACCACCCCACACCCCCGGCTACGAGAACGACGTAGCTGAGCAACGCCCCTGCGGAGGCACCCGATACCGTCATGAGGTCGGCGAGGTTCGCACCGCCCGCGAGACCCGCGACACCGACGACAGCGACGACGAGAACGGGTGCTGACGCCGTCGCACCTACCACCGACCCTGCCCATGCACCGACGGAGGCGACGACGACGGTTAGCCAGAGACTCGTTCCGAGCGACCTCGCCGTCACCGCCGTAAGCGCCGCGAAGAAGCCTACCGTAACGCCGACCGCGGCGTCCATGCCGGCGGCGAAGCCCGCGACCGCACCCGCACCGCCGCCACCGAGTATGTAGAAAGGTGCCGTGAAAGAGTCGACGGAGCGTTTACCGCCGGACGGGTACGTAACCGCCTCGCCAACCGCGACAGCCGTAACTGCGCTAACCGCCACGGCGTCGGAGATATCGGAGACGGCGGTCACCGCCAGAACCGCCACGACCGCGACCGTAACCGCGGCTACACGGTGTCTGTCGTCGTAACCGGCGTCCGTCTCCGTCGCGCCGAGGGCGAGCAGTATGAAAGACGCCGTGTAGCTTTCGGAACCGAAGAGAAAAACGAGGCAGGCAACCAAGACGGCGACCGCCGGTATCCGGCTGTTCATCGACAGTATTTATTGCTCGGTCTCCTTTATAACTCCGTGGTTATGCTGACATCAGGCTCCGGCGAGACGGNACGCGGCGAAGAGCTACCGGGGCACGTAGCCGTCGTCTTCGGGGGTGGCACTGACCCGTCGACGGTGCGCGACCTCTACGTCTGGTGTGACGAAGCCGGTGTTGAGACCACGACCGTGTGTCTGCCCGACGTGGTGAACAGGGCTGTCTACAACGACGCTGTTGCCGAACTCGAACCACCCGTCCGTGTGATCGACACCGCGGAGGGCAGGGGCGGTGAGGAACACGGACGCGTCCTAAGCTACCTCGGCGGACGTGAGGAGCTGGTCGACGCGTTCCGTCGTCTCGCACGCGATATCGATTCCGGCGACCTATCGCCCGACGGTATCGATGCCGACGCCGTGGCGGATCGTCTCGGGGTTCCCGGCGAACCCGACCTCCTGATCGAGGTTTCCGACACGGTTCTTTCGGACGTTCTCATCTGGCAGACGGTCTACACCGAACTGTGTTACGTCGACAGACTTGATGAGGACACCCTCCGCGGCTGTATCGACGACTACCGCGAACGCGAGAGGCGGTACGGTAGATGAGCGCCGAGGAAGACGTCGCCGTCGTCGGCGCGGGCGTATCCGGCTTAGCCACGGTTCACAGACTCCGAAAACGGGGTGTCGACACCGTCTGTTTCGAGGCGGACGACCGACCCGGAGGCATTGTACGTACTGTTCACGACAACGGTCGCGTGCTCGAACTCGGACCCCAGCGTCTCCGTCTCACCCCCCCTGTCGAAGGGCTCGTCGACGAACTCGGTCTGCGCGACGAGGTGCGCGAGGGCGACGACGCGCCGCTGTACGTCTACCACGACGGCGAACTACGTGTCGCGCCACTTTCGGTGGGCGAAGCGGTCACGACGAACCTTCTTTCGTGGCGCGGTAAGGCGCGCGTCCTCGCAGAACCTCTGACGCGTTCCGCGCACGACGGCGAAACCGTCGACCGGCTCCTTACGCGTAAGTTCGGACGCGAGGCGGCGCGGCATTTCCTCATTCCTCTGTACAGCGGTCTTTACGGAACGCCCGCCGACGAGATGCCCGCGGAGCACTCCGTAGCGCGCGCGCTCGACGACGCAGGCGTCGGAAGGAGCGTTCTTCGTCTGGGCGGTAAAGAAGCTCCTACGCGGGCGCGACGCCCCGCCCGTCTTTAGCTTCGACGAGGGTCTGGAACGTCTGACAGACGCGTTGTACGAAGCCAACGCCGACGCCGTCCATCTCGGTGACTCCGTCGAGGAGGTGAACCGCGACGGTGACGGCTACGAGGTCGTAACCGAAGACTGCGTGACACGCGCCGGTGATGTCGTCGTCACGACGCCCGCGCCCACCACGGCGGAGATACTCGAAGGCGCCGTGCCGTCGGTGCACCCCCTCCGGCGTCTGAGCTACAACCGTATCGGTGTCGTACATCTCGCCTCCGGCTACGACGGCGACGGCGTCGGTGTTCTCGTACCCGACCACGAGGACGTACGCGTCAGCGGCTTTACGTGGAACGCATCTTTCCTCGGACGCGACGGCGTCTTCACGTGCTACGTCGACCCGTGGAGCTTCCCCGGTATGCCCGATGCAGACGACGATGAACTCGCGGAGGTCGCCGTAGACGAGTTCGAACACCTCACGGGTGCGTCGGCGGAGCCTCTCCACGTCCACAGGTGGGTTCCGGGTATGCCGGCGTACGACGAGACGTGGGACGCCCTCGACGAACTCAGACCCCCCGACGGCGTACATCTCTGCACCAACTACGTCGAACGCGCGGGTGTTACGGGACGCCTCGCGCACGCGTCGCGCGTCGCCGACGCGATAGCCGACGGTCGGGGCGGCGGATAACCGGCAACTCCCGCCCCTTTCGCAGACCTTTTTCATCGTAACCACCTACCATAACCATGAGCACACCAGAATGGGAGGATGTCGTCGAGATGCCCGACGAACTCGATGATGGGACGGCGGAGGCGCTCGCGGAGGAGGCGGACGAGTTTCAGAACATGAAGGGCGAGATGTGCCCGTACCCGCAGGTCGAGGCGAAGAAGGCGCTGTCGTCGCTCGACCACGGCGACCTTCTCGTACAGGAAACCGACCACGTGCCGAGCACCGAGAACGTACCTAAGGCTGTCGAGGACGAGGCGGACGCGAAGGTCTGGCGAAGCGGCGACGGTCTTTACCGTATCTTCCTCCATAAGAGGTAGCCGAACATGTTCGACGGAATCCGCAATAATTGTCGGTACGGCTACTACTATATCCGATCCCACCCTAACCTACGCCGATGTCAACGCTACTAATCGCCGCCGCCGTCGGTATCGCGTTAGGGATACTTTTCCAGAAGGGGCGTTTCTGTTTCGTACACGCCTTCCGTGACCTTTTCGCTTTCAAGGACACGCGCGTCACCAAGGGCGTAATCGCCGCAACGGGTCTTACGATGTTCTTCTGGAGCGTCGCGTACGCACTCGGCTACTACCAGGGCTTCTGGACGCCCGGATGGGGTCTGACGGGACTCATCGGCGGCTTCATCTTCGGTATAGGTATGACGTACGCCGGGGGATGTGCGAGCGGAACACTGTACCGCGCCGGTCAGGGCTACCTCCATTTCTGGCTCGTCCTTGTTTCGATGGGTGTCGGATACGCCGTCTTCACCGTCGCGTTCCCGACATTACAGAGCCTATACTTCGACCCTCTAACCTTCGGCACGGGGTTCACGCTGTTCGACTCGACGCCTCTGCCTGCGCCCGTCGTCGCCGTCCTGTTCATCGCCGGCTTCCTCGCCGTCTACGCCACGGTACTCGGACGTGAAGGGAAGGGGCGCGAGAAGACCAAGACGCCGGACGCCGCCTCTGTCGCGCTCGCACCGTCGGCTACGGTGTCGGGTCTCCGTTCACTCTACGACGGAACCGTAGAGTACCTCCGTGGCTTTACGGAGATAGACGACCTGCGTTCAGCCGCCAAACGTCCGTGGGATCCACGTACAGCGGCGCTCGGTATAACCGTCGTCGCAGTCGTATGGTTTACACAGGTCTCCATCGTCGGCGTAACGGGTCCTGAGTCACGTTGGACAGCCTACCTACTCCAGACCGTCGGCATCGACTCGGGTAGCTACGAGTACTGGGGTTCCGTCCTTTTCGCGGGTGACGGCGTCTCTATCACCGTCGACATGGTGATGATAGGCTTCGTAATCGTCGGCGCTTTCCTCGCGGCGTTCTGGAGCGGCGACTTCCGTCTCCGTGTCCCCAAACGCGAACGCCTGCCCAACGCCGTTGGGGGCGGCTTTCTGATGGGCGTCGGTTCGCGCCTCGCCCCCGGATGTAACATAGGTAACATCTACTCAGGGATCGCTGAGCTTTCGGTGCATTCGTTCATCGCCGCCGCGGGTATCATCGCGGGCGTCTACGTCATGACACACTGGCTCTACCGCGACGTCGGATGCGCCATATGAAGATCAGGCGCGCGCGACGACCCGGAGAGCCGCGATACCGCCTATGAGGACGACGAGCCAGTAGCTTGCGAGACGGTAGAGTGCTGTGACAGCGAAGGCGTCCGCCGACGACACGGCTACGAGCGCCGTAAGCAGAGCCACGAGCGTACCTTCTATCGCCCCAAGACCGCCGGGTAACGGCGTGAAGCTCACGACGACCGTCGCGGGTACGAGGAAGGCGACGAGTACGATAGGAACGGGGACGTTGAGGGCGAGAGCCGAGAAGTAGAGGGGTACAGCGAAAAGTACCCATCCGAGGTACGCGAGAGCCACGGAGACGAGAAGCGTACGCGGCGACCCTGCGACCTGACCGACGGAGGCGTACAGCCTATCGATACGTTCGTCTAAACCGTCTACGGAGAAACGGTCTGTACGTGCCGAGACGGGTTCCGCGAGACGTAACGCGTACCCGCGGACGGCGCGTCTGTACCGCCATCCCGCAACTACGACGACGGGAAGCGTGAGGGCGAGTGTTGCGAGAACGAAGACGAGGCTTTCGAGACGACCCGGAAGCCTTGAACCGATTACGACGTACGCGAGACCTACGCCTGCGGCGTTGAAGAAAGGCAGGAGACGTAGAACATCGGCGGTCACGACGCTCGCGAGGCTCTGTTCGTACCCCGCTTCGGTGTCGCGCGACAGTATGTAAGCTATAACCGGCTCACCGCCCGCCTGCCCCATCGGTGTCACGTAGTTGGTGAAAGAAGCCGCGAAGAACGTCACGACGAGATGTCCGTAGCCGACCGAGACATCCATAGCGGCGAGTATACGGTGCCACATGAGCGCCCAGACGCAGAGGCATACCAACGTCGAAAGGCAAGCCGCCGCCACCCAGCCGAGATGCGCTCCGCTGAGCCTGTCGATAGTACCCTCCCATCCTACGGCTACTCCGAGAAGATAGATCAGGACGAGAGCGATACCGAAGCCGACGAGTATCTTGACCGGCTTCCGTCTACCCACACCGTCTTCGTCTTCGGTCACGTCTCCCCGCTGGTCGTCACGATCCCGTCTTTGTAACCTGATACCATTCTCCTTCCCACGTCAGGTAGTACTCCAAGAACGACTTTACCGTAAGCCCGCCGTGTCCTACGTAGATAACGGGCATCAGTACCACGGTCGGCGACGGAAGACCGATACGTCCGTCGTGTACGTCCTTCGCCCAGACACCGCCGACGAAGGCGAGCGAGAGGACGTAGGGTACGAGGAACGCCCAGAGGACACCCTGAACCGCAAGGGCGGCTATCTGCGACAGACCGACGAGGAGGAGAGCGCCGCCGACCATCGCCGCGGAGGCGCGCCCGACGGAGCCGATGTCACTCAGGCTGATGTTTCCTCCGAGAGCCTCACGCACCCTCGACTGGAAGACGTCGACGTGTCCGATACGCCATCTCTTGCGCTGACCCCAGAGGTCGCGTAACGTATGCGGCGCTTCCATCGTGTTGGTCGCGCTCCTGTCGTGGACGACATCGAGGTCGGCGCGGTAGCACGCGTGCGCGAACTCTATATCCTCCGTAAGCCTGTCGTCGTAGCCCCCGACCGTCTCGAACGCCTCGCGTGTGAAAGCCGTCGATGCGCTGAGGCAGTTGGTGAAGCTAAAAAGCTCGCCGAAGGCGTATCCAGCATGGACGACGAGACGTTCGCAGTACGCGAGCGTCTCGACCGCTCCGGTGGCACGAGGCACACGCCGCCCTTGGAATACGTCGGCGTCGTCCGTAAGTCTACCCATCGCTGTCGGTATGAAGCCCGGCGAGACGCGTTCGTCGACATCGAAGACGGCGTAGTAGTCTGCATCGGTTTCGCTAACGACGTGGTTTATCGCCGTCCCCTTCGATCCGGGGTCACCGTTTACGAAGCAGTCGACATCCTCATACTCGTCGGCGAACCTCTCCGCGCGCCGACGTGTCTCAGGGTCGTCGGGTTCGACGGCGATACCGACCGAAAGCCTCTCGTACTCGGTTTCGAGGAGGCTTTCGACGCTAACGTCGAGGACTTCGGCGTCGCGGTACGCGGGAACGACCGCACGTACCTCAGAACCGTTGTAGACGGCTCCGTCGCTGTCCCGCCATACGTCGGCGACGACGATCGCACCCGTGATACAGATTACCGCGGTGAATATGACGACCGAAACGACGCCTTCGAAGAAGACGAGCGGATACGTGAGCGACTCAACCGTCCAGACATCTACACCGGTTATGATACCGATAGCAAGAAGAGCCACGACGCCGCCGGCGGATCCGAGAAGTTCGACGGCACGTGCAGAAGACGGTGGCATACCTTACAGTTCTGTTAGGGTATAATCAACGTTACGTTCGTCCGGTAATGAAAAATATCCGTTTGGCTTTACGGGCTATTCCCAAGTATTATACCCCTGTAAGACTGCGCTAATCCATGGTATCGAAGCTGGGGACTGTAAAACGCATCCTTAGGAACAAGAGCATGGCGACGGTGGCTGAGAAGGGCGCTCTGTACCTCGCCACCTACCTCACGATACAGAGTTCGTACGGCGACCGTCTCCTGTACAGCCGCGCCGTCGATGACCTACGCCGACGTACCGACGAGGAGGACGGCTTAGAGGACATTCTCGACACGGTGCTTGAGGTCGAGCCGGGTTCGCCTTTCAACGTCGAGATCTCACAGATACGGGAGGAGATACGCGGTCTTGCGGAGGTCGCCGCGGAACACGAACCCCAAAACGTCCTCGAAATCGGGACGCTCCGCGGGGGTACGTTCTACGTCTGGTGCAGGCACCTCGACACCGCCGACCATCTCGTCAGCCTCGACCTTCCGGGAAGGGATCTGAAGACGCGACGCGACGACCTCCTGACCGAGTTCGCACCGTCGAAGGATGTCAACGTAGTGCGCGGAAACTCACACGACGACGAGACCTTCGAACGCGTCGCCGATACGCTCGACGAACCCGTCGACTTCCTGTTCATAGACGGAGACCATACGTACGAGGGCGTCAAGGACGACTTTGGGAGGTACAGAAAGCTCGCCGCCGACGACGCCGTGGTCGCGTTCCACGATATCGTTCCCCACGCCGAGACGCGTAGAGGGTGTAGGGAACGTCTCGCCGAGTACGACGATCTTGAGGAGCGCCACGTCGGTGTCGGACATCCCGACTGGGGCGTCAGCGAGTTCTGGGACGAACTCGTCGAGAACGCCAGTTACGAGACGGAGGAGATCGTCGCTCATCCCAAGCAGTTCGGTAAGGGTATCGGCGTCGTCTACCTCTAAACGAAAGACAGTAGTGGTACAGACGACAACCGGGACGCGATGGGACTCGGCGACTGGGTGGGCGAGCAGGCGAAGAACGTCCGTCAGAACGGATTAGACGGCGTCCGCGACATCGCATACGACCTGTACGCCGGACTCTGGTGGCTCGCCTACCCTATACCCCGCGGTACGAACGTCTACGACCGCGGCGACTGGGACGTACTCGTCATACTCGACGCGTGCCGTGTTGATCTCCTGCGCTCCGTCGCCGACGAGTACGGCTTCATAGGGTCGTCGGAGAACGTCGAACGCGTCGAATCCGTCGGTAGCATGTCGAAGGAGTGGATGGCTAAGACCTTCGACGCCGACCACGCTGATGAGGTTGCTGAGACTGTCTACGTCACCGCGAACGCCTTCTCCGAACGTATCCTCGACGAGGAAAGTTTCCTCGAAATCGACGAGGTCTGGCGTTACGCGTGGGACGAAGAGGAGGACACCGTACTCCCGCGTCCCGTCACCGACCGCGCTCTGCATGCGGCGCGCGAACACGACCCGGACAGACTCATCGTCCATTACGTCCAGCCGCACCACCCGTTCCTGTCCATCGACGGCTTCGACGCGGCGACGTTCGGACCCGACTCCTCCGACACCGTCGTCGATGCACTGCGCAAGGGTAAGATAGACCGCGACAGCTTCATGTCGGCGTACCGCGACAACCTCCGCGCCGTCCTCGACGACCTCGAACTCCTTCTCTCGAACGTCGACGGCAAGGTTGCGGTGACAGCGGATCACGGCGACGCGCTCGGCGAGTGGGGTGTCTACGACCACCCGGTTGGCTTCCTACACCCCGCCGTTCGTACGGTTCCTTGGGTCGAGGTGGAGGCGACGGATACTGGCGAGCATACGCCTGAGACGTGGAAGGCGTCGCCGGAGACGGGTGACGAAGAGGTAACCGACCGTCTCCGTTCCCTCGGCTACGTCGGCTGAACGTTCCGTTCTCGTTACAGGTAGTACAGCAGAATGCCTGACCCTTTAGGGTCAGGATGAATGCGTAAGAAGTATTATCCAAGAAACTGTATATGAAGCAACCGGGGTTCCTAC
>JGI1684J13235_1000151_pt1 | contig 25721 bp, 16 predicted proteins | sample PonA232FremontCA_2_FD_13235 | JGI IMG/M metagenome (IMG submission 13235) | reverse complement strand
CCCGAGCGAGTAGCTCTGCCACCCACTATCCGCGAGCCACTTCAGCACCGTCCGCATCGATGCCGCCGCCCCGCTGCGCGTGTCCAGCACGCAGGCGGGCGACAGGAAGACGACTTTCCGGTCCCGATCGGTCTGCGCTGTCATCCTTCCCACCAGAGAGGGTTCAACAATGTTCCGGCACTCCGTCGCGGCACAAACAGGTGTCTAGCGCACGAATAGAAAGGGCCGGCCCCGAAGGACCGGCCCCTATAGCTACCTCAAACGGCTGTGCCGTTATCCGGTTACCCGACGAAGAAATCCTCCAGCTGCGCGCTGTCCAGCTGCACGCCCTGGATCTCCATCAGGATCTCTCCGTCGCCGAACGACGCGTCACCTGTGTACTGCAAGCCCGCAGTATACGGCCCGACGAGCGCGTAGGTGCTGCCGTCGTAGGTGACGGCCGTCGGGTCGTCGTCAGAGTCCCCGTCGTTCGCGAACGACACGAGGTCGACATCCGACGCAGTAATGCTGCTACCGACGCCGGCATCCTGAAGCAGGCTCGAAGCCTGGGTGGCACCATCGAACTTCTGCACCGTCACGGCGTTGATATTCGACGTATCGTCGTTGGACCAGTCGGTGATGCTGAGCTGGTACTTGCCACCCAACGCATCGTCGTAGTTCACGTTGAACTGGTCAGCACCGCCATTACCAGTCACCGTGAACTCGGCCTCTTCACCGGAGCTCAACGTCTCGTCGAAGACGAAGGTGTCGTCTTCGCTACCGCCGGTCACATCCAGCGTGTCGTTCGCGATGAAGTACCCCTCGTTCACGGCGTCGGTCGCGCCGGTGAAGGTCACGTTCTCACCGGCCAGGCCAGCCGTGACCGTATCGCCGGCACCGGACGCATCAACCGTCACGGTCTCGGTCAGCGTGTCTACTGTACCGTCGGAGATGCTGTTAGCGCCGACGACCGTAGCCTCGTTGGCCATGGAGTTGGTCGTAACGTTGAAGCCGCTACCCAGGTCCACGGTACCGCCGTTGTCGGCCGTGATGGACAGGGTCCCGATGCCGTCGTCACTACCAGCGCTGTCTACGTCACGAACCTTGTCAAGCTCCACATTACCGTCGCCGGTCAGCGTGACATCGAAGTCGAAAGCGCTGCCGGTATCGGTGTCCAGGTTCACAAACCCGATGTCGAGCGTCGTGTCAGCAGCGGCTTCCAGGGTCATGTCCGACACGACAAACGGCGATGCCGGCTGCTCCTGAACAAGATCGATGAACGCGACGCTGTAAGTGGTGTCGTCGCCACCGGAATCAGCGGACACCGTCAGGTTCTCGACGTTGTCGATATCCAGCACGCCGGAGCCCAGATCACCACTGCCAGCCAGCGCGACCGACAGGCTGTTGTCCGCCCCCTCGAGGGTGAGCGTCTTGGGCCTCTGATCCGCGGTGATCTTAACGGTCGTGTCGGCGGCGATGTTGGAGATCGTCTGTTCACCACTGCTCAGGATGTCGTCCGACAGCAGGATCTGATCCACACCGCTGAAGTTCGCGGCGTCGACGTCCCCGCTACCACTTTCGATCACTTCAGCGGCGACCGTGGCACCTGCCCCGGTGCCGTCGATGGCGAGTGTGTTCAGGACGGCATCGTCCGCCTTCACGAAGACCGTACCGGAACCATCACCGCTGACCGTGACGCCTTCACCAGCCGCCTGATTCGTTCCACTGGCCGCCTTCAGGTCACCGGCATTACCATCCAGGTTGATCCGCCGGTCGCCGGAACCGGTGTTGTTGATGGCGATCTCGTTGGTGTACTCGCCGGTCTCAACGGCGCCGTCGGTCCCGAGATCAGCCGCACCTGCACCGGACAGGTCGAACGTGAAGACATCGGTGCTGTCCTGAGACCCCTTGGCCATCGCGAGGGACGCCGCAGCGACGTTCGCCGCCGCCGTCACGCTCAACGTCTGCAGGACGTTGTTACCGTCCTTATCCTTGGAGGAGATAGCGCCAACCTCGTTGGCCCACTCATCCAGGCCAGATACCGGTGCTGCCTCGGCGTTCGAGTTGATCGTCAGCTCGGTGACGCCATCATCCGCAACCGCTGAGTTCAGAGCGGCAGCGCCGGCATCCGTCGTGGCGATGTCGTTAGTCCCCGAATCATCCAAATTGCTCGAGCTGGAAAGACTGACATCGCTGCCTTCGGCCCCGAACACTGTGACCGTGGAGTCCTCAACGGCAACGTCACGGACGCTGGCCAGCGCCCCGATTTTCTGAGCCAGATTCTCCGCGTTTGCGGAGCTACTGCTGAGGCTGCTGGAGACTGTAGCCCCGCCAACGTCTACCGAGGTGTCGCCGCTACCGCTAACGGTAAACTCGCTGGCGTTGTCACCGTTCAGGTTCAGCTCGAGGCTGTCTTGCGCGTCACGGATATCGTTGACGGTGACGCCAAGCTCGGTGTTCTTGTCCAGGTCGCCGTCGATCCGCAGCGAGAAGTCCTCAGTCAGATCGCCGGCATCCGCGGTTACGTCGGTATCGCCGCTGCTACCACCGATGAAGCCGAAGTCGGTGACGCTCCCCAGATCGGCCATGTTGAAGTCGAGGGTACCGCTGCCGGTCACGGTCAGCGTCGACGCCTCGATGCTCTCGATGGACACCGCGTCCAGACCAATCAGTTTACCGAAATCACCATCAGCGCTGACCGAGGCAGTCAGCTCGTCTCCAGCGCCGTCGCCGCCGTCGAGACTGATCGTGCCGTCGAAATCGTCACTCAAGCCATCGACCGCAGTGCCGAGATTGACAGTGTCGTTCCCCAGGCCTGCAGACACGTCGATGCTGTCGCTGGCGTCAGCGTTCGCGACGTCGAGGTTGCCCATATTGGCAACGTCGTCGCCCTCACCGCCGACGAAGGTCACGCCCCCGCTGGCATCGATGGAGTCGGCCCCGCCGAAGGTAGCATCCAGATCACCGGTGAAGGCGCTGCTGTTCGCACCGCCGCCGGCGTCAATGGTGGTAACGGTCCCCACGACATTTACGTCTGTCACCAGAGTCAGATCTTGATCGCCGGTGACGTTGACGGTGCTCAAATCCTCGTCGCCCTGGAAGGCAATCGCATTGGCAGAAACGCCGGTAGACTCGACATTCGCGGTCTCGATGCCGCCATTCGTGGAGTAACCGCCGCCGGTCCGGCCAAACGCAACCTCAGCCTCACTGCCGCCCGTCACGACCAGATCGACCGCATCGTCGGAGCCGCTCACGGCCGCGTCATTGAAGCCAAGGTAGTAATAGCTCTCGGCGTTATCCAGTCCGAAGGCCGCATTGTCCAGCGCATCGCTGTCGAGGTTCACGATGCCGGTGAGGCTATTTTGGGTGGAGTCCTCAAGCCAGAACTGCTCCGTTCCGTTAATGTCGGTAGCATCGAGAACGTAGCCGTCACCCCGGTTACGGAGGAAAATCTGCTCGACATTGTCGATGACAGGTGAGGTGTCGATGTCGGGAGCCTGTGCATCATCAGCGCCATCAGCCGAAGCGTCGGGCGCAGAACCGAGGATTCGAACATCCAGGGCGTCGGCATCGCCGCCACCGCCGTCGATAATATCGACGCTCTCGAACGTCGTGGTGCCCCCCTCCTCTACCTGGCCGCGGAACAAATCGTTCTGGGCAGTGCCGGTGAGGTCGTCGAGGCCTTCAGTAAGCGTGTCGGTCTCGCCCACGGGATAACGGGCTAGCTCCGCCTGGATCTCCTCAACGGTTTTGCCGGCCTCGACCTGATCCATGATGGCCTTGGCCTCGTCGAGGTCGTTCAGGTTCTCGTCGACGAAGGACTGGGCGACGGCCGTCTTCTTCTCAATAAGCTGGGCGTCCTTCTGGCCCTGCTCGGTGTCATTGGCCTCGGCGCCGTTGATGACCGCCTCGACGAAGTAGGCCCTGGAGACGGCACCATCATTCAGCTGGCCGACCCAGTAGTCCTTGCCCTCCTGATCCGGCGCCCGGTTGAGGAGGTTGTCGTAGACCGTGTCGACGAGCTCTTCCGTCCCCAGGCCGCCGTAGATGTCCTGCGCCTCATCGGATACGAACATGGAGCGGGCCACGTCCAGGAGGCTCCCGCCCGTATCCAGCTCGTTCTCCCAGAAACCGAACCCGTCGGCGTCCGGGGCCCGGTCGAAGGTGGCCATGTACAGCTTCGCGAGGTCAGTGCGCTGCTCGGGTGTCAATGCCATTGACTACTCTCCTTGCAAGAAGTTTGCTGCTTATACAACGGGGCGCCAGGCGCCATTCCCTGTCCGTCTTTCCAGCCCCGCCAGGTGGGCAAGCCGTCTCGAGCCGAACGGTGTTCCCCGGTGGAGTCTACACATGCGTTCCCTGTTGCAATCTGGTGGGATGCTTTGCAGGCTTTTTAAGGAGGCTAGGTGCAGCCCTCAAGCCTGTCAAGGCCCGTATCGCGGGGTTTTTGATAGGGCACCTCTACTGAGCATCCATATTTGACCCTAACCCGAAACGTGGTCTCCGTCTAGCTGCGTCATATGACAGTTCCCGCATCACGCGGGGGCGCCGCCCTCGAGCATGGCGTCGAGGGTGGCTGCCAGGGGGGGCGGCCCCGGCAGGTCCGGGAGGAGCCGATGCAGCCGGGCCGGGTCGCCGCGGACCTCGGGCGGGTCGTCGTCGCGGGTGAGGACCGGGTCCCGCTGGATGACGGGGTGGTGGCCCGTGCGGGCGGCCAGGTGGTCGAGGACGGCCTGCAGCGGCCAAGCCCGGCCGGAGCAGACGTTGACCGGTCCCGCGGCGCCGTCGGCCTGCAGGAGCCGGCTGTAGGCCTCGGCCACCCAGCGGACGTCGCTGAAGTCCCGCGCCACGTCGGTGTTGCCCAGGCGCAGCTCCGGGTCCCAGCGCCGGTAGGCGGCCACCAGCTTGGGGATCAAGAAATGCTCCGCCTGCCCCGGGCCCGTGTAGTTGAAGGGCCGCGGCAGCACCACCGGCATCCGGCCGGCGTGGCCCGCCGCGAGGTGCTCCATGGCGAGCTTGCTGTTGGCGTAGTGGCCGCGGGGGGCGGGGCACAGCCCCTCGTGGAAGGGGACGGGGCGCCGCTCCGGGTCCGGGCGGCCATAGACGTGGCCCGTGCTCGGGACCAGGACCCGGCGCGGGGGCCGGGCGAGGTCGCCGCAGGCGGCCAGGAGGCGCTCGGTGGCCACGGTGTTGACGGCGTAGACCTCGGCGCCGGTGGCGCTCGGCGGGAAGCTCAGGGCGGCGAGGTGGACGACGTAGTCGGGGGCGGCCCGGTGGACGGCGCGCTCGAGGGCGTCGGCGTCGGTGACATCGCCGGCGAAGGGCACCACGGCCATGCCCGTGGCCTCCAGCCGCGGGATCAGGTGGCCCGCGGTGAAGCTACGCGGGCCGGTCAGGAAGACGGTTGGCGGCGCCATGGTCGATCGTTGCCTCTCCGTTCCGCCCCTGGGGCAGGTACGCGGTTCCGTATCACGCGTGACCGGCCCCGTGCCGGGCCAGGTCGGCCTCCACCATCCGCCTGCAGAGCCCGTCGAGGTCGGTAGCCGGGCGCCAGTCCAGCTCGCGCTCGGCCTTGGCCGGGTGGCCGATGAGCTGGTCCACCTCGCAGGGGCGGTAGAAGTCCGGGTTGACGCGCACGCGCTCGGCGCCGGTGGCGGGGTCCAGGCCGCGCTCGGCCGCGCCGGCGCCGTGCCACTCCAGGGCCATGCCGGCGGCGGCGAAGGCCCGCTCGGCGAAGGCCCGCACAGTGTGGGTGGTGCCGGTGGCGAGGACGTAGGTGTCCGGCTCGGGCTGCTGGAGCATGCGGTGGATGCCGGCGACGTACTCGGGGGCGTAGCCCCAGTCGCGCTGGGCATCGAGGTTGCCCAGCTCCAGGGGACGGTCGTCGCCGAGGGCGATCCGGGCGACGCCGTCGGTGATCTTGCGCGTCACGAACTCGGTGCCGCGCAGCGGCGACTCGTGGTTGAACAGGATGCCGACGGCGGCGTAGAGGCCGTAGGCCTCGCGGTAGTTGACGGTAGCCCAGTGGGCGTAGACCTTGGCCGTGGCGTAGGGGCTGCGCGGGTAGAAGGGCGTCGTCTCGTCCTGGGGAACGGCCCGTACGCGGCCGTACATCTCCGAGGTAGAGGCCTGGTAGAAGCGGATGCCGGGGTCGACGGCGCGGATGGCCTCCAGCAGGTGGAGGGCCCCCAGGCCGGTGATCTGGGCGGTGGTCACGGGCTGGTCGAAGGAGGCGCCCACGAAGCTCTGGGCCGCGAGGTTGTAGACCTCATCCGGGCGCAGGCGGGCGAGGAGGTTTACGGCGGCCGTGGGGTCGGTCAGGTCGTACGCCACCAGCTCAAGCCGCTCGTGCTCGGCGATGCCCAGCGCCTGGAGGCGCCAGAAGTTGAGAGTGCTCAGGCGCCGGTAGGCCCCGTAGACGCGGTAGCCCCGCTCCAGCAGGTACTGCGCGAGATAGGCACCGTCTTGGCCGGTGATGCCCGTAATCAGGGCGGTGGGCACAGGCTCCTCCTCTCCTCCGCTGGGTGGCCCCGGCATCGTACCACCTCCGCCCGGCCACGCCACGCCGGCCCTAGCCCGGGCCGCCCTGGCCAGTGACGGCGTCGAGCCGGTCCCGGTGCAGGCCGATCAGGCAGCCCTCCAGCTGGCGGCGGAGGCGCCGCCAGTCGTGGGCCTGGAGCCAGTCCCGCTGACGCTGCTCCTGCTGCCGGCGGGCCCGGGGATTGTCGAGCAGGTCCGCGATGCCCGCGGCGATGGCGGCCGGATCCTCGCCGGGCAGGAAGCCCACCACCTCCGCGACATCCTCGAAAATGGGCAGGGGCGTGCACAGCACGGGCTTGCGGGCGGACAGCCCCCAGCGCACGGCGCCGCTGGCCGACTCCTGGGTCCCCTGGTACGGGTACACCACCACGCTCGCCTGGCCGAGCCAGGTCAGGAGCTCGCTCTCGGCGAGGAAATCCGTCAGCAGCGTGACCTGCTCGGCCAGCCCGTTCCGGCGGATGGCGGCCCGGCACGCCTCGCGCTCCTCGGCGGAGGCGGGGTCGGGGTACTCGGCGTTGAGCATGAGCAGGTGCACATCGGGCCGGGCCCGGGCCAGGCGTGCCACCGCCTCGATGAGCTGGGGCAGCCCCTTGTGCGGGAGCAGGAAGCCGTGGGTGGCGATGACCGTCTTGCCGGCCAGGCCGCTGGCGGGGTGGCCGCCGGCGGGCGCGGGCACGCTGGCGTGGGCCACGCCGTGGGGGAACAGGGAGGTGTTGCCGACCACGCCCATGGCCTTGAGCCGGTTGAGGTCGGCGGGGCCGTGGACGAAGACCCGGCGGACGGCGCTGAGCTCCGGCTGGAGCTGGCGCAGGCTCTTGTGCTGGTCGCCGATGTCGACGTCAGCGGTGGAGTGGGCGAACAGGAACACCTGCACCCCGGCCTCGTGGAGGCGCGCGATGAGCCGGCGCAGGGCCTCGAGCCCGAAGAGGCCGAAGTTGAACTGGATCACGACCTGGTCCAGCGCCCGCTGGCGGATGGCCGCGAGCAGCTCGCCCAGGTCATCCACGCCAGCGCTCGCCCAGCAGCGGACTACTTCCGGGCCGTCGGCCGCGACCCGCTGGGTGTCGCGGTTGGCGAGGATCCACGGCCGGAGCTCGGTGCCGGCGAGGAGCTGCTGGGCGTAGGTGGCCAGGCCGCAGTGGGCGTTCCAGGTGGTCACCCAGCCCACCCGCGGCCGGGGGGCCAGCGCCGGGGCCTCCGGCAGCCGGGCGCAGGCGCGCTCCAGGCGCTGGACGACCGCCGGCCAGGTGTAGTGCTCGCGCACGAGCCCTGCCGCCCGCTGGACCCGCTCCGCGGTCCAGGCGGCCAGGTCGCCGTCGCGGTAGCGGGCGTAGAAGGCGGCCAGGTGCCGGGCGAGGTCGTCGACATCGGGCTCGGCCCAGACGCTGTCCCACAGCCCGAGGTGGGTCTGCGCCCGCTCGAAGCGGTAGTCCACCAGCCAGGCGGTGTCCGGGCGGGCGAAGTCCCGCTGCCCGCCGTGGGCGGTGGTGATGACCGGGCGCTGGTGCAGCATGGCCTCGGCGATGGGCAGGCCGAAGCCCTCGCCCCGGCTCGGGGCCACCAGGGCGTGGCAGGCGGTGTACAGGGCGCGCACGGCCTCGTCGGCCAGGTCCCGGTTAATCAGGGTGATACGGCCGTGGTCGGGGTAGTCCGCGGCCAGGGCCCGGAGCTGGTCCTCGATCGTGTTGTGGGGGTTGGGGAAGGTCTTGAGGACCAGCACCACGTCATCGGCGCTGCTGAAGGTGCGGGCGTAGGCCTGCAGCAGGCTGTCGACGCCCTTGCGGGGGAAGGCGGAGGAGATGTGCAGCAGGCGCAGGCCCGCGCCCAGCTCGGGCAGGTCCGTAGCGTCGGGGGCGACGCGCAGGATGTGGTCGGTGCCGACGCCCACGCTCGCCATGGGCGTGCGGACGCCGTTGTCGCGGAGCACGCCGCTCACCTGCTCGGACATGGTGGTGACGAGGTCGAGGTGGGCGTTGAACTGCTCCCGGTAGGTCGGCGGGAGGCCGCTCTCCTCCCAGCCGTAGCTGCTCAGCACGCGGAAGCGCCCGTTCATGCCCGTCACCCGCGGGGGGAAGAGCAGGCGGGTCACGAAGTCCGCGCCCGTCCAGGCGCGCCCCTGGTGCCAGAGCGCCTCGATGGCCGGGGCCTGGCGGAGGAAGCCGGGGTCCGGGTCCACCTCGCCGGGCCCCTCCGTGGCGAACAGGCCCACCTGGCCGGGGTGCCGCTCGTCCAGGTGCCGGGCGGTCTCCCGGTTCAGCAGCGCCAGGCTGTAGCTGGAGTCGAAGGGCCCCTCGACCCGGTACCGGAGCCGTGGGGGGGCGGGCTCGGCCCCGCCAGGCGCGGGGGGCAGGGGGAGGCCCAGGCCCTGGAAGAAGGTATCCAGCCGCTGCTGGATGCGCTCCGGCTCGAACTCGGCCAGGCGCCGGCGCTGGCTGCCGATGAGGCGGCTGCGCAGGCTCGGCTCCTCGAAGAGGGTCGCCACGGTCCCGGCCACGGTGCCGGGCTCGGCATCGGCGAGGACCAGGCCCCCCTCGCCCACCGTCTCCGCCACGCTGCTGTCCTCGGCGGCGTAGGCGAGCACGGGGAGATCGTAGACCATGGCCTCGACCAGGGGCATGCCGAAGCCCTCGTGCTCGCTCAGGCTTACGTAGGCGTCGGCGGCGGCGAAGTAGCCGGCCAGCTCGGCGTCGATCACCTTGCCGGGCATGTGGACGCGGTCGCCCAGGCCCATGCGCGCCACGGCTGCCTCCAGCTCGGCCACGTAGTCCGGGCTCCCGCCGCCGGGCAGGATGAGCTCGGTGGGCTGGGCCGTCAGGCCCTGGAGGCGCTGGAAGGCCTGCAGGAGGGCGGCCTGGTTCTTGTGCGGGATGCGCCGGCCGACGAACAGGACGCTGCGCCGCCCCTCATGGCGGCGCACCGTGGCCGTATCCGGCTCCCGGGCGCGGAGGCCCTGGAGGTCCACCAGCAGGGGGATGGCCGCGGTGGTCGCGGGCTCGTAGCCGGCCTGGCGCAGCTCGTCGGCGTTGTGCTCGGAATCGCCGATGGCGCCGGTGAGCCATTCGCGCCAGCGTTCGAGCTGGGCGCGGCCGAGGGCGAGGTCCGACTGGATCGGGTCGTCCGCGGCGAAGAACCGGCTCGGGGTGATGTTGTGGTAGACGAGGATCTTCCGGTCCGGGAGCCGGCGGAGCTGCTCCTCGACGGGGTTGCCGTGGCCGTGGTGGATGAGCAGGACCTGGTCCGCCGCGCCGGTGTAGGCGTGGAACGGCCAGACCTCGTCCGCCAGCGCCGGGTGGATGGACAGGGCGAAGATCTCGGCGTGGAGCCCCCGCTCGCGCAGCAGCCGGCGCGTGTAGAGGGCGCCGTTGCCGATGCCGTCGCCCGGCGAGCAGGCAGGCAGGAACTGGTGGACTGCCCGGGGCTGCATAGGCTCAGTCTCCTCCGGCTCCGGCTCGGGATGGGTGGGGCGCGACGGCCGCGTAGCGCTCCTTGAGGAAGCGGTCCAGCTCGGCGGCCAGCCGGGCGCGGTCGAAGCGGTGGAGGTTGCGCCGCGCCCCGGCCCGCAGGCGGGCGGCCAGGTCCGCGTCCGTGAGGATGCACCGGGCCGTCGCCGCCAGCTCCGCCGGCGTGCCGTCGGTCAGCAGGAGCGCGCCCGCCCCGGCGGTATCGGCCACATTGGAGGTGGCCCGGGCGAGGACCGGTACGCCGCGGGCCTGCGCCTCGATCAGGGGGATGCCGAAGCCCTCGTGATCGCTGGCGCACACGAACAGGTCCGCCTGGTCGTAGAGGCCGTAGAGCTGCCCGTCCGAGACCTTGCCGGGGATGTGGACGCTGCGCGCCAGGCCCAGCTGCTCGATGCGCGCCTGCAGCCGGCCCAGGTAGCCGGCGTCGGTGGCCCGGCCGGCCAGGATGAGCCGGCGGTCCCGGTCCGGGTCCAGGCGGCGCAGGTGCGCCATCATGTCCACGAGCAGGTCCTGGCGCTTGTTGGGGGCGATCCGGCCCACGAAGACCAGGCGCTGCTCCCCCGGCCACGGCTCGGCGGCGGCAGGGCGGGCCTGGATGGTGGCCGCGTCGAGGAGAAGCGGCAAGTTGCGGACCGGCGCGTAGCCGGCCTCGACGAGCTCCGCCTCATTGAGCCGGGACAGGGCGATGGCCCCGCTGACCTCGCCGGCCCAGGCGTGGAGCTGCGCGCGGCCCTGCTCGGCCTTGCTCGCCTCGATGGAGCCGTCCGGGAAGAAGGCGGGCGGGGTGATGTTGTGGTAGACGAGGATGCGCGGGTCCGCCACCCCGGCCAGCCAGCCCCCGAGGTCGTGGCCCATGGAGTGGTGCTGCAGGAGGATCTGGCCCGGCCGGCTGCGGTACTCGGTGTACGGCCGGATGGTGCCGCGCAGCTCGGGCGGGACCGTGCCGGCGAAGATCTGGGCGTCGTAGCCAAGCTCCCGCAGCAAGGCGCGGATGAAGAGCATGCTATTGGTGACCCCATCGCCGTGGGCGGCACCGGCGTGGAACTGGTGGACCGCTGTGATGCCCTGCCCTGGCGGCGTCACGGCGTCCGGCCCTCCTCTTCGCCCTTGGTCGCGATCAGGGCGTAGTCCTGCGGGGCGTAAAGGCGCGCGTTCACATGGGTGGCCACGGCCCCCTCTTCCGGCGCCCGGTAGGCGTCGGGGACGGGGTGGAGGCGCTCCACGGTGACGTGGGCGAAGCCGAGGTACTCTGCGGCGAAGGCCAGCAGGGAGGGGGGCAGCGGCCGGACGTGGGTCGGGTCGAGGTGGAAGGTGTGGGCGCCCACGTTGAGGTTCTCGGGGTTGGGAGTCTCGAGGACGAGCCGCCCCCCCGGCGCCAGCACCCGCAGGCTCTCCTGGAGCACGGTCAGCAGCCGCGGGAAGGGCAGGTGCTCGGCCACGTGGAAGGCCGTGATGGCCCCGAGGCTCTCGGCCCCGTAGCCCTGCAGCGCGTCCAAGAGGTCCGCCTCGTGGACCGGCAGGCCCCGATCCCGGCAGCGCTGGAGCGCTACCGGGTTGGTCTCGACCCCTTCTACGGGCAGGCCCGCCGCCGCAAGGGCCGCGAGCCACTCCCCCCGGCCGCAGCCCAGGTCCAGGACGGCCATGCCGGCCTGGACGGGGGCGCAGTCCTCGATCCACGGGCGGTAGGCGTGGCTGCTCGCCTCGATCGCCGCCTCCGAGCCGCGGAAGTGGTCCTCCAGGGCCTCGTAGAAGGCATCCAGGGCCGGGTCCACGGCCGTCGAGCCGTGGGCGGTACCCACCCCGTCACCTTCCGTAGCCGGCCCGGCGGCCCCGCTGCCGGTCTGGAGGGTGACGCGCTCGCGCAGCTGCTGCACCTCGCGCCGGCGCTGCTCAACGGCCGCGGTGACCGGGTCTAGTTCTGCCCGCAGGCCCTCGATGCGCTGGGCATGATCCTGGAGGTCTTGCTCCAGGCGCTCCTGCTGCGCCTGGAGCTCACCGAGGAGGACGCGGGTGTGCCCCACGCGCACCAGGCCGACGCCCCAGCCCACCACAGGCCCTACGACCGGCCAACCACGCAGGCGGAGCACAACGTACCGGGCCCGGTCCTTGAGCTCGCTGCGGATCCCGAATGGGCGGAAAGGCCGGGTCTTCTCGATCAGCCACTGGGCGCCCCGCCCCACCACGGGCCATCGGCGCATCCGGTGCGCGGTCCGGCGCGCCCGCGACCACAGGGTCTCGGGCGGCGGCGTGCGGGTGGGCCACTCGGGCAGCGCCTCCGGGGCCGACGCCTCGGTCGACGCCAGGATCTCGTTTACCCGCCGCTCGAGGGCGTCGTAGTCGATATCGGGATTGGTGCGCTTGAACATGGCGCTAGTCGCCTAGTCGGCCGATTCCAGAACGGGGTGGAGGTTGCAGACGCCACTGAAGGGCACGCCGCGGATACCGGATACGTCGAAGCGCAGCACGCCGTCCCACCAGTGGTAGCACTGCTCGGTGTGGGCCATGCCCTGATGCAGCGCGAGGCTCAGCGTATAGCTGCCGGGGGCGATATCCAGGGGGAGGCGGAACCGGCAGTGCCGGGTCTCCCCCGCCTCGGCCGCCAGGAGGTGGCCGAGGTAGTAGCCGTTGGTGCCGAAGATATCCTGCCCGAACCGGTCCCGGATCACCATGCCCAGGGTGACGCCCGTGACGGCCTCGCGGGCGGTGATCTGGACCGCCACGGTTACAGTCTCGCCGGAGGTGAAGACCTCCTCGTTGGCGCTCTCGCCGCGCATCGCCGCCGAGGTGATGACTACCTCTCCGCTGCCGTAGGGGTCGAGGCCGGCAGGCTCGCCGAGGCCGGCCGTCTCCTGGCCGGCGATCAGCGCATTATACACGTTGACGGCCTCCTCGGGCGCCCCGAGGTACAGGGGGCGCCCCTCTTCCAGGACCAGCACGCGGTCGCAGAGCATCTTGACGGCGTTCAGGTCGTGGGAGACGAAGACGAGGCTGCCGCCGTCGCGCTGGAAGGCGCGGATACGGGCCATGCACTTCTGCTGGAAGGGAGCATCTCCCACGGACAGGGCCTCGTCCACGACAAAAGTGTCCGGATCGGCGTGGATGGCCACGGCAAAGGCCAGCCGCATGATCATGCCGGAGGAGTAGGTCCGCAGCGGCTCGCGCAGGAAATGGCCCAGCTCCGAGAAGGCGGCGATGGCGTCGTGCTTGGCTGCCAGCTCCTTGCGGGTCATGCCCAGGAGGAGGCCGTTGGTCACGATATTCTCCTCGCCGGTCATGTCGGCATCGAAGCCGGTACCCAGCTCCAGCAGCCCGGTGACGCGGCCGGCGACCCGGATGCGCCCGGCGTCGGGCAGGGACACCCCGAGCAGCACCTTGAGCAGGCTCGACTTGCCGGCGCCGTTGCGGCCGATGACCCCGAGCGACTCGCCGCTGGCAACGCTGAAGCCCACACCGTCCAGGGCCGTATAGAGCTGGTGCCGGGGCCGGCGGAGGAGCCTCTCCTTGAGCCGGTCAGCCGGATGCTCGTAGAGCTTGAACCGCTTGGTCACGCCGTCCGCTTCGATCACGAGCCGCTCCTCAGATCAGATCCCGGACGTCCCGTTCCAGGCGGCGGAACCCCCACAGGGCCAGGGCAGCGATGCCCAGGGCCACGGTACCCAGGGCCACGAGGACGCTGCCGTCCGGGAGCTGGTGGTGCATGATGACGTCCCGATAGGCCGTGACGATCTGGTAGAGGGGGTTCCACGCGTAGTAGCCCTGGACCCACTCCGGGAGGATGGTCACCACGTAGACCACCGGCGTGAGCCAGAACCAGAACTGCAGGGCGATGCCGACCAGGTCCCGGACATCGGGGATGAAGACCGCCAGCGTACCCGCGCCGAAGCCGAGGCCGTAGGCCAGGAGCTGCTGCACGAGGAAAATCAGCGGCAGCAGGAGCCAGTGCCAGGTGATAGGGAAGCCGATCGCCACCAGGAAGACGGCGAAGAAGGCCATGCTGATGAGGTAGATGACCGTGTCGCTGATGAGCACGTACAGGGGGAGCCAGGGGATGCTCACCGGCACTTTGCCGATCAGCCCGGCGTTCTCCCTGAAGAACGCCGTCAGCCGCGTCGTTGTCGCCAGGAAGGCGTTCCAGCCTAGGAGCGCGCTGACCAGGTAGATGCTGTAGCTGTACGTGGCGAACTCGTCGGCGCCGAGCATCTCGATCTTGGCGCCCATGACCTTGGAGAAGATCAAGGTGAAGATCAGGATGTTGGCCAGCGGGTTGATGAGCGACCAGAGGCCGCCCAGGACCGAGCCGGCGTAGCGGTCGATCAGGTCCTGGCGCACGAAATGGGCCAGGACCGCCCACGAGATCCCGCCTGTCGCGACGCGCTCGGTCATCGGCATAGGTCGTCCTCAGGCTTCGAGATCAACGAGGCTCAAGACGGCTCGCGCCCGTAGGTATCCTCGATCCGGACGATGTCATCCTCGCCGAGGTAGCTACCGGTCTGGACCTCGATGACCTCCAGCGGGATGTTGCCGGGATTGGCGATGCGGTGCTGCGTGCCCACCGGGATGTAGGTGGACTGATCCTCGGCCAGCAGGAAGGTCTCCTGCCCGCGGGTGATCCGGGCGGTGCCCTGGACGACCACCCAGTGCTCGGCGCGGTGGTGGTGGAGCTGCAGGGACAGCTCCGCGCCCGGATGGATGAGCAGGTGCTTGACCTGGTAGCGCTCGGCCCGGGCGATGCCCTCATAGGCGCCCCACGGCCGGTAGACGCGTTTGTGGCAGACGGGCTCAGGCCGCTCGGCTGCCTCCAGGGCCGCCACCATGTCCTTGACATCCTGGGCCCGATCGCGGCGGGCTACCAGGACCGCATCGGCGGTCTCCACCACCAGCTGGTCCTCCAGGCCTGCCGTGGCCAGCAGCCGGTGCTCGGCGCGCAGGTAGCAGCCCCGGCTGTCCTGGTTGAGGACATCCCCTCGAAGCACATTGCCGTCCGCGTCGTGCTCGGCGATCTCGTAGAGGGCCGACCACGACCCCACATCGCTCCAGCCGGTGGCCACGGGGACGACCACGCCCCGGTCCGTACGCTCCATGACGGCGTAGTCGATGGAGTCAGCGGGCGAGGCGCTGAAGGGGCCCGGCGCTACCCGGAAGAAATCCCGGTCCCGGCTCGCCTCGTCCCAGGCTGCCTGGCAGGCCCGGAGGATCTCGGGCGCGTGGCGGCCCAGCTCGTCCAGGAAGACATCGGCCCGCGTCAGGAATACGCCGCTGTTCCAGAGGTACTCGCCCGACGCCAGGAAGGACCGGGCCGTCGCGGCATCCGGCTTCTCGGTAAACGCGAGCAGGGAGACGGGCTCCGGCTCCTGGCCGGCGGGGGCTGCGGCGCGGATGTAGCCGTAGCCGGTCTCCGGCGAGCGGGGCTCGATGCCGAAGGCGACGATCCGCCCGTCGGCGGCGGCATCGATGCCGGCGGCCACGGAGGTCCGGAAGGCCTCCGGGTCCTCGATGGTATGGTCGGCCGGCATAACCAGGAGCCTGGCCTCCGGTCGGGCCCGGGCCGCCTCCAGCGCCGCCAGGGCCAGGGCCGAGGCCGTATTCTTGCCCTCGGGCTCGAGGATGATCGTCGGCTGCGTGGCCCCGACCGCACGGAGCTGCTCCGCGGCGAGGAAGCGGTGCTCCTCGTTGCAGACGAGGATCGGCTCGCGCTCCGGCGCCAGCGGGGCGATCCGCTCCAGCGTGGCCTGGAGCATGGTCTGCTCGCCGGCGAGGGGGAGGAACTGCTTCGGGCACTGCGCCCGCGACAGCGGCCAGAGGCGGGTCCCGGAGCCACCGGCCAGCAGGACGGGCACGATGGATGGTGCGGGACTGGTCATGGCCTCGTCGGTGGCTGATTACCCCGTCGCAACATCTCGCTCCCTCTGCAGGCTTGGGCGCTGGGCCTCTGGGCCTGTAGGCCGTGCGTACACGGGCCCCGGCTAAGCAGGATAGGGGCAGAGATTATACACGCCACCCGCCCGGATGTAACTACGCCGCAACCGGGCACGAGGGCATACGGGCCCGCCCGGGCTACGCCCCTGGCGCTGGCTGCAGGCGCCGGTACAGCTCCGCGTAGTGCCGACCCATCAGGTCGCCACCGAACCGCTGCTCGTAGCGCGCCCGGGCGCCCTGCCCGAGCGCCTCCGCCCACGCCGGGTCCGCGGCCAGGCGCTCCATGGCCTCCCGCAGCCGGCGCGGATCCGCCGGTGGCACCACGAGCCCGGTCGCCTCATCCTGGTTGACGAAGGTCGTCCCCGTGCCGATCTCGGTAGAGATCAGGGGCCGGCCCTGCATGGCCCCCTCGACCAGGGTCACGCCGAAGGCCTCCGAGCGGAGGTAGGACGGGAAGACCACCGCCCGGGCCAGCGCCATCAGGGCCATCTTCTCCGCGTTCGTCACCTCGCCCAGGAACTGGACCTGGGTCAGGCCTAGCCGCCGGGCCTGGCTCTGCAGCTCGCCCTCGACAGGCCCGGAGCCCACGATGACAACGGGCAGGCTGGTGCCGGCTACGGCCTCGAGGAGGATGTGGAGCCCCTTGTAGTAGCGCAGCACGCCGACAAAGAGGAAGAAGCCTTCTCCGACCGCCTCCCGGAGCTCGGCCTTGCGGGCCTCATCCGGGGGCGGATAGCTGCCCTCGTCCAGGCCGATGGGGATGACCTCCACCTTCTCCGCGTAGTGGCTCAACGGCTCGCTGGTGGCGAAGTAGTTCGGGGAGGTGGCCACTATGCTGGAGACCTGGGCCAGGAAGCGGTGCATCACCGGCCGGTACAGCCGCCCCAGGATCCGCTGGCGGACAATGTCCGAGTGGTAGGTCACCACCGTGGGGACCTGGACACCCCCCAGCAGATGCATCAGGTCGGCAAAGGGCCAGGGGAAGTGGTAGTGGACGATATCCGCCTGGCGCGCCTGTCGACGGAAGTGCGCCAGGGCCGACAGGGAGAAGCCGCAGGAGGCGAGCTCCAGGTCCTGGCGATAGCGGATCACCTCGGCCTCCTCGCGCGCCAGCGTCCCTTCCGCTCCCTCGACGCTCAGGGTCAGCACCCGGTTGGTAGCGCCGTACGCCCGGGTGGTCCGGCAGATCTGCCGGACAGTCTCCTCCACCCCGCCCTGGCTCTCGGGGAGATAATTCTTGTAGACGTGAAGGACGCGCACCGGGAATCAGCCCACCAGCTCTGTGTACACGGCCAGCGTCTCCTCCGCGCAGCGGGCCCAGCTGAACCGCCGGGCCCGTTCCCGGCCACGGGCCCTGAGCTGTCCCTGCAGCTCGGGGCTTTCCAGGACCTGCGTCATGGCGCCCGCGATGGCCTCGTGGCAGTGGGGGTCGACCAGGAGGGCCGCATCGCCTGCCACCTCCGGCAAGGCCGTGGTGCTCGAGGTGATAACGGGCAGGCCCGAGGCGAAGGCTTCCAGAACCGGCAGGCCGAACCCTTCCGCTAGGGAGGGGAAGACTAGCGCCTCGGCGGCCTGCATCAAGGCCCTCAGCTCCCGATCGGGCAGGCCCGGGAGCCAGTAGGCCTCCCCCCGTTCTTCCGCGGCCTGCAGCCGCTCCACCAATCTACCGCATTGCCACCCCTGGCGCCCGACGACGACCAGCGGGCAATCTGTGCGCAGGCTACGCGGCAGCCGCGCGTGGGCAGCCAGGACGCGCTCCATATTCTTGCGCGGCTGCAGGGTCCCCACCGTCAGGAAGAAATGCGGGGGCAGGCCGTGCTCCGCCCGTATCGCCTCCCGGCTCTCTGCGGAGAACCTCGCGAAGAAGCGGTCATCCACGCCGTTCGGGACGACGGTGATGCACGCCGGTGCCACATCGAAGTGGTAGGCGATCTGCGCTCGGGCGTATTCGGATACCGTCACGATCCGGTCGGCCCACCGGGTCGTCTGCCGCCACAACCAACGCCGCAAGCGGCGGAACCGGGGGTCGTACCATTCCGGATGGGCCAGGAGGATGGCGTCGTGCACGGTGGCCACCACCGGCACGCGGCGGAGCCTGGGCACCATGTGGTCCGGGGCGTGGAAGAGATCGACCCGGCGCTCGATCGCCCTGGCCCCGGGCGTCCGCACGGGCAGCAGCGCCGACCGGAGCGCCCCGCCATGGTATCGGCTCGGCACCTGAATGCCCGGGACTTCGCCCACGAGGCCGGTCTCGACAGGCCAGCGGAAGGATACGGGCCGGACCTCGGCGAGCCCTCGCCGCACCAGCTCGTTCCCCAGGTGCCAGGTGTAGCTCCCGATGCCGGCAATACCCTCGCCTGCCCGCCCCCGAGCAAGGACTGAAACGCCCAGACCAATCCGCACCGGCTGTTACGGCTCCTGGGCGAGTACCCCGCCGCTCGCCCCGGCGCTGAACAGCTCGTCGAGGGCGCGCACGTCCCGCTCGTCGAGGTGCCCGGCGGCACGGCGCAGGGCCAGGATATCGAGCAGGTACTGGTGGCGGGCCTGGGCCAGGCCGTGGCCGGCCTCGAAGCGCTTGCGCTGCGCCTCGAGGAGGTCGGTGACCGTCCGCGTACCGGCCCGGACCTCCTGGCGCATGGCCTCGATGGTGCGCTCGGCGGAGCGCACGGCCAGGCGGTAGGCCTCGATCTCGCTGCGCCCGCTCATCAGCCCCTCGTAGGCGCTGCGCACCTCCTTGCGGGCCTGGCGGCGGGCGCGCTCCAGCTCCTGGGCCTGGCGGGCGCGGCGGTGCTCGGCGCTGCTCGCCCGGGCGCGCATGGCGCCGCCCTCGTAGAGGGGCATGCGCACCTGCACGCCGATACTCCAGTCCTCGATGTTGCGGCCGAAGCGGGTCCCGTCGAAGTCGTCGTAGCGCGAGAACCCGCCCGTGAGGTTGATCCTCGGGTAGCGCTCGGCGCGGGCGGCGCGGGCCTTGCGCTGCTCCGACTCGGTCCGCGCACGGGCGGCGACCACGTTCGGGTTGCCGGTGACGGCACGCTCGCTCCAGCGCTGCCGCGCCTGCGGCTCCACCTTCGGCAGCTCGGCGTCCGGCCGCAGCCCGGCGAGGCGCTCGTGGGGCTCGTCGGTCAGCGCCGTCAGGGCCTCGCGGGCCGTAGCCACCTCGCCCTGGGCGCGCAGCAGCTCAGCGCGGACCTGGTCGTAGCGGGCGCGGACCTCCGCGCGCTCGCTGGTGGTGGCCTCGCCCTCCTCGTAGAGGGCCTCGATACGCTCGCGCTGGGCCTGGACCTGGTCGAGCTCGCTGCCCTTGAGCGCTACCTTGGACTGCGCGCCGAGGACGTTGAGGTACGCCTCGGCGACGTCGTAGATGAGCTGCTGGCGCCGGGCCTCTAGCTCCGCCTCACCGGCATCGACGCGGCGGTCCTGGCCCTGCCAGCGGTGCCAGGCCGGCAGGTCAAGGAGCGGCTGGGTGGCGTTGAGCTGATACTGCTCCTGGGTGTACTCGCGAGTAATGTTGTCTTCTTGGAGTTCATCATCGAGGTACGAAGTGGTCGCCCGGAGCTGGTCCCGGTTGATGCGGCTGATATCGACGCTGGCGCTGAGGCTCGGCAGCAGGCCGCCGAGGGCCTCGCGGCGATCATCGCGCAGCGCCGCGAGCTCGGCGCGGCGGCCGCGCAGCTTGGGATCGGCGGAGCGGGCCTCGCGATAGACCGCCATCAGGCTGTCGACCGCCTCGACCTCGGCATCGCCACCGCTGTCTCCCTCGGTGGCGGGCGCGACGCGCGGGGGCGCCTCGCCCGGGTGCCGCACGCCACCGTACTGGGCGTTGTCGGCGGCCCCGGCCCCCGACGGGCCGCCGAGGGCCGTGGCGAGGCCGAGCAGCAGAGCGAGCGGCGGCGTCGGTAGACGGCGCGGCATGTCAGTTCTCCCGGAACGAGCGGGCGATGGCGTCGGTGAGCGGCTTGGCGAGGTACGCCAGGGGCGTGCGCTCGCCGGTGTTGATCATCAGGTCCGCCGGCATGCCGGGGCGCAGCTCGGCCTGATCGGGGAGCTTGGCGAGCTCGGCCTCAGAGACGTGGACCTTGACCTCGTAGTACGGCCGCTCGTTGCCGCGCTCCGGCTCGATGCGGTCGGCGGAGAGGAAGGTGACCTCGCCCTGGATGACCGGCGTGGAGCGGAAGCTGAACGCGGTAAGGCGCACGTCCGTCACCATGCCGGGCTCGACGTTGTCCACGTCGCGCGGGCGCACGCGGCCGGTGAGGATCAGCGCCTCGTCGTCGGGGACGATGTCGAGCACCGGCTCGCCGCTCTTGACCACGCCGCCGCGGGTGTGGACCTGCAGGTTGACGACCTCGCCGCCGACGGGGGCGCGGATCTGCTTGCGCCTGAGGGTGTCGCGAAGCCCCTGCAGCTCCTCATCCAGGCTGGCCACCCGGCTCGAGACGTCCTGGAGCCTCGTCGCGGCCTCACTCTGGAACTCGCGGCGGCGCTGGATGATCTGCTGCTCGGCCTCGCTGATCTGCACCCGGGCCTCGGCGATGGAGGCCTGGAGCTGGCCGGCCTGGCCGCGGTGCTCGGCGAGCTTGCGCTCGATGGGCCGCAGCTCGGCGCTGGGGATGGCGTCCTGCTCGACGAGCCGCTCCTTGCTCGTGAGCTCCGCCTCGAGGGAGGCGATGGTCTCGCGCTCGGCGCGGCGCTGGGCCTGCATGCCCTCGATGCGCTCCTTGTGCCCCTCGATGCGATCGCGCAGCACGGCGATCTCGCCCTGGAGCGCCTCGCGCCGGGCCTGGAACTGCTGGCGCTGGGTGGCCATGACCGCCTCGGTGCGCTGGCGCCGCTCGGCGCTGTCGCGCACCGCCTCGGGGAAGGTGAGCGTCTCCTCGCCGCGGATCTCGGCCTCGAGCCGCGCCTGCCGGGCGCGCTGGGACAGGTAGCGGGTCCACTTGGCCAGGTACTGCGCCCGGGCCTGGGTCTCGTCGAGCTGGACGAGGAGATCGCCCTCCTCGACGACGTCGCCGTCCTCGACGGGGATGCGCTGGACGATGCCGCCCTCGAGGTGCTCGATGGTCTTGCGGTGGGAGGCGACGGCCACCGTACCCGACGCCACCACGGCGCCGTCGATGGTCGCCAGCGACGCCCAGCCGCCGGCGCCGACGAAGGCGATCAGGATGATGGCCAGCCCGATCCAGCGCGGCAGGCGGTCGTCGGTCGGCGGCGGGCCGGCGCTGCCGAGGCCGCTGTCTGCGGGCTCGAGCTCGCCCTCGCGGGTGGGCCCGCGCTCGGTAACGGCCCCCTCGACGCTGTCGTCACCGCTGCCGCCGCCAGCCGCCTCGTCACGGCGGGCCGGCTGCTTGCCGGAGTCGCCGCCGCTGTCGGAATCGCGCTCGCTCATAGCTGCACCACACTTGTTGTCCGTGTCACGGGGATGGGGCCGCGGGCCGCGCTCAGGCGCTGCTCGCCCGGGTCAGGCGGTTGAGGACCTCCTGGCGCGGGCCCAGGGTGGCGACCTTGCCCTCGCGCAGGACCAGGACCTGCTCCACGGCGGCGAGGACGTTGGGCCGGTGGGCGATGAGCACCACCGTGCAGCCGTCGGCGCTGAGCCGCCGGATGGTGTCGGTGAGCGCCTCCTCGCCGTCCTGGTCGAGGTTGGAGTTGGGCTCGTCGAGGACGACGAGGCGCGGGTTGCCGTAGACGGCGCGGGCGAGGGCGACGCGCTGGCGCTGCCCGGCGGAGAGGGCGCCGCTGTTGATGCCGATGCGGGTATCATACCCCTCGGGCAGGCGCAGGATCATCTCGTGCAGGCCGGTCTTCTTGGCCGCCTCGACGACCTGGCGGGCGTCGACCTCGCCGAAGCGGGCGATGTTCTCGGCGATGGTGCCGTCGAAGAGCTCCACGTCCTGGGGCAGGTAGCCGAGGTAGGTGCCGAGCTGCTCGCGGTTCCAGTGCTCCATGGCGGCGCCGTCGAGGCGCACGCTGCCGGCGTAGGCCGGCCAGACGCCCACCAGGGCCCGGGCGAGGGTCGACTTGCCGGCGGCGCTCGGGCCGATGACCCCGAGGGTCTGGCCCGGCTCCAGCTCGAGGTTGACCCCGCGCAGCGCCGGGGCCCGGCTGCCCGGCGGGACGACGACCAGGTTCTCGGCGGTCACTTGCCCCTCGGGCGCGGGCAGCTCCATGGCCTCGCCGCGCTCCGGGGTAGCCTCCAGGATGCCGTCGAGCCGCTGCCAGGCGTTGCGCGCCCCCATGAAGCCGCGCCAGGCGTTCATGGCCTGGTCCACCGGCGCCAGGGCGCGGCCCATGATGATCGAGGCGGCGATCATCACGCCGGGGGTGACGATCTGCTGCACGGCCAGGTAGGCGCCCAGGGCGAGGATACCCACCTGGGCGATCATGCGCAGCGAGCGCGAAGCGGAGGAGAAGTTGGCGGCGCGGTCCGAGGCCACCGCCTGGAGGCTGAGGACGTCGTTGTGCATCGCCCGCCAGCGCCGGCGCAACTGGCCGGTCATGCCCATGGCCTCGAGGACCTCGGCGTTGCGCAGGTTGGCGTTGGTGAACTCCGTCTCCTGGTTGTTCTGGCTGTTCGCCGCGCTCAGCGGCTTGCGGGTGACGACCTCGTTGCCGTAGGCGAGGGCGAGCAGCAGCAGCGCGGCGATGGTGGCGAAGATGCCGAGCCAGGGGTGGAGGAGGAAGATGACCCCGATGAACAGCGGCGTCCACGGCGCGTCGAAGAAGGCGAAGACGCCCTGCCCCGTCATGAACTGGCGCAGCGTGTTCAGGTCCTGCAGGGGCTGGGTGTTGGCCTGGTCGGGCCGGCGCAGGGCGCGCAGGAAGGTGGCGTCGAACAGGCGGTCGCTGAGCATGTTGTCGAACCGGCCGCCGGCACGCACCAGCACCCGGTTGCGCGACCACTCCAGCAGGCCGAGGACGAGGAGCAGCCCCACGGCGAGGATGAGCAGCATGACCAGGGTGGGCACGCTGCCGCTGGACAGCACCCGGTCGTACATCTGCAGCATGAAGATCGGGGGCACGAGCATGAGGAGGTTGATGAAGAAGCTGAACAGCGCCACGGAGGTGAAGGCCTGGCGCAGCTGCCCCATGCACTGGCGCAGCTCGCCCTGCGCCGAATCCGGGCCGCTACCGCCGCCCTTGGAGGCTTGTTTCATAGGTACCTCGTCCTACTGGACATCCCTGGCCGGATCACTGGCAGCCGATGAGCACGCCCCGGTCCATCTCCTCGAGTAGCGAGGCGGCCCCCTCGCGGCCGCTGCCCCACTTGTCGGCACCGGTGGTCGAGATCACCTGGTAGCCGTCGGGGCAGACCTCGCGCGCCTGCTCCATGCAATCGCCCACCGACTGGCCCAGCCCCGAGCAGTCGATGAGGTACGCCTCCTCGTGGGAGGCCACATCGACGGGCGCCGTCGAGACGCAAGCGCTCAGGCTCCCGGCGATCACCGCGCCGCCGAGCAGCTTGCCCCAGTTGGCGCGCAGCGCCGCCATCGCTCCCATCCGCATCGGCTCTCCTCTTCGCTGATCAGCGGCCGCGGTCCGCCCGCGGCCGGCAATAAAGCGCGGATTATCCCACTTCCCGGGCCGGATAGTCCAATGGATCTCCCATCGGGGCCGTGGCGGGCTGCCACGGCGCCACCCTTCGCCCCCGCACGCCGGCTGCGCTACCCTGGGCGCATCCTGCGGCGGGCCCGGCCGCCGCCACCAGCGTCAGACCCAGGGAGCGAATCCATGCGCGTCACCCGTTTCCCCCTCTCCACCCTCCGCGAGACCCCGGCCGATGCCGACATCGTCAGCCACCAGCTGATGCTGCGCGCCGGCATGATCCGCCGCCTCTCCTCGGGGCTGTACACCTGGCTGCCCCTGGGGATGCGCGTGCTCCAGCGCGTGGAGCGGATCGTGCGCGAGGAGATGGACCGCGCCGGGGCGCTGGAGGTGCTCATGCCCGCCGTGCAGCCGGCGGAGCTGTGGCAGGAGTCGGGCCGCTGGGACAAGTACGGCCCGGAGCTGCTGCGCATCCAGGACCGCCACGAGCGGGCGTGCTGCTTCGGCCCCACCCACGAGGAGGTCATCGCCGACCTCTTCCGCCGCGAGATCAACAGCTACCGCCACCTGCCGGTCAACTACTACCAGATCCAGACCAAGTTCCGCGACGAGACGCGGCCCCGCTTCGGCGTCATGCGCGCCCGCGAGTTCCTGATGAAGGACGCCTACTCCTTCCACCTGGAGCAGTCGGGGCTGGAGGCCGAGTACCGGGCCATGCACGACGCCTACACCCGGATCTTCGAGCGCACCGGCCTCGCCTTCCGGGCGGTGGAGGCGGACACCGGCGCCATGGGCGGGAGCCTGTCCCACGAGTTCATGGTCCTCGCCGACTCCGGCGAGGACGCCATCGCCGTGTGCGAGGCGAGCGGCTACGCCGCCAACGTCGAGCTCGCCCCGGCCCCGCCGCCGGCCGGGCCGCGCCCGGCGCCGGCGGAGGCGATGCAGGAGGCGGCCACGCCGGGGCAGCGGACCATCGCCGAGGTGGCCGACTACCTGGGCATCCCCGAGCAGCGCCACGTCAAGATCCTCCTCGTCGAGGGCGCCGAGGGCGGCCTGGTGGCGCTGCTGCTGCGCGGCGACCACGAGCTCAACGAGCTCAAGGCCGAGCAGCACCCGGCGGTGGCGGCGCCGCTGGCCTTCGCCGACGCCGGGCGCGCCGAGCGCGAGCTCGGCTGCCCCTTCGGCTCCCTCGGGCCGGTGGGGCTGACCGGCGTGCGCCTCGTCGCCGACCACGCCGCCGCCCACGCGGCCGACTTCGTCTGCGGCGCCAACCGCGAGGGCTACCACCTGACCGGCGTCAACTGGGGCCGCGACCTGCCCGAGCCGGAGACCGCGGACCTGCGCACCGTGGCGGAGGGCGACCCCAGCCCCGACGGCGGCGGCACGCTGACCATCCGCCGCGGCATCGAGGTCGGCCACATCTTCCAGCTCGGCCAGGCCTACAGCGAGCCCATGGGGGCCACCGTGCTCGACGAGAGCGGCCAGGAGCGCACCGTCACCATGGGCTGCTACGGCATCGGCGTCTCCCGCGTAGTGGCCGCGGCCATCGAGCAGAACCACGATGAGCAGGGGATCTGCTGGCCGGACCCGATCGCGCCGTTCCAGGTGGCCCTGGTGGCCATCAAGGCCGAGGACCCGGCGGTGGCCGAGGCGGCCGAGGCCCTCTACGACGAGCTCACCGCCAGCGGCATCGACGTCCTCTACGACGACCGCGAGGCCCGCCCCGGGGTGAAGTTCGCCGACATGGAGCTCATCGGCATCCCCCACCGGGTGGTCGTCAGCCCGCGCGCCCTGCAGGCGGGCAACGTCGAGTACAAGGGCCGCCGCGACGCGGAGGCCAGCCACTTCCCCCGCTCGGAGATCGTGTCATGGCTGAAGGAGCGCCTCGCGTAGCCCCCGGCAGCCGCGTCCTCATCGCCGGCTGCGGCCGCATCGGCCAGGCCCTGGGCGAGCAGCTCGCCGCCGGCGGCGCCCGGGTCTTCGGCCTGCGCCGCCGCCCCGAGGCCCTGCCGCCGGCCATCGAGCCCATCCAGGCGGACCTCCACGACCCCGCGGCGCTCGCCGCCCGGGTGCCCGCCGACCTGGACGCGGTCTACTACATCGTCACCCCGGGCAGCTACGACGACGCCGGCTACCGTCGCGCCTTCGTCGAGGGCCTGGGCCAGCTCGCCGAGGTCCTGCGCAACCAGCCCGCCCCACCGCAGCGGCTGGTCTTCGTCTCCAGCACCGCCGTCTACGGCCAGTCCGACGGCGAGTGGATCGACGAGACCAGCCCCACCG
>JGI1684J13235_1000150_pt1 | contig 25891 bp, 19 predicted proteins | sample PonA232FremontCA_2_FD_13235 | JGI IMG/M metagenome (IMG submission 13235) | reverse complement strand
GTGGCTGCGAATGCTTTTGCCAAGGGGAAGTACGGCTGGGACATGGTGGGCAAATACTGCTATGTGGTCTACTACGGCAGGGAAGAACCCTGCGCTGCATGCCCAGTCCACGGAGGTGCTCGGGAGGAGCTTTTCGAACATCCGGAAGCCGAGCAGATGGAAGGCTCGGAATACGGAGCGGTCTGTTATCCCCTTGAATCCGAGAATTGCTCTGGCTGCGTGGCCAAGGTTGATTTCGATCCGCCCAAGATGGACCGTCTGCGGAAACGGCTGCAGCAGTCCAACGCCTTTCTGCACAATCTGCTGGTCAGCTCGGTGGACGCGGTGATTGCAGCGGATATGCGGGGCAACATCCTCATCTTCAACGAGGTGGCGGAGAAAGTTCTCGGCTATACCCGGGAGGAGGCCATGGCCAGGCTGGACATCAGGGACATCTATCCCGAGGACGGGGCCAGGGATGTGATGGGGATGCTGCGCAGCGAGGACAAGGGCGGCAGGGGCAAGCTCAAGTCCCACCGCGTGGAGGTCTTGTCCAAGGAAGGTGAGCGCATTCCCGTCAGCCTGAATGCCTCCGTGATTTACGAGGGCGGGGAGGAAGTGGCCACCATCGGGTTCTTCTACGATCTGCGCGAGGACCTCAAGATGGAGAGGGAGCTGGAGGAAACCAGGTTGGAGCTCTTCCAGTCGGCGAAGATGGCGGCCCTGGGCAAGCTCGCCGCGGGAGTGGCGCACCAGATCAACAACCCCCTGGCCGGGATCAATCTCTTCGCCCAGCTGCTTCTGGACGAGCACGAGCTGAGCGGGGAAGCGCGGGAGGATATCCAGCGCATCCTGGAGGATACCAACCGCTGCCGGGAAACGGTCCGGGAGCTTTTGGAGTTCGCCAAGCAGTCCTCCTACGAGGCCAAGCCGCAGGACATCAACAAGGCCCTGTCCCGCACCCTGTTCCTGCTGGAGAAGCATACCATATTCCACAATATCGAGATCAGGAAGGAATTCGAGGAGGACCTGCCCTATCCCGAGTGCGATCTGCAGCAGCTGAGCCATGTTTTCATGAACATTATCATCAACGCCGCCGAGGCCATGGAGGGCACCGGGGTGCTCCGGGTTGTCACCCAGAGCCTGCCCGGGGACTGGATCCGGATCACCATAGCGGATACCGGCCCGGGGATCGACCCCCAGGTTTTGCCCTACATCTTCGATCCCTTCTTCAGCACCAAGGAGACCGGAAGCGAGGGCCAGGAAAAGGGCGGCAGCGGAACCGGCCTGGGCCTGATCGTGGCCTACCGCATCGTGCGCAATCACAGCGGCAGGCTGCATGTGGCCAATCAGGAGGAAGGCGGGGCAGTGTTCACCATCGATCTTCCTTTGGTCCAACACGGCAAGGGGGAATAGGCCATGGCGTCCGAGAATCAGGATCGACTCAACGTCCTTGTTGTGGACGACGAGGAACATATTCGCATGGCAGTGGAACGGATCCTGCGGCGGCTGGATTGCGGGGTGCTGCACGCACCGAACGGGGAGCGCGCCCTGGCCGTTCTCCAGGAGCACGACGTGGCCGTGGTTCTTCTGGATCTGAAGATGCCCGGAATGGACGGCATGGAGGTGCACAGCCGCATCCGGGAGGCGGGATACAATGTCCAGGTCATCATCATTACCGGATACGCCACCCTGGAGACGGCGATCGAGGCCATGAAGCAGGGGGCCTTCGACTTCATCCCCAAGCCCTTTGACAAGGATCACCTGGCCCTGGTGGTGGATCGGGCCCTGAACAGCATCCGGATGGAGCAGGAACGCGCCAGGCTGGAGCAGGAAAGACAGCGGGCCCTTCTCGACCTGAACACGGAAAAGAGCAGGATCCGCACCATACTCGAGTCCCTGCCGCACGGGGTGATTGTGACCAATACCCAGGGCAGGGTGGTTTTGATGAATCAAACCGCCAGACAGATCCTGCCCGGGGAGGAGAGCCCCATAGGCTGCGAGATCGGGGAGTGTCTGGAGGATAGCGAGCTGTGCGACCTGATCCGGAGCCAGTCCGTGGCGGCCCATAGCGAGGGCAGCTCCTACGAGCTGCAGCTGGGCGACGACAGCTACTACATGGTCCAGACCAATCCGGTCCTCGGGGAGGAGGGGGAGTGCCTGGGGGCAGTGATCGTATTCGGCGACATCTCTGATCTCAAGGAGATGGATCGGTTGAAGTCCGAATTCGTGGCCAAGGTTTCCCACGAGCTGCGCTCTCCCCTGTCCACCATCCACGAGCAGATGGCCCTTGTGCTGCAGGATATGCTGGAGCAGGAACAGCCGGAAAAGGAGCAGCGGATCCTTTCCCGGGCCAAGGAAAAGACCAAGGGCATGCTCTCCCTGATCGAGGACCTTCTGGATCTCTCCCGTGTGGAGGCGGGATCGGCCTTCAATGACGTGCAGAGAGTGGATATCCGTCAGACACTCGAGTCCCAGGTGGATTTCTTTCAGGACCGGGCGGCGGAGAAGAAACAGGGGCTCACCCTGGAAGCCGCGGGCGAGGAATGGCCCATTGTCGAGGCAGATCCCAGGGCCCTGGAGAGCGTCTTCGGCAACCTGATCGGCAATGCTGTGAAATACACCCCGGAAGGGGGCTGTGTCGCGGTTCGGATAGGCCCGGTGGAGCAGGGCCGGGTCCGGGTGGAGGTCGAGGACGACGGGATAGGCATTAGCGAGAAGGAGCAATCCCGAATCTTTGAGCGCTTCTATCGGGTGAAGGACGGCCAGACGAGAAACATCAGCGGAACCGGTCTGGGGCTGCCCATCGTCAAGGGGATCCTGGACGACATGGGCGGGAGCATATCCCTGAGCAGCCAGCACGGCCAGGGCAGCACCTTTTCCATCTGGCTGCCGGTAACCGAAAGCTCGGTCTGGGAGGAAGGCTAGCTCAAGGAAAGCCTCTCCTCTTCCAGGGCGTCCTGGAGCCAGATCTTGCAGTAGCGGCAGAAGCGATCCGTCTTGTGGTCCACGTCGGAGATTCTGCGGCAGTAGTGCATAAGGCAGGTGGAGTCCGGACAGTGTTTCAGGCCCAGGGTGTGCCCGAGCTCGTGCAGGGCCTCCTTGAGGCTGCGTTGTGTGGTCAGCCCGCTCTCCCGGGCAAGGGACGGGGGGTTGGAGTCGGTGAGGCGGTAGAGGGAGATGATCGCGGCTTTGCCCTTGAGTTGGGCTTCGCCATAGACATGGGTCAGAATGGGAATATACAGGTCCATCTCCGTGATGGCCAGACTCCGGCTGCCCCGGTTCGGAAGCAGGGCCGCGAGCCTGTCCAGGATGGGCGTGGAGTGGTACTGTTGTCGCTGAGGGGAATAGGCGAAATCGATGCCTTGGAGCAGGGGAACGATCCTGGTCGGCAGGCCGAAGTTTTGGGCCACTGCCTTGCGCACCGGAACTGTGACGGACGAGGGGATCCCCCCGATGGGGGAGATGATGATTTCCCGTTCCAAAGTCGCTAGGCCTTCTGGCGAAGATTATAGCGCTGGAGCTTCTTGTACAGGGTGGAGCGGTCGATTCCCAGAACCTTGGCGCTGCGGGAGATGTTCCAGTCGTTCTGTTTGAGCACGTGCAGGATATGGGCCTTTTCCATTTCCTGAAGGGAGCCCTGGCCCAGGATCTCGGTTTCCCTGGAAATGGGGAGGTCCTCTGGCTGGAGGTGCTTGCTCTTGCCCACCACCACGGCCCGTTCGATGGCGTTTTCCAGCTCCCGGACATTGCCCGGCCAGTCGTAGAGCATCATCAGGTCCAGGGATTGACGGCTTATGTGATCGATTTCCTTGTTCGTCTCCTGCCGGAAGCGGCTCAGGAAATGGTCCGCCAGAAGGGGAATGTCCTCCTTATGCTTTCGCAAGGGAGGCATCTCCAGGGAAATCACGTTCAGGCGGTAGTAGAGATCCTCCCGAAATGCGCCCTCTCGCACAGCCCGAGCCAGGTCCCTGTTCGAAGCGGCGATGACCCGGAAATCGGCCTTGATGGGCCGTGTCCCGCCCAGCCTGGTGAAGGAATGCTCATCCAGGACCCGGAGCAGGTCGATCTGCATTCTGGGGCCGATCTCGCCCACTTCGTCCAGGAAGAGCGTTCCCGTGTTCGCCAGCTCCAGGCGGCCTTTCTTGCTCTGCTTGGCGTCGGTGAAGGCACCCTGCTCGTATCCGAAGAGCTCGCTCTCCATGAGCTGTTCCGGAAGGGACCCGCAGTTGACCGCCACAAAGGGCCCTTCGCACCGGTGGCTTGTGGCGTGGACCGCCTTGGCGGCCAGCTCCTTTCCCGTTCCGGTTTCGCCGGATATGAGCACTGTTGAGTCAGTTGGCGCGATGTCCTCGATGAAGTTGAAGATGTCCTGCATGACCTCGGACTGGCCCAGCAGGCTTTCAAATCGGCTGCGCTCCTGCTTTTCCTGCCGGAGGTAGATATTTTCCCGCTCCCGGGCCTTGTGGGAGATGATCTTCTCGATAAGGACGCTGAGCTCCTCCGGCTCGAAGGGCTTGAGCAGATAGTCCTCCGCCCCTTCCTTCATGGCTTCCACTGCCGAAGGCACCGAGCCGTAGGCGGTTATCATGACCACCGCGGTGTCCGGGTCGTCCTCCTTGATTCTGGAAAGCACCTGGATGCCGTTGATATCCTCCAGCTTCAGATCCAGGAAGACGAGATCGAAGGGGATCTGGCTGATTCGCTCCAGGCCCTCCTTCCCGGACCCCACGGCCTCGACGGTGTAGTTGTCCCGTTCCAGCCAGGCCTGCAGCGATTCCCTGAGAATAGGTTCGTCATCGATAACAAGGATGCGCGTGTCCGGGTTCATATGAGGCGAGGTCCCGTTGATCCGGATGTTGCTCGAGCTCGATATGCTTGGTTGTGCCCGGGTCGGCCCGGGAATGAGGATTCCATCACGATGCAGGGTCCCATGATTCTATGCCATGTTTGGCAGGTCCTGTCATTCGCTTGGGCGGGTGGATCGTGGGCTGATTTCATGGCGCAACGGGCCCCTGTCTCGACAGAGGCCCGCTGGAGAGGGAACGTTCTGGATTGCCGAGGATCAGAGGAACTCCTGCACGCTTTGGACCACCTTCGTGCTGCAGTCGGCCCCCTTGGGGATGTAGTCCTCCGCTTCCATGCTCATGGCGTCGTACTGCGAGTAGGCGGTGTCCGCGATATGGTCCGCGACAGCGGTGAGCATGATCACGGGTATATCCTGGTAACCGGGATCCTGCTTGATTTCCTTGCACATCTGGAAGCCGTCCTTTTCCGGCATCATGACGTCGAGGACGATGATATCCGGGGGGTTGTCCTTAACCTTGGCCATGCCCTCGACGCCGTCGTAGGCCAGCTCCACGTCCACATCCAGAGATTCCAGCTTGCTCTGGACCACATCGCAGAAGTCCGGGTCGTCATCCACCACCAGGATCCGTTTCTTCTGGCTCATACATCTGCCTCCTTTGCTGTTCGAAGTGGGACCGAAATCCTCGGGAATTGGGCAGTCAGGCCCAGGGCCTGGGATGAAGCCCGGCCCCCTCCACGAGTTCCGGTACCTTTTGCTCCCATTCGATGGCCATGATGTGGAACCCGCTCACCCCCTCCACTTCCTTGAGTCGCTGCATGGATTCGACGCAGATCTTGAGTCCCTCTTCGGGCTGCTTCTCCTTGGGCTGGTCCGCCATGCGCTTGACCACGTGATCCGGCACGTCCATTCCCGGCACCTTGTTTTTCATGAACCGGGCCATGCCAGCGGATTTGAAGGGGGTCAGCCCGGCCAGTATGGCCACCTGCTCGTGCAGGCCGCGATCGCGGATGCCTTTCATCCACTCCTCGAATTTGTCCAGGTTGTAGATGCACTGGGTCTGGATGAATTCCGCTCCGGCGGCCACCTTCTTGGCCAATCTGGGCACGCGGATCTCGAAGGGATCGGCAAAGGGATTGGCCGCGGCTCCGGTGAACATTTCCGGAGGCCTGTGGATGGTGTCCCCGCCGAGAAAGATGCCTTCGTCCCGCATGCGGCGAACTGTCTGGAGCAGCTGCATGGAGTCCAGGTCGTGTACGTTCTGGCTTTGGCCGTGGTCCCCGAAGCTTTGGTGGTCTCCGGAAAGACAAAGGATATTGTGGATGTCGAAACCCGCCGCGCCCAGGATGTCGCTTTGCAGGGCGATTCGGTTCCGGTCCCGGGTGACCATCTGCAGGACGGGCTCGAGACCCAACTGTTTGAGATGGATGCAGCAGGCCAGACTGCAGAGCCGGGTGACCGAGGTCTGGTTGTCCGTGACGTTGACCGCGTCCACATGGTCCTTGACGTGCTCCGCCTTGCGGGTGATCTCCCCCAGGTCGCTGCCCCGCGGGGGGCCGCATTCCGTGGTGACCGCGAAGTATCCGTCCGCGAGAACCTTTTCCAGTCGGCTCGGCGTCTTGACGCTCATGACTCCACATCCTCCCTGACGACGTTTCTGGGCCCCCCGTCCCGATCCGTGGACCAGTCCTTGATCGGTGCCAGCTCTTCATAGGCATCCAATCGGTTCAAGGCCTTGAGGCGATCGATGATCAGCTGCCACGCGCAGTCCAGCTCGGGGTTGATTTCGCACTTGCCCTGGGTCGACCCCCCGCAGGGCCCGTTGAAGAGACGCTTGGCGCAGCGCGAGACGGGGCAGATCCCGCCGGTCTGGTCCAGGATGCACTGACCGCAGGCCTGGCACCGTTCCGTCCAGTACCCGCTTGCTTCCGTCACACCGATGAATTTGGTGTTCACCCCCGGATAAATCGGGGTTGCGGAGTATTTTTCCGCGGTGAATTGAACCCCGGCGCCGCAGGCCAGGGAGAGCACCGAGTCGTAGCGGTCGATATTGTCCCGCAGCTCTTCCAGGTACTCGTGGTCGCACTGCCTCTCCACGGTCCTTTCCTCGATCTGCTTCTGTTCGCCCTGCTGCATGAAATGCATTCGCAGGGCCGAGGCCAGGACCGCGACTTCCTTTTTTCCCCCTGCCTCGCAGACGGTGACGCATTCGTTGCATCCCAGGATCAGCACGGAGTGATCCCCGCGGATCATCTCGATGATCTCCGAAATCGGCTTTTGTTCAGCGACAATCATGGTCCTGCTCCCTTGTTTCTCCGGATTTCGGCGTCCATGCGGCCCAGCCCGGAGGTCCAGCCCATCTCAATCGATTCGGTGGGCCCGCAAAAAGGGTGGAACGAGCCGTGGCCTCAGGCTGCGTTGGAGAGCCCAGCCTTGATCGGACTGGGGCCGAGCTCGCGGATGCGTTCGTCCATTTCCCTGGCGAACTGCGCAAAACGTGGACCCTCGCCGGCAGATAGGTTGTACATGCGCACTCGATCTGCATCCAGGCCGATGCGTTCCAGAATGGCCCGAGCTCGCTGCACCCGCTTCTTGGCCAGGAGATTGCCGTGCAGGAAGTGGCAATCTCCCTCCAGGCAGCCCACGAGGTAGACTCCGTCGGCGCCCTTTTCCATGGCGTGCAGGATGTGGATCACATCCACCTTTCCGGTGCACGGCACCCGGATAATCTTGATGTCCGGAGGATAGCCCAGTCGCATGGAACCTGCCAGGTCCGCAGCGCTGTAGCCTCAATAGCTGCAGCAGAAGGCGATGATGGTGGGCTGAAAGGAATTCATGACAACTGCCTCCAGGAAAGGGGTTTGCGTGAATCGTGGCGCGAAGCGACGGATGCACCTGTGATCCCGTCCCGCGTTCAGTGGGTTCACGCTTTCTCGAGCAGTGCGTCGATTTCGGACAGGATCTGCACGTCCTCGAACCAGTCGAGCTCGATGGCCTTGGCAGGGCATTCCGCGGCGCAGATCCCGCAGCCCTGGCATTTGGCCGGATCGATTTCGCTCACGCCCTCTTCGTTGATCCGGGGGACTTCGTAGGGACAATTGCGAACGCAGACGAGGCACGCAGCGCAATGTTCCTGATGCACCCTGGCCGTCACCGCGGACAGGGTGAGGCTCTCCCGGGAAAGGATCGTGGCGGCCCGGGATGCCGTGGCCTGGGCCTGGGACACGGATTCGGAAATGAGCTGCGGGCTGTGGGCGGTGCCGCAGACAAAGACCCCTTCCGTGGGCATGTCCACGGGCCTGAGCTTGACGTGGGCCTCAAGGAAGTGGCCTTCCTCGTTGCGCGGCTGTTTGAGAACGGAGGCCAGCTCTTCGGTGTCAGCCGTCCGCATTCCAGCGCTCAGGGCAAGTGTGTCCGGCTTGAGCACGATCTCGGTATCCAGAATGCTGTCCCGGAGGACAAGGTGCAGCTCGCCATTTTCTCCGGATTTCACCCGCGGCGGATCCTGTGGGTCGAAATAGTGGAACATCACCCCGAGATTGCGCGCGTGCGTGTAGTAGTCCTCCAGTACGCCGTAGGTCCTGATGTCCCGGTAGAGGATGTGCACATCCGTGTCCGGGCTCTTTTCCTTGATGTGGATGGCGTTCTTGATGGCTGCCTGGCAGCAGACGCGGGAGCAGTTGGGATGCTCCTCGTTGCGCGAGCCGACGCACTGGATCATGGCCACCTGGTTCCCCAGGGACGGCTCCTCGCCCTCCAAGCGCCGGCCCAGCTCCAGCTGGGTCAGGACGCGCTCGTCCTGGCCGTAGAGATATTCACCAGGCTGGTATTCATTCGCCCCGGTTGCCAGAATGGTCACCCCGTGCTCGATAACGCGCTCGTACATCCCCGGGCCAACCATGAGCTCGGTCCGGAAGTTGCCCTTGAATCCGGAGAAGCTCACCACAACGGTGCGGGTAAAGACGCTGATCAAGGGATGGTTCTGGGTCCTTTCCGCGAGATCGCGGACATAGGCGGGAATATCCTCGCCCTGGATGGTGCGGGTGAGCTGGTTGGCCAGGCCGCCCAGCTCCGGCTTCATCTCTACCAGGGTCGTTTCGAACCCCTGGTCCGCCAGGGAGAGGGCGGCATTCATGCCGGCGACTCCGCCGCCGATGACCAGGGCCTTGGCCACCACGGGCACGCTCTTCTCCCGCAGCGGGGTCAGTCTGCGGGCCCGTCCCACGGACATGCGCACCAGGTCCTTGGCCTTTTCCGTGGCCTCCCGGGGCGATCCTCCGTGGATCCAGGAGTCGTGATTGCGGATATTGGCCATCTCGAAGAGGTACTTGTTCAGCCCGCAGCTCTCCAATGTGTCCATGAAGATGGGCTCGTGGGTCTGCGGAGTGCATGAGGCCACGACCACGCGATTGAGCCCCTGCTCCAGGATGGCCTGCTTGATGCCGGACTGGGCGTCGTCGGAGCAGGTAAACAGGTTGGAGTCGGCAAAGGTCACGTTGTCCAGCCCAGCGGCGTACTCCGTGACCTCGTTCACATCCACCACGCCGCCGATGTTGATCCCGCAATTGCAGACAAAGACCCCGATCCGGGGCTCCTCTTTGGAAATATCCGACTGCGGAGGATAGTCCGGGGTCCTGGTCAGGCTGTGCCTGGCCGGGGCAAGCTCGCGCGCCGCTTCGCTGGCCGCGGCACTGCCCTCTGTCACCGAGGCGGGGATGTCCTTGGGCCCCTGGAAGACCCCGCTGACGTAGATCCCTGGCCGCGAGGTGCGGCAGGGCGAAAAGACCGGGGTCTTGGCGAAACCGTGCTGATCCAGCTCCACGCCCAGGTGCCGGGCCGTCTCCACCGTGCTGTCCGAGATTTCCAGCCCCACGGAGAGCACGACCATGTCGAAGGTTTCCTCCCGCTTGACCCCGTGCTCGTCCACGTACCCGAGCAGGAGCTGGTCGCTGTCGGGGCGAGGAAGCACGGTGTGGATTCGGCTTTTGATGAAGCGGACCCCGAAGGTCTCCGACGCCCGCTGGTAGTAGGCCTCGTAGTCCTTGCCGAAGCTGCGGATATCCATGTTGAACACGGCGCAGTCCAGGTCGTGCTCCGAGTGCTCCTTGGCCACGACCGCCTCCTTGATGGCGTACATGCAGCACACCCCGGAGCAGTAGCTATTGCCGCACTGGTTCTGGTCTCGCGAGCCGACGCACTGCAGCCAGGCGATCTTGTCCGGCTCCCTCCCGTCGGAGAGGATCTGCAGATGGCCTGCGCTGGGTCCGGTTGCGGAAAGGATGCGCTCGAACTCCAGGCTGGTCACCACATTGGGGTGATCAGTGTAGGAGTAGAACTGATCCAGGCGGCTGGGATCGAAGGTGTTGGCTCCGGGACAGAGGATGACCGAGCCCACCTCGATCTCCCTGGTCTGCCGGACCTGGCTGTGGTCCACGGCCTGGGCCAGGCAGGCGTTCACGCACTCGAAGCACTCGCAGCAGTAGCCGCAGTTGAGGCAGCGGTCCGCCTCGTTGCGACCGGAGTCGTCGGTGAGACCCAGCTCCACCTCCTTGAAGGTGCAGGTTCGCTCCTCCAGGGAGAGCTCGGGCATGTCCACGCGCTTGCGCACCGGCTCCTTCACCGGAATGGGGCGATAGTCCGGCTCCGCGGGCTGCTCCAGCGGCTCGCGGCCGGCGCTCAGATCGGCGCCGTCCAGGTAGCGCACAATGGATTCCGCGGCCTCGCGGCCCGCGGCAACAGCGCCGATGGCCACCCAGGGCCCGGTCTGCAGGTCGCCCCCGGCGAAAACACCGGGACGCCCGGTCTCGTAGGTGATGGAGTCCACCTCGGTTGTGGCCCAGCGGGTGAAGGAAAGCCCCTCCTCGTTCTCAATGGGGCCGATGTCCGGCCGCTGTCCGATGGCGGGAAAAACCTGGTCCACCTCCAGGTCGAACTCGCTGCCAGGAATCGGCACAGGTCGCCTTCGGCCGGAGGAGTCCGCCTCGCCCAGCTCCATCTGGATGAGCCGGATCCCGGAGACCTCCCCGTCCCGATCCAGGATCTGCTGCGGGGCGCAGAGATAGGCGATGTGAATGCCCTCGCATTCCGCGGCCTCGATCTCCTCTCGAAGGGCGGGCATCTCCCTCCGGGTGCGGCGATAGGCGATGGTTACCTCCTCGGCGCCCATGCGCAGGGCGCTGCGCGCCACGTCCACGGCCACGTTCCCGCCGCCGACAACCGCCACCTTGCGGCCAACCTTCGACGAGCCGGACAGGTTGACCTCGCGCAGAAAATCCACGCCCTGGCGCACGCCGCTGGCCCTCTCTCCGGGCACGCCCAGGTCCATGCCCTTGTGGGCCCCCAGGGCCAGATAGACCGCGCCGTAGCCCTGCTCGAAGAGGCCGTCGATGCTCACGTCCCGGCCCAGGGCGGTATCCGTCTGGATCTCCGCGCCCAGGTTGGTCACCACCTCGATTTCCTGGTCCAGGACCTCGCGGGGCAGCCTGTGGGCGGGGATGCCCGCTCGGAGCATGCCCCCGGGCTGGGACAGGGCCTCGAAAATGGTGGATTTCACTCCGGACCGAGCCAGATGATAGGCTGCGGAGAGCCCGGCGGGGCCGGAGCCGATGATCGCCACTTTCTCCGGCCGCTCGGGAGCGCAGGGCACCTGGACCTGGCGCGCGTCGAACTGGTCCGCGGCCAGGCGCTTCAGATTGCGGATGGAGACGGGCTCGTCCACCTCGCAGCGGCGGCAGGCGTCCTCGCAGCCCCTGGGACAGATACGGCCCAGGATGCCCGGCAGGGGAAGATCGTCCATGATAATCTCCAGGGCTCGCTCGTATCTGCCGTGCCGGACCATCTGGACGTAGGCCTGGACATTGAGACCGGCGGGACAGGTCATGCGGCAGGGGGCGGGATCGCCCTTGCGGATGGAGTAGGCCGCCGGAATGGCCTGGTCGTACTTCTTGTGCGCGGCCTTGTTGAAAGAAAGCCCCTGATTGTACTCGTTGGGCAGGTCCACCGGACAGGCCGCGGCGCAGTCGCCGCAGCTGGTGCACTTGTCCATGTCCACGAATCTGGGATGCTGCAGCACCTCGGCGGTGAAGCGTCCGGGGTCCCCCCGTACGTCGCGGAGCTCGGAGAGGGGAAGGAGCTCGATGTTCAGATGGCGGCCCACCTCAACCAGCTTGGGGGAAATAATGCACAGGGAGCAGTCGTTGGTGGGAAAGGTCTTGTCCAATTGGGACATGGTTCCCCCGATGGCGGGGGAGGATTCCACCAGGTAGACAAACTGTCCGGAATTGGCCAGATCCAGTGCGGACTGCATTCCGGTCACGCCGCCGCCGACGACCATGACGGCGCCGACTGGCCCTTTCCCTTCCGAGGCGTTGTTGCGCGGGTCCTGATCAGCCATAGGATCCTCCCCGTTGGCGCGGGATGCGCCGCATGGAACCGAAGATCCCCTTGCGCCCTGGTTGCCGCGGATGGGGGATCGGCTCCAGCGACTTATCTGATGTGATTGATGATTTCCGGCAGGCGGTGCTCCCAGCCCATGGTGGAGAGCTGGGTCCCGCCGAATCCCCTGTCTCTGATTGCCTGGACACACTCAGCCGCGATCTTCATCCCTTCCCTGGCCTTGTCCGGGGATTTCTTGAGCCGGGTGATGAGCTCGTCGGGCAGGGAGATGGCATCGATGTTCATGTCGATGTAACGGGCCATGCCCAGTGACTTGAGCAAAAGGACCGAGGGGAACACATGCCGGGTCAGTGGAGAGATCGCCTGGTGCAGGGCATCGAGCAGGGAGGGGTCGAACACGGGCCGGGTGACGAAATATTTCGCTCCCCGTTTGAGCCCGTTCTCTATCTCGTGTTTGATCCGGTCCATCCGGTTGGGGTCGGTGCCTATGTCCAAAGGCTGTCCCAGGAAGAAGGAAGGGAAACCCTGCAGCTCGGAGCCGGCGAGATCCCTTCCGGAATGCATCCTGTTCACAGCTTCCTGAAGCCCGGCGAGATCCAGATCGTCCACCGCCCGAGTGTCGGGATGGTCGCCGTATCCGGGAGGATCGCCCTCCACGAGCATGAGGTTCTCGATCCCCAGGGAGGCCGCGGATAGAATATCTCCCTGCAGGGCGAGTCGATTGCGATCCCGGCAGCAGACCTGCATCACCACCTCATGGCCCTTCTGTCGAAGCAGGATCGCGCCGCCGAGAGAGCTTTGCCGCATGACGGCGTTGTTCATCTCGCTCACCACCAGTGCGTCCACTTGCCCCTTGCTCCGAGCCGCAGCTTCGAGCATGGAGCTGGTGTCGGTCCCCTTGGGAGGGTCGAATTCGGCCAAAAGAGCGAACTGTCCCCTCTCGAATTTGTCCTGGAGCACGATGTCCTCCTTCCTGGGCTTTCCGCTCCCGGTTGGCGCGACCGGAGCGCTGTCCCTGATATACCGAGAACATATTGGTAGTGTACCTATTACCTATCAATGCTGTTCATCTATGTCAATTGCATTCAGGAAATCAGTCGGAGTTTGGACACGATGCGTTTTCCTGCGCAGCTATCGCCTTGCCTCAAGGGGTGTTTTCCCCTAGAATGCGCCTTGATGCTTGGATGCAGCGCAAAGCGGAAAAGGAGTGTCAGATGAAGATCGCTGTGGCCGGCAAGGGGGGAGTGGGCAAGACCACCCTGACCGTTTGGCTGGGGGACTATCTGAGCCGGAAGGACAAGGATGTTTGGCTGGTTGACGCGGACACAGCCCTGTCCCTCGGTCCGGCTCTGGGGCTCTCGGAGGTGGATCTGCCGCCGCCCCTGGTGCGGCAACAGGGGCTCATCCAGGAACGAGTTGGCAGTGGCGGGTTCATCAACATGAATCCCANGGTGGACGATCTCCTGGAGAGCCTTTCCCGCGAGGCGCGGGGAATGCACCTTATGCTCATGGGTACTGTGGCCGGAGCGGGGAGCGGGTGTGGATGCGCCCCGAATACCCTGCTCAAGGCCACGCTGGCCCATCTTCTGGTCCGGAGCGCCCAGCGGGTCCTGGTGGATCTCGAGGCTGGAGTGGAGCATCTGGGCCGGGGAACGATCAGCAGCGTGGACGGGCTGGTCGTGGTGAGCGAGCCCAGCATTCGCGGGCTGCAGACGGCTTCCCGGATCAGCTCCATGGCCAGGGATCTGGGGCTGCATCGGCAGGCCCTGGTCCTGAACAGGGCGGCGGAAGGGTTCGAGCCTCCCCGGGACATGGATCTGCCGCAGGTGGCGGCGCGGATCCCTTTTCTCGAGTCGCTGGAAGAACGTCAGCAGGAGAGCGCAAGCGTACTGGACCTGCCGGAGCGGGAGCAGATTGACGAGCTGTGCCAGCAGGTCTTGGCCCAATTCGAACGCGAATTATCCAGCGAAAGCTGAGAAGAGACTCAGGAGCTCGGAGGTCCGTGGTCGAGGCAGCTGAGCTCCGATATGCGATTTACGACCTCTGATCTCTGATAAAGGAGCTTGTATGAGCTTATCCATAGCTTTTTCCGGCAAGGGGGGAACGGGGAAGACGACTATCGCCGGGATGCTGATCCGGTATCTGATTAGCAAGGAGGCGACCCCCATCCTGGCCGTGGACGCGGACTCGAACTACAATCTCAACGAGGTCCTCGGGGTGGAGGTGGACACCACCCTGGGCGAGGTCCGGGAGAGCATGAAGACCGGGGATCTGCCCTCGGGCATGACCAAGGACCGCTATATGGCCACCAAGCTGGAGGAGGCGATTGTGGAAACGGATCTCTTCGATCTGGTGGTCATGGGCCAGCCCGAGGGACAGGGCTGCTATTGCGCGGCGAACACCCTCCTGAGCGACTTCCTGCAGAAGCTCACCACCAACTACGCCTCCATTGTCATGGACAACGAGGCGGGCATGGAACATATCAGCCGCCTGACCACGAGCAACGTTGACGACCTCCTGGTCGTCTCGGATCCCTCCCGCAGAGGGCTCCAGGCTGCGGGCAGGATCAAGGACCTGGCCCAGACCCTGAATATCGGCGCGAGCAAGGTCCATCTCATCCTGAACAACGTGCGGGAGGAGCCATCGGAGCGCATGCGGGAGCTCATCGCGGACATGGGCCTGGAGCTTCTGGGCACCGTCCGGCAGGAGGAGACCCTGGAGGAGTTCGACATGGCGGGCAAGCCCACTTTTCAGCTCCCGGAGGACAACCCGGCGGTGCAGGACGCCTATGCCCTGTTCCAGAGGATCATCGGATGAGCGATATCGTTTCCGGCGCTGCCGCGGACACGCAAGCGGGACATTGTCGGGGTCCCTTGGCCCCGTTCGGGCTCAATGGCCCGCCGGAGGAGCTCTTCATCTACTATATACGGGGCCTGGCGGACGACAGGGCCCTGCGGCGGCGCGAGGACTTCCTGGGCAATTGGCTGGAGGGGGGCTGCAGCTTCCTCTTCTTTGGGCGCCCATCTGAGGCCGCAGTACGGGATCTGCTTCTAAGTCAGCCCGAGCTGGAGCTGATCCAGAAACACAGGGTCCAGTACAGGGATTGGCTGGGCGGCGGGGTGACAGCCTTTCGGGAGGGCAATATCCGGGTCGTCCCGGCGTGGGAGGATCCCGCACCTGATCCGGAAGCCACGGATATTTTCCTGGATCCCGGCGTGGTCTTCGGCGCGGGGAACCATCCCACGACGCGCGGCTGTCTGCGGGAAATGGAGCGCGTGTTCGCAGGGCAAGACGTGGAAACCGTGCTGGACCTCGGCGCCGGCACGGGTGTTCTGAGCCTCGCCGCGGCAAGACTGGGAGCCCGCCGGGTCGTGGGCCTGGACAGCAATCCCCTGGCCGCCCGGACCATGCGGGACAATATCCTTCAAAACGGCTTGTGGGCTCGGGTGCTCGCCGCGTGCGGCCATGCGGAGGGCGCCTCCGCGATTGGGGCGGACCTGGTGCTGGCCAACATCCATTACGACGCCATGCGCGAAATCGTCTCCGGCCGGGATATAGCCCGTGTCGGCCGGGCCATTCTGGCGGGGCTTTTCCCGAGGCAGGCCGAGGAGATCGCTGCCATGCTGCGCGATAGGGGCATGCGAGTGAGCGTGAATCCGGGGCTGGAAAGGGAGTGGCCCATTGTCTCCGCCTGCGGGGCGTAGTTGGTCGCGGCAGCTGAGTATTGTGATCAGGTGGGAATACGCGTTGCTAAGCACGGCGTCTTGTTTTGATGTCTAGGAGAATGGACGGGACTATGCAGGAGCGGGACAACTGGGTGCACGACGTGGAAATGGCGGAGCCGTCCTTCGGGGACAACACCGCTGACTCGGACAGGCTGCGGCGGGCCCTCGCCCCAGGAGCGGACGCTCCCCCCCTTTATATGGACCTTGAGCTGATCCGCAACCTGCCGGATCTTTTTCGGGACAACGGCTATCGAGTCAGCTGCTGTCTGTTCCGGGACAGCCAGGGCTGGGTGGTAACGGGGGTGGCTCCCCCGGGCAGTGACGCCTCCTGGCTGGGCCTGGCAGTGGATCTGGGAACAACTCGCTACGTCCTGGCCCTGATCGAGCTGGGCAGCGGTCGCGAGCTGGCCCGGGTCTCCCGGGACAATCCCCAGGCGGAGCTGGGGACGGATATTCTGACCCGAATCCACTATGTGGGCGATAGCCGTCAGCGTCTGCAGTCCATGCAGGAGCTGGTGCTCGAGGATATGCGAGCCGCCGCCGGCGAGCTCTGCCGCGAAGCGGGAGCGGAGCTGGAGAACATCGTGAATGTGGCCCTGGCGGGAAACACGGCCATGACCCATTTCTTCCTCGGCCTGCCCCCCAAGTGGATCATCCGGGAGCCCTATATTCCGGCCCTGAACGAGCCGGATCTGGTTCCCGCAAGCCGCCTTGGCCTCCCCTTCGGTTCCCAGGCCAGGGTGCTGTGCTTCCCCGGGGTGGGGAGCTACTTCGGGGGGGATCTCCTTGCGGGGATCCTCTCCAGCGGCATGCACGACAGCGAAGAGATCTCCATTCTGGTGGATGTGGGCACCAACGCCGAGGTGGTTCTGGGGTCCCGGGATTGGCTCATCGCCTGCGCCGGAGCCGCGGGGCCGGCGCTGGAGGAGGGGATGAGCGAAATCGGCAAGCAGGCTGGATCCGGGATCATCGACAAGGTCTGGTACGACGAGTCCGCAGGGGATTTCCGTGCGCGGACCCTTGACGGGGAGCCACCTGTGGGGATCTGCGGCTCGGGAATCATCGACCTGGCCGCGGAGCTCTTCCGCTGCGGCCTCCTGGACTTCCGCGGCAAGTTCCTTCCGGATGTCATGCCGGAGCGATTCAAGAGCGTGGACGGCATCATCCACTTCGTCCTGATCCACGGAGCTGAATCCGGATCGGGAGAGGACCTGGTTCTGGGCCAGCCGGAGGTGGACAGCCTGATCCGCTCCAAGGCGGCCATGTATACCATCCTGGAGACGATCACCTCCAGCGTGGGGCTCGAGCTGGGGGATATTTCCCGTTTCCACGTGGCGGGCACCTTCGGCAGCTACATCGATCCGGACTCTGCGGTGCGCATCGGCATGCTCCCGGATTTGCCCCGCGAGCGCTTCATCCCCCTGGGCAACAGCTCGCTCGCCGGAGCCGCTCGGGTCCTGCAAAGCCCGGAGGCTATCGCCGAGGTGCACGCGGTTTCCAAGAAAGTGACCTACCTGGAGCTCAACGTGAATCAGGAGTTCATGAATCGTTTCAGCGCAGCCAAATTCCTGCCCCATACGGACAGATCGCGGTTCCCTTCCCAGGATGGCTGAGGCTTTGGTCCCCGTGGGCGGGAACAGACACAAAAGGAGATAGGCCTATGCCTCGGGTGAGATTCGAACCCCATCAGCGAGAAACGGAAGTGTCCGAGGGCACTCTGCTGCTCAGGGCGGCATTGGACGCGGGCGTGCACATCAACGCCTCCTGCGGCGGCAACGGGGTCTGCGGCAAGTGCCGGGTCCTGCTTGAAGAGGGTGAGGTGGAGAACGGGGTCAGCGAGAAGCTGTCCCAGGAGGATCGGGACGCGGGCTATCGGCTGGCCTGCCTCTCCCGGGTTACCCAGGATCTGCGGGTTCGGGTCCCGGTGGAGTCCGAGCTCGATGCCAGCGTGCTCAACCTTCAGGCCACGCCGCGGAAGACCGCGGCGATCAAGCAGGTCTCCCTGGAGGACTTCAAGGTCCAGGGCCTGTTCCTGCCGCCCATCGAGAAGAAATTCCTCCAGCTCCCCTCTCCCAGCAGCGAGGACAACTGCTCCGACGTGACCAGGGTGGTGGACAATCTGAAGTTCCACCACGAGGAGCACCGCCTGGAGGTGGACTTCAGCGTCATCCGCAAGATCACCGAGGTTATCCGGGAACAGGACTTTCAGACCACGGCCACCCTGGCCCGTCCTGTGCACGAGGATTCGGGCCGGACCTCGGTCATGAACGTGCAGCCAGGGGACACAACGGATCGCAATTTCGCCCTGGCTCTGGACGTGGGGACCACGACCGTGTTCGCGCAGGTGCTGGATCTGAACAAGGGGGAGGTCCTTGCCGAATACGGGGACTTCAATCAGCAGATGAGCTACGGTGAGGACATCATCAACCGCATTGTGTACGCGGAAAAGGGCGATGGCCTGCAGGAGCTGAGCCAGGCCGTGCTGGAGACCATCAATCGCATCCTGGAGAAGATCCTCGAGGAGGCCGGTGTGGACAGGGACGAGGTCTCCACCATTACCATAGCCGGCAACACCACCATGACCCAGCTCCTGCTCAAGCTCAATCCGCGCTATATCCGGCGCTCCCCCTATGTGCCCACCTGCACCCTCTTTCCCCCCATCAAGGCTCGGGATATCGGCATCGATCTCCGGGAACACGCCCTCGCCCTGATCTATCCCTCAGTATCCAGCTATGTGGGTGGGGATATCGTTGCCGGCATCATGGGCTCGCTCATGTACCAGAGCGAGGAGGTGACCCTGTATGTGGATATCGGGACCAACGCCGAGGTGGTGATCGGGAACAAGGACTGGATGGTCTGCGCCGCCTGCTCCGCGGGTCCAGCCTTCGAGGGCGGGGGCATGAAGCTGGGGATGCGGGCCAAGCGAGGCGCGATCGAGGATTTTTCCATCGATCCCTTCACCTATGAGCCCATGGTCCTGACCATCGGCGAGGAGAAGCCGGTGGGGATATGCGGCTCTGGCCTGATCACCACGGTGGCCAGCCTCTTCGAGACCGGGGTGATCGACAATCAGGGCAAGTTCAATCGGGAGCTGGACACTCCGCGTATCCGCGAGGCCGAGGAGGGTATTTGGGAATACGTGATGGTCTGGAAGGATGAAGCCGGAGTGGACAGGGATATCGTCCTGCAGGAGCCGGACATCGACAACCTCATCCGGGCCAAGGGAGCCATCTACAGTGGCTGCATGACTCTGATGAGCGAGATCGGGCTTTCCCTGTCCGAGCTGGACCGGGTGCTTCTGGCGGGAGGCTTCGGCAGCTACATCGATCTGGAGAAGGCCATAACCATCGGGCTGCTTCCGGAGATGGATCCGGATCGTATCGGGTTCGTGGGCAACGGCTCCCTCATGGGTGCCAAGATGAGCTCGCTGAACAACCACATCCGACAGAACGTGGTGGAAGTGACCAGGAAGATGACCAATTTCGAGCTCTCCGAGACCACCTCGTATATGGACAACTTCATGGCGTCACTCTTTCTGCCCCATACGGATCTGGACAAGTTTCCCAGGGTGCAAGCCCGCTTGAATGAGCGGAAAAAGATCCTGTCCGGCGCCTCGGGCTAGTTGTCGCCCGGAAAGGAGCTGCCGTTTCTTGTTCGGGAAAAAGCAATAAAAACATGGTGGTATAATCATTTGATTTTCTTGCTTCTTCTTTTTCCAAAAGAAGAAGCGTGCCTCGTTTCCGTCCGGAAAGTCTTCTTTCAGGATGGAATCGAGCCAGCAGTGAAGACAGGTGCTTGTTTTGCTGCGACTCCATTGACAATTCTGGCCTGTACAGCTACAGGATCAGAAACTGCAAGCTCCTTTGTGTACTGGGATGTTGCTTGTGCAGATACTTTTCCGCAAGGAGGTGAGTCAGCCGCATAAGGACGCACACGAAAGGAGATGGGACGTCAATGCATCAAGAATAAGGAGTGGTTATGAGCTTCGAGATGATTAAGGAGAAGTATACCGGGCCCATCATGGAAATCGAGCTGGGCAAGGGGGACAACACGGTCAAGACAGGCGGCGAGACCTGTCTTCCCTTTTATCAGTTCGAGGGGGAGGTGACCAACAAGCCCAAGATCGCCATGGAGATCTGGGATATGGACCCCGAGGAGTGGCCCGACGCCGCACGCGAGCCCTTCAAGGACGTTATCGGCGATCCCGCGGCCTGGGCCAAGAAGTGCGTGCAGGAGTACGGGGCGGACATCATCTGCCTCCATCTGCGCAGCACCGATCCCAACGAGCACGACGTCAGCGCCGCGGACGCGGTGGCCAAGGTAAAGAAGGTCAACGAGGCCATTGATGTCCCTCTCATCGTCTGGGGTACAGCGAATCCGGACAAGGATTCCGAGGTCCTGAAGAAGGTGGCGGAGGACTGCTCCGGAGAGAACCTTATCATCGGTCCCATCGAGGATGTAACCCACAAGAGCATCGGGGCCGCGGTCATGGGCTACGGCCATACCGCGGTGGCCTCTTCGCCCATCGACATCAACCTGGCCAAGCAGATCAATATCCTGTTAGAAAATCTGGGTCTTCCCCTGAACAAGATCCTGGTCGATCCTACCACAGGCGGGCTGGGCTACGGCCTGGAATACAGCTATTCAGTCATGGAGCGAATCAAGCTGGCGGCCATGACCTTCGGCGACGACAAGCTGCAGCTGCCCATCATCAATTACGTCGCCTTCGACGTCTGGAAGTGCAAGGAGGCCAAGCAGCCGGTGGAAGAGGATCCCCGCCTGGGCGATCCCGAGCGCCGCGCCATCATGATGGAGACTGTCGCGGCGACCACGTACCTCATGGCCGGCTCCAACATCCTGATCCTGCGCCATCCGGAGACGGTCCGCCTGGTCCGGCAGTACATCGATCTGCTGGTGGAGGGCGGAACGGCCCAGGAAGTGGCGCCCATCCAGAAGAACCTCTCCGAGCCGGAGATCGACTACGTCTCCATGTCCCCCGAGCCGGATCTGACCGTGGAAGAGGCCAAGGAGGCGCCCAAGGCGGAGGCCAAGAAGGAGGAGGCCAAGGCCGAGGCGCCCAAGGAGGAGACCAAGGAGGCCCCGAAGGAAGAGGCCAAGGAGGCTCCCAAGGCTGAAGCCCCCAAGGAGGAGGCTCCCAAGGCTGAAGCCCCCAAGGAGGAGGCCCCGAAGGAAGAGGCCCCCAAGGAGGAGGCCAAGGCCGAGGCGGCCCAGCCCTCGGTGGACGAAAGCAAGCTCCGGGCCGAGCTTGAGGGGAAGATACGGGCCGAGGTCGAGGCCAAGCTCCGGCAGGAGATGGAGAGCAAGGCCAAGGCGGAGGAGAGCGCCGAGCAGAAGGAGGAGAAGGCCAAGAAGGCCGCGGAAGAGAAGGCCAAGAAGGAGGCCGAGGCCAGGGAGAAGGAAAAGGAGAAGCTCAGGGCCCAGCTCGAGAGCGACGAGAAGGAGATCCGGAACAAGGTCAAGAAGCTTCGTTCCGAGCAGCCCGGAGAGGAGCCTCCGTTCACTCCGGAAAAGCCCCAGGAGAGCGGGCCGGAGCGGATTCTCCAGGTGCTGCGGCTCATCCATCACCGGGCTGCCTGATCGATCAGCTCGTGGCCGGGTCAGTGAGGACGGCCCAGGATAGGATCCTTCCCCTTCTTGAGGGAAAGGCGCATCCCGCGCTGGAGACGCGCGACATCACAAGATAAGGATCAGCTAAGCGGGCCGGCACGGCATTTCCGAGTGCCTGCCTCAAGGGGCGATCCCCCCTTGGCGGCTTTTGATGAAAACGGCACAGCGGGAATCGCTCTACTGCTCGCCCCAAGACGCAAAGGAGTGCTCTATGGGTTTGACAGGGATTCAGATATTCAAGATGCTTCCGCAGACGAACTGCAAGGAGTGCGGGGCCGCCACCTGCCTGGCCTTCGCCATGAATCTGGCCGCGGGCAAGGCGGAGCTGGATCAGTGCCCCTATGTTTCCGACGAGGCCAGGGAGAAGCTGGCCGAGGCCTCGGCTCCCCCCATCCGACCGGTCAAGATCGGCAAGGGAGTTCGCGCGGTCACGGTGGGCGGGGAAACCGTGGAATACAGGCACGAGAAGACCTTTTTCAATCAACCCCCGATTGCCGGAGTGATTGCCTCGGATATGTCCGAGGACGAGTTGAAGAACAAGATGGTGATCTGGAACGCGTTCCAGTTCGAGCGGGTGGGATATACCCTCAAACCCGAGCTTGTCGCCCTGAAGGACGCGAACGGGGACAAGGACGCCTTTGCCGCCAAGGCCAAGTATGTTGCGGAGAATACGGAGTTCAACCTGGTCCTGATGAGCGAGAACAAGGAAGTCATGCAGGCCGGAATCGAGGCCTGCGGCTTCAAGCGACCCCTGATCTACGCCGCGACCAAGGACAATGCGGACGACTTCGGCCAGCTCGCCCTGGACAACGGGCTTCCTTTGGCGGTCAAGGCTGGCTCCGTTGAGGAGCTCCCCGAGCTCACGGATAAGCTCATGGAGAAGGGCCTCAAGGATCTGGTCATCGATCCCGGCTCCAGGGACGTGAAAAAGTGCTTCGAGGACCAGGTGGGTGTTCGGCGCGCGGCCCTGCGGGCCAAGAATCGTTCCGTGGGCTTTCCCACCATCACCTTCCCCTGCGAGATGGCCACCAATCTGGACATGGAGGCGGTGATCGCCTCCATGTTCATTGCCAAGTACGGCGGCATTATCGTACTGTCCGATTTCACCTCCGAAACCCTGTTCTCTCTCCTGTTGGAGCGGCTGAACATCTTCACCGACCCGCAGCGGCCCATGACGGTCCAGGAGGGCATCTACGAGATCGGCAAGCCGGACGAGAACTCTCCGGTCATGGTGACCACCAACTTTGCCCTGACCTACTTCATCGTTGCCGGTGAGACCGAATCGAGCAAGGTCCCCACTTGGCTTCTGATCAAGGACTCGGAGGGGCTTTCGGTCCTTACCGCCTGGGCCGCGGGCAAGTTCGCCGGGGACGATGTGGGCGCCTTTGTCAAGAAGTGCGGTATCGCGGACAAGGTGAACAACAAGGAGCTGATCATCCCGGGATACGCCGCTGCCATTGTCGGGGAGATCGAGGACGAGATCCCGGATTGGAAGGTAACCGTCGGCCCAAGGGAGGCGGCCCACATACCGGCCTTTCTGAAATCCAAGGTGAGTGCCTGATCCGTTAGGGCATCATCCTTCTGTCACCCAATACTTCAAACAAAAGGACGCGCGATATGGCAATGCTTTGCTTTGGCGAAAGTTTGAACGTCATGGGCACCAAGATCGGCAGGGCCATGAAGGAATGGGATCCCGAGCCGATCAAGGAGGAGGCCAAGTACCAGCAGGAACAGGGGATGGACTATATCGACATCAACCTGGGCCCCGCCAAGAAGACGGGTCACGAGCTCATGCCCTGGATTGTGGAGTCGGTCCAGGAAGTGTCGGACCTGCCCCTGCTCTTGGACACCTCCAACACGGCCGCCATCGAGGAGGGCCTCAAGGTCTGCAAGAAGACCCCCATCATCAACTCCATCATGTGCCGGGCGGAGAACTACGAGAAGATGCTTCCCATGGCCGCCAAGTACAATGCTGACTTTGTGGCCCTGATGTGGGGCCCGGAGGGGCTGCCCCGGGACGAGAACGAGCGCGCCGCCCTCTGCGTGGAGCTCCTGCAGGCGGCCAACGATCAGGGAATCCCCAACGAGAAGATCTGGGTCGACGGGGTGGTGCCGCCGGTCAATGTCCAGCAGGAGCACGCCCCAACCCTGCTGGCCTTCTACGACATGCTCCAGGACATCGCCCCAGGGGCCAAGAGCACCTGTGGCCTGTCCAATATCTCCAACGGGATCCCGGATCATTTGCGACCCATCATGAACCAGACCTATGCGATCATGCTCAAGCGGTCCGGGATGGCCTCCATCATCACCGATCCCAAGGATGAGAAGATGACCCAGATCGCCAAGGACAAGCGGCCGGATATCGAGGAAGTGGTCCACAACACCATGGACGGGAACCAGCCGGATATGAACAGCCTGTCCCAGGAGATGGCGGACTATGTGAAGACAGCCAGGGTCCTCATGGGCTTTGCCCTGTATTCCGATTCCTGGCTCAGCCTGTAGGGCATGGATAAAGCCCCTTTCCCCGCGTTCCGCGAGCTGGACACCGGCTCCGGAGCTCCCCGGAGAAAGGGGCTTTGTGCGTACCGAGGGGGCCAGGGTGTCGCGTTTTCCTAGCCCAATGTCCGACGTATGAGCTGTTCCAGCTCGTTTTCCTCGCCCTCGGTGTAGTCATCCGGATAGAGGAGCATGGACATGAAGAAGGGGCTGTCCACCTCCAGGGCCTGGCTGGCGCGGATGCCCATGTTTTCCAGGGCTGACTCCAGCTCGTCCTGAACCTCCTCCGGAAGGCCCTCCAGGTCGTCCTGGACCTCATAGAGCAGGGAATGGATGGTTCGGGCCTTGTCCCGAAGCAGGCGGTTATAGGCATCCTGGTCCTGCTCCTGTCGCAGCTTCCTCTTGGCTTCCGCCTCCAGATCGCGTATTATCCGTGCCTTTGCACGCAGTGCCTCTTTCGCCTGTTCGCGGATTGGTTGGGTCATATTCACGCTCCGTGGACAAAAGGTTTCGGTGTTTTTCCCAGCCAATGTGGAGTCGATTCTTTCAAGGAAATTGTACAGGCGCGATCCCGGCTGCGCAAGCCGTGAGTGACCGGGATGCTCATTTCCCGCCATGGGCGAGCGGGAAATGAACGAGCCGCAAGCCGGACAAGGAGCGGGTATGCCATCTCAAACCGTGTATTACATCCAGGGCGACGGCATCGGTCCCGAGGTCTCAGCTGCCGCGAGGCCCGTATTGGACGAGGCTGTGCGGGGCGCGTACTCCGGTGACAGGAAGCTCGAGTGGCAGGAGCTCCTGGCCGGGGAAAAGGCCTATTTTGAGACAGGGGCCTATCTCCCCGAGGAGACGCTGAACAGGCTCAGGCACGAGGCGGACGTCGCTTTGAAGGGCCCCTTGACCACGCCAGTTGGAGCTGGGTTCCGCAGCCTGAACGTGGCCCTGCGGCAGATCTTCGACCTCTATGCCTGCATCCGGCCGGTGCGTTACTTCCAGGGGATCCAGACCCCGGTCAAGCGCCCCGAGGACGTGGACATCGTCGTCTTTCGGGAGAACACGGAGGATGTCTACGCAGGCATCGAATGGGCCGCCGGCAGCCCGGAGGCCAAGGAGCTTATCGAGTTCATGCGGGAGCGCTACCAGGTGAATGTGGATCCGGAGAGCGCCATCGGGATCAAGCCGATTACCGAGGCGGGGAGCAAGCGCCTGGTGCGCAGGGCCATCCGGTTTGCCCTGCAGCAGAAGCGCCCCAGCGTGACCCTGATGCACAAGGGCAACATCATGAAGTATACCGAAGGGGCTTTTTGCTCCTGGGGCTTTGAGCTGGCTCGGGACGAGTTCAGGGACTCCTGTGCGAGCGAGGACGAGGCCAGCGAGAAGAACGAGGACAGGCTCCTGATCAAGGACCGGATCGCGGACAATATGTTCCAGCAGGTGCTCACCAGGCCCTCGGAGTACAGCGTCCTGGCCACGACCAATCTCAACGGGGACTATATTTCCGATGCCCTCGCGGCCCAGGTCGGCGGCTTGGGACTGGCTCCGGGAGCCAATGTGGGCGATAATCTGGCCGTGTTCGAGGCCACGCACGGCTCCGTGCCCAAGAGGGCTGGAACGGACAGCGCCAATCCCTCCAGCCTGATCCTCTCCGGTGCGCTCATGCTGGAGCACCTGGGCTGGCACGAGGCTTCGGCAACTGTGCACCGCGCCCTGGAACGCACCATTCAGAAAGGCCGGGTCACCTACGATCTGGCCAGGTTGATGGACAACGCGGAGACTGTGGGCTGCAGGGAGTTCGCCGAGCTCATCGCGGAAAATATGGAGTAGGCCGGCACTCATTNAGCNGAATGAGTGNCGGCCTACT
>JGI1684J13235_1000149_pt1 | contig 25908 bp, 25 predicted proteins | sample PonA232FremontCA_2_FD_13235 | JGI IMG/M metagenome (IMG submission 13235) | reverse complement strand
CGTAGAAAGGATCGTAGAGAGACGGCTTCATTTGCAACAGCAATCCTGCACAATCTCTTCACCATCAGACTACCACCCTAACAAAATTCTGTCCCAATACCCCCCTAGAAGATTCGGACTTTAGAGATCAAATTAATCAACTGGATGACAGATTTAAATAATGCCGAAATTGGAGTGGAAAATCTGGAATAGAGTGGAGTAGAGTTTGAAATTTGGCTGGAGAGAGCTTAATCTTAAGAGAGAGGACCTGTTTATTTTACCAGAGTTGCTTTAAAATGTCAGTCGGAAAGATAAGTAAAATGCACTATGCCTGATATTTAATTGATTTTGCGTGAGAAGTGTTTATGATATGAAAGTTCTTTTAGCAGATGATGAAGAGGGATTTCTTGATCAGACGGAGATATTTCTAAAAGGGAAGGTAAGGGATTTAGAAGTAGATAAATTCACCACCGCGGAAAAAGCTCTCAGTGCTTTAAAGGAAAACACGTATGATGTTATTGTTTCGGATTATCAGATGCCAGGGATGGATGGTTTGGACTTTTTAGAAGAGGTAAGAGAGGAGAGAGGTATTGATATTCCTTTTATAATTTTTACTGGGAGAGGTCGGGAAGAAGTGGCGATTGAAGCTCTGAATCTTGGGGCAGATAGATATTTGCAGAAGGGTGGCGATCCTAAATCTCAATATGGTCTACTCGCTGAGGCTGTTACTCAGGAGTATGACCGATGGGTTTCGCAGAAGAAGTTGGAAAGATCTGAGCGTGAAAAATCCTTAGTTTTGGATAGTGGTAGTGAGCATATTGCCTTTCATGACCCTAATCATGAGATAGTTTGGGTAAACAAGGCTTATTCAGAAGATTTGGGAAGGGAAAAGGAAGAGATTGAGGGTAAAAAGTGTCATGAATTATGGTATAATCAGGAAGAACCTTGTGAGAACTGCCCTGTGAATGTAGCTTTATCTACAGGGGAAGAAAGTGAAGGCGAAATATCGCCTCCAGGCAGTGATCTTCATTGGTTAATAAGAGGCACTCCTGTAAGAGACGAGGAAGGTGATGTTATCGGGGCTATAGAGACTGCTTTGGACATTACCGAGAGAAGAAAAGCAGAGCAAGAATTAGAGGAGAGGAATCGACAATTAGAAACGTTGTTCAGTAACATGCCGGGTATGGCGTATCGTTGTTTGAACGATGAAGATTGGACCATGCTGTTTATCAGCGATGGTTGTGAGGAATTGACAGGTTTTGAGTGCGATGACTTAATTGGGGGGTCAGGAGTTTCTTTTGAAGAGCTTATACTTTCCGAAGACCACGAATATGTTCGTAAGGAGGTAGAGTCGGCGGTGGAAAGTAAAGATTCCTATGAACTCAATTACAGAATCCGTACTAAGTCCGGTGAAACTAGATGGGTTTGGGCTCAAGGTAGAGGCATATACAATGATGATGGTGAATTAAAGTTTTTAGAAGGGTTTATCCAGGATTTCACCGAATCTAAGATGCACGAAGAAAGTCTAAAGAATTATAAGAAAGCTATCGAAGCTTCTGATGATTCTATTTATATGGTTGATAAAGATTTTAGATACATTTTTGCGAATGAGGAGCATCTATCCCGTCTATATGATGATGGAAAAATCTCAGAAATCAGTGAAGAAAAAGTAATTGGTAAGAAATACAGTGAGGTCCATCCTGAGAAGGAAATTAGCTCATTTATTGAAAAGTTTGAAAATGTTCTTGAAACTGGAGAACCAGTAGATGAAGAGTATGAATTTTTAAAAGGGCATAGATGGTCGGGTAGGACATTTAGTCCTGTAAAGGAACCGGGTAGTGAAGAATTTTCGGGGGTTGTAGTTGTTTCTAAAGATATAACAGGGAGAAAAAAGGCAGAGGAGAGTCGTGAATTTCTTCATTCTCTGTTGAGACACGATGTTCGTAATAAAATTCAGGTTCTCAATGGTTATAGTGAATTATTGAGTGATATGGACTTGTCGGAAGAGGCTGAAACATATTTAGAAAAATCGAAAAAGGTGGCAGGAGATACCATAGATTTGATAGAGAAAGTCAGAGCTTTGAGGAGAACTGAAAGCGAAGAGGTTAGAGAAATAGATGTGGAGCCATTATTAAGAGATGTTATTCAAAGTACTGGTGCTTCCTCATCAGGGATAGATATCCAGTTCAGTAAGGATGATTCTTTAGATTCTTGCTTAGTAATGGCAGGTCCGTTATTATCAAGAGTTTTTTCAAACCTTCTAGATAATGCTGTCCAACATTCTGGAGGAGATAAGATAACTATAAGTGTTGAAACTTCGGGAGAAGATTTGATCTGTCGTGTTGAGGATAATGGAAGAGGAATACCCGATGATAAAAAAGATAAGATTTTTGAAAAAGGGTATAAAGGCGATGAAAATCCAGGCTCTGGGTTAGGAATGTTTCTTGTAAAGAAATTAATAGACACATATGATGGTTCTATTCACGTCAAAGATTCTGATTTAGGTGGGGCCAGATTTGAAATTCGACTTAAGAGAGCTGAGAATTAAATAATTAAGTTAAGTTTGTTTTAGTTTGATAGACCTTGCTATAAAATGGGTAATAGTGGTTTTCCGTTTGACTAAATTTTTAGAAGATGAGTTTTTTGATAGAATTTTAGAAAATTTACTTTTCCAGTTTCCAGATCCAAATCAGAGCGTGTACTATAACCGCTAGTCCCCCTGCAACTGCAACATAGGTAGTCCAAATTGGATAATCTAGTAAGCGGGTGAAAACAATAGCTATAATCATTATAAGGACGGTTCTGTATATAGTATCCCAGAATTTAGAAACTTCAATACCTTTTTTGCTCATTGTTATTCCTGTGTTTATCATATTTAGCTTGGTATTTCTAAAGTTTTACAGTTAATAGTCTACCTATACTTTTCACTTGTTGGAAAAATAATGCCCTCGTCAGAGGGAGGTGATGAGAGCTGGATGCTTTGAATTATTGAGATTATTAAGACATTTGTTTTATCGTGAATAACTTTCGTCGTTTCAAAGAAACCAGAGCTAATTTTAATCAGGTTATTTGTGGGTATTTTTGTTTTAACGGGTTCTGACGAGGGCGAGTAAACTAATATTAATCTCCTTTTAAAAGCCTTTGCTTTTGCAACCTGTCATTCGATGGGTAGCCTTTTATTTTTATAATGGGTGAAGATTTGATCTTACTCTTCGATGTTGTCCTCTATCCATTTTACTTTCTGTTCGGCATCCATATTATTCCAATTTTTTGGTAAACTCATTTTCTAACATCTCCATTGTTTCTATATTCTTTATTATGTAATTCTTTTCGGGGACTCTTGAGTGAAGGTATTGTTACTGGTTCTTTTCTTGATTAGTTGAGTCTAAGACATTTTAGATTGACCATATTGTGAAAGTAATTTTAGGCTCGTGAACTTTTTTAGGTAAAAGTCCTTTTAATTTCAAAAGAGACTTTTTTGGTAATATGAAAGTAGGTTGGATTGTTTTAGGAAAGACGCAAGATTCCCCCTATAAAGATCAGTGGGGTTTGATGGAGAGTGAAGATAAGCTTCAGGAAGAATACGGGAAGATTAGTCAAGAACTGAAAGAGATGGGGGGTGAGGAAGAGTTTAGTTTTTCAGGTGGGGATATCGTAAGGAGCGTTTCGGAAGCTTTGGATCTTTCGAGAAAATATCAGGAATGTGATGTTCTTGTTGTTTTTGCAGTTTCAGGAGCTGGTACGAGAAAACTGCTTAATACTTTGACCGTTTATGGTCTTCCTTTAGTATTTTTCAATAAAATAGAGAAAAATCAGGCATATGGGCATGCTTTGTTTCAACAATGGTATGAAATGGATGCAGTTAAAGAATTTCCAGACGTTGATTTGGTGATTAACGATTATGAAGGGTTACTTGAAAAACTAAGAGCACATAGAGCGGTCAAAAAACTGCAGGAATCTAAGGTATTATGCATAGGTGAACCTAACGAATTTTTCAAAGGAGGTTTAGCCGCTCGCTCGGCTGTAAACAAGTTTAGGCCTGCCATCGATTACATTTCCTTTGAAACCTTTCAAGAGAAGTTGGAAAATGAAAGTCTAGAAGGGGAAGGGATTAGAGATATTAAGGATTCATTTTTTGCTAATGCTAACTCTGTGTCTGATGAGATTGAAGAGGATGTTGCTTTAAAGTCTGCTAGAATGTACAAAGTTTTGAAGTCTATAATATCGGAAAATGGATATGATGCTGTAACTATCAATTGCCTTTCAGGTATTCTCGACATGATAGATACAACTCCTTGTCTGGCGTTTCAAAGACTTAGAGATGAAGGGATACCTGCAGTTTGTGAAGCCGATATACCTCAACTAGTCACAACAATTTTACTGCGGAATATTGCGGATAGACCTACCTTCATAAATGATCCTGTGATACTACCTGAAGAGGATAAGTTGATTGTAGCACATTGTACCTCTCCTACTAAGTTATCCGGGTATGATGAAGACCCTGAAAGCTATGATGCTCTTTTGCATCATGAAACTAAACTAGGTCTTGCCCCTTCTGTGAAGTTTGAAGAGGGGCAGGAAGTTACAATAGCGGGGGTATCTCACGATTTTGAGGTTATGATTTCTACTAAGGGAAATATTACTAGAAATACGGATTATCATATTTGTATCAGTCAAGCTGAGATAGAAGTTAATGATGCAGAGTTCCTTTTTGATAATTTTCAAGGTTTTCACTGGGTGATGGTGTACGGAAATTGGTTGAATGAACTTGAGAAAGCTTGTGATTTGCTTGGAATTAAATTGAGATCTGATACGGATTAATGAAGGACGATTAACAGGATTCTTTAACTTCTTTTTACAAGGTTATTTCTGAAATTAGTGTTTGTTTCTTTATTTTTTCTTTTGACAATTGAAATAGTTCGTAGATTCCTTTTAGATTAAGGAACTGATAATGCCCAACTTATAATTGATTCTAAAATTAACTCATTATTGATATGTTTAGAATTGGAGCACATGTTTCGATCTCTGGAGGTTATTCTAAGGGTATCAGTAGAGTGATGGATTTAGGAGGTAATTGTGGACAAATTTTTGCAGGCTCGCCGAGAGGATGGAAAGTAAGTAATCCGGACAGTAACGAGGCAGAAGAATTTAGTGTCCGAGTAGAGGAAGAGGATGTCAGGCCGTGGATTATCCATGGAACATATCTCATCAATTTTGCAACTCCGAAGGATGAACTCGGTCGTAAATCGGTAAAAACCGTTCAAAGCGAACTTAACGTCGCTGAAAAACTGGGAATTCCTTACTATGTTTTTCACCCAGGTGCGCATACCGGTGCAGGGATTGAAGCGGGCATTGATAATATAGCAAAAAGATTGTCTCAATTAGATATTCCAGATGGTGTCCGACTGCTTTTAGAGAATACGGCTGGTAAGGGTACTACTCTGGGAAAGACTTTCGGTCAGTTGGATTTGATGGTTGAAAAATCGGGTCATGATTATTCCAAAATAGGCGTATGTTTGGATACTTGTCACATGTATGCAGCAGGCTATGATATAGACAGGCAAGATGGTTTGGAAGGGGTGGTTAGTGAAGTAGATGAGGATATAGGCATTGAAAATGTCGATTTCTTACATATAAACGACTCAAAACATCCACAAGATTCGGAGAAAGATGAGCACGAACATATTGGAGAAGGGAAAATCGGAGAAGAAGGTATAAAATTGTTTATCAACCATCCAAAACTCAGAGATAAGCCGATGGTTCTGGAAACGCCCGTTGATGAAAAGGGCTATGAATGGAATATCCAGAAATGTAAGGAACTTAGAGAAAAGGAATAGATTTATGGTGCACTGACTTTGGAGTGTTATTTCTAAAGGATGGATCTGAAAAAGAAAAGTAAATAAGAAAGACATGCATTTTTCACTACAGACAAACAGAGGTAATATGAGGAATGAAAAATGGCTGAAGATGAAGATAATGATGTGTTGGTTTCAGAAGAGATAATGAAAGACGACGAAACTATAGTGAAAATCCAAGTGAAAGAATTCAAAGGTTCATACTATTTTGATATCAGAGAGTGGAAGGATAAACCGTCCTATGAAGGCCCAACCAAAAAAGGTGTAAATATTCCTCTAGAAAGAGCCTCGGGACTTATCAATGTAGCCGGTGACATTTTAGAAGAAGCTTTTGAAGAAATGGATCAGCATGTCAAAGACGTCCAGGAAGAAGAGATGGAAAAAGATTTGGACCGATTAAAGAACAAATACGGGAGTCATACGTAGAATCGAGAGATAGGCCCCATTGCAACTTATTAGTCGGCTAGATTTTTAATCCAATCAAGAAGGCATCGTCTAGTTTATTTTGATAATGGAATTATTAGGGGATTATTTTGGATTTGAAAAATCTTGTTATTTTGGCTACAACGATTCCAGGATTAGAAGAAGTGGCTCTTGAAGAGGTAAAAGAGATTGTTGGTAATGAAGGCCAGAAAGAACATAGGGGTATGATTCGTTTTAAGAGTGACGAGTCGGGTGTTTTTAGCCTGAATTATATTTCTAAGACCCTTCACCGAGTTTTGGTTTTGATAGACGAGTTTTCTTTTGATGGATTGAGCGATATTTACGAGGAAGTTTTGGAGTTAGATTTTGCAAGATTTTTGAATCCAGACCAAAGTTTTTCTGTAAGGATGAATAGGCACGGAGAACATCGATTTACCTCTGTGGATGTCGAGGGTGAAGTAGGGCAGGCAATAATAGACTCTTTTAGAGAATCTAAAAGCAAAAGGTTGGAGGTAGATTTGGAAGATCCAGATATTATATTTAGAGGAGAGGTTAGGAACGATCGTTTTTGGTTGTCTATTGATACAACTGGTATGGACTCTCTCCATAAAAGAAGTTATAGAACGTCAGGTCATCCCGCTCCTCTTAAACCTACCATTGCGAATAGTCTTGTACGATTGTCAGGTTGGGGGAAAGGAGAGTCTTTAATAGATCCTATGTGTGGGACAGGAACTATCTGTATAGAGGCGGCCCTTAGAGGGAATAAAATGCCTAATCCATTTGCAGGTAGCTTGGATTTGTTTAATTTAGATTTTTTGGATATGGAAAATTTTTCTGAGATGAAAAAAGAGTATGATGGCGCTGTAGAGAATCGAGATTTATCTATAATGGGGAGTGATATTTCTGAGCTTTATCTTGAATATGCAAGACGGAGCGCTGATAAGATAGGTATGGACATAGATTTTGAACTTGCGGATTCGAGAGAAATGAGGTTGAATCATGATAGGATAGTGACAAATATGCCATTTGGAGTGAGAATGGGGAGTAAAGATGAAGTTCGAAGTCTTTGCGATGATTTCGTTAGTAATTTGATGGATTTTAATTGGAAAAGGGCAGTGGTACTTTCTGATTTCCCCGAGATATTTCCGGATAGTTTCTTGAAAGAATCTATGGAAGTTATATATGGCAATAGGCCTGTAAAAGTTATTATTTTGGATAAGGATTTATAGACTGGCTTGAAAAGGTAGTTTTTTTAACTATGTCTGGTAAAGATTATTTGGTGATGGGCATATGGAAATAATGAGTGTTGTAGGTCCGATTATCCCTATTATTATACCGTTTGTATTAGGTTTAGTCGTGGGATTACTTTTGAAAACCGCTTTGAAACTGGCTGTTGGAATAGTTGCGGTTGCAGTTCTACTTTCTTGGGCCGGTTACAATGTACCTTCGATACAGGAGTTTTTCCAGAGAGCAAAAGATACTTTACCTCAGTTGATGGAAGGGGAAGGTTTCTTATCATCTTTGGTTGGGTCTCTTCCTTACACGACTCCGGCTTTCGTAATAGGACTAGCATTGGGAGTTTGGTTTAGCTAATTCTTTTTGGTTTCTAAAGCTAGTAAATAAAGAGCAAATCCTTTACTTGGAACTTTTTTCTCTGATTAGTTTGTTTAAATCAAAAAGCTCCGCATTGGAATGGACAACCTGAACAATCAGAACATCCTTTTTCCAGCCCTTCTAGTTCTGATTCTTCTTCCCATCCAAACCATTTTTTGACTTGATTTTCCGGTAGGATTTTGGCTAATAGAGCGGCTCTCGAACGCCTAAAGTGTTGAGGGGTCATTAGTTTGTTTACGTTTGCCTTTTCCCCCGCTTTTTTCAATACTTGGCGTATGTAGTTATATGTAATTTTATTATTTCCTGCCATCCATAGAGGGGATTCTTCGTCTTTTTGTTTTGGATGTTTTGAGATCCAGTCATTGAGGTAAGGAATACTTTTGGAGATAGGAATTTTTCTTTCCCCCGTGAATCCGTTCAACTTTACTTTTTTGTGGTTTCCATCTTCTTCTATATTATTTAGAGATATGTCGTATAGTTCACTTATTCTGGCTCCGGTTTCCCATAGCATGAGTAAGAGTGTTGAATCTCTAATATTTTCTAGGGAACTTGCCATTTTCTCAATGTCTTTTTCGTTTAGAAATTTATCAGATATTTCTATATCTTTTTTATCTTCTATTTTTTTGACAATGTCCTTGCTTAGTTCAATATCTGAATTTTGGTTCATTTTTTCCTGTTGTATTTACTATTCCAGTTTGAATAAATCTTGTTGGTAAAAATTTGAATTTGTCTATTTTTGAAAACCTTTTACTTTGAGAGGTCAAAAGCCATAGAGGAAATGAAGTAATGGTTATGCACAAGAGTGAGGGTCGAATATGATCTTAAAGTTATAAACCCTAATTTACTTAAACTCTTGTCGGACATAACGACTTCGTACAGGTGGTAAAAATTAGCGAGAAGAAAAAAACAACGAACCCAATGCTAAGGAAACTCATTCGAAAATTGCGAGAGCAGAGCAAGGGAAATGAAGCTCAGATATGGGCCGATTTAGCAGATAGGTTGAATAAGTCAAATAGGTCGAGAGCAGAAGTAAACTTGAGTCAGATTAATCGAGAAAGTGATGATGGAGAAACTATAGTGGTGCCTGGGAAAATTTTAGGTTCCGGAATAATGGACCATTCGGTCACAATAGCTGCTTTCGATTTTTCAAGTAGGGCAGAGAGACGTATTCTAAAAGCAGACGGGGAAATACTTAGTATAGAAGACCTTTTAGAAAAAAAGCCGGAAGGAAGTAATGTAAGGATAATGGAGTGATTTTGATGATAGTTGATGCTGAAGATTTGGTTTTGGGCCGTTTTTCGAGCCGAATAGCAAAGAACTTGTTAGATGGGGAAGAAGTTGTGGTGGTAAATTCGGATAGAGCTGTTATATCCGGTAAGGAAAAGGTCACTCTTAATGAGTATGATGCTTGGACAAAAATTAAGGATTTGGTTGACCCCAAACAGGGGCCATTTCATTTGAGAGGATCAGGAGATCTTATTAGACAGACCGTGAAGGGGATGCTCCCCATGAAAAAAGAAAAAGGTAAAACCGCTTTTAGAATGTTGGAAGCTTATTCAGGTGTCCCTTCTAGATTTGAGGGAGATGAGATGGAAACATTTCCTAAGGCTGATGTAGAGAATTTAAATACCCGTCGTTTTATTAGGTTAGGTGAACTTAGCAAGCATTTGAAAGAGGGCAAATAAGGTGATAATGAATGGAGAGTATTCAAAAAACAGGTAAGAGAAAGTCCGCGGTGGCTAGAGCTACCATTAGAGACGGTTCTGGTAAGGTTTACATAAATAATAGGTCTCTAGAAGTTTATGAACCGGAACTAGCAAGGTTGAAGATTAAAGAGCCGTTGGAATTGGCTGGAGATGTTGTTGAGGATATTGATATCGAGGTTAATGTGAATGGTGGAGGTTTTATGAGTCAAGCTGATGCTTGCCGAACAGCTATAGCGACTGCTTTACTGGAATGTACGGACGACGATGAATTGTATCAAAAGTTTAAACAGTATGATGAATCATTAATCAAAAGTGATATGAGGAGAAAAGAATCGGAGAAACCTGGAGGAAGAGGAGCAAGGGCAAAGAGACAGAAATCATATAGGTGATATAAAATGATGAGACCGGTTAGATGTTTTAGTTGTGGAAAACCATTGTCAGGGTTATACGAAAAATTTCAAAAGAGAGTAAATGAGGGTGAAGATCCAGAAGAGATCTTTGAGGACATGGAGATAGAGAGATATTGTTGCCGTCGCATGTTGCTTACTAGTATAGATGCTACGGACGAAATGATGAAGTATGAAAAGTAATCTTTATAATTTCCTATTTTCAAATTAGATAAATTTGTTTGTGTTGTCATGGTGAAAAAAGAGTTTATTGCAAAGCCGTTTGAAGCGACAACTCAGCAACATGCCATTTTTATTCATGAAAATGACGCCGTAGATTTGGGAGTTGATGTTGGGGATAGGGTTAAGCTTTCTTTAGATGATAATGATTTAATTGCTGTAGTTGAAACTACGACTAGTTTGGTTGAAGAAGGTTTTATTGGGACTTTCTCGAAAGTTACTGATTGTTTGGCTTTAGAGAAGGGGGATAAGATTGGTCTTAATCCAACCTCTACACCTGATTCTGTGAAATATATTCGAAAAAAGATTGGAGGGGGTATTTTATCGGAGTCTGAAATTCACTCCATAATAGAGGATATAGTTGAAGGGGAACTGACTGATCAGGAAATGACTGCATTTCTTGTGGCGGAGGAAATGGGAGGAACGTCTTTGGAGGAACGGATGGCGATGACAAAAAGCATGGTGGATACAGGGCAGGTCATTGATTTTGAGAGGGAACCTGTGATGGATGTTCACAGTATAGGGGGGATTCCTGGAAATGATTATGCGATGATAACTGTTCCGATAGCGGCGGCGGCCGGTTTTACTGTTCCGAAGACCAGTAGTAGGGCTATTACTAGTCCAGCAGGAACTCCTGATGTAATGGAAGTGCTTTGCGATGTATCATTTAGTCTTGAGGAGATTTCTGAAATAGTTGAGGAGGTCGGTGCTGTTTTGGCATGGGGTGGAGCTGTTAATCTGGCTCCTGCTGATGATATTCTTGTGAAATTGGAGAGATCTTTGAGCATTGATCCCAGGGGGCAGATGTTAGCGAGCGTTCTTTCTAAGAAGATGTCCGTTGGGTCGGATGAGATATTGATAGACATACCGACCGGTTCGGGCGCTAAGGTTGAGAGCCATGAAGAAGCCAAGGACTTAGCGCATGATTTTATGGATCTGGGCCATAAGTTGGGGCTGGATATCGAGACAGCTATTACTTATGGAGGGCAGCCGTTGGGCTATAATGTTGGTCCAGGGTTGGAGGCTAGAGAGGTTTTACGGACGCTTAGGGGTGAGGGCCCTAAAAGTTTGGTCGAGAAGGGTTGTAGTTTGGCTGGGATTTTGTTGGAGATGGCAGGTGAAGCTAAGTTTGGTAAGGGGAAGGATTTGGCATTGGATATTTTGGAGTCAGGTGAGGCTCTTGATAAGATGAGGGATATAATTGAGTGTCAGGGAGGGGATCCGGAGGTTGAGCTTGATGATTTGCCTTTAGGGGATTGTACTGGCGAGTTTTGTGCGCCTCGATCTGGATATGTTAAGAAAATTGATAATTCTGTAATTACGGAGATGGCTCGAAAAGCTGGATCTCCTAAAGATAAGGGCGCAGGTTTGAAACTTTTCTATAAGGAGGGTCAGAAGGTTGAAGAAGGGGAGCCGTTGGTTAGAGTTTTTTCAGAATATGAAAATAAGCTTGGCGATGCTATGATGTTGGCGAAAAATGAACCTCCTGTAAGCATAGAAACGATGCTTTTGGAAAGATATTCGGGTTCTAGATGATATAAGCTTGAGATTCTCTATTAGTTATAAATCATGTCTTCAAATAATTAAGAGGAGCGAATGTCGTGATTTTTTATGAGATATGAGGATTATATTGATGAGGATTATGAACCTACGGATAAGGATTTGATTTGTTATTACACCTTTCAACATGATTCTTCCGTGTCTTTTGAATGGGCTGCCGGAGGGATAGCTGCTGAATCTTCTATAGGGACTTGGGACCCAGATTTGGCGACTATGAGAGAGGGTATTGAGGATTTAGGCGCTGTAGTTTATGAGATGGATGAAGAAAATCAGAAGATAAAGGTAGCTTATCCGGAGGATCTTTTTGAAAAGGGGAATATGCCTCAGATTCAAAGTTCTATCACTGGAAACATTTTTGGTTTGGAGGAATTGGAAAGATTAAGGGTGGAAGATGTAGATTTTTCGAGAGGGTTAGTAAATTCTTTTCCTGGTCCTCAGTTGGGTATTTCGGGCGTCAGGGATTTTCTTAATGTTGAAGAAAGACCACTTGTTGGGACGATTGTGAAACCGAAGTTGGGGTTGAATGATAGTCAACATTCAGAAGTGGCTTTTGATGCTTGGACAGGAGGGTTGGATATCGTCAAGGATGATGAAAATTTGACCAGCATGTCTTTCAACAAGTTTGATGATAGGATTTCGGAAACTCTTTCTAAAAAGAGGGATGCTGAAAAAGAAACCGGTGAGAAAAAGGTGTATTTTCCGAATATTACTGCTTCGTTGGGTGAGATGGAGAGGAGGGCGGATGAAGTTTTGGAGAACGGGGGAAGATATGTGATGATAGATATTCTGACGGCGGGTTGGTCTGCAGTTCAAGAGATGAGAGAGTATTTGGACGGAAAAAAGGTTGGTATTCATGCTCACAGGGCTCAGCACGCTGCTTATACGCGCTTAAAAAGTCACGGGATATCGATGCTCACAATAGCCAAGTTTGCAAGATTGGTAGGTGTGGATAATTTGCATTCAGGTACGGTCGTAGGCAAGATGGAAGGTGGAAAGCAAGAGGTGTTGGATATTTATGATTTCTTACGTTCGGATTATGAAGGATTAAAGAAGACCATTCCGGTTGCTTCAGGTGGGTTACATCCGGGAATGGTGGATGAGTTGATGGAAATATTTGGTCGTGATTTTGTTATTCAGGCTGGGGGTGGGGTTCATGGGCATCCGAAAGGAACGTATAGCGGCGCAAAAGCGTTGAGGCAAGCGGTGGAGGTTTGCATGGAAGGTGAAAGTTTGGAAGAAGGGTCTGAGAATAAAGAAGAATTGGCTGAAGCTTTGGATAAGTGGGGTTTACCGGCTTAAAATTCGAAAAATAAAAAGGGAAGAAAGGATAGGGAAGATTAGACAGCATGTTTGAAAATTTTAACTCCGACATAGCTTTTTCTGAAAATTCTGATTTAGATGATCGGCTTTTGAAAGAGGGTTTGAAAGCTGAGACAAAGATGGGGGCAACCAATGCAGCAGCTGCTATAGGAAATGGCAGGTTAACAGTGGGGATATCTCCGTGGGGTGAACTAACTTATTTCCGATGGCCTAGTCCCTCCTACTATGACCATTTGAGGTATTTCACATTTTCAAATAAGCAAGGATGGAAAAGTTTGACTAGGTCTTTTTTCGGAAAATCCAGACCTGTTCGAATGGGGGATGATGCTCCTTCTGATGATTTTCAGCGTTACGGCAAGCCTATTGAACCTTATCCTGATTTAGGTTCAAAAGCTGGAGTGTTGACTGATTCCAACAAATTATTTTGGATGGGTCAAACGGGTTGGGAAATTGGCAGATCTTATATTTCTGAGAATTCCCCCATTCTAGAGACTCGTTTGGGTCGTGATGAGTTTTCTATGAAGGTACGGGATTGGGCCGATCCGAAAAGAGATGTTATTATTCGAAAATTCACTTTGGCTAAGGGGGATGAAGGGATTAGCAAGTTTTTCTATCACAATACTTTCCAACCATCGGATATACATCCCTCGGAAAAGGGGTCGATGTATCCTCAAAGCTTCGATTCTTTAGGCCAAGGATTTGCTGCGGTTTATCATCCTAAGAAGGATTTGATAACTCATTTCAAACCCCATAATCCGCGGAAAGACGAGGAAGTTCGGTCAACGCTTCGTGGCGGATGTTCACCTGAAGAATTGGACAAGCTATTCCCGGACGGAGGTATTTTTCTCACCTGGGGATTCAGAGAAGGGAGTGATGAGTGTCAATTAGGGAGAGATGAATCGGGAAATAGATCGAAGAGCGATGCACCTGAAGGGGGAAGAGAAGACACTAGGGATGGAGTACTCCAAGGAAATGGATCATATATTGGTCCTGTTGATGCTTCTCTTTGTAGACATGTCTCTTCTTCAATGGAGGAAATCATTGTGGTTACCTCTATTTCAGATACGGCTCAAAAGGCAGTCAAGCTAAATCAAGATTCTCGAGAAGTAAATAAGGGCACTCTGACGAGGAGGGCAAATAGATGGTGGAAGGATGTGGTAGAGAGAATTCAAGTTCCAGACGGAGTAGATGAAGTAACTGAACGAGTAATGAAGCGGTCAATAATGAATTTAATCTTAGGTCAAGATAAGGAAACCGGTTCTATTGTTTTATCTCCATCGAGACAACCTCCTTATCATTTTGATTGGCCCAGAAATGGGGCTTTTTTCGATTTGGCATTGGACCTTGCAGGTTTTCCTAAAAGGGTAGATAATCACCTGAATTTTTACAAGAAGACTCAGATAGATTCGGATTGGAAATTTAATCCGATGTGGTTGTTAGGTCTTAGATCTCCTATCTATCATCCGCGAGGACATTGGCGACCAAACCTTACTGGAAATGGAAAGCCCGGTTACAAAAGAATGATTCCATTTGAGATAGATGAGACAGCTCTTTTAATTTGGGATATTTGGCGACATGAGAAGTTTTTGCCTGAATCTGAGAAGTATCAATATAGGGAAAATTACATGCCAGTTATCGAAAGGTCGGCTGAGTCAATGCTTGATCATGTCAGTAGAGAAAATGGTAGACTTTGGGAATGTTTTGAAGATGATGATTTGAAACCAAAAACTACACTTCAGGGTAAGGCCTCAGTTCTCACAGGACTTTGTGCTGCGACTGATGCGGGAAGTCATTGGGGAGAGAGAGGGATTAAAGTTGCAAAATGGGGCAATGTTGCTAAAAAGCTTAGGAAGAACATTTTAGATGATATAATGAGAGGGAATGGATTGGAGAATTCTGGTAGAAGGGGAATACCATGGTCAATATGGCCTGCTCCACTGTTTGAATGGCAAGAAGATAATCAAGGGTTAGCTATTGTTGAAGAATTATTTTCAGAAGTGAGGGAAAAGTTGGAAGGGGGAACGAGAGGCTTTGCTAATTTGGGAGAGCAGATTTGGACTTTAGGGATAGCTATTCGTGGAGAATCGGAACGGAGGGACTATTTAAAGAATGGTTTGAGGGAGTTTACCTATAATGTTCCTGTTTCAGGAACGGATTGTTATGGTGGATTAGCTATTAGAGGTCAAGAGGACGGTAAAACCGTCTATCAAAATAGAAATTCGATTCCTCATCTTTGGAACGGAACTACAGCTTATTTGGCTGCAGCATCTCTTCAAAATCCGGAGATATTTGAGCAGTTGAGGCCTCCTAGACCGGAGAATATTCAACCCTGAGATTAATTATTGGTTTTAAGTTCGTAGAATTTTATGTTTTTAAAGGAAATTTGTAGTTTTCAATTGAAACAGTTAATCGGATAATGGGACTAAACTTTTGAGTCTGAAGAATCAAGGAATTTTGGATAGATTTAAGAGAATTCAAAAAGTCTACAAATAATAGATATTGTAGGTGGAAGTTTGATTTTAGAAAATTTAGGTATTCAAACAGAAGCGATTTTTCTACCTATACTTGTAGGTATTTTGGCCTACTTGTCCGGTGCTTTGGATGGTAGTGGTTCATTTATTACAGCTTTTTTGGGGGTATTGGTTTATCATGCTTCTGGCCCTTTCTTTTTTTGGAGTTTAATCTCTTTTTTAACGATTGGCTCTTTAGTAACTGCGTTGAGAAAAAGATATGATTCCGATTCAGAAAGTTCCGAGTCTTCAGGACGTTCTGTGAATCCGGTTTTGGCTAATGGGATTATCCCGGCATTTATGGCGGTTTTGGGAAATCCTTTTTATTTTATCAGTTCTACTTCAGCAGCTCTTGCTGATACTTTAGCTTCTGAAATTGGTAGTTTTTACGGGTCTCCGAGATTGATCACCACTTTGGAGGAAGTGGAACCTGGAACTAGGGGAGCGGTTAGTCCGCTTGGTCAGCTAGTCGCTGTTTTAGGAGCGGCGGTTATGGGGTTTGTGGGTGTTGGGTTTGCAAGTGTATATTCAGTTCCAGATTTTTATCCGTTTAAGCTAATATTTATTTCCACGATAGCCGGATTTTTTGGATGTCAGATTGATAGCTTTCTGGGGTCTGCTTTAGATTTTCTTTCAAAAGAAGAGATTAATTTGTTGGGTACACTTTCCGGAGCTATTTTCAGCATGGTTCTTTTTTTCTTGTTGGTCTGATTTTTAGATTAGTTATAATTTTGTATGGGTTTGGTAAAGTTGCATATTTAGCTACTTTTGATGATTCTTCTTCGATAATGAGTGGAAACGTGCCAATATTTTTAATAAGTCAACAAATCACATATAAAGTAGTAGCATAAAGAGAGTTGGTAGAGAAAATGGAACCATCTAAACAAAATTCGGAAAAGGTTGACGAGAATCTTGAAGAAGCTCTAAGAGATGCTAAAGCGCGTATAGTTGCTGTAGGTTGTGGAGGGGCCGGAGGAAATACGATTTCCCGAATGATGGAAGTCGGAATACAGGGAGCAGAGACACTGGCTCTAAATACAGATGCGCAGGATTTACTCTATGCCACAGCAGATAGAAAGCTTTTGATAGGTAGAGACGCAACCGGAGGACTAGGAGCTGGAAATGATCCCGATAAAGGTGAGGAAGCTGCTAGAGAAAATGAACAGGAATTAAAGGAACATCTCCATGATGCAGATATAGTTTTTGTGACCTGTGGACTTGGAGGTGGCACAGGAACTGGCTCTTCTCCAGTAGTTGCAGAAGTAGCTAAGAGACTAGGAGCTCTTACAGTCGTAGTAGTTACTCTTCCATTCAGTGTAGAGGGAAAAAGACGAAGTCGTAATGCAGAAAAAGGTTTGAAAAAGCTCAGGGATGTTGCTGATACTGTTGTTGTTATTCCAAATGACAAATTGTTAGAAGTAGCGCCAGACCTGCCAATACCCGCTGCATTCAAAGTTGCAGACCAGCTATTGATGGACTCTATAAAAGGAGTGACTGAATTGATAACTAAGCCAGGATTGATAAATCTGGACTTTGCTGACGTTGAAACTGTTTTAGAGGGTAATGGCGTTGCAATGATAGGTATAGGTGAATCTGATGGAGAAAATAGGGCTGAAAAAGCTGCAAATGAAGCTTTGAATAGCCCTTTGCTGGATGTGGATGTGACTGGAGCAAGAGGTGCTCTTGTCAATGTTACAGGCAGTCCCGATATGTCTTTGGATGAAGCTGAAGGAATTGTCGGTAAAGTTTCTGATGCTTTGGATCCGGAAGCACAAATCAGTTGGGGGGCGCAAGTCTCTGACGATTTGAAGAAGGCTGTCAAAGTAATGGTAATCCTATCTGGAGTTCATTCGCCGTACGTGCTAGGTCCTGATGAGGAACCGACTGGAGATACCTTGAATATAGGTGAAGAAGAGGAAGACGTAGAGTTAGGATTGGAGTCCTTGGAGTAAGATGTTAAGGGATTTTTTACACCAAGCAAAAAGAGTTCTTCAAGTGGCAAAGAAGCCAGATAAGGAAGAGTATTTTAATGTAGCTAAAATAACAGGATTAGGAATAGTGATAATTGGAGTAATAGGTTTCGTAATAATCCTTGTAGGTAATTTGATTACTGGATATTAATGTTAGAGGTTTGAAAAATGGAAGAGAGTGAAGTTGAAGAAGGTCAAGAAGAAGAGGAAAGCCAAATCTTTGCTTTGAGAACGACGATTGGCCAGGAAAAAAATACTGCAGAAATGATGGATTCTAGAATAGAAACTAGAGATTTACCTATAAAGTCCATTCTTGTTCCTCAGGATATTCGAGGGTACATATTTGTAGAGGCCGATGGTCAGAGTGCAATTGAGAGGGCGAGGTCTGGCATAAAACACGCTAAAGGTATGATAGAGAGAAAAGTTCCATTGAAAGAGATAGAGGATCTTCTTGAGCCTAAGCCGAGTATCAGTGGGATGGGGAAGGGGGACGTGGTGGAGCTTACAGGTGGCCCATTCAAGGGTGAGAAAGGTAGGATCATTAGAATTGAGGATAATAAGGAAGAAGCTACTGTTGAGCTTTTTGAAGCGACAGTTCCGATCCCAGTGACTGTACGGGGAGATAGAGTTAGAGTTCTTGAGCGTAAGGAAGAAGAGGAAGAATAGATGAAGGCCAGTGAAGTCAAGCCTGGGATGAGAAATCTTGATTTAGAATTGAAAATTATCCAGATGGATGAGCCTAGAGAGTTCGATACTGAGAAAGGTCAGGGTAGAGTGGTTACGGCAATAGGTGAAGACGATTCTGGAGAGGTAAAGGTTTCTTTTTGGGATGATGAAATAGAGAAGATTGAGGAAGGGGATATCGTGAATATTCAAAGCGGTTATTCAAGATTATTTAAGGATGATGTTCATGTGAGTGTAGGTCGATATGGGGAACTTGAAGTTTTAAGTGATTCGCAAAAATCTTAGAAAAATACCCGTTAGAACCGTAGCCCTTTTAGGCTATTTAAGTTTAGAATGTTTTACTAAACAGGTGAACAGAAGGGAAATGAAATGGCAGAAGAAATTGATGCTTTGGTAGAAGGCGGAGAAGCCTCGGCAGGCCCTCCTTTAGGTCCAGCTTTAGGGCCGTTAGGGGTTAATGTAGGTGAAGTGGTTTCCCGAATTAATGAAGAGACGTCAGGTTACCAGGGAATGGAAGTTCCGGTTAAAGTAATTGTAGATGAAGATTCTGGTGAATTTGATATAGAAGTTGGTTCTCCACCGACCACAGCACTAATTAAGAACAAATTGGGAATTGAGAAAGGTGGTGGTGCTCCTGAGGACACTCCGGTTGGAGATCTTTCTGTGGAGCAGGCGTCGGAAATTGCCGATAGTAAGAGAAGTGATTTGTTGGCCAAGAATCTGAAGAAGGCTACTAAGGAGGTCGTTGGATCCTGTGTGAGTATGGGGGTCCATGTAGAGGGAAAGACACCTGAAGAGGTTATTCAGGAAATAGAAGAAGGAAAATATGATGATCAGTTAGAAGGAGATGAGTAAAATGGCATTGTCAGAAGAAGAATTAATTGAGATGACGAAGGAAGCTAGAGATAAATCCACTGATAGGAATTTCACTCAAACTTTCGATTTGTCCGTTAGTATTGAGAATTTGGATCTTTCTAATCCGGACAATAGGGTAAGTGAAGATATAAGGTTGCCAAATGGGACTGGAAAAGAGACAAAGGTGGCTATTTTTGCTGATGGTGAACTTGCGGAAAAAGCTCGCCGGGCAGGTGTTGACACTGTTTTCAGCAAAGATGATTTGGAGGATTTGGGTGATGATAAGAGTAGAGCAAAAACCGTGGCGGACGAATATGGTTCTTTCTTAGCTCAGTCTGATTTGATGCCGATTGTCGGTAAAGAATTGGGACCTGTTTTAGGGCCGAGAGGAAAGATGCCGGATGCGATCCCTCCGACGGAGGATCCTGCCGATAAGGTTGAGGCTTCCAGAAGTACTGTTCAGGTGAGTGTGAGGGAAAATCCTGTGGCTAATTTGCCAATTGGTGTGGAGGATATGTCCGATGAGGAAGTGGCGGAGAACGCGAAGGAGGTTTTAGACTTTTTAGTTTCTGAGCTTCCTAAGGGGCCGAGGCAGATTAGAAGAATTACTTTGAAAACTACGATGGGCGAACCTGTTTCAACAAGGGTGAATTAGAGATGTCTTCTAAACCGGAAGCCAATGTAGCGTCTTGGAAAAGAGATTTGGTTCAAGAGTTACAAGAAAATTTTGAAGAGTATTCTGCAGTAGGTATTCTTGATATTTCAGGTATTCCTGCAAAACAGTTTCAACAAATTAGAGATCTTTTGAGGGGGAAGGCGGAGATAAAGGTAAGTAGGAAAGTTTTGCTTCGGATAGGTATTGAAAAGGTCAGTGAAGATTTTGAAGGTTTGGAGGATTTGATTGATCATCTTGAAGGCCCTAGTGCTTTGGTTTTCACAGATATGGACCCTTTCAAGCTCAAGAAGTTGTTGGATGAGAATAGTACTACTGCTCCGGCGAAGCCGGGGATGGCTGCTCCTGAAGATATTGTGATTCCTGAGGGTGATACTGATTTTGATCCAGGTCCTATTGTAGGTGAATTGCAAGGTGCCGGGATAAACGCGAGGATACAGGCTGGTAAAGTGGTGGTTTTGGAGGATTCGACTGTTGTGGAGGAGGGTGAACCGATTTCGAGTGAAGTGGCAGGTGTTCTTTCTCGTTTTGATATTGAGCCTAGAGAGATAGGTTTTGATTTGAAGGCTGCTTATGCTGATGGCGCTGTGTTTTCTGAAGATGTTTTGTCAGTTGATGAGGAAGAAGAGTTGGAGAAATTGAGAGCTGCTTCGCAAAATGCTTTGAAGTTGTCTCTAGAAGTTGAGTATCCGACTGAAAAGAATATTGCTTTCATGGTTCATGAAGCGGTTTCAAACTCTCGAAATCTGGCTTGGGATTCGAAGGTTTTCAATTCGGAAATTGTTCCAAATATTTTGAGTGAGGCGAAGTCCCAGATGATGTCTTTAGCGTCTGCGATAAGTTCTGAAGATTCTGAAGCTTTAGACGATGAATTAATTGAGATGTTGTCATTTGAGAGTGTTTCTGAGGATGAAGTTCTGGAGGAAGGGGAAGCTGAGGATGAGGCGGAAGATCAGTCTGAGGAGGATAAAGGAACAGAGGATAAAAAAGATGAAGAACAAGAAAAAGAGAAGAATGAGGGTGGAGAGGCGGACTTAGGTGGTTTATTCGAATAATGGAGGTGTTATTAAATGGAATACGTATATGCCGCACTGGTACTACATTCGGCTGGACAAGAAGTGAATGAAGAAAATATTACGAGTGTTTTAGAGGCAGCAGATACGGAGGTAGACGAGGCTAGGATTAAAGCTTTGACTACAGCTCTTGATGGAGTTGACATAGAAGAAGCTATCGAGTCAGCTGCGATGCCAGCTGCTCAACCGGCGCAGCCATCTTCGGCTGAAGGAGCTGAGACGACTGAAGGAGACGAAGGAGCTGAAGAACAAGAAGAATCGGCCGAAGAAGAGGAAGAAGAAGCTGCGGACGAAGACGAAGAAGAGCAAGGAGAAGCAGGATTAGGCGATCTCTTCTAAAAAACTTCTTCCCCTTATTGATTTTTATATAAAGGGGAGTTCTTTTAATTATTGTAAACTACTTTCCAATTTGGAGGTACAGCATGAGTGATATATATGAAGTTGGGCTTTTCGAAGAGAATGATTTTTATCGAAAAGAATGTGTGAGTTGTGGTAGAAATTTTTGGACTCTTGATCCTGAAAGAGATACTTGCGGTGACACTCCTTGTGATGAATATACGTTTATAGATAATCCTCCGATTGATAAGGATTATACCCGGTCGGAGATGGAGGAAGAGTTTCTTTCTTTTTTTGAGGATAGAGACCATGAAGCTATTTCTAGATATCCCGTTGTTGCCAGGTGGAGAGATGATATTTACCTCACGATAGCTTCTATAGCTGATTTTCAGCCGTGGGTTACGAGTGGTCAGGCTCCGCCTCCGGCTAATCCTTTGGTTGTTAGTCAGTCTAGCATCCGTTTGAATGATATTGATAATGTTGGCAGGTCCGGGCGACATTTTACACTTTTTTTCATGGGTGGTCATCACGCGTTTAACGAGCCGGGAAATGAAGTTTATTGGAACGATGAAACTGTGAGACATTGTCATGATTTTTTGACGGATAGTTTGGGGATAAATCCTGCTGAGATTACTTATGTGGAGGATTTTTGGTCGGGTGGTGGAAATGCAGGTGAGGATTTTGAGGTAAATGTCAATGGATTGGAACTTTCTACACTGGTTTTTATGCAATATGGTTTGGAGGATGGGAATCGTTACGAGTTGCCTTTGAAGGTTGTGGACACTGGATATGGGATTGAAAGGTTAGTTTGGGCCTCTCAAGGGACGTCTAATAGTTATGAAGCTATTTTTGCTCCAATAATTTCAGAATTGAAGAAGATGGGGGATATTTCCCAGCCGCCGGAAGATGTGATGAAAAAACATTCTAAACTTGCGGGTTTGATGGATATAGAAACAGGACGAGATTTAGGGATGCTAAGGTCCAAGGTAAGTGAGTCTACTGGCTTATCAGAGTGGGAGTTAACGGAGATGATGGAGCCTTTGGAAAATGTTTATGCTATTGCTGATCATCTGAGATGTTTAGCTTTCATGTTCGGTGATGGAATTACACCTAGTAATGAGGCAGGGGGGTATTTGTCGAGATTGGTTCTTCGTAGAACCTTGCGTTTGATGAGAGATTTGGATATTGAAGTTTCTTTGGTCGAATTGATGGAGTTAGAGTTGGACCATTTGAAGGATGATTTTCCGGAGTTGGATGAGAGTAGGGAATACATATTGGAGGTTGTTGATTTGGAGGAGAGGAGATATAATGAGACTATCGATCAAGGAAGTCGTCTTGTAAGTAGAATTGCTTCTTCTCTTAAGGATAATGGTCAAACTAAGTTTCCGGATGATAGGCTCGTTGAGCTCTATGATAGTCAGGGGTTAACTCCTGAGATTGTTGAAGATATTCTTAGTGGCGAGGGAATAGAGGTGGATCCTCCTGAGGATTTCTATAGGAGGGTGGCTAATCTTCATTCTGAGTCTGGTGAGGTTGGAGAGAAGGGTTCGACTATGATTGATGACTTGGGTGAGATTGAGGATTTGGAAGATACTGAATTGCTTTACTATAATAACCCATATCAGAAGGAGTTTGAATCAGAAGTTATCTGGAAGGGTGGGGACTACCTGGTTTTGGATAGGACTGCTTTTTATCCTCAAGGTGGTGGTCAGCCTGCGGATGAGGGTGTTTTGAAGGTGGAAGGTGAGGAGGTGGAGGTTAAAGACGTTCAAAAAGTTGAGGGTTTAGTCTACCACGAGGTCGAACCGGAATATTTTGAGGTAGGGGACAAAGTTCGGGGTGAGATAAATTGGAATATTAGAGGAAAATATATGAGGCATCATACTGCCACTCACATACTTTTGGGAGCTTTGAGGAGAGTGTTAGGGGATCACGTTTGGCAGCACGGTGTTCAGAAGGGAAAACAAAGTTCTAGATTGGATATTTCCCACCATGAGAGGATTTCTGACGAAAAAATTCACGAATTAGAAAAGATTGCCAACAAGATTGTTTTCCAAAATAGAGAAGTCAATTCATTTTGGATGGGAAGGAACGAGGCTGAAAAAGAATATGGGCACTCATTGTATCAGGGTGGAGTCGTTCCTGGAAAGGACATAAGAGTGGTGGATATCGAGGATTGGAACGCCCAGGCTTGTGCAGGCACCCATTGTACTCGGACTGGAGAGGTTGGATTGATAAAGATAATAGGGCGTGAGAGAATTCAAGATGGCGTTGAGAGATTGATATTTGCTTCTGGAGATTCAGTACTGAATAATATACAGGAAACAGAGAAGAAGGTCAAGAAAGCTTCGGATGTCCTTCGAACTGAAACTGAGAATTTGGATTCCGCAGCAGAAAAATTGTTTGCACAGTGGAAAAGTGCTGAAAAGGAAGTAGAATCATTACAGAATCGACTGGCTAAATACCAAGCTGAGAGTTTAGAGAGACAAGCCGAAAGTATCGGAGAGTTTCGACTTATATCTAAAGAACTGGACCAAGGAAGTGAAGATGAGCTTATACGAATTGGGGAGAACCTGACGGAACGTGGAGAAGATATGATAGTTGTTCTTGGAACGGCCGATGATAGTGCTAATCTCGTGATTATGGCAGGTAAGCAAGCCGTAGATGGGGGCTTGGACTGTGGAGAAATTGTTTCGGAAGTTTCTAAAATTATTGGAGGGGGTGGAGGAGGGGATGCAGATATGGGTCAAGGTGGGGGTAGAAAAGGTGATGAACTCGGGAAGGCTATTAATGAGGCGGTGGAAATGATTAAGGAAAGTTTAGAGATTTGATAGAATGGTTGATTGGAAAGAGATAGATAAAAAGTGGCAAGAGGCTTGGAGGGGCGAGAGTGTTTTTGAATCGGATCCTTCTGACGATCCTAAATTCTTTCTTACGGTAGCCTATCCTTATGTTTCAGGCCCTATGCATGTGGGCCATGCTCGAACCTATACGGTNCCNGATACTATTGCTCGCTTTAAGCGGATGCAAGGTTATAACGTTCTTTTCCCTATGGCTTTTCATTACACTGGCACGCCATTGGTTGGGGCTTCGAAACGGGTTGAGAATCGAGATGAGGATTTGCTCGATACTTTGACAGGTTTGTATGGTGTGGATGAGGAGACTATTCCGAAGATGGAGGATCCTAAGTTTTTTGGTGATTACTTCGCTAAAGAGAGCGATCTTAGTTATAAGAAAGGTATGGATATATTGGGTTATTCTATAGACTGGAGAAGAGAGTTCAGGACGATTGATGATGCTTATAAGAAGTTCATCACCTGGCAATATCATAATCTCAAAGATATGAACCTAGTTACTGAGGGTGAGCATCCGGTAAAATGGTGTCCAAACGATGAAAATCCCGTGACAGACCATGATTTACTGGAGGGCGAGGGAGTGAATATAGTCGATTATTCTCTGTTGAAGTATAGGGTAGATGGTTATGTTTTGCCTGCTGCCACTTTGAGGCCTGAGACTATCTTTGGAGTTACTAATCTTTGGCTAAACCCGGATGTTGATTACAAGGTAGCGGAGGTCGATGATGAAGAATGGATAGTTAGTGAAAGAGGTGTGGAGAAGTTGAGAAATCAGAACTTTGACGTGGGAGATGTCTCGACTTTTGATGGAGAGTTGATTGGGAAGATGGTAAAAGCTCCTTTGATAGATAAGGAGGTTCCTATTTTACCGGCTGATTTTGTAGATCCTGAAAACGCTACGGGTATTGTTTATTCGGTACCTGCTCATGCGCCTTATGATTATATGGCTTTGAAGGAGTTGAAGGATAATCCGGAAAGGCTTGAAGAGTTTGGCATAGACTCTGAAACAGTGGATCAGATAGAGCCAATTTCTCTTATTGATGTTTCTAAATATGAGAAAGCTTCAGGTGTGGAGACAGTGGAGAGGGAAAATATCACTAGCCAGGAGGATCCGAAATTGGAAGAGATAACTGAAGAGGTTTATCAAGAGGAGTTTTCTAACGGTGTTATTCAGGATTGGGTCTCCGAATATAGCGGAATGTCCGTGGAAGAGGCGAAGGAGGAGGTTCATAAAGACCTAGTTTTCCATGGGGATGGAGGGAAATTACACGAATTTTCGGAAAAGCCTGTAGTTTGTAGGTGTGGAACTACGTGTTTGGTTAAGATAGTTGATGATCAGTGGTTTTTAGATTATTCCAATAGTGGGTGGAAGGATAAGGCCAAGCTTTGTCTTTCAGATATGGATTTGATACCGTCGGAGACGAGGGATCAGTTTGAGTACACTATTGATTGGTTAAAGGAGTGGCCCTGTACGAGAAGAGTGGGGATGGGGACGAGAGCTCCTTGGGACGAGAGTTGGATTATAGAATCGTTGAGCGATTCCACGATTTATATGGTATATTACACCATATCACATATTTTGGACACGATCAATCCTGAAAAGTTGAATGATGATGTTTTTGATTATATCTTCAAAGGGTTTGGAGATTCAGAGGATTTAGCGGAGAGTACGGGTATAGAGCAGGATAAACTCGAAAGAATGAAAGAACAGGTAGAATATTGGTATCCTCTCGATTATAGAATCTCTGCAAATGAGCTGATTTCGAATCATCTGACTTTCCACATATTTCACCATGTGGCTCTGTTTAATCCGGATAAATGGCCCCAGGGAATAGCTTCCTTCGGCATGGCTCTATTGGAAGGCAGTAA
>JGI1684J13235_1000146_pt1 | contig 26187 bp, 19 predicted proteins | sample PonA232FremontCA_2_FD_13235 | JGI IMG/M metagenome (IMG submission 13235) | reverse complement strand
TGTTTTAGAGTGTTAAGGTTTTAAGTAAGAAAAAGAACCAATAGCCTGTTTATTCAACAAGTTGAGTACCTTTTCATGCTTCGTTGTGCCCGCCAGGGCATGGGATTAATATGGCTTTGCCAAAAGATTAAAAATATCTTTGCGGAATTTTACAAATCAAGGATTGAAATATAATCAACAATATGAGAGAATTCCTAGGATTGATTTATTAGTATAGAGAAATTTTCTCAGTTTTCTAGAATATTGGATTCAAATAAACAGACAAACTCTGGGCATTTTTTATGACACCTTCCGGAAACTTTGATGAGATATCCGCTTATTCCCAACCTCATGTTGACATCAATAAATCCAATATCAAGTTGAAGAATTTGATAGATAACATTCCCGGGGTGGTATACAGTTGCTACAATGACGAGAATTGGACCATGGAGTTCTGTTCCCCCAATATTTACCATTTAACCGGCTACCATCCGGAAGAACTTGTAGACAACGCAAAACTGAGCTTCAACGACCTGATCCTTGCGGAAGACAGGGAAAGGGTATATTCGGAAGTTCAGGAACAATTCAGGGAAAATTTTCAATTCAGGGTTGAATATCGGATAACAACCACAGCCGGAGAAACAAAATGGGTCTGGGAACAGGGTAAACTGGTATCTGAAGAAGACGAAGGCGGCAATGAGCTTATTGAAGGTATAATCCTGGATATCACTGAACGCAAGAAGATGGAATACGCCCTGAAAAAAAGCGAGGAAAAGTATCGCACTGTTTTGGAGAATGTTGCGGAAGGATATTTTGAAGTGGATTTGGCCGGCAACTTCACCTTTTTTAACAATAATGTTGCAGAGTGCTTTGGCTATCCCCCGGATGAACTCTTGGGGATGAACAATAGAGATTATACTTCTGAAGAAACCGGAAAAGAGCTGTTCAATGATTTCCATAGGATCTATTTAACCGAAGAACCACTGAAATTAAAAGACTATGAAATCATAACCAAAGAGGGCGAAAGAAAAGTGGTACAACTTTCCGCTCATTTGATGAAAGACGATTACGGAAATCCCACAGGTTTTCAGGGAGTGGCCAGGGATGTGACACTTATTCGGAAAGCGGAAAGGGACCTGCACTGGATGGCTTTCTACGACAAGCTCACCGGACTTCCCAACCGGGAACTATTCAAGGAGAGGTTCAAACAGGCCCAATCCAGTACAACCCGGCATCAGAAAAAGTTGGGATTGTTTTTTATAGATATGGACGGTCTCAAGGATATAAACGACTCCATGGGACATATTGCCGGGGATGAACTTATAATTTGTATAGCCAACAGACTGTCCTCTATTGTAAGAGAAAAGGATTCCCTGGCCCGTTTTAGCGGGGACGAGTTCATTTTTCTTGCTCAGGAAATAGATGACTTGAATGACGCACAATCCGTGGGGCAACGCATCCGCCAGGCACTGATAGAGCCTTGCTTCATTCAGGGGCGGCAAATTCATCCGGAAGCAAGTATCGGATTCAGTATCTACCCGGATTATGCCGAAGATTTGGAAGAGTTGCTGCGTCAGGCAGATATAGCCATGTACAAGGTAAAGGAAAAAAATAAACAAAAAGTTCAGGCCTATCAAGAAGAGGTGGAACCCGAATCCCAGCAGCAAAGGAATCTTGAATCAAGATTGCAAAAAGCCCTGACAAACAGGGAGTTTGTCATTCATTATCAGGCACAGATGGATTTGGTTAATAATAGTATAGCCGGATTTGAAGCCCTTCTTCGGTGGCAGCATCCGCAAAAGGGCCTGTTGTACCCCGAGCATTTTCTGCCCCTGCTGGAAGAAACCGGCTTGATATCTTCGGTTGGAGAATGGGTTATTGATACAGTATGCGAACAGAACCGCAATTGGCAGCTCCAAGGTAAGCCTCCAATTTACATCAGCATCAATCTGTCCTCCAAGCAGATAGGAAAACAGGAAAATTTAATTGAGCGCATTAACGAGGCCCTTTTTTACAATAATCTACAGCCGCATTTTTTGGGCTTCGAATTCACTGAAAGCACTGTATTTGAACATGTGGAAACACTTTCTGAAATATTACAACAACTCTCTCCATCCAAGTGGCCTTTGTGCATTGACAATTTTTCCGCCAGCCCAACTTCTTCACAAATTATGCGCAGCAGTCCCATAGATATGGTAAAAGTGGATATGTCACTTGTTAATGAGTTATTAAAAAATTGCGAAAGGGATAATTTGCTTAATTCAATTATCGACCTCGCACATACCTTGAATAAAAAAGTCTTGGCCAAGGGAGTGGAAACAGAGGAACAGGCTTCATTTATCAAGCATTATGACTGTGATTACGCCCAGGGATACTATTTCTTGCCACCTCTTCCATCTGAGGAGGTGGAACAGATCTGGCCCGGAAAAATAAAATAATAGCGCGCGCTTTAATTACCTTGATTATCTATGTCAGCTGCAAAAAAACAGGAAATATTCCTTTTTGATCGCAAACAAAATGTGATCCAACGGGAAAAAGTGTTCGAACGCGGCCTTGTGGAATTTTGTTACGAAACAAGAATAGGTGTGTTTCTCTCGGATTTAGTACTCAAACGCAGAGTTATTTCCAAATTGTACGGTCTTTGGTCCAAATTGCCGGTTACCCGGAAGAAAATAGCATCGTTCATTAAAAAAAACGACATCAACATTAATGAGATAGCATCCCCCCTGGACTCATTCAGGTCTTACAACGACTTTTTTATCAGGAAACTTAAACCGGAATCCAGGCCAGTGGAGAAAAATCCCCAAACCTTGATCTCTCCTGCCGATTCCAGACTACTAGTGTATAAGCTGAACAAGGACAAAGTGATTCCGGTAAAGGGAAGGGAATATAAAATTTCTGAGCTGTTGGGTACCGGGAAATTCGATACGGATTACGAGAACGGTACCTGTTTGGTTTTTCGGCTGGCACCGGGGGATTATCACAGGTTCGGATATATAGATCACGGAAAGCAGGATTGTGTTTGGAAAAAGGGCAGGGCTTTGCATTCAGTGAATCCTTTGGCACTGAAATCTGGACTACCTGTTTTTACGGAGAATTTTCGTGAAGCTGTGCTTCTCGACACAAACAATTTCGGCCAGGTCTTGCATGTAGACGTGGGAGCGATGATAGTAGGCAGGATTGTACAACATCATCGCTATGCCCATACATTTAGCAGGGGAGAGGAAAAGGGTTATTTCGAGTTCGGAGGATCTTCCATTGTCCTTTTGTTCAAGCCGGATACCGTTAAAATTGATCACGATATTCACAAATATTCCTCCAGGGGAATAGAAACCTTGGTGAAATATGGGGAAGCTATTGGCAAGGTTCCAAGTTCATTCCCTACTACGGATCAAGGCTAGTTCCCATCCGGAAATCAAGAATTTCCGGATGGGAACTAGCGTAGAGAAGCATTGTAGCGCATCTTTTTTGTCAGGAACTTGTATTTCTTGAATAGATAATCGTGGAAGGTTGCCCGCATGAATTTCTGAATTTGTAGTTTTGTGATTTCCTCATAGTAGAGTGACTGTAAACAAGCCTGGTTTTTCAGAAAATCGAACCAGTCAAAACTTCTCCCCTCTTCAACGTTGACTTGCCCGAATACATTCTGTCTCGCGGGCAAATGAGCGTCACTACCGATAGCCCACCCCACATTGTCCGGACGCAATTCCGACGGTAAACTGTAGGTAAACAAAATTTCGTCCAGTTTGCTTTCAGGTAGTTTTTGCATTTTATGGTTGGAAAGCAATAGATTGAAATAGGGGATTACAGAACCGTTCTGGATTTCCACAAGATCCGCATGCCTGCTCAAAGTCAAGTAATTGTCCACACCCATTTTTCTGCCCAGGGAAGTTTTCCCTGGTCCGAAGGGATGAGGTATAATTGTAACTGCATTGGTGGCTTCTGCTATGTTCTTGAATTCCCAAACACTCTTTTTAAAGGACTTCAAACGCTTCAATCCGTATTTCAAGGAATCCTCGGAATCGAAGATATAAATTATATCCACACCTTCATTGCTGATCCATTCTACGCCCGGCAAAATCTCGGTTGGCAAGTCATGGAAGCATTCTCTCAAGTACTTGAATGTATCCAGGGGATTTTTGTAAACATGTTCAGTGGAGGCCAAATAGTCCAGATTGATTTGTTCCAGGAAATACCGATATTGTTTGAGTCGATGCTTTTTTAGCATCGGCAATAGGCTATAGGTATTAGCATGGAAGTGCAGATCGAACGTTATTTGCATTGTGTACACCTTTGTTAAAAAATTGGATTTTCCAGAGGAAAAAATTTTTTAACTCCCTACCTATAACTTAAAAATTGTTTGAATGCAAGTGGTGCTTAGTTTTTTTCCAGGCAGATTTCTTTCATTCGATATCCAAATTATGTAATCAAATATATCTAAAGAGTTCCAAGTTCTCCCTGCTTAGGAGTCGAGATTGCTCGAGGTCCTATGTTCTCGTGCCTTAGGAAAGATTGCCCGAAGTTTTTGAATCAAAGCAAGGCAATTTACTACAATGGGAAAGCATATTCAAGTGCGATATAAAGACTTGTAATTTCAGAAGATTATTTAAAACTTTTAACTGTCCAGAAATATATGTTTGAGTTGAAAAAGATAAGGTGTTAAAAAAATGTTGATAACATCAACATAAAAAATGGAGTATTTGTATGAAAAACTTGTTTGAATCAAGCAGGATAAACAGCCTGGAGTTGAAGAATCGTTTTGTGCGTTCCGCGACTTGGGAGGGTATGGCAACCGAGGATGGTGCTGTGACCCCTCAATTGATCCGGACTATGCAAGATCTTGCAGAAGGGGAGGTGGGATTGATTATCCCGGGCCATATTTATGTCCAGCCCCGTGGTAAGGCAAGTCCCTGGCAATTGGGAATATATAAGGACGAGCTCCTTGAGGGGCTGGGAGAACTAACTCAAGCAGTGCATTCCGCGGGAGGAAAAATTTTGGCACAACTGGCACATGCCGGTCATTTTACCAGTGAGGATCTTGCAGGTGGCCCTCCCATGGTGGCCTCGGATTTCGAAGGACTTTCCAGTTCTCCGCGTCATGAAATCAGCAAGGAGGACTTACAGGATTTAATCCAGGATTTTGCCCGTGCCGCTGGCAGGGCTAAACAGGCAGGATTTGACGGTGTACAGATACATTCCGCGCACGGCTATCTACTTAGTCAATTTTTATCTCCTGCCTTTAATAAACGTAGTGATGAATACGGCGGTGATATAGAAAACAGATCCAGGTTGCACCTGGAAATCCTGCAGGCTATAAGACGGGAAGTAGGTGAGGATTATCCCGTAATGGTCAAAATCAATTCCCGGGATTTCGACGACTACGGATTAAGTGCGGAAGATTCGCTTCAGGTGGGTAAGCTTTTGGCAAATTCTGGCCTGGATGCAATTGAATTGAGCGGGGGACTTTTGACCGGGGGAAAACTCTCACCCAGCCGCCCCAAGATTGATTCCCCTGAAAAAGAGGCATATTTCAGCAGTGAGGCTCACATATTCAAGCAGAATATCGATTTACCACTTATTTTGGTGGGTGGAATACGTTCCTATGAAAAGGCGGAAGAAGTTGTTAACGAAGGGATTGCAGACTATATCTCCATGAGCCGCCCCTTGATCAGGGAGCCAGCATTGGTCAAGCGCTGGCAGGAAGGAGATCTTCGTCCTGCAGAGTGCGTCTCGGACAATCTTTGTTTCAAGCCTGCAATGGAGGGAAAAGGTATCTATTGTTTAACCAGGGAAAAGGAATCCCAGACCTGAATATAATCCCGTATTCCGGCAATCAAAGCTATGTTACATCTTCTGCACCCGCCTATCGGGTGCAGAAGATGTAAATTGTTCTATCAGGCGTAGTGCTTTCTGATTTCCTTCTTGTTGATCTTTCCTACGCTGGTTTTAGGTATGGAGTCCACTATTTCCACTCTGTCCGGAACACCGTATTTGGGAAGCGTCCCGTCTTCCACGAATTGCTGGAAGTATTCCTGCAAGTCCTGTTCTCCAACACTATCCCTGTATTGTTCAAACAGTACTACCTTGGCCATGGGGCGTTCCCCCCATTTTTCATCCGGAATTCCGACAACCGCTACTTCGCTGACTGCTTCGTGCCTACTGATAATATCCTCCAATTGCAGGGAAGAAATCCATTCTCCGCCGGTTTTGATAACATCCTTCAGCCTATCCGTGATCTGTAGATAACCCTCTTGGTCAATAAATCCCACATCTCCGGTATGGAGCCAACCACCCTCCCAAAGCTCTTCACTCTTTTCCGGATCCTTGTAATAGCCTTGGGTCAACCAGGGTGCCCTGACCACTATTTCTCCAGTTGATTCTCCGTCGTGGGGCAAGGGATTACCCAAGGAGTCAATAACCCTGAGCAGGACATTGGGGGTGGGGAGACCGGTACGGCAGCGAATGGGTACTTGATCCTCGATATCCCAATTTTGCATATGGGGCTTTAGCACCGCACAGGTCAAAAGCGGACATGTCTCGGACAATCCGTAAGCTGCAGCCACATTTATGTTGTGTTTCAGGACTTGTTTACACAGCCCTTGGGGCAATGCGGAACCACCTATGACCACTTTCCACCTGGACAGGTCCAGATCGTTAATTATTGGACTATTGACCAACATGTGCAGTATCGTGGGCACACAGTGGGAAAATGTAACCTTTTCCTCAGTGAGCAGTTTCAATATCATTTCCGGTTCGTAGCGACCTGGATAAATCTGCTTGCAACCGAGCATGGTGAATAAATACGGCATTCCCCAGGCGTGGACGTGAAACATCGGTGTGAGGGGCATATAAATATCCGAAGAGTCTGACTGCAAAGGATGGTTGAATCCGGTCAGCGTGGACAATAGTCCATAAGTGTGCATAACAATTTGTCTGTGACTGTAATAAACACCCTTGGGCAAACCTGTGGTACCGGTGGTATAGAAAAGGGTGGCCATGGAGTCTTCCTCAATTTCCGGAAAATCAAATTCATCTGTGGCTTGTTCCAAGAGTTGTTCATACTCTCCGTCCAGGGCAAGACTTGTATCTGGATTGGAATTTTCGTTATCAGTCAGCAGAATTATTTTTTTCACTGTTTGAATCTGATCCTTTACAGATTCCAAAAGTGGTAAAAAATCCTCATTGACCAAAAGGATATCATCTTCTGCGTGATTTATGGTATAAACCAATTGTTCGGGAGAAAGGCGCACATTGATTGTATGCAGCACCGCTCCCATGGATGGAACTGCAAAAAAAGATTCCAGATAGCGATGGCTGTCCCAGTCCATGACTCCCACTATATTGCCCTGTTCCATGCCTATTTTATTCAATGCATCAGCCTGTTTCTTGATCCTGGAAATCAATGTTCTATAGTTGTAGCGGATAATATCCCTGTATACGATTTCTCTTTCAGGAGTATAGTTCAGCGGGGTGTCCAAAAGGTTTTTGATCAGTAGAGGAAAATAGTGAGCCGAAGTTGATTTTTCTATTTTTTTTGTACCCATAGTTAGATCCCCTTTTAAATTTTAATGTTGACTCCCATGCCCTCATGGGTACAACAAATGATGTATAAGTCTTATTCTTACACCTTAAAACCTTAACACTCTAAAACATAAAACTTTTTCATGTTAACCTCAGCTTGTTCAAACTTAAAAACATAGTTTAAATGATTCTTGTTTTCTACTTCATAAGTTAAGCAAATAATGCAAATTTTGTCAACCTGACAAGACTTTCGAGCGATTGGTTGTAATAGTTGTCACACTAAAATAAACTTAAAGTCCTACTTGAAGTTTTGTTCCCAAATAATCCGGACTTATGTTCAAAAGAATTGCAAACAGGTAAAACAAGTGTCATTGTCATTTCAATTTAATCGACTTTTCCAATGGGCATGAGATAAAAAGGAGTTTGAGCTTGGGGTAGGTGAAGGGTGTCTTTTATCTTGTCATCAACAAAGGCCCCTACGGTTACTGTACCCAGATCCAGGCTTTCGGCCTGCAAATAGATATTCTGGGCAACGTGTCCGGCTTCCATGTGTACATAGCGGATTCCTCTTTCCCGGTATTTAGAAGTGGTTACGGAATAATTCCCGGTAATTACCAAAATTACCGGTGCCTCGGATATGAACATTTGTCCCAGGGCAGCATTTGCCAACTGTCTGCTGACTTTTTGTTTCGATAATTGCACTAGTTTGTGATCTTTGGGTAGGTAGTGGTAGACTCCTGCCTCAAAATCCCGGGCTCTTTTTACCACGATATATAATTCCAACGGATACAGGGCACCGGCGGAAGGTGCGGTTCTGCCTCCCATCCTGGAAGAGGTGATGCCCTGGGCAGCCCATGCCAGTTCCGAGATTTCCTGCAAATTAAGGGGTTTATCCTGGTATGCTCTTACGCTTCTCCTGTGGGCTAGTGCTTGATGCAGGGAAATTGTATTGATGTTTTTGGGCTTGGGGAGATCAATTTTCTCTCCGTGTTTTTCAATCCCGTGCTCCCTGGTCTCGGAGCCAATGTTCATCGGCATCATCCAAAGAGTGGCAATTACGATAACAGCCAGGCTAAAAAGGAAAATGAAATAATTCTTTTTCATAACCAAATCCTTAAAATACTGTTGGCATATTATTTTTAACACCAGAATTTTAAACCAGGAAACCACATTTTTCAATAGGATTGAGCCGGTGCGATTTTAATCTTGATATTTTACAACAAAGATTCATCTTAATCTATCGGGGGCACTTGAATATATTTAAGCCGCAGCCGGGTAGTTCGCTGTGCGAATATTTATCCGGATTGGTCCAAGTTCTGACCTTGCGTGTTTTTTTCAGTTGTTGTAATTAATGTTTGTTTACAGCCAAAAGGAGTTAATGAAAAATTATGCCCGAACTTCCTGAAGTAGAAACTATAGCCAATGGATTGAACCAGGTCCTGCCAGGAGAGATGATCAAGAATGCGGAAATATTCTACTCCGGCTGCATTAAAGGAGATATTACTTCCTTTCAGGAAAGTGTCAAAAATAAGCAAATTCAGGGAGTCCGAAGAAAGGGGAAACTACTGATCCTGGATCTGGACAGGGACAAGCATATTGCATGTCATCTAAAAATGACCGGGCAGCTACTATGGGAGGATCAGGAAAAAGGGGAGAATTTCTTGGACAAATATACTCAGGTTGTCTTTAACCTGGCTAGCAACAATCGCCTACTTTTTCAGGACAAACGCAAATTCGGCTACCTGGGTTTCTTTAGCTCTGATGAACTGCAACAGTGGGATTTCATAGCGAACTTGGGTCCGGATGCCCTGGAGATAACAGAACAGGACCTCAAGGATTTGATCGGAAACAAAAAGACAAAATTGAAATCTTTTCTTATGGATCAGAAAATGATAGCGGGTATTGGAAATATATACGCGGACGAAGCGCTTTTCAAGGCGGGGTTGCACCCTTGTTTGCGGGCTTGTGATCTGAATTCCGACCAGGTTACCAGGCTGAAAAAATCCCTGCACAATGTCTTGAACAAGGCAATAGAGGCCAAGGGATCCTCCTTTAGCGATTATGTGGACAGCTCCGGAAATTCCGGATCTTTTCAGGAACAATTCTGTGTCTACGGATGCAAGGGAGAAAAATGTCAGCACTGTGGTTCTATCCTGGAAACCATAAAGGTCTCCAGCAGGAGTTCAGTTTATTGCCCCTGCTGTCAGCCGTTTACAGATGACAGATGACAGAAGACAGAAGTCAGATGACAGAGATTAGAGGTCAGAAGACATAAGTTGGTAGTCAGTAGGTAGGGAAAGAAGAAAGCAGGGATGTGTATAAAAACCCAGCAGCCAAGAACCAGAAACCAAGAACCAGGAACATAGTACAGGAATAAATACAACCAACAATAGTTCCAAGGGAGAGACTGTTATGACCAAGGAAAACCTGTCCAAGGAATACGAGCCCCGGGAAGTGGAAGATAAATGGTCCCGGTTCTGGGAGGACAACAATTCATTCACCCCGGATGCAGAGGATGAAGGACCATCCTATTCCATAGTGATTCCTCCCCCTAACGTGACTGGAACACTGCACATGGGGCATTCCTTGAATATAACCCTGCAGGATATCTTGTGTCGTTACAAGAGGCAAAAGGGCTATAACGTACTCTGGGTTCCCGGAACTGATCACGCCGGTATTGCCACCGAGAACGTGGTGGAGCGGCATTTGGCCCAGGAAGGTATCTCCAGGAGGGAACTGGGCAGGGAAAAGTTTATTCAGCGAGTCTGGGAATGGAAACAGGAATACGGGGACAAGATCCTGAACCAGATAAATAAGTTGGGTGCCTCGGTGGACTGGAACAGGGTGAGATTCACCATGGACGAGGGATTGTCCAATGCAGTCCGGGAAGTCTTTGTCAAGCTCTACGAGGACGGGCTTATCTACCAGGGTAACTACATGATAAATTGGTGCCCCAGGTGCCAAACCGCCTTGGCTGACCTGGAGGTGGAGCACGAGGAAACCCAAGGGGGGCTATATCATCTCCGCTATCCCCTGGCGGATTCTGATGAATACCTGATAGTGGCCACCACAAGGCCGGAGACCATGCTGGGGGATACAGCGGTAGCAGTGCACCCGGATGACGATAGGTTCAAGGACATGATCGGCAGGGAAATAGATCTGCCCTTGACCTCCAGGAGGATACCAGTGATTGCGGATTCCCATGTTGAAATGGAATTCGGGACCGGATGCTTGAAAGTAACCCCGGCACACGATCCGCACGACTTCGAGATGGGAAACAGACATGGACTGGAAAGGGTAAAGGTCATAGGGGATAACGGTTGTATGACCGAGCAGGCGGGAGAGTCGTACACCGGTTTGGACAGGTTCGACTGCAGGAGCAGGGTAGTAGAGGACCTGAAAGCACAAGCTTGTTTGGAAAAACAGGAACAGTACCTGCACAATGTGGGCAGTTGCTATAGATGCGACACCGTGGTGGAGCCCATTGTTTCCAAGCAATGGTTCGTGGCTACCCGGGACTTGGCCAGAAGGGCAAGGGAGGCTGTTGAAAACGGTGATACCGTGATCTTTCCCTCCAACTGGAACAATCTCTATTTCGACTGGCTGAGCAATATCAGGGACTGGTGCATATCCAGACAGATTTGGTGGGGCCACAGGATACCCGCCTGGACCTGTAACAACTGCAGCCGGGTGACAGTTTCCAGGCAGGACCCGGATAAATGTCCGGATTGCGGCAGCAGCGAACTCCATCAGGACACGGATGTATTGGACACCTGGTTCTCCTCCGCGCTCTGGCCATTTAGCACCCTGGGATGGCCCGAGGACACCAAGGACTTGCAATTGTTCTATCCCACCTCGGTCCTGGTCACCGCTTTTGATATTATCTTCTTCTGGGTGGCCAGAATGATGATGATGGGACTTTATTTCAAGCAGGAAGTTCCCTTCAGGCACGTTTACATCCACGCCCTGGTCCGGGACGAGAACGGTCGCAAGATGAGCAAGTCCACAGGAAACGTTATAGATCCGCTGCTTATGATCGAGAGGTACGGAGCGGATGCGATGCGCTTTACACTTACCGCATTCGCTGCAATGGGCAGGGATATTAAACTCTCCGAATCCAGGATCGAGGGATACAAACATTTTATCAACAAGATTTGGAACGCTGCCAGGCTGGTGCTGCTCAACCTGGAGGACGATGTTCCGGAGTTCCGGGCAGAAGAGATGAACAACTTCAGCCACAAGTTTATTCTGCACGAATTGGAAAAAGTAAAAACCCAGGTCCAGGACGCCCTGGAGGGCTATCATTTCAACGAGGCTGCACAGGCCCTCTATCAATTCATCTGGCATACCTACTGCGATTGGTACCTGGAAATGATCAAGCCGGAGATATACTCCAACGACCCGGAAGAAAGGAAAATTGCCCAGGCCTGTCTGCACAAGACCTTTACCGAAATCCTGATTTTGCTGCATCCGTTAATACCCTTTGTGAGCCAGGAAATATGGTCCTATTTCCCCGGACTCCAAACCCTGGATCTCTCCCGGGTTATGTTTCCGGAAAGCAGACCGGAATGCAGGGACCAGGAGCTGGAGGAAAAGTTGGACTACTTCCAGCAAGTGGTGGTCAGCGTCCGGAATATCCGCAGTGAACTCAACATTAATCCTGCGGAAAAACTGCAGCTCAAGATCAAGTCCAGCGGGGAAAGAAAGGGGTTTTTGGAGGAGAACCAGGAGGTGATCACCCAGTTGGCCAGGTTGCAGAGCATGGAAATCGCCCCGGATATAGACGCCCCCAGGGCTTCCGCAACTGCAGTGGTAAAAGGTGATGAAATCTATGTTCCCCTGGAAGGGATAGTGGACTTCGAGGCTGAACTATCCAGGCTGGAGAAGCAGTTGAAAAAAGTGGACAAGGAGTATGAGGGATTGAACAAGAAGCTCTCCAACCAGGATTTCCTGCAAAAAGCCCCTGTAGATGTGGTGGAAAAGGAAAAGGGAAAACTGGAGGAATTGGAGGAGAAGAGGAACAAGATGATCAGTCTCAAGCAGAAATTGCAGGAATTTATTTGAGCTGAAAGCATATAAGCTTAAAGCTAAAAGCCCAAAGCTAAAAGCAAGAAGGAAGAAGGAAGAAAAAAGACAAAGAAACTCAAAGTATATAAGCTGAAAGCAAGAATATAAAATTTAAAACCTTAACACCATAACACTTTAACACCATAAAACCATAAAACCCTAAAACCAAAAAGGCACGAGAATGACCAAGACCTATTTAGTGGGTGCGGGACCAGGGGATCCGGGGCTATTGACCCTGAAAGCCAGGGATGTTTTGGCTGCAGCAGACGTGGTAATCTACGATTATCTGGCCAATGAGAGTATGCTGGAATATTGCGGCAAGGATACGGAGTTGATTTACGCTGGCAAGAGGGGTGGAGAGCACACCCTTTCCCAGGAGGAAATCAACAGGCTCTTGGTGGAGAAAGCCAAGTCCGGTTTCACCGTGGCCAGGCTCAAAGGGGGTGACCCTTTTGTATTCGGACGTGGGGCGGAGGAAGTGGAAGAACTTCGAGAAGGCGGAGTGGAAGTGGAGATTGTTCCGGGTGTGACCTCGGCTGTAGCAGCCCTGGCATATGCAGGCATTCCACTTACCCACAGGAAATGCGCCTCTTCCGCATGTCTGATCACGGGCCACGAGGACCCCAATAAGCCTGAAAGCTTGCACAATTGGCAATCACTTGCCAACAGCTCCAGCACCCTGGTATTCTTCATGGGTGTAAAAAAAATAAACAATATCTGCGACAACCTCTTGCAGCACGGACTGGACCCGCAAACTCCGGCTGCGCTGGTGCGCTGGGGAACTACTTGTATGCAGGAATCTTTGTTCTCCAGTATATCGGATATTCCTGAAAAAGCGAAGTCAGAGGGCTTTAGTCCTCCTGCCCTGTTGGTTATAGGTGACGTGGTAAACATGAAGCAAGAACCAAGCTGGTTCGAGAAGAAGTCGCTTCTGGGCAATGGAGTGATAGTGACCAGGGCCAGGGAACAAGCCAGTTCCCTGAGATCGATCCTCGAGGATATGGGTGCCTGTGTATACCAGTTCCCCACCATTGCCATACAGCCCATGGAGGATTATTCCGCTCTCAAGGAGAGTATTCAAAATATACAAGACTACAAATGGATCGTGTTCACCTCGGTTAACGGGGTGAAGTATTTCTGGGAACAGCTGGAGGCCATGGATCTTGACGCAAGGTCCCTGGGACAATGCAGGATAGCCGCAATCGGGCCAGCCACTGCGAATAGGCTTGTAGACAAGGGAATAAAGCCGGATTTTGTACCTGACACCTATGTAGCTGAATCCATAGTCCAGGGCTTGCTGGATAGGAATGTCCAAGGGGAAAAGGTCCTGATACCCAGGGCGGAAAAGGCCAGGGAAGTGTTGCCCGGGGAATTGGAGGAAGCAGGTGCAAAAGTTGAGGTGCTGCCTGTATACAAGACCGTGCTGGCGGAAGAGAGCAGCGGAAAAATAAATCAGGCAATCGAACAGGGCAGTATCCAGTATATTACCTTTACCAGTTCCTCCACAGTGGAAAATTTCTTCCAGCTTTTCAGCCCCCGGGAGTTGGCCAACTATGTTCCGAACAATATCAAACTGGCCTGTATAGGACCGATTACTGCAAGAACCCTGGAAAATTACGGCTTCCAGGCAGACATCATCCCGGAGGAGTATACGATTCCGGGGTTGGCTAGTGCACTGGACAAGTTTTCCCAATCTGTTATCAGTGATTAGTTATCTGTTATTTGTTGGATGTTGAATGTTTTGAGTGGTACTGGTTACCGACTCACTGATTACTGACTTACTGACGTACTGTATTCGCAAACCAAACAAGGAAGGAATCTTATGTCCATATCCCTGGGGGTCTTGCTGTCAGGCAGCGGAACCAACCTGCAATCCATAATAGATCGCATCGAGGAAAAATCCCTGGATGCAAGGATAGAGACTGTGGTTTCCAATCGTACGGATGCCTATGGATTGCAGCGAGCGAAAAATCACGGCATCGATAACAGGGTGTTGGAAAACAAGGATTACGAGTCCAGGGACGAGCAGGAACAGGCAGTGTTGGAGGTCTTGCAGGAACGCGGAGTACAAGCCGTGATTCTGGCAGGTTACATGCGACTTCTGGGTAAAAGGTTGATCCGGGCCTATCCCGGAAATATCCTGAACATTCATCCCTCCCTTCTGCCCAGTTTCAAGGGCACGCAGGCGCAAAAGCAGGCAGCGCAGTTCGGTGTCAGGATTTCAGGGGCAACAGTACATTTTGTGGACGAATATCTGGATAACGGCCCAATAATTATCCAGGGCGCAGTTCCTGCTTTTCCAGGTGGAAGGGAAGAAGAACTTGCCAGCCGGATCCTGGATATAGAACACCGGATTTATCCCCAGGCCATTCAATGGCTGTCCAGGGAGCGCCTGCAAATAAACAACGGTCATGTTGATTTGATTCCCAAAACTGATAGTGTAGAACATGAGCCCTGCGGGGGCAATTGCTTGATAAATCCCCCGCTGGAAAAAGGTTTTTGATAATTTTTCGAATTAGGAGGTCCCTGTATGTCGGAACAAGGATTTCAATTTTCCCTTACTCAGGAGGAAAAGGATTATTTGAAATCAGTGGTCAGAAAAAGCCTGGAAGAGGAATTCTATCAGGATATCAAAATACCTGAGCCCCCAACCCAAAAATTGTTTGAACAGTACGGTGCATTTGTAACATTCAAGATAAACGGCCAATTGAGGGGCTGTATAGGGCATCTGGTAGGGGATAAACCGGTATGGGAAACCGTGAAATTAATGGCCAAACAGGCAGGATTCCAGGATCCCAGATTTCCTCCCTTGTCCAGGGAAGAAATGGAGAAGGTGGAAATAGAGATTTCTATACTCAGTCCAATTACGGAATGTCCGGATGTAAGGCAAGTTGAACCCGGTAGACACGGATTGGTGGTACAAAGGGGAATGCATTCCGGATTGCTCTTGCCGCAAGTTGCAACCGAGCAAGGCTGGGACCGGGAAACCTTTTTGTCCCAGACCTGTCTGAAGGCTGGACTTCCACCCGATAGCTGGAAAAACAAAAAAATCGATATTTACTGGTTTGAAGCGGAAGTGTTTTAACATGAAAAAGTTTTAGGGTTTTAAAGTTTTAGGTTTTAGGTGTAAGAATAAGATTTTTTCTCGCTACTTCGTAGCCGAGATTTTGCGCGCTACTTCGTAGCCGAGATTGTCCACGCTTCATTTGATGGGAGGTAACCGGAATTGTGAACCTGAAGGGCTAGTAATCTTTAAATACCCCTGTAAGAGAAAATTTGCACGTGGGCTGAATAAATATTTTTTCTTTGCCGGGAAACTACAGACCCATGTTGAGTATTAAAATATCGCCATCCAGTCGTTATCCCGGGCCGGGAATGGTCGAGACAAACACCTCCGGCTTTGCGTGTGTATCCTACTAGTTCCGCTAAGCAGGAGAAAACAAAACAAGCCTGGATATAATATGATTTTAAACTTTTTGTAACAAAATTGTAAAATTCTGGATTTAAAAAAGGCAGAGTTCGATTTTGGGCTACCCCAATCCAGCCCAGATTAAGGAACTGGAAAAAATTGTGTAGGTTGGGCGGCAAGTTGGTAACACTATTTTAACGACAATTTTTTTTCAATAAAAACCAAGGAGGGTTTTATTATGAGAATCCGGAATTTTCTTTTGTTAATAAGCATTGCCATGTTTTTGATGGCGGGCAGTGCTCAGGCCAGAAACCAGATCAGGGTCGTTGGTTCGAGTACAGTGTATCCTTTTTCCAGTTATGTAGCTGAAGAGTTTGGAGCTACTACCGATTATTCGACTCCAGTAGTGGAAGCCACCGGAACCGGTGGTGGAATGAAGCTTTTTTCCCAGGGAAACGGCTTGGGTACACCGGATATATCCAATGCATCCAGAAAGATGAAATTGAGTGAATACAAGAGGTGCCTAAAAAACGGGGTCAAGGAGATTACCGAAGTTATTTTCGGTTACGACGGGATTGTTTTTGCACATAACAATAAAAATCCTGAGCTGGACTTGACCAGGGAACAGATCGTTCTGGCCCTGGCAGCAGAAGTCCCCCAGGAGGGCGAGTTGGTTGATAACCCCTATCAATACTGGGATCAGATAGATTCTGACCTGCCGCACAGGGAGATATTGGTATACGGTCCTCCCACTACTTCCGGTACCAGGGATGCTTTCGAGGAACTGGTAATGGAAGATGCCACCAAACATATGGATGGTTACGGAGGTAAATACACCAAAGTCAGAACTGATGGCAAATATGTACCTTCAGGAGAAAATGACAACTTGATTGTGAAGAGATTGGAGAGGAACAAGGATGCCATTGGTATTTTCGGGTACAGTTTCCTGGAGCAAAATAGCGGGACAATACAGGCAGCGCAAATTGAAGGTGTGAAACCGGTACCTGAAAAGATTTCCCAAGGCAAATATCCTGTGGCCAGGAGCCTGTTCTTCTACGTCAAGCGTTCCCATCTGGACAAGGTGGACGGCTTGAGAGAATATATAGATTTGTTTCTCAGCGAAAAGATGATTGGCAATTATGGGTACTTGAAGAGTATAGGACTTGTTCCCCTGCCCAAGGAAAAGCGCAAGGAAATGCGGCAGAGAGTGGAAAATGGTGTGACTTTGCAAAAAAGTGATTTCAAGTAGTCTGTTGATTTTTGCGCCAATTCCGGGGTGAATATCCTAGTAGGAAAGAAGTTGCTAAGTTCATGAGCTGCCTTAGTTGTTGAATAAGAGAAAAAAGATTATGAGCCGTATCTTCTAATTCTTGCTTAATAACTCAACTTCAACAGCTTAACAGCACTGTCATGCTAGGTTACGCCCGGCAGGGCCTGAAGATGGCAGGATTTACAGATAATAGTTCCCAGGTTGACCCCTGGGAACTAAATGTTATATAAGCCTTGAAAAAAATGAGCTAAGGAGAGGGCAATTGGGTACGCACTATTTCCTGTTTTTTTTGCTGGGTGGGCTCCTGCCATTAGCGTACATGGCCTTTTATCTGGGACGCAAGAAAGTCCTGGTCAAAAAGCAAACCGGGGTGCAATTTCATTCCAAGCCAGGCTCCTACGGCTGGTACGCCCTGATTTGGATGATTCTCCCTGTAATGCTGATATACCTCTTATCCTCCCTATTGCATTTTTTCAATATCATAACAGTTCCCAAATCCATACTCTTGATCGCCATCCTCTGCCTGGCCCTAATCGCGATGTATGCGGCACTGAAAAAAATCGAGCCCAGTGTGAGGGCAAGGCTTTTTCTGGAAAAGACCATCCGGTGGATCCTTTTTCTGGCAGCCGGAATCTCTATAATGACTACAATAGGGATTGTCCTGACCATTGTGTTTCAAGCCATCAAGTTTTTTGACATGGTCAGCTTCTGGAACTTTGTCACTGGTACGAACTGGAGTCCGGATACCGCTTTCCTGGGAGGAGCTGAGCGTACCGGGGAAGATCATGCCAACGCCTCCTTCGGTTCTGTCCCCATATTTGCCGGCACCTTCATGATTACTGCAATCGCTATGCTGGTGGCCCTGCCAGTGGGACTTCTGGCAGCAATATTCATGAGCGAATATTCCCCCCTTCGCTTGCGCAACATTTCCAAGCCCACCCTGGAAGTGCTGGCTGGTATTCCCACGGTGGTCTACGGTTTCTTTGCAGCCATAACCGTCAGTCCGCTGGTAGTGGACTTTGCCGAGTCCCTGGGAGTGGAGGCCGCCTATACCAATGCCCTGGCCCCCGGCGTAGTTATGGGGATAATGATTATTCCGTTCATATCCTCATTGTCCGACGATGTGATCAGTTCACTGCCCCACAGCCTCAGGGAGGGTTCCCTGGCCCTGGGCACAACAAAATCCGAGACTATCAAGCAGGTCCTGCTTCCGGCAGCTTTGCCCGGCATTGTCTCCGCCTTTCTGCTTGGAGTCTCCAGGGCACTGGGCGAGACCATGATAGTGGTGATGGCCGCGGGCTTGAGGCCAAATCTCACCTGGAATCCCCTGGAAGGCATGACCACTGTGACTGTAAGGATAGTGGACGCACTGACCGGGGATACGTCTTTTGACAGTGCGGAAACCCTGTCCGCATTTGGTCTGGGATTGGTACTTCTGGTGATAACCTTGTTCTTGAACATGATTTCCATAATCGTAATCCGGAAATTCAAGCAACAATACGAATAATCAGCAGGATAATTGTCTGCACTGCAAGATTTTTAACATGAAAAAGTTTTAGAGTGTTAAGGTTTTAAGGTGTTAAGGTGTAAGAATAAGAATTTCCCATGCTTCGTTGTGCCTGCTAAGGCATGACAGTTAATCGGAAAGATAAAAACAATATCTTAAAAATGGACTGTTGAAATGAATCGAGCATCCAAGGCAAGACTCTCTCCCAATCTGAGGAAAAGGTACAGGAAGGAAAAGAGGTTTAAGTTCTATACAGCATTTGCCCTGGTTCTGGCTGTAATGTTTTTAGTGGTGTTTCTGGTGGATATAATCATTAAGGGTTATCCGGCTTTCTGGCAATCCGAGATAAAATCGACTGTACAATTCAATGAACGTAGTGTGGAAATCCCCATGACCGCAGTGGATGAAGAAGTGCGCTATCTGGTGAGCAGGGCTTGGCTCAGGAAAATCCCCAGCCTGGTGGAGCAAAGACCGGAGCTCATGGGCAGCACCCAGGAAAAATGGCTCCTGGCAAACGGTAAAGTGGACCAGTATTTAAAAGGCAGGCCCAACAATCTGAAGCCTGGAGAAAAGAAGACTGTGGACAAGCTCAAACAGCAGGACCGGACCAGGCAGGTTTTCAATACCTATTTCTTCCTGCACGGCGATTCCAAGCTCCCGGAGGATTCCGGGATAAAATCCGCGGCAATAGGAACTTTTTACGTAATATTCCTGACCTTTTTGTTCAGTTTTCCCGTAGGGGTCATGACAGCGGTGTATCTGGAAGAGTTTGCTCCGGACAATATCATTACCCAGGCAATAGAAGTCAATACCAACAATTTGGCAGCCATACCCTCTATACTATACGGTTTGCTGGGACTGGCGATCTTTATTAATATAATCGGTATACCTCGTTCTTCAGCCCTGGCTGGAGGTTTGACCCTGGGACTCATGACGCTTCCCATTATTATTATAAGCAGCCGCAGTGCCATTAGGGCGGTTCCGGATTCCATCCGGGAAGCGGCAGTGGGAGTGGGTGCTTCCAGGTGGCAAACCGTGCTGCACCATGTCTTGCCCCTGTCCTTTCCCGGCATATTGACCGGAACTATCATAGGCCTGGCCCAGGCTATGGGGGAGACCGCACCTCTTTTGATCATCGGAATGATGGCTTTTATTCCGGACGCCCCGGCTGGATTTACTGATGCAACTACCGTGTTGCCAGCACAAATATACACTTGGTCCTCCGCAGCACTGCGTCCGTATGAGTCCAGGACCGCGGCAGCAATTTTGGTATTGTTGGCAATACTTTTTTTGATGAACGCGACAGCAATATTTCTTCGAAAACGCCTGGAAAAAAAGTGGTGATTCCTAATTAGTGCTTGGACGAAAACTCACCCATCTACATCAAAGCTGCAAGATTTTGAAATCCTCATGTATTAATATACACTGCGGTTTCAAAATTTTTTGCTCCTCGTATCTGGGCAAGTTTATGTCCAATCACGGTTTTCAGTCAGTTACTAATTAGTGCTTGACCGAAAACCGAGCATCACCACGGCGAGGTAGTATAATGCAGGATACAAGAATACTGTTGGTAGAAGATGAAACAGATATATTAAATCTGCTCAAATATAATTTCCAGAACCAGGGATATTCCACCTTGACCGCCCAGGACGGGAATAAGGCCCTTGAAATGGTGGAAGATTATCACCCGGAAGCCATTGTACTAGACCTCATGCTGCCGGAAAAAAGCGGAGAGGAAGTCGCCAGGGTTCTGAAGACCAAGGAAAGTACCAAACACATCCCCATCATTATGTTGACTGCAAAAGGTGAGGAGGAAGACCGCATAACCGGCCTGGAAATCGGTGCAGACGACTATATGGTAAAACCATTCAGTCCCAGGGAACTAATGCTGAGGGTCCAGGCAGTCTTGAAGCGCTCGAAGTCCACAGAAAAGAACAGGAGTGACCAGTGGGAAAGCGAGGGGCTGTTAGTTCAGTTCGACACTTATCAGGTTTTTATCCAGGGCGAGGAAGTGGAGTTGACCAGAACCGAATTCGACCTTCTGGCCAGTCTTGTCCGCTCCGAGGGAAGGGTGCTGACCAGGGAAAACCTGCTGGACAAGGTGTGGGGATACGATTTTGAGGGCTTCGCCAGGACAGTGGATACGCACATGCACAGATTGAGGCATAAATTGGGTGCTTATTCCGATTGGATAAAAACAGTAAGGGGTATCGGATATCGCTTGAAAAGGCAATAAAATAACAATTACTTGCAGTTGTTCACGGGTTCATCGTTCACGCCCTAGAATTTTGTGGATACTAGAATAACACTACAGCGAAAGCGTTCTATAAAACACCCGGGTAACTTGGATTAATTCAAGCCGCAGCCGGCAAGGCTTAAAGTCTCGCTGTCAAGGTAGCATCACCTTATGAGTTTCAAGCTTCGGATTTGGTTAATTTTTGGCATCTTAACAGCAGTGCTTATAATTATTTTCACTGTTGTTAACAAAAAATTGGAGAATAAGGCATTTCTGCGTTATGCAAAAAATAATGCCATTTCCAAGTTGCGGCATATAGATTGGGTGTTGCGGAATGAAAGGGAAATAAACCGGATTAGCGAGTTGCAGGATTTTTTAATTAAGCTTGGAGAGAATTTGAATGTCCGGGTGGCCTTACTTGACCAACAAGGGAAAATATTGGCTGATTCCGTTCTGGAAGGTAAAAATTCCGGGAAAGAGGATAGATACCTATCCGGAGATGAAATAGATAAATCCTTGAAAAGGAACTTGGGCCTGGAAGTAGGGTATAGTGACAATCTGCAACAAGAGTGCGTTCTGTTGGCCAAGAAGACGGATCTGCAAATTATTGGCCGGGAGCAGCAGTGTATTCTGCACTTATCCTCGCCTCTTCCGGAACAATTTATGAATGTGCACACCAACCAGGCAGTATTTCTGGTTGCATACTTGATATTGAGTTTGATTGCAGTTTTCTTGTGCAGCTTGATGCTTTCCAAAAGACTGAGAAACAGGATTGCTACCTTGAGGCAAGCCACCGAGGGGTTTGCCCACGGAAACTTGGAAGATAGGGTGGATTTGGACGATGAGAGGGATTTTTTGCCACTGGTCAAAAGCCTGAACAGGATGGCCAAGAGTGTTCAAACTCATCTGTATCAGATCGAGGCCCAAAAAGAAGAATCCCTGGCGATAATCAACGGTATGCACGAGGGATTGCTTGTTTTGGACAACAGGGGAAGGATAAAACTTACCAATAAACGGATCGAGAATAATTTTGCCTTTTCTGAAAATGTCCTGGGAAAGAAACCCATAGAAGTGATAAGGAGTCCGGAACTACAGGATGTTTGCAATTACATACTGGAAAATCAGTACCAAAATATTGTTACCAAGGAAATACAATTACCTGAACAAAAGTATTACGATGCATCGATTGTACCGCATATTCTTGAAGATGAATCACTGGAGATAATAATTGTACTGCACGATATCAGTGAGTTGAAAAGGCTGGAACAAATAAGAAGGGACTTTGTAGCCAATGTATCCCACGAGTTGCGTACACCCTTGACTTCTATCAAGGGTTATTCGGAAACACTCTTGTCCGTGGATCCGAATGACCGGGAGACCATGAATTACTTTGTGGAAACTATTAGAAAGCATGCCGACAACATGCATTATTTGCTGCAGGATTTGATGCAGCTTGCACGTTTGGAATCGCAGGAAAACAAAAATAATCTGGAGCCCATAGATGCGGTTGGTGCTTTAGCATCTGCCTGGGAAATTTGTACTTCCAGGGCGGAAGAAAAACAGATCCGCCTGGATAATAAATTTCCCAGGGACTCTGTAATTGTTGAATCCAATTTTGAACAATTGGTGCGGATTTTTACCAATTTGCTGGAAAATGCTATAAAGTACACCTACGAGGGTGATACAATCCAAGTGGGCGTTTCAAAACAAGAAGATAAATTCGTGTTTTATGTTCAGGATAACGGTCCTGGGATTTCCTCCCATATTCAGGATAGGATATTTGAACGTTTTTTTCGTGAGCAAGAAGCACACTCAAAACAGCTTGCTTCCGGAACCGGCCTGGGCCTGTCCATATGCAAACATATAGTAACCACCCAAGGCGGGGATATCTGGGTTGAGAGCCCCGTTCCGGGAGAAATACAGGGATCGATTTTCTATTTCACTCTGCAAAGGGTAAATTAGTTTAATACTTTATACATGCTAGATAACGCCTGATCGAAAGAGTAAAAACTAGATAACCGGAGAAGGAACCGATGAATCAACAAAGCGTCAAGATGGAAAGCAGGAATCTGAATTTTTACTATAACGCTTTTCAAGCCTTGAAGGATATCAGTATACCGTTTTATTCCAATCAGGTCACTGCATTGATAGGGCCGTCGGGTTGCGGGAAAAGTACCTATATCAGGTGCTTGAACAGGATGAACGATCTTGTGGTAGGATCCAGGGCAGAAGGTGAGATATTGCTGGATAACTTGAGTATATATGCCCATGAAGTGGATGTAGTGGAACTGAGAAGAAGGGTGGGAATGGTCTTTCAAAAACCAAATCCCTTTCCCAAGAGTATATACGAGAACGTTGCTTATGCACCCAGGATTCACGGGATAGCTAATAAAGGATCGGAGATGGACGATCTGGTGGAAGAATCCCTGCGTAAATCCGGATTATGGGATGAAGTGGGAGACAGAATTGAACTTCCGGCAACTTCACTATCTGGTGGACAGCAACAAAGGCTTTGTATTGCGAGGGCCCTGGCGATGGAACCGGAAGTGATCCTGATGGATGAACCCGCATCTTCATTGGACCCCATTGCCACCCAAAAGATCGAGGAATTGATCTTCGAGTTGAAAGAGAAGGTGACCATTATCATAGTAACCCATAATATGCAGCAGGCAGCCCGGGTGTCAGACAATACCGCCTTTTTCTACATGGGCGAACTTATTGAAATCGCGGACACTGAAACCATCTTTACCAGGCCCAATGAAAAACAGACAGAGGAATATATTACCGGCCGTTTTGGTTAGCAGATATGTATTCACGGGTTCACTGTTTATTGAAATCTAGAACCAAAATACTGTGTCACTAGATGCCACTGCAAAAAGTATCTTTAGCTATAAAATTTTGAAACATGCTAATTATAAGCCTTTGATTTTCCCTAAAACTTTGGCAATCTCGACTACGAAGTAGCGAGAAAACTATAAAACTATAAAACTGCCTGCAAAATACTTTTAGCAGGCGCGTCTTACTAGAGTAATTATTTATTGTTTTCACTTCTAACTTTTGTTAAGGTCTTAAGTGTATTTAAAATGGAATAGTCATAGCTTAATTTATTTTTTACAACTCAAATTATATAATTTAAAAGCTTAGCAGTAAATTTTCAAAGTATTTTCACAATAAATTAAAGGTAATTATAATGGAAACACAATTACATCATGAACTGGATAGATTGGAAGAAAAAATAAATCGAATGTTCTCCCTTACTGAAATAGCTCTGGATAATGCAATTCAGTCCTTGATACACAGAAATGATGATATAGCTGGACAAGTTATTGAAGGTGACCAGGAATTGAATAAAATGGAAGTGGAAATCGAGGAACTTACTTTGCATATTTTGGCCCTGTGGCAACCTGTGGCCAAGGATTTGAGGTTCGTTATCGCCTGTGCAAGGATAGCCAACGATTTGGAAAGGGTGGGGGACCAATCCACCAATATTGCTGAAAGGGCACTGATGTTAAACAGGAAACCCAAAGTAAGTTTTATGAATGCGATTCAGAACTTGGCTGATGTAGTAAAGTATATGTTCGGGAATGTGTTTTATGCCTTTACAGAAAGGAACTGCGAAGCAGCTAACCATGTTTGCGAAAAGGATGTAGAGGCAGACGATTTGAATATAAAGATAATCAAGAACCTGATTGATTACATGTCCCAAGAGAGTATCATTGTGGAGCGGGCGGTACACTCGATAATCGTGGCCAATGCCCTGGAAAGGGTGGGAGACCTTTCCACAAACATAGGTGAGGATATTGTCTTTATTGCCCGGGGCATAAATGTTAGACATTCCCAATACAACGATCCTGCATGTTATTAATGCCGTGTTTTTGATAACTGGTATCATGGGATCTTATATAATAAGTTTTCAGGATTTAAAAAACTCAAATATTCATTTTGCAGAATCATAATTATCTTAACGTATTGTAGTTTCATTTAAATTGAAGGTCTTATAATTAATATAACAGAGGTTATAATATGAGTGAAAAACAAAAATTCGAAATGAATCTGACAAAAGAACAAACCAGTACCTTTCTGAGAAGATTGGCAGACGCTATTGAAAACAATGAGGAGTATATTCAAGATTATGAGATGAACTTGAACAATTACCATAAGCTCAAACTGAGTGTAAGACCCAAAACCGAGCAAATGGCCTTGAAAGTAAGCCTCAAAAAGCATTTCGAGGGAAATGAGGATGAAGAATACGAAGAGATGAAAGGCAAGGAGAAATACAAGAAATTGAAAAAAAGAATGGAATCATATTTTAATGAAATCAGCGACAGTATAAGCAATGATCATTTTCCATCCAAGGAAATTGTGTCGGTTTTTTTAAAGGATTCCGAGACCATGTGCACTTACAAGGGTGAGGGCGATGAATATTATCAGGAATACAGAAAAGCCTGTTCAAAACTGCAGGATGCTTATGACAAAGAGGAAATGAATTCCTTGAGGAATACATTTGACCAAGTTGTGGAAATCAAGAATCGTTGTCACAGCAAATATGAATAAGGACCTTGGACTTTGGTTGCGATTTAAACTGCCAAAAAAAGACCTTTTTTTCTTAATAACTAACTTCAAGAGCTGCGCTCATTTAGACTCGGAGCATACGAAAATATTCAAGCCAATGAAAGGAGTATTTCCTTTATTCTTTCCGGGTCTATACCGGGCTCGGAATTTGGGGTGACCAACTCGTGTTGCAGTATTTCAATATTCAAATCCTGCAGCATGTCAAAATCGATTGCTCCGTTATAACGGTTCAGGTTTTGATCCAGCAGGATATAATTGATTAAATTTTTGTTTTTCCCTGTGCTTGAAAGATCTTTTTGCAAATATTGCAGCAATGTCTTCACCTGTTCGTTAATGCTTAAACCGTAGCATTCAGGGTCGTAATAAGTATTGGGAATAAATATTTTGGGAGATTTGGTCCTGGCAATAGTGGAACCAACTCCTTTGGGCAGCAAATTAGCTATTAAGCTGGAGAAAAAACTACCCATGGGAAAACAAATCAAATCTGCCTGGGATATAAGTGACCTCAGCTTTTCGCTTGTTTCGACTTCTTCGGGTTCAGGTATTTCTTTGCTTAAATAGATATTCTTCACTTTGGACTGTATAGCAGCGGTTTGTTTACCAGTAAGCAAGTGTTGACCCCAAAG
>JGI1684J13235_1000145_pt1 | contig 26205 bp, 27 predicted proteins | sample PonA232FremontCA_2_FD_13235 | JGI IMG/M metagenome (IMG submission 13235) | reverse complement strand
AATATTTTTTTAAATCTTGAGAAACTGCCAGTGAACCGCCGCATAGGCGGCTTAGAGAGTAAGATGAGATTTGATATGTTCATGATCTACGTGAACCGCCGCATAGGCGGCTTAGAGAAATAGATACTTTTCTCATCATCAAATTGAAGAGTGAACCGCCGCATAGGCGGCTTAGAGACTGTAGGCCTGGGCCTCCTTGCCGTGTCCGGCCGTGAACCGCCGCATAGGCGGCTTAGAGAGCCTAAACTATTGTTGGAATTTCCAGAAGGATGTGAACCGCCGCATAGGCGGCTTAGAGATATACTTACTCCGAGGCAGTGCAGGCGATGGGGTGAACCGCCGCATAGGCGGCTTAGAGAAAAAATATATTGGGGGATTAAATGTCTGACAAGTGAACCGCCGCATAGGCGGCTTAGAGAATACAAGCGCAGGTTGGAGAATGAGCCCGGTTGTGAACCGCCGCATAGGCGGCTTAGAGATCACCCCCTTTTCCGAAACCTGGATCCTGACCGTGAACCGCCGCATAGGCGGCTTAGAGAAGAAGATGGTATTGACAAATGGGGAAGGTCCCGTGAACCGCCGCATAGGCGGCTTAGAGAAAATATACTTTTCACTTCTAGGGAGTTGGATCAGTGAACCGCCGCATAGGCGGCTTAGAGAAGCCAGAACCCGAAGCAGAACAGGTTGAATTTGTGAACCGCCGCATAGGCGGCTTAGAGAAAGGGTGAAACTGACGTTGCTGAAAGGGTTGAGTGAACCGCCGCATAGGCGGCTTAGAGATCAAAAGCATTTACAAACACTTGCTTAGTGCGGTGAACCGCCGCATAGGCGGCTTAGAGATGGCTATTCCAAGTTTTATATTCTGTCAGAAAGTGAACCGCCGCATAGGCGGCTTAGAGATGCCAACTAGAGCTAAGAGTATTCGACTAGAAGTGAACCGCCGCATAGGCGGCTTAGAGACGGCTAAATCATAGATATTTATCGTAATAACAGTGAACCGCCGCATAGGCGGCTTAGAGACGTCCGGGAGATCAAAGCCCAGGCGGCCCGGGAGTGAACCGCCGCATAGGCGGCTTAGAGAGCGAGAAGAACTCGCAGCAAGATGTTGTGAGTGTGAACCGCCGCATAGGCGGCTTAGAGATTGAGATTATAGTAGGGTCCCCGGCCCATTACGTGAACCGCCGCATAGGCGGCTTAGAGAACTATCAATATAGTTTGTAGTTGTATCATCTAGTGAACCGCCGCATAGGCGGCTTAGAGATACACTAGAGCAGGCGAAGAAATATATAGTAGGTGAACCGCCGCATAGGCGGCTTAGAGAATTTTAAAAACGAAATCGAAAAACAGACCGGGGTGAACCGCCGCATAGGCGGCTTAGAGACTAACTTTCCTACTCATTATAGTATCTGGATAGTGAACCGCCGCATAGGCGGCTTAGAGACGGGCAAGGAAATTAGTACAAAAGCAGAATGTGTGAACCGCCGCATAGGCGGCTTAGAGACCACGTCACTCACTACAGAATATACCGAGCCGTGTGAACCGCCGCATAGGCGGCTTAGAGAATTGAATAAGCCACTTGTTTGACTAATTCGCTGTGAACCGCCGCATAGGCGGCTTAGAGAAAGTGCATGTTTGTCGTCAATGCGATGATTGTGTGAACCGCCGCATAGGCGGCTTAGAGATTTGTTTCAACTTCTTGATTGGGATCCCTGCTGTGAACCGCCGCATAGGCGGCTTAGAGATTTTGAGCCAGTATTACAAGAGGAACGGCAATGTGAACCGCCGCATAGGCGGCTTAGAGAACAAATTGCGAGCATTAGCATGTTTGAACCAAGTGAACCGCCGCATAGGCGGCTTAGAGAAAAAGTGGGAAGATCAAGACGGTAATAAACGAGTGAACCGCCGCATAGGCGGCTTAGAGAAGTACCGAATCCGGCCAAGAGATGCAAGGGGTGTGAACCGCCGCATAGGCGGCTTAGAGACTTCGTGTGTACGTGGAGCAGTATTTTTCTTTGTGAACCGCCGCATAGGCGGCTTAGAGAGGCTGTTTCCGCATAAACTGCAAGTCGGGTCAGTGAACCGCCGCATAGGCGGCTTAGAGAAACAATCCATTTTGTAATCCTGTAGGTAATGTGTGAACCGCCGCATAGGCGGCTTAGAGATAGAGAACGTTATATAAGCGGCACACAAAACTGTGAACCGCCGCATAGGCGGCTTAGAGATGGCAGCCACGGTCAAGGGCAGTGCCCAGCTTGTGAACCGCCGCATAGGCGGCTTAGAGAAAAAGGAAGAAAAACACAGAGCACATGATCCCGTGAACCGCCGCATAGGCGGCTTAGAGATTCCAATATATATCCGCCTGCATTTCTCCAGTGTGAACCGCCGCATAGGCGGCTTAGAGAATAGACATTAACGATACGTCTCAATTGGTTGTGTGAACCGCCGCATAGGCGGCTTAGAGAAGCCGGATTTCCAACCGGACTCCTTGTAGGCCGTGAACCGCCGCATAGGCGGCTTAGAGAAGAAATAAAGCGTCTGCAAGGCGGGGTACTAAGTGAACCGCCGCATAGGCGGCTTAGAGAATTGTGGCCTGTTGCACTAAATAATGGAGCAGGTGAACCGCCGCATAGGCGGCTTAGAGATTGTGATAGCTGCGGATGCGAGGACTTGTTAAGTGAACCGCCGCATAGGCGGCTTAGAGAAGAACCACCGTTGTCATCACCTGTGGTAACATGTGAACCGCCGCATAGGCGGCTTAGAGAAAGATTATATACCCCAGGCACGAGACGATACCGTGAACCGCCGCATAGGCGGCTTAGAGACGAAGGTCGAGCATAGATTGGAATATCCCAGCGTGAACCGCCGCATAGGCGGCTTAGAGAAGCAGTTGGCCGAATTGCGTAGGCGTCAGCAAGTGAACCGCCGCATAGGCGGCTTAGAGATAAAACAACCACAACTTTTTGTTAGTCCCTTTGTGAACCGCCGCATAGGCGGCTTAGAGATGCAAGCTCCCAGCCTTAACCTTATCAGATAAGTGAACCGCCGCATAGGCGGCTTAGAGATAAAGAAGCGGGCTCGTATTATCATAGTAGTAGTGAACCGCCGCATAGGCGGCTTAGAGAAATGGCTGAACCCTATTATGTAAAAATAGGTAGTGAACCGCCGCATAGGCGGCTTAGAGATAAAATTTGTTCCGGCAATTTTACTAAGTCGCGTGAACCGCCGCATAGGCGGATTAAAATGGTTCTTGTTTCGGATAAAAACCATTTACAGAAAATGACATTGTCAATATATTTGAAAATTAAAAAAATTAGGATTGCTGAGAATGAACAGGATTTGGTATACAATTTGCTGCCATTGTATTAACATGCCGATAAAGAAATCCATAACCAGCATCCACCAGGGAGGTGCTAAATGCAAGTGGAAATAAAAAAAGATATACAGTTAAGCCATGAAGATACCGTGCTTTTGGATATGCACAGCTTTTACAATGTGATCAATATCCTTTCCGGGGAATTGCAAGTCTTGCAAATCATGGCGGATGATCAAGGCACGCTCCAAGAGTGCATAATCCTCGTCTTTCAAATCAAGGACAGCCTGAACAATGCTTGCAGTGCACTGGAGCACGCCAAGAAAGTGGATGAACACTTCAAGTACATCCGGGACAAAATAGATGAGTTCATGGGGCATAACCCGCATCTGAAGGAAGACCCTGAGGCGCAGGAGTCGGTAGCCAACATTGAATCCGTGTTCGGGATACTGCAGGTGCGGGCCAGGGAGATAATCACCCGTTTGGAAAATCCGGGCAAATGGATGGAACACGATTTAGGAGAATTGTTGCAAAATTTTGTGGATGTATTTGCTGCAATCGAAAAAAACAGCAAGGGAAAATACCGGTTTGTATACAATCTGGCTGTTCAAGAAGAAAAGGACTATTATATAAACCTGAACTTCGAAAGTGTGGACATGGACAAAATCTATATGCCCCCGATTTTTCAGGACGTAATGCGGGATCTTATAGCCAATGCCCGCAAATACACCGATCCCGGCGGAAAAGTACTTGTAGGGCTTTTTGATGACGGCGAAAACTTGCGTTTTGCAGTGGAAGATACAGGCTGGGGCATATCCGAGGATGAGATAGAGCAAGTGGTGGATTACGGATATCGCGGCACCAACGCCGGGAACAAAAAAACCATGGGTGGAGGTTTCGGAATAACCAAGGCCTATTGGGTAACCAAGCAATTTAATGGGCGAATGTGGATAGATTCAGCTGCAGGTCAGGGTACCAGGATGGATATTCATATACCCCGCCCGGAACGGAAGGATTAAGGACCAACCACACAACAGCGAGAGTTTTCTATTCTAACACCCGGATAACCGGATTCAATTCAAGCCGCACCCGGGTGGTCCGCTCTGCGACTTGGTTATCCAGCCGGCCGGGTAAGCACTTGGAGCAAAAGTGGGCCACTTGGCAAGGCTTGGATATCAGAAGCTTTAAACGAGCAAAAAATCACATTTTTCCAATCTCCCTTCCATTTCAGTGGCTTTAGATTTCAAGGCCAAATTTGAGCATTAAAACCGGCACCCCGCGGGTAGGTACAGCGTGGATTAGAGGTATCCCCGGCCCGGAGGCCGGGGATTTTTATTGTCAGGTTTACATCTGTTTGACTATTTGATCCAAATCCTGGGCCAGCTTGTTCAGTTCCGATATAGCCTGTGCAGACTGCTGCATGGTCTCAGAAGCCTCCTTTGCAGTCCTGTTAACCTCTTCGGTGGATTGGTTGACCTGCTCACTGGCCGAGGACTGCTCCTCAGAGGATGTGGCGATATTCTGCACCTGTTCTGCATTGGATTCCGCCAATCCCACGATTTCCTCTAGATAGGCATCAGCTTTTTTAGACTGCTCCGAAGTCTCTTGCACCGCCCTCTCGGTTTCCTTGACCTCTTCCACGTTCTTCTGGGTACTGGAAGTTATGGAGCTAATGGTGGTACCCACTTCCTTGGTGGCCTCCATGGTCTTTTCAGCCAGCTTGCGCACTTCATCCGCCACAACTGCAAAACCTTTGCCCGCCTCCCCGGCCCGGGCGGCTTCAATTGCCGCATTCAGGGCCAGGAGATTGGTCTGGTCCGCTATGTCGTTTATCATGTCCATCACCTGATTAATACCCTGTACCTCCTGGCTCAACTGATCCATGGAACTCCTTACATTCTGTGCACGCTGATTCACGCCGCTCATGTTTTCAAACACGTGGTCCACAATTTCCTTGCCTTCCTTGGCTTTCTTCTTGGTTCCCTCGGATTGTTCGGCTGCACTGGAAGCGTTCCTGGATATCTCCAGGATGGAGGAATTCATCTGCTCCATGGCGGTGGCTACTTCCGAGGAGCGTTTTTGCTGTTCTTCCGCCCCGTTGCTGGCTTCCTCTATCTGTGCCGAGAGTTCCTCGGAAGCACTGGCCAGGCGTTCAGATACATCCTTGGCCTGCTGCGAGAGTTCGGAGAGCTTTTGGTTTTGTTCCTGGATGTACTGCTCCTGCTGCTTAATATCGGTGATATCAGCGCCGGTCAAAAACACACTCGCAACTTCCCCGTTCTCATCGAACAAAGGAGCAGGATCTATTTGGATATGCCGTTTATTGCCCTTCCTGGTATCCAGTTCGGTTTGTATACTTGAAAGCGCCTGTTTTTCGCTCACCACCTTGTCGGTTACCGTAGACCGGCTAGAGTCGTTGTAAAACGCAAGCCCGACCTTTTCCCCGATCAACCTGTCCTTGTTGTCTTCCTCCACCAACTTGGCAGCCGCCTTATTGAACCTTTTGACGTAGCCATCCCTGTCAGTCCAAACCAATGCAGTTGCCATTTCCTCCAGAACACTCTCGTAATAATTTATGGTTTGGCTGATTTGGCTTACCAAATTTGCAAGTGCCTTTTGTAAAAGTATAAGTTCACCGCTAAAATGCGACTCCTCGGGGATGGCATTGTAATCCCCTTCAACAACCCTCTCGGCTGCCCGGGTAAGCATGGAGATCGGATTGGTGATACTCCTGACCAGAAAAAAGATGATTGTCGCCAATGCAAGTATCCCTGCCAGGGCCAGGATTATGGAAACGTTCCTCATGGTGTTCACCGGCTTTAACAGGCCTTTTAACGGGGCTGCCACCCCGAACATCCATTTTTCACCATTACTTAATTCAAACGGCAACAAGTAAAAGCGATAATCCTGGAAAGATTCGTCAAAGGCTCCGTCCTCTTGATATGTAGAACCTTCCCGGATAGCATTCTCAAGCTCTTGCGGACGTTCAAAAAAATCTGTCACATCTTGGGTTACCAATTTTTCCCTGGGATGAGCGATGATTTTTCCGGAAGAAGAGACCAAAAAGGAATGGCCGTTTTTAAATGGCTTGGTTTTACTGATCATCTCCTGCAAAGAACTAAGGGCGATATCTATGCCCGCCACTCCCAGGACCTCTCCATCCGGGCCGTTTATCGGGGCGGCGATCGTGGTCATGAGGATTTCTTTCCCAGAGGCCAATTCGTATTTAAAAGGATCAAGCACCGTAAGCTTGTTCTCCTGCTTGGGTTTTGTATACCAGGTAGAACTCTGGTAGCCGGTTAGCCTGTCCTTTTTGAATTCCCCGTCATCCCTGTACCAGTAGGGGATCATCTCGCCCCCGTCCTGGAAATCTTCCCAACAAGTCCAGGTTCCCAAAAACATATCGTTGGTGGATAGTGAGGATTTCAGATAGGTATTGATCTGTTCCCTGGAAATATCGGCTCGACTGTCCTGCAAGTAGCTTTTTATCTGCATTACGCTTCTAAAAGCCTTGTCCAGGACATTCTGTGTTTTTTGGGCATTATATTTTGCCTCGGATATGGCTGAATCTTCTATCTGGTCAACCATCATGGATTTTTGCTGGTAATACAGGTAAAAAACCATGGTCCCCAACACTATTACAATCAAACCGATAATAGGCCAAAGTATTCTGTTCCTAAGGCTCATGTTGCGCAATTTGTTTCCCAAAAACATCTTTCCTCCTCTTGAAGCATTTTTTATTTATTATCAACTCAATCTCTCGCCGAAATAAGGATCCAGCGTTTATACGGCTTAAGCGCTTGAATCTGGCAGTAACAAAAATCCTCTCAAGCAAGTAAAGTGCCAACACCCCGAGTACAAACAACATCCCGTAGTTCCGGGAGATTAAACAAAAGGCTCCTTGGTTCTGTCCTCTGTTTAGTTTCTTTTTTTCAAGTGTGGCTTGAATCTATTCAAGTTGTACTTGAAAACCGATCTGGCCATTTTGATTCCCCAGCCTTGAAAAATTGGATTTAAAGTCTTGCTAAAGCCAAACTTATATGACAAAGTTTATATAATCGATTACCCAAACATTTTCCTTAGTTGAGAATTAAACAACAACAGTTCCCAGATGACCAGGAGTTTTTATGAGACCCGGGATCAAGGCGATATTATTCATTTTTTTGGGAATCATCGTGGCCTTTCCCTTGTTCAGTATGACCTATTACACCATGGTCAGGACTTCCACACCGCAATTTTGCTCTTCCTGCCACGAGATAGAATACGCCTACAACACCTGGAAGACCTCCAGCCACGCAAACAACCCCCAGGGCGTGGTCGCGGACTGCATGGACTGCCATCTACCCGCGCCGCACGATACCTTCGATTTCTTTTACAGCAAGACCTATCACGGTTTAAAAGACGTGGTGAAGCACTTTACCATGGACACTAGCGAATACGATCACGAAAAAAACCGCCAGGCGGCCTACGAGGACATAGATAATTCCCAGTGCCGGAAATGCCACCGGGATATCTTGAATATGCCCTATCAGCGGGGCGCCATGCTCGCACACAGGAACGTGCTCTACTCCGAACCTGAAAACCGCAAGAAATGCGTGGACTGCCACGACGACCTGGTGCATTTCCCCAAGGACAACTACAGCTACGCCCGGGCGGTTCAAGATGCAAATCCATAAGGCACCGGACCACTTGGGACCGTAGTTTTGATGGCGGATAACACCGATTTGTTCAATTTGAATATTCAAGCGTTGGTTATATCCAAAAGGCAAGAATTTTAATTTATCAGCAAGGGAGGCTATATGTTTAAAAAAATACCGGCTATTATTATCGTGCTAATTCTGGCTGGTAGTGCCGTTGTTCTGGCAAAGACCGATTCCAATGAAAAGGGTGATCAGTTACAGCGCAAACAGTTCAGGATAACCCGAAAAATGCCAGATGAGGCCAAGGCCTGTATTCAGTGCCACAAGGATGAAACCCCGGGGCTGTTTAGCGACTGGGCCAAGAGCGAACACGCCAAATCCAACATCACCTGCCTGGATTGCCACCTGGCTGAATCCCACGATCCGGGGGTCAGCGAGGAGCACTTTGAACAGTACAAAAAAGAGGACAACAAATGGGGGAGCAGGGAATACAAGGCACCGGTTTCCGCGATAGTGTCCCCCAAGGACTGTTCCCGCTGCCACCCGGACGAGGCGGAACAGTACAGTAGGAGCAAGCACGCCAACACCCTGGAGATTATCTGGACAGTGGACCCCTGGCTCAATGACGGTATGGCAAGCGATTTTGAAAGAAATAGCGGTTGCTACAAGTGCCACGGCAGCGTGGTAAAGACCAATGATGAAGGTGAATTCGTAAATGGCACCTGGCCCAACGTAGGAGTGGGAAGAATCAATCCCGACGGCAGCAAGGGCAGTTGCACCTCTTGCCACACCAGGCACCGTTTTTCCACTGCGGAAGCCAGAAAACCGGGGTCCTGCGGGCAGTGCCATTTGGGCCCGGATCACCCCCAAAAAGAGATATACAACGAATCCAAGCACGGCTATATCACCAAAGCCTATTATGATGAATACAATTGGGATTCCTCCCCGGGATCCTGGACTCCAGGAGTTGACTACCGCGCTCCCACTTGTGCCTCCTGCCACATGTCCGGAGCCGGCGAGGTAAAGACCACCCACGACGTGACAGAACGCCTCTCCTGGGAAACCCAAGCACCGCTAACCGTACGGCCCTCTGAATTTGGAGCTTTTCCTGCAGACACCAACTGGAAAACCGAACGGGACAAGATGAAAAAGATCTGCAATCAGTGCCATAGCGATACTTGGACCAATGATCACTATCAACAATTGGACCAGGCAGTCAGAAGTTACAATCAGGAATATTACAAGCCTGCCAGGGAAATGATGGACAAGCTGTATGACAAAGGCCTGTTGGACAATGAAAAATACTTTGACGAGAAGCTGGAAGTGACCTTCTACGAACTGTGGCATCACGAAGGAAGAAGGGCCAGAATGGGGGCTGCCATGATGGGACCGGACTACACCTGGTGGCACGGTTTTTATAAGCTTAAGCACAATTACAACGAATTCATGGCTGAGGCCAAGGAATTGCTGGAGAGCGGGGAAAAGGCACACAAATACGAAGACTTCCCCGGTGATACCGGAACCACTTCCAAGCCAGAGGAAATATTCAAACCCCAAAAGTAAACGCATTCAATACTGGACACCGCAGGGGAAGGTAATTGAAACTTTCAGCCCCTGCGGGTCCATATTGCAGGCATCCCCTGATACCATCCTGAAAAACCCGATCCGAACTCCTCGTAAATCAACGCTGCAATGACAAAAGTCGCGCAACTATAGCATCTTGATTCTCATGCCTTGAGACACAATGAAGCATGGGCAATCTCGACAACGAAAACTTTCGTTGCGAGAAAAAAGGGCTCAACTTGAAGAATAAACAGGCTATTGGTTCTTTTTCTTACTATAACCTTATTGTATTCTAATTGAAGATTGTCAACCCTGATGCAAAGCCTGTTGTTTTTCCTGGAGCATGGTGGGTCCGGAAAGGACGGAATGCCCGGATTCGCGGGATATATTCTGCAACATGCTTTTAAACACCAGACCGTGCAAGGGATAGCTGAGATACCAGTACAACAGCCCGGACAAACCGCTGGGCAAAAAACGGGCTATTTGCACAATTTTAACTTGCCCGCCTGGCAATTCCAGGAGCCTGAACTCCAACATGGCTTCTCCGGGAAGTTTCATCTCCGAGAGCAGCAACAATCCATTCGGAGGCTCCACCTTCAACACCCTCCAAAAATCCAGGGCATCACCCACCTGCAGACGGGACTGATCCCTGCGGCCCCGGCGCAAACCCGGACCTCCCACCAGCCGATCCATATCACCCCGAATACGCCAAAGCACATCCATGCCGTACCAACCCCTGGACCCCCCGATACTCTCCAACATTGGCCAAACCTCCCAAACTGAACCCTGCAGGGTAACTTCGTAGGCGCACTCCAAAACAGTGCCCCCGGCATAGGCAACATCCCCGTGAGCAATCCATTCCGGAGCATCCAGTTCTCCGGCATCCATCCAGCAGGTTTGCACCTGGTCACGGTTGACTTTCTGCAGGGCGACCGAGATAGCCTCCCTGCAACTCAAAAGGTCTTGAGGGATAAGCTCCTTGATCTCTTGATCCTGACAGACAGCCTTGTCCCGGAAACTATCAATCAGGGTTTCCGCCAGGTTGGCTGGCAAAGGGGTAACCAAGTGGGCGTAACAGGAAAGAAATTTGGAATTCAAAAATGGGACCTTGATCAGGAAACGCTTAGATAAACCGGATTCTTGAGCGTAAATCCGGAAAATATCCTCATAAGTCAAAACATCCGGACCACCTATATCGTAGGTTTTTCCCGCGGTTTGTTTTTTTTCCAGACACCCGGCCAAGTATCCCAGGACATTCCTTACTGAAATAGGCTGGGATAAAGTATCCACCCACTGCGGAACAAGAATGATCGGCATCCGTTCAGTCAAGTAGCGAACCAGTTCAAAGGATACGCTTCCGGACCCCAATATGATAGAGGAGCGAAGGATAGTAGTGGATACTGCACTCGATTGCAGGATACTCCCCACCTTGGCCCGGGAGCGCAGGTGTCTGCTTGGATTGGAAGAGTCCTCTCCCAAATCGCTCAAATAAATAATGCGCTCCAATCCCTCTTTGGTGGCGGCTCGAGCCATATTTTGGGCAGCTTGGCGATCGGTTTCCTCCTGATCCTGAACACCGGAATTCATGGAGTGAACCAGGTAAAAAGCAGCCCTACATCCCCGAACTGCGGTATTCAAGGATTCAAAATCCAACAGGTCAGCTACTGCTATTTCCAGATTGGGGTGCTCTGCCCAGGGTCTGCAGGCAAGTTTGGACCTGGATCTGGCAACTGCACGTACCCGGTACCCTTTATTCAAGAGCAGGGGGACCAGCCTGCCTCCGATATATCCCGTGGCCCCGGTTACCAAGATAATTTTGTCATCCATATATATCCTAACTATTCAAATCCATACTAACTTTATTATGACGGGGCTTTTTTGGTTGCAAGATAACAGGCCTGTTAAAAGTGCTGGCCATGTTGAGAAGCATAGTCCTGATCACCAGATCATGTGTTTTATAGAACAGATGCCAATAAGTCAAACCGGCAAGACCACGGGGCAAAAAACGTACCGTTAATACTACTTCCAATTGATTATCCGCTATATCCCGGAGCCTGAATTCAAGCATAGCCTCCCCTGGCAGTTTCATTTCCGAAAGCAACAATAAAAGATTCGGTGCCCGGATTTCCTGCACTCTCCAAAAATTCAGGGGGTCCCCCTCCCTGAGACAGAACTGGTCCCTGCGACCCTGCTGCAGGGCATCGCCACCGATCAACCTATCCATGATCCCCCGTAGATACCATAACAAATCAGTTCCGTACCATCCGCGGGAACCGCCAATGCTTTCCACCAGGGGCCAGAATTCAGCCGAGGTACCTTGAAGCACCATTCGATAGGAGGCTTCCATTACCGCACCCTCGGCCACATATCCATCACCTGGGGTGAACCATTCCGGAGGTTCGGGTCGTTCGGACTGTATCCAATTGTTTTGACTGCGGTCCCGGCACAAGGCCTGAATGCATTTGGCCATGGCCTGTCGACAGGTTAAAAGCCTTTGGGGAATTATTTCCCGGATCCGGTGATCTTGACAAATTACGGGATTGCGCATCCCCTCTATCAGGGGTTCGGAGAGAACTGCAGGAATCGGAGTTATCTTAGCTGCACATTTGGAGAGAAGCTTGGGTGGCATACAAGGAATTTTAAGGATTATCCGCCTGGACAGACCTGCGACTTGGGAATAAATATGAAACATATCCTCATAGCTTAATATCTCCGGACCGCCTATGTCGTAAGTCTGACCCGCGGTTTGGGGATTTTCCAGACAGCCAGCCAAATACTCCAGAACATTGCTTATGGCTATGGGCTGACACAAGGTTCGCACCCAAAATGGGGCGATGATAAACGGCATCCTCTCGGTCAAGAAACGGATCAGTTCAAACGAGGCGCTGCCAGATCCCAGGATAACCGCGGAACGCAGGACAGTTGTAGGAACTTTGCTGTCTTGCAGGATTCTTCCGACCTCGGCCCTGGAACGCAAATGTTTGCTCAAATTGGGGTTATCCTCTCCCAAACCACTCAGATAGATTATTCGCCCCACCCCTTCCTGCTTAGCTGCCCGGGCCATATTGCTGGCAGCTTCCCGGTCAGCGGAGATAAAGTCCCGAACCTGGGGATTCATGGAGTGCACCAAGTAAAAGAGGGCATCGCAACCACGGACAGCCGGAATCAAAGATTCAGGGTCAAACAAGTCCGCTTCTACAATCTCCAGCTGGGAGTGCTTGCACCAGGGCTTACAGGCCAGCTTCTCAGCAGACCTGACCAGGGCCCGTACCCGGTAACCCTTGTACAAGAGTTGGGGAACCAGCCTACTGCCGATATATCCTGTAGCCCCGGTAACCAGGAGTTTTTTTGATTCATGTCTCTTCCATTCAAAGGCTGCATTCTTAAACTACATGTCCTGCCGGGCACAGCAGACCCCATCCAGCCCGATTTTTGCATCGCGCATGCCAACACAGGATTTGCTGGGCCTATGGTCCTGAATCTATTATAAGCAAAAAATGCAAGTTTTGGCAAACCTTAAAACGGCAGGGAAGCAAACTGGCATGACTGTTTGGGCAAGTGGACGCCCCCATTTTAAAATTAGAATTGCTGAAACAAACAGACCATTGCTTTTGAAGCCCAGTTATCTTATCCTATAATTAAACTGTTCGATCTTATTATACTATAGAGTTAAGAAGGTGAAAACATGAAAGAAGAAAAAAATAAATTCACAATAAAATCAATTGACTATCCAAAAAAACGAGCTAACCAATACAGCCTGATTTTCAAGGGATCTAACAAAAGGCTGGGGTTGATCGTTGGCGGGTCCGGATTTATAGGCGGAGCTATTATCCACTATTTCAAGACCAAGCAGGGTGATGACTTCGATGTATTGGCCCCTAACAGCAAGCGTTTGAGCATTAGAGAGCCCGAGGATATAAGGATGTATTTGCAGAGGTATCGACCGGACTTTATCATCAACTGTTCTATTGCTCCCCTGGATAGCGGCCCTCAACTCGCCTACGAAGTCAATTACCGGGGCAGCATTAATTTGGCCAAGGCCGCCCTGGCCCTGGGAATCCCCTATATTCATTTCAGTTCGGCAGCTGTCTTAAGCATGGGAGACAATATCACCGAGTCGGATCATCTCCCTCTTACCAATTCCCTGTCCTATTATTCCCGCTCCAAGTTAATGGCTGAAAAAACCCTGGAATACCTGCATACCACCAGGGGATTGGACTATACAATCATCCGGCCCAGTGTGGTTTACGGCAAACACGACCACAAGATTCAAGGATTCCAAAGATTGTTGTTTGCAGTGGCAGCCCAGTCCATGATGTTTCTGTTAACACGTCCGGGAGTGAAGCATTCCTATACCAGCACCAAGGAAATACCATATTTTGTGCACCATGTACTGGAGAACCGGGAGGAATTTTCCGGTCAGGCCTATAATTTCGCGGATCACGAACCAGTGGAGTTGAGCAGCCTGATTTTGGCGATCAAGAGCTACTTGCAGCTTAACAGGCCCAAAGAACTCTATGTCCCTTACTCTATTGCCAAGCTGGGACGCAGCGGCCTGAATTTCTTCCTGCGCCTGTTAAAGCCTCTGGGTTTTGACGGCCGCTTGCCCCAGGAACTCATGTTCCTGGATAAATTCTACAAGAACCAGATCCTCTCAGTGGAGAAACTTAAAAACTCCAGCTTCGGGCTGCCCAACCCCGAGGTCAATGTATTTACCGAGTTGCCGAACATTATTCAATATTACATTGGCAGGTGGCAAAATTTGAATCTGATCTCTCCCCTGGACAAAGATCTACAAATCACATCCCCTGGCACCGAACTCTTTCAGGATAATCCTCAAATGCTTCTGGAGGGTTTGCACAACGGGACCTACAACTACCTGACCGGATACGATTCCTTGCGCAAGAGCGAAAACAATCAACCTGTAAACGAACAACACAAAAACAACCTTGTCAGCTAAAACAAAAATACATTCTGTATAAGTCGGCAAATTCCTGTTCGGTAATCAGACCTTTCATATTGTAATGGCACAAAATAACTTGAATAAATTATCCTACAACTATTATCCAAAACATTCCACTTCATAGCCCTCCGGCAAATGCGCGGTACCTTTAACACAGGGCAATCCGGTTTCTTTTGCTATCTTTTCCGCAATGGAATCGACATTGTTGTAATACCCTCCTCCCAGTTCCCAATTCTTACCTTCCGCCTTTTTGCTGAACGCACATGTCGCTATATGGATGACCTCCACTCCTTTGCTTTTCATAATATTGGCCAAATTCACATTCTCCTCAAAATCCTCCTGCAAAGAAAAGATCCCATATAGTTCCGGCTGATCGTATCTTGCAAACCCCTGTTTTCGCTCCTGCAATGATAAAAGACAATTGGTCAGAGGGCACTTTTTTTCATTTCCCTGGCAACGGAATATACCAATTTTGGACATAAGAAAATCTCCTGGTTTTAAAAATTCACTTGATAGGAATTTTGACCATATTAACCAAATTCGACCGGAAAAGGTCCGTGCCTTTTCCGGTCGTAACAAGGGAGCTTATCCTGAACAAGTTATTGCTGCGCGTTTTCCTCCCTGTCTTCCAGATCCTTGAGCCTCTGCTCAATGTTTGACAGTGACTCCCGCAGAACATTAGCTTCCTGCTGTAGCATCTGCCTTTCCTGATCTGCGCTTATTTGGGCGTAAGGATCCGGAGCAGGTGCATACTGGGGAGCAAAGCCCCGGTAGGGCATAGCTCCCCAGCCGAAACCTCTGCGCATGCCCAGGCCGCGACCGAAGCCCCGGCCTCTGCCTCTGCCGAAACCAAAGCCCCTTCCGGGTACTGGATTGGCAAACCCGGGCATATTGAATCCGGCGCAATAACCTCCGGCCCTGCCGGTCATCGGGCCCATTCCTACTGGTCCTGTGCCGTCACCCCATGGCATATTATCACCTCCTTTTCATATATCTTCAAGTTGTTATTAATTCTCCTGCCTTAACAAAAACAACTAAACATGAAGGCAATTTACCGTGTCTGTAAGATTTTATCTTGACACTCACAGACACGTACACATATACAGTTTTTCATGTTACGGATTTTATTTTCCAGCACCCTGATCAGATCCCGTTCCGGAGTTTCGTTTTCTCCCCCGCCCACCGAGGCGGGAAGTTCTTCCCAGGCCCATCCTTCTCCCAACAGGGGAATTTTGGCCAAAGGCCCTTCCTTTTCCACAAGGTCCCAGCCCCCTTCCGGTAGCCGGTCCTTGTCCCAATGGTCCAGTTCCATCTCTTCTCGGCATATTATCACCTCCTTTTTATTGCTGATTTTTACCTCTGCGGCGCCTGCGCCGCCTTCTTCCACATCCGGGCATACTGCAACTTACCGTAATTGTACCGTTCAAGTAGGCCTGCAACACATGCTGAAATTCCCCGGTAACAAAGGCAAAAAGCTCAACACCCTGCGCTTGGATCATCTTGGCGTAAGGAGTGGAAATAGCGCCGCATATAAGCACATCCACATTGTTTTCCGGCAATATCCTTATACTTTCCATCCGGGATAAAGGGATCAAGGATATTGTTTTCTGCCAAGCTATCAGATTATCCTCGAGCCCAATTATGAATAGTTGCGAAGAGGACTCAAACACAGGGGATACGCGCCCACCCCAGAGGGAAAAAGCTATTGTCTTCATATCCTGTCCTCCTTGAATTTTAAAGCAAAAAACATACCAAGAGATAAACAAAAGAAAGATTTGGGAAAAGGCCTTATACCAGTCTACATGCAATTGCACCAAAGGATGCAAGAACCAAAGCGTTGCAACATTGCAAAAACCACGATCTTAANCGTTGCATTAATGAAAACCACCGACGGATTCGTTGGTGAAAACAGCCTGGTTCCCATCCGGAAATTCCTAATTTACGGATATGGAAATAGTAAGTTTTCAATTCGGAAACTAGATTTTTTTCGTGGGTGGCTGTTCAACCCATCCGCAGGATTTAAAGTAATAACTGCCACTGATCTCTGGGGTGTGTATAATTGTGTTTCCCAAAATGAAAAAACATTCTCAGAAAGAGGGGAGCCAGAGGACAAGTTTCACCAGGTCCGGGTCGAACTGAGTGCCGGCACAGCGCTCGATCTCTGAGATTGCTTCTGCGTGGGATATCACATTGCGGTAGGGCCTCTCGCTGGTCATGGCATCATAGGCGTCTGCAATTGCAAATATGCGGCAGGCAAGCGGAATTTCATGCCCGGACAATCCCAGGGGATATCCCCGGCCATCCCACCATTCGTGGTGCTTATAGATATAGTCAGCTATAGGGGCCAATTCCGGCACCGAGGCGGCAATACGATGACCTATCTCGCTGTGCTGCCGCATCTGCACCCATTCTTCTGCAGTCAAGGCAGTGGTCTTGAACAAGATATGCTCCGGGACTCCCACCTTGCCCAAATCGTGGAACCGGACGAGCAGAAAAAGGTCATTGATAACTTCCTGCGAAAGGTTCATGGAACTTGCCATGAAAGAGGCCAGGCTCTGCAGTCGTTCGAAGTGACCCTGATTATAAAAGTCCTTGGATTGCATGGTCCCGGTCAGGGCTTGAAAGACTGCATTGCGAGCATTGTCCCCGCTCTCGACCTTCTCCCGNTACATCCGGGCATCCGCCTCCCGGTACAGTGNCTGTTCGTCCACTGTTTTCCCTTCCCCCACTGCATGGCCCAGGGAAACCGACAGGGGAATCTCTGGTTCGGAGTCGTTGTACTCCTGCAATGCAAGGCGAAGTCGCTGCATTATTTGCTCCACCATATCCCGGGGTGTTTGTGGGAGTAAAACAGCGAACTCATCCCCCCCGATTCTGGCTATAATATCGCTGGTGCGTAATTTCTGCCGCAGTATATCCGCAGTGGTAATGAGCATATTATCCCCGATTTGATGCCCCAGGGTGTCGTTTATCAACTTCAGCCCGTCCACATCACCAATGATCATCCCCAGGGGATTTTGTCGCCCGTCGGATAAACGTCTCATCTCTTCTTCGAAGAAGTTGCGGTTATACAGATCTGTAAGGGAATCGTGGAAGCTCATATCTGCGAGTTTTTTTTCCGCTTCCTTGCGTTGGGTGATATCGACAATCGAAACCAACACCAGGGTTTCCTTTCTGTGTTGCAGTAATCTGGTGGAAACCAAAACAGTCAATTCCTGCCTTTGACCCTGTTTGGTCAAGGATAACCTCGCCTCCACCTGATTGTAGTTCTTTCCGGTCTCAAAGGTATCAAGTATGTAGTTGCGAACAAGGCATTGGGAACATCTGGTGTCAATTCCGCTTCCATCGGATTCATTAAAATAATATGGACATCCCAGTGCCTGTCCTATTGGTTTTCCTTCCAGGTCTTCTGCCGGGGACTCGAGGAATTCGCTGGTAAAGCTGTTCACTTCCTGGATTTTTTGTTCCCTGTCCACGAGCAGTATGGTCAAAGGGGCATTTTCGTATAGAGCCGCCCGCTCTTCCTCCTTCTCCCGAAGTTGCTGTTCTGCCAGCTTGCGGTCGGTTACGTCCCGGAAACAAGTGAGCAGGGCAGCTTTTCCGTCCCACTGCATTTCCTGGGTAAGCAACTCAGCCACTCTTGTTTTGCCGTCTGAACTAAGTAATTCTATTTCGGTATTTTTTTGCGTGCTCAAAGGATAGCCGAAATGGTTGCCCAGGAGTTCGTCCTGTGTTCTTCCCAGCATATGTGCAGCCGAAGGGTTGATAAACAGTATCATACCGTCCCTGTCCACGACCATGATCCCGTCTGTATTCAGTTCCACCAACTTATTCAACTTGTCCGAGCTATCCTGCAATTGGTTCTTGGTACTTTTGTGCTGGTTGATTTCTGTTAGCAACGAGGCCTGCATTTCCAACATTCTTTGACCCACACTGATCCTGGCCCGGAGTTCCTCAAAATCGTAGGGTTTGGTAACATAATCGTTTGCCCCGGCCTCGAGGCCGCGAACAATATCTTCCCTTTCTGCCATGGCAGTAATCAGTATAATATAGGGTGGATCCCGGGTATAATTCTCCCTGATCTTTTGACAAACCTCCAAGCCGTCCATCTCCGGCATCATGATATCAAGGAGCAGGAGTCTGGGTGGGTCCTGATCCTGCATCATTTGCCAAGCCTGCTCCCCGTCCCTGGTTTCCACCACTTCATGACCCTGCTTTTGAAGTCCAACTGCAAGCATTTTACGGGAGGTATCGTCATCTTCAGCAATAAGGAGCTTCATAGTTTATTTCCTGTATAAAAAACCCCGCTATTTCAACCATTTAATATCCAAGCCCTCTAAAACCTTTTCTTTTTCCGAGAGGTCGCCTACCACTTTCCGCAAGGGCTCGGGCAGCTCCTTCAAAAGCGTGGGCAGGGCCAGTATTTGGTACTCCCGGGTCTTCTCGGGATACCGATCCGGTAAATACTGTTCACAGATCTGCCGGATATTCTGGATGGCTTGTTCAGAACGCGAGGAATTTCCTGAGACGAAAAGCCGCAAATAAAAAACAGGGCCGGATTGCTCCATTCCCGGATCCTTCCCGGAATTTTCCCGCTCTGAAAGATCGTCTCCGTTACCATGAGAAATATCCTTATTTTTTGCCATGTTATCATGCCTTGTTGATTTTTTTGGATTATAAACCGGTCAGTTGGGGATTACGGGATTTAATCCCCGGAGCGCAGTTGCTCGCGCTGCTTTTGTCTTTGCCTGTACTTGTTCTCTTCCTCTTCAGCTTCCTGGATTGCTTGTTGCAATAATTCTTCTTCCCCTTCGAAATCCGCTTCGATCTCCTTGAGCTTGGCTTCCTTTACCCTGCGCTTGCGCTCCAGCTCCTTCTTCTTGCGCTCTATCTCCTGCATGCGGCGTCTGTATTCCGCTTCCTCCTGGGCTTCCTGCGTATAGCGGGCAGTACCGGTCATCAATCCTTCGGGTCCGGAGTAGACATCCAAGAGGGAAATCCCCTCCTGGGTAAGCAAAAACTCCCGGAGATGATGGGAATGTGACATACCGCGGGCCTTGAGTACGAACAGAATCCGGGTCCGTTCGCCCATGTTCTCCATATCCCGCAACAAGATCCAGGCGTCCATGAGTGAGGAGACATCCGTATTCGTGGCTTCCATAAGCCCGCTGCCGCTTATCAACTCGGTCACCAGGGTAGTAATCCCGCGCGATTTCATAAGATCGATCACGCGGGTGAGCAGGTTCTTGACCTCCTCTGGGGAGCCAAGCTGCAACAGGTTGCTAACCGGATCTATAACCACCACATCCGGAGGATTGTCATCGATTAATTGCTTGACCAGGAAAAAGTGCTCCTCCAGGCCGTGCGTGGTCACGCGGGTAGTATGAAAATCCAGGTTCCCACTCTCGTACCATTTGTGCAGATCTATCCCTATGGATTTCATGTTGCGCATGATCTGCATCCGGGGTTCCTCGTAGGATATGTACAGGGCCTGTTCCCCGCGCTTGCAGGCTGCATCCACGAAGCTGGCGCTTATGCTCGACTTGCCCGTGCCAGCCGTCCCGGAGAGGAGAATGCTGGAGGCACGGTAGAAACCCTGTCCCCCGAGCATTTCGTCCAGGCGGGATATGCCGCTGGAAACACGCTCATCTGACACCGGAAAGTCCAGGTCCAGTTCCGTAACCGCAAACAGGTGGATGCCGTTTTGGCCGATCAGGAAAGGATATGCGTTGGTTCCGTGTCCGGAGCCGCGGTATTTGAGCACGCGCAGATGCCTGCGGGTGGTCTGGCCCCGCATGGACTGGGAGAGGTCTATCACACAGTCTGAGACGTATTCCTCGATCCCGAAACGGGTAAGTCCATCCTCTCCCCTTTCAGCGGTCACAACAGCGGTAACTCCCCGCTCCTTGAGCCATTTGAGCAGGCGCCGGAACTCCGCTCGCACCAAGTGCGGATCAGTAAATGCACCGAAAAGTGTCTCGATGGTATCCAGCACGATCCTGCTTGCCCCGATATGGCGGATAGCAGCATCCAGTCTGATGAACAACCCTTCCAGGTCGTAGTTGCCAGACTCGGTCATCTCTTCCGAGGACACACTCACGGATTCCAGCTCCAGTTTCTTCTGCTGGGACAAGGTGTCCAGATCCCAGCCCAGGGAGGCCACGTTCGCCTTGAGGTCAGCTTCATTCTCTTCAAAGGCAACAAAGACCCCGGGGTCATCTCCTTCTGTGGCACCCCGAACCAGGAACTGCATCCCGAACATGGTCTTCCCTGCTCCTGCATCCCCGCAGACCAGAGTGGAGCGACCCTGGGGAAGCCCCCCGCCGCTTATTTCATCGAAACCGGGAATACCAGAGGGAGATTTTTTTAATATAGTCTCGTGTTTGTTAATGATTTCATTTTTCTCAGCCATTGTGAATCTCCTTTTTTAGGAATATCTCGGCAGCAACCTTTTTCCGGAATAAAAAGCACATCAAGCTGATACCACACAACGGTCCCTGCCTTTGTCCTTTGCCTGGTACAGGGCATCGTCAGCTCTTTTGAGCAGCAACTCCTCGGTATCCCCTGCTTTATACTCCGCTATTCCGGCGCTGACAGTAACATAATCCGAATCCGACAGGATATTGCTATTTAGGAGCTGGTTCCGTACCCTATCGTACAACGCCGTTGCCCCGGAAGCGGAGGTCTTGGGGAGCATGATAATGAGCTCCTCTCCCCCGTATCTGGCGGCTAAATCTTCTGTTCTGCATTCACTTGCCAGGATGGAACCAAATGTCTGCAGTACCTTGTCCCCGATATCGTGGCCATAGCTGTCGTTTATCCGCTTGAAGTGATCCAGGTCCGCGAGCAGGACGGAGAGCTCCAGCCCGTGCCGCTTGGTCAGGGAAAATATTTCCTTCCAGCGTTCCTGGAAATAGCTCCTGTTGGACAAACCGGTCAGATAATCCGTGCGCGCAAGTTGGGTTATCTTTTCGTTTGCCTGCTGGAGATCCCGATTCTTCTTGCTTAGCTCGCGACTCAATTCGGAAAGCTCGTTGCTCAGGTGTGACATGTTATCCAGGACTTCATTGTCCCTGCTTCCCGCTTTATCGGCAATAATGAGGTATCCATCATCAATTTTGCAGCAATAACAGCGATACAGTGCATCTGTGGAACAGAGCCGAAGTATCTGGGGAACTAGTTTTTGCTCGGGGTTGGAAACAGTCAGGGACAACTCTTCCTCCTCCAGGGGGCAAAGGATGGACCCCAGATGCATCCCGTCCGCTCCCTGAAGCAGATGCATCTCTTGCCAGAATGTCTCGTTGTAAAAGGTGAGTGTGTAGTTCTCATCTGTCATCAGCACCAGGCAAGTCCTGGTCAAGCTCAAGAATCGGGCAAGGAAAGCGGGATAGTTTTCAACGATCTCGATCATGCGCATCCAGCATACTCCATTTTTGGGCAAGCTCTATTGCTTGTGTACAGTTCTCTGCATACCCGTCACCCCCGAGCAGCGAGACCAGTTCTGGATGCTTTGCAAAAACAAGCCCCCCGAACATGATCCTGGGGGGAGAGTGCTGAAACTGCTTTTTTATACCTTCAACAATATCTTTGGCACTTACCAGGTTAAAGGTCATGGTAACTGACAGGCCCACAATATCAGGTTGCTGTTCACTTACATAATCCACGAGATCCGCTAAAGGAGTATCCGCACCGAGATAGTTCACATCCCATCCTTCTGCCTCCAGACAATTGGCAATCATTTGCCCTCCCAACACATGGAACTCATTGGGAGCAGCAGTTACCAAAACCTTTCCCTTTCTGAATTCGGAGTCAGACAAGAGCTGTATATACTGATTGGATACAGCCATGTTGGCCAAGGCAGAGGCCAAATGTTCCCTGGATACAGAAAGATTTCCCTGTTCCCACATATCTCCGATACGGTACATAACCGGCTGCAAAATCTGCTGGTAGAATATTTTCAGATCCTGCGGAGCCTTGGTACGCTCTTGGCTCATTTGCAAAGCAGTCTTTCTGTCTCCCTGAATAAGGGCCTGTAAAAATTTATCCCTATCCTGGTTTTCCGATAGGTTCGAAGCATCGGTTAGGTAAGGCACTTCTTCAGCCATGGCTATAAAGTCGGAGTGGCGAGAAAGCATCCACTCGTATATTTGCAACAGGGGATCTCTGATTTTCTGATCAAAGAATTCCCGAAGTGTTTCTTCCCACGCAGCGAGATGTACAGGGAAATAGTCAAAGGAAAAACCGTGGTTGCGATAGGCTCGATAGACCCAGGGTACAATATCCGGCAACAGAGAAAAAAGATTCAATTGAAAGACGTTGTCCATGAACACAGCGTGGTTGCGGTGATTATCAAACATAACGTTCACTGGATTTTGGCCGATCAAGGACTCAAGGTCCGGGCGGGAAACCATTTTCTTGTTCACACTGTCCACAAGCAGGGTCAAGTGCTCGTGAAAGGCTTTTGCGCTGTATTCGGGCACTGCCGATATGTTGGTCAGTTCACCCAGTATTTCTTTTTTCATATAATCCTCTATTATTTTACTGTATGTAACTGCTATATAAAAGTCAACAGGTCCAAATAAACAATCTCGGAAGCCTTTAATCTGATCCGTCCAAAAAATTTTAACATTGTTATTAGTTTTTATTGACACAGTTATGAAATTTTAATCAAATAAGTATAATAAGTTCATTTACCTTTAATTGAACAAACAATGAAACACACTTGAACCACAAACCTTTCCGCGTGTTTCTCACCAGAATTATCTCCTTGTGGACGCGCCTGCAAAAAGTATTTTGCAGGCAGTTTTATAGTTTTCTCGCTACTTCGTAGCCGAGATTGCCAGAGTGTTAAAGTTTTATGAAAAATCAGAGGATTATAATTAACATGTTTCAAAATTTAATAGCTAAAGCTACTTTTTGCAGGCGCGTCCTTGTGTAGAAATGAAAAAGCGGCTTTTCCAGGTGGAACACGAATTATAAAACAAATCGATCCGAAAATATTGCTTAACACTAAACAAAGTCCGGTTTTATCCTGCAAAAAATCCACAACTATCAAATACAAACAGGGTGTTGATACTGATGTATACCTCGTGGACCGGGCTAGCCTGGTGCCGGGTAATATCCGCGATATTACCCGGCACAAAGAGGTGGAAAGANAAAGAGAGAAAGTCGCGGAAGAACTAAGGGACCTATACGAAAATGCCCCCTGCGGGTATCACTCCCTAGACCGAAACGGGTTATTCACCCGCATCAACGCCACCGAACTCTCCTGGCTGGGCTACTCGCGCGAAGAACTGATCGGAAAAAAGAAATTTACCCCGATATCATAACAGCTAAGAGTCAGGCAATTTTCCAGAATAATTCCCGGTTTTTAAAGAACGCGGATGGATAAAGGACTTGGAGTTTGAGATGATTTGCAAGGATGGCTCAACATTTCCCGTGCTTTTAAACGCTACAGCAGTCAGGGATGAGTCAGACAACTACCTGATGAGCCGATCTACTGCCGAAGGTGTGGAAACAGAGGAACAGCTGTCTTTTTTGCAGGAACAGAAAAGCGACGAACTGCAGGGGTACCTGTTCAGCAAGCCGGTTCCCCCGGAGGAGATCCCGGCTATCTTGACCAGGAATTGCTTGTAGACAGTCCAGAGAGCTTGTTCAAAAAATGCTGCCTACCTGTTTCAGGGCTGGCAACGGGGTTTTCCAGTTTGTCCTGCGACGGTAAATCTCAAGCGCCTGTTACTGATAATCCAAAATCGATGGGGGCGTATCCGAGACATCCGAGACACCAGTAAGGAGCATGGCCTGTACCAACTCCTGGCAATACTTTTCCAGAACAAGGCTGACACCATCTCTGCCCCCGCCAAAAGCTCCGGTGATCAGGGGCCTTCCCACCAACACTGCATCAGCACCCAAGGCCAGAAGCTTGAGCACATCAGAACCGGAACGTACTCCACCGTCTGCAAATACAGTCATCCTGCCACGGACCAACTCGGAAATCTCCGGCAAGACTTCTGCCGCACCAGGAGTGTGGTCCAGGACTCTCCCTCCGTGATTGGAGACCACAATGGCCGATACACCTGCTTCCAATGCGCTGATGGCATCTTCCACACTCATGACACCTTTCAAGACAAAGGGAAGCTCAGTGGATTGCACCAATTCCTTTATTTCCTGTGTATCCTTGGGTCCCACAGCCTGACCCTTGAGGGCCATGGTCACCAAGCCCGCACCGTCTATATCCACGCCTACAGCCATGGCCCCGGCTTGTTCCGCGCTGCGGATACGCTTTACGATCTCTTCCTGGGCCCTGGGCTTGATAATGGGTACACCCTGCCCATTATGGTTGTTAATCGCAGCTATACCACTGTCGAACATGGCCGGATCCGCTCCATCACCGGAAAACCCCATACTTCCGGACTTAACACTGCCGGAAATAACATGCTCGATAAATTCCTGCTCAGTAACCTGACCGCCCATATTGTAAGTTGTCCCGGTCATGGGGGCAGCCAAAATGGGCATGTCCAGGTACTGACCCCAAATATCCACTCCGGTGGCGGGATTTTTCACTTCGTGTACAGCACGCATTCGCAGCCGATAGCGCCTCAAAGCCTGCAAGTTGACTTTAAACGCCTCTCCGGTACCCAAGCCACCCATGCCTGGCACTTCTCCTGCACAAGCACGACCGTCGCATACCGGGCATACCCGGCAGTAACCCTTTAATTTTTCCCTGGCCTGTTTTTTTACTTCTTCCAAATTCATATGTCTTCCCAAACAAGTTTATAATGTTGCTAAATTTCCCTAGGCTTTTGGCACTAAAGGGGCAACTGAATCATCAAAGAAAAATAGATCACGATTATATTCAAAAGGCATGTGAACAGGAAAAATATAAAGACCTCCAAGAGTTCCTTGAAGTTCCTCTTGTCCAACTGGGTCAATTCATCTGCGAATATGGAGGCATAATTGGGCAAAAGTCCAGCTATGAATGCCAGATACATGGCGTAGAGCACGTGAATATTTTGTTGCATACCGCTATTGTTAAAATATTGGGTGGCATAGGCTAGATCAATGAATTGCATGCCGATGAAAATCATCACCAAATTCACGAATACTTTGAACCACCCCTTTCTGTGCTTTACCAAGGCCTGCCTGAGTGAAACCATTTTCAAGACCCGTTGTTTTTTTGTTCAGGCATGTATTTTGTTTGAAAAGGCACGCTTTTTACCAATGAATCACATCCTTGCGTATGTTCCGAACATGTACCTTGTTGAAGACCCGGATAATGGGGCCTATCAACATTTGGCAACTACCGATCAAGAACAGCCAGATTCCATAATAAGTAAGGCTGGAGTAAAAGAAAAATATGCTCCCCACAACAAACCAAAAAGCAATCAAAAAATCGTTGATTATATGTATCCACTCGTAGGCTTCATGGGTTCGGCGCTCGTGTTCCGAGGGTATCATGGCATACCTCCTGCCCGGGTGTGCGGTTTGCAAAGATATCGAAATCAGAACCACTGAACAATAACTCTATTAAACGTATATCCCCTAAGAGCCCGAAGGGTTTATTTATATTAGCAGTTCAGGTTTTAAGGCCTTGAAAAGAATTTCTACCGGCCCTACCTGCTGAAGCCAGCGAAGTGACCTCCATTCTGCAATTGTCAAAAGCAACACTAATATAACTGTCCGAAATGAGATTCAATCTTTAGCATTTTGCAAAGAGATCCATACTATTG
>JGI1684J13235_1000144_pt1 | contig 26235 bp, 27 predicted proteins | sample PonA232FremontCA_2_FD_13235 | JGI IMG/M metagenome (IMG submission 13235) | reverse complement strand
TGCCACTTTCTCAACCGATAAATCTTCCTCCTCCTACTAGGAGAGAGCTTATTACCCTTAGCATCACGGTTCTTATAATCAATCTGAGTCGACAAACCCTTATCATGAATAGTCTCAGTCGAAGGCGGACCTCCTCGACTCTTCTCCTCTCGTTGTTTCTGATCAAAAGCACGCCACTCGGGACCCCTATCCTTGATACCTTCCTTCAAAATACGACCGCAACTGTCGCAAATCTTCATGCTTTTCTCATAATCCTTAAAAACAGAAACATTTCCACAACTAGGACATTCCTGATCGACCTTAACGCGGGAATCGCCCTCTTTAGTCTTGCTATTTTTTTCCATCTCTTTAACAATATTCTCCTTACTTGTTAGTATTATGGATTTAAGTGGTAAAAAAGAAAAAATTCTCCAAATCATTTAAAAGAGGCCGAAAAGCAATCAAAACCTATCAAGCGCTTCCTTAAAATCTTCAGACTTTTCCTGTAACTTTTCCAACGACTTTTTGACAGCCTTCTCAGGAGAAAAAGCACCTGTAGACTCAACTCTAAATATGTATTTCGAAGAATCACCCTCCACACTAATAGCGTCCGGACATTCGTCAACACAAGCTTTACAAAGAGTGCAAGACTCCAAATCAACGACTTCAATTTCGTCTCCATCCTCTTCAAAAACATCTTCAGGACAAGCCTCGACACAATCTTCCCAATCGTCCCGAGCATCCTGATCTATATCAATTACAGGCATGTATTTGTAAGAAGCTATCGCAGGTTGCCAATTTGCATGTTCGTCAGCAAGTCCGAGACGAGCTATAGCTTCAAATTCCAACTTCTGACCTTCAGTCAACTTAACAATAGGAGATTCCTCCTGAACAGGAGAAACTTCAGGATCTGAAGACTCCAAATCCTCCGCCCGTAACTCACTAGGCCCTTCCGCCGACAGAGAGAAAGTGACACTACAGTTCGAACATCTCCCCTCACGACAATCACATTCCGAAGGAAGCAAAAATCCATCAGGAGTGTTCAAAGCCAATTGACCCAACCTATGAGCCATTATTTCATCCGAAATGACTGAATCATTCTGAGCAAATTCAACATCATTGATCGCCATCACGGGAATACCCTTCAAAATAGTTCTACGAATAGAATTCGCAAAAGCAGGAGTAACATCTGACAACAAAAATTTCATAACGCCATTCTCGTTCTTTTTCATCTCCAAATCCATTCCAATTCACCTCTAAACTCTACGACCTCTACTGCCACCTTTCTTCTTAGTTCCATCATGAGGGATAGGCGTGACATCCTCAATTCTTCCTATCTCCAATCCGGCCCTCGCCAAAGCCCTTATAGCCGCTTGGGCTCCAGGCCCTGGACTCTTCGATTCACTTCCACCGGGCGCACGTACTTTAATATGCACTCCTGTAAAACCTTTGTCCATCACTTCCTCCGCCACCTTGTCCGCAGCTTTCATCGACGCGTAAGGGGACGATTTTTCCCTATCGCTCTTGACCACCATCCCCCCTGAATACTCCGCTATTGTTTCAGCACCTGTGACATCCGTCACATGTATTATAGTATTGTTAAATGATGCGTAAATATGAGCTAAACCCCATTTTTCCTCTTCCGACATTTTATCTTTCCTCCTTCACTTTTTGCGGATTTATTCTATCCTTGTAAGAAGAGCCTTCATGAAAACTAACTTTTTCTTTTTCTTCTTCGGAAACCATATAACCCGGCTCCGTAATCCTCTCATCATCAATAGCTATGTGACCATGAACTATCATCTGACGAGCCTCATTCATAGATCGTGACAAACCCTTCTCATAAACGACTGATTGTAACCTTACGGACAAAACATCCTCTAAATCCAAACGCAAAATGTCGACAATAGAAGATTCTTCATCCACCAAACCCAAACCCTGCAACTTTTCGAGCAACTGTTGAGACTCTTTATCAGCTTGTTTGCCTACAGCAGCCATCAGCTTTCTCGCCTCTCGCCTGAACTTTCTCAAAGTTGTCTCCGTCTTCCACAGTTCCTTCTTTGATTTCAAACCATAACCCTTAATCAATTTAGATTCCTTGTCTATCCTCTCTTTATCCCAAGGACTCAATGGAGTAGCATATTGTTTTTTCTGTCTTTTTGGATCCCCCATCTTTTACTCCTCCTCTTCTTCTCCGCTTTCTGCCTGTTTTTCTTTCAATTTTTCTCTTTCTACACCGACCGTCATTCCTTTTCTGCCTGTAGATTTGGTCCTCTGTCCTCTAACGGGCAGACCTCTTCTGTGTCTGATTCCTCTGCGACTCTCAATATCTTTTTCCCGATTAATATCTTCTCTTCGGGTCATCTCTATATCTCCTCCGAGTAAATGAAGGTTTTCGCCAGATTTATAATCCTTTCTCCGATTCACCATCCACTCTGGTATACCGTTCTCTATCGGGTTCTTTAAGACCTCCTCCAGCTTATCGACCTCCTCATCAGTCATGGATCCTATTTTCCTCTCAGGGTCCATATCAGCTGTTATGACTATCGCTCTAGCCATAGACGGTGCTATACCTTTAAGATTAGTCAATCCTGATTGTAAAGGAATCGAACCGTTGAGATCCCTACCTACTATTCTAACTATTCCTTGGATTTCTTCATCCTCTTCTTGCTCGGGATTTTCTTTATTTTTCTCTTCTTTCTCTTCAGCCATTCTTTCGAACCCAATCTAAAGTTATCTTGAGGTAAATCCTTAATAAGGATATGGAACAATCAACCCCTTAATCCATATCTCCTGAGAAAGATTTTCTACTTTCTCGGGTCTTAAAGTTTATCCTTATCCTTTTATAATTTCTATCGGTCAAAAACTGCTCTTAAATTCAAATGAAAACAATTTCAAAGCTATCTATCATAATAGTTGGTGAGGAAAGTAGATAATGCCAAGCAAGGCAGAATGGGAAGACCAACTTCAAAGAATATACGACGATAAAGCAACGGTAAAACAAGTCGCAGAAGAGTTGAACGTGTCAGAGACGGTCGTCAGACAGAGATATGAACGTTTCTTGAAAAAGATACTGGAAGAAAAGGAGAAAAAACTTGAAAAGATAGACAAAGAAGTCGACGAAAAAGAAAGGCGTGTAAAATCCCTCTCCGAAGGAATAGAAAGAGCTGACAAAAAACTCAAAGAAACTGAAGAAAAGATGCCGGAGGTAACCGAGCTAGAGAAGACCAGCGAGGAATTAGAAGAGAGGATTGAAAATTTTTCAACTTTCTGGCAAGAAACGAAAAAGACAATTGCAATTATCCTTATCATACTAGGAATAACCGTAGGCTTGGGATTCGGAACCTATCACTTCATCATAAACCAGCCAAATATAGAAACGAGTTACATAAATGTCACCCCCAAAAGAGGATTCATAGGGGACAATGTCGAAGTCTCTTTTCAAGTAGTCAATAGGGGGAGAGATAACGGCAGATATAATTACAGCATGAGTTTCGATAATGAGGTAATTGAAGAAGGGATTATACCTCTTGACCCGAAAGAAAGTAGAGAGGTCAAAGTAAGTCAGGCAATAACGGAAAATGGTACTACTCAAGTGAAGCTGAACGGACACGAAAGTGAATTTAGAGGATACAAAAAACCACCCTATGAAGGAGTATATTGTAGATATGAAGTTACAAAGAAAGGACTTACTGAAAATATAATCGACCCGGAAATAAGAAAAAGATTAAGCCTTGAAGAGTTACTAAGAGTACTAAGTGAGCAAGAGGGCCTAAGCCTGGAAGAACTATTAAAACTATTAGAAGACTACAAGGGGATAAATGAAGTCGCCGTGATAGAAGAAAACGATACCCATTTCCACCAGATATCCATACCTACAGGAGAAATCGAAGATATCGAGACTGCCGAAAACTTTAAGCCTAAAAAAACAACCCCTATTTCGATCAGAACGGACGAATGGGAAAAATTTGGATTCGACACATCGGAAAAGAAAGACACAAAATTCGGAGAAATGAAATTGGCTAGATACTACTATATGGAGGAGGACGCTTTTCTAGGTAAACTGCCTCACATACATATCTTATACCTAGAGGAAAATACGAATCTTCCAATTATCTATAAAGAGCAACTAATTATATCAGACCAAAATCAAGCAATTACTTTGACCACAAAGAAATTAAAAGAAACCAATATATCCTATCTGAGTGATTTAAAGGGAGAATAATCCGAATTTTTTACTTGGAAAAAATTCAACTCAGCTATTTTAGAGCTTACCCATTAGCAATGAAATCATCCAAAACAAAAGTATGTTTAATCCAAAGGAACGATATGTTTAGAGAAACATAACATTTTTTAAAAAAAGTTTCCAACTAGTATTTGGAAAAAATGAAATCGAAAAATGAAAGAATACTGATAACCGGAATAATACTACTCACAATAATAACAATCGGTGCAATAACGACCTACCAAAACAACTACCGAAAAACACAAAACACAATAACAATCTCAACAACTACAAGTCTATATGACACGGGGCTTCTCGAAGAAAAGATAGGGCCAACATTTCAAGAAAAGACCGAAATAGAAACTCGGTTCATACCAAAAGGAACCGGAGACGCAATAGAAGACGCAAGACAAGGTGCATCGGATTTGATTCTCGTCCATGCTAAAGAGCCGGAAAGAAAATTTCTAGAAGATGGACATGGCGTAAACAGAAAAATAATCGCTTATAACTTCTTTACAATCGTAGGGCCTTCCGACGACCCGGCTGGTATAGAAGGAATGAAACCAGCAGAAGCCTTAGAAAAAATCTATTTCAAAGCCGATAACGAAAACATAATTTGGGCATCGAGAGATGACAAATCCGGTACTAATGTCAAAGAGATAGGACTATGGGAATCCGCAGGCTATTCCTACGAAGAGAATGTGAAAGATGAAAATTGGTTCAGAAGCACTGGTACAGGAATGGGAAAGACCCTTATGGTCAGTGACACGCTAGAAGCTTACACGCTCGCCGATATGGGAACATATCTATCTTACACAAAAGAGAACCACATTGATCTCGAAGTCCACGTAGATGAAGGGAAAGAGCTGACAAATGTATACGCAGCCATCCCTATAAATCCGAAAACTCATAACAAAGATTTCGAAAAAGCATTAAAATTCACAAATTGGCTAACTTCAGAAAATACACAAGAACTAATCGGAAATTATGGGAAAGAAGAATTCGGGCGACAACTATTCCATCCGGCCGTAAAAGTTCTAGAAGAGAAAGATCCTGAAAACGTTTACAACTGGATAGTGGAATACGGGTTCATAGAAGGCACTGAGTGTCCGGAAAAATACCGATACCTAAACTTCTACGATAACCGGTGAAAACGGTGTCATTTTTCGGAGAAGGTGTCACAGAAGCGCTACACTTGATAGTTACCGGTGACCCTGTAGTCTTCACAATTGCCCTCAGGTCCATATACGTATCAGGGATAGCAACTCTACTAGCCTCGCTCTGGAGCATACCTGTCGGCGTTCATCTCGGATTAGGTGGATTCAGAGGGGTAAATTTTCTCAGAAACCTTTTCAGCTCCTTGATAGGTATGCCCACAGTAGTACTCGGCCTGATAATGTACCTTTTACTCACACCAAAGGGGCCACTGGGCCCTCTCAATCTGATATATACACCTCTGGGCATCAGTCTAGCACAATCTCTACTAATCACCCCGATAATAATAACTTTCACAGCGAGCTCCATCGAATCAGTGGAAAATGACATCAGAGAATTGGCAATCACACTAGGAGCAAGCAAATTCAAATCCGCGATAACGGTCCTGAAAGAAGGAATAAACGGAGTTATACTCTCGATAGTTTCCGGCTTCAACAGAGCTATCGCAGAACTGGGTCTGGCCCTCATAATAGGGGGGAATATAATGGTGGAGAACAGTGGGCTTAATACAAGAGTCCTGACGACAGCGATAAACATGTACACCGTTCGAGGCGAGTTCAACATCGCAATAGCCCTAGGAATAATATTACTTCTCATAGTCCTCATAATAAACGCTTTAACAAACACTTTCAGGCGGGAAAAACTATGACATTCATCGAACTGAATAACATCACAAAAAAATTTGATTTCTTCAAGGCATTGAAATCCATCTCTCTAGAAATAGAAAAAGATAAATTGTTAGGTCTAATTGGACACAACGGTTCAGGCAAAACAACCCTATTAAGAATACTAGCAACCCTCTCGGTCCCAAGCCAAGGAGAATACTTATACAAAGGGGAAAAAATAGGAAATCTCTACCAACTGAAAGACCAGACAACCCTCGTTTTCCAAAAAGCAAAGATGTTCAACAGATCAGTAAAGAAAAACATCTCTTATGGCCTAAGGACCAAAAATCTTCCAAAATCAAAAATCGAAAAAGGAGTAGAGGAAGGGCTGGAACTCATAAAAATGCAAGATCAGGCGGAGAAAAATGCAAAAAAAATATCCGGTGGAGAGAAGCAACGAGTAGCTCTGGCCAGAGCATTCGCCACCAACCCAGAACTACTTCTCCTGGACGAACCCACATCAAATATAGACCCAGGAAATGCAAAAATAATAGAAGACGCAATTAAAAAAATTTCAGACGAGAAAGATACAACTGTAATATTAGCTACCCACACTCTATTCCAAACCAAAAGGCTTTCAGACAGAACCGCCCACCTTTACGATGGAAAAATCGTGGAGGAAGGAAAAACAGAAAAGGTATTTGAAAACCCAAAAAATGAAAAAACAAAAAAATTCATCTCCGGAAAACTAATCACCTAAAAATCATAAAGATAATTCAAATGGATGAAAAAGAGAAAATGGAACCCGAGATAAAATTATGGCTCCAAAAAGGAGAAGAATCTATCGGTGGAGAAGGCAGGATAAACCTCTTAGAAAAAATCGAGGAAAAAGAATCTCTGAAAAAAGCTGCAGAAGAGTTAGATATGTCCTATAGACATGCATGGGGAATTATAAAAGAACTAGAAGAAATATTGGACTACAAAGTAATCGACTCTAAGAAGGGTGGGTCCCAAGGTGGAGGATCAAACCTCACTGAAAAAGGATTAAAATTAGTGGATAAATACAAATGGATGAACGAATCACTGCAAGAAACGATAAAAAAAGAAACTTTTTGGAAAAATATGTCGACTAAAATATCCGCTCGAAACAACCTAGAAGGAAAAATAAAGGACATAGAAACAGGAGAAGTAGGAGCTAAAATAGAGTTAGAAGTCGAACCTTCAGAAATGACCGCCTTCATAACAAAACAATCCGCAGAAGAGATGGAGTTAGAAAAAGGAGATGAAGTAAAAGCAGTGATAAAGTCAACAGAAGTTATGATTTCCAAATCTTAGCTGAACTCTGAAAGAAAAATTAGAGATTCCCCAGTCATATAAAAGCGCCCCAACATTTCATACAAATCCATTTTTGTATTCCCACCAAAGCACTTAAAAAACTGTATATTGAAGGGTCAAAGACGAATTGAACTATGTTAAAGGTGACTAAAAATGGGAAAAGGAAATTCAAAATATGAAATAGAAATAATAAATCAAAACAGAAGAGAAAAAATAATCCAGGAAAAATACAATGAAAGCGATTCCTACGGAAGAAAAGCCAACTTAGCAGGCACATGTATAAAAATCCTGACAAGCAGCAAAGAATTCAAAAACATGTGGGAGGATAACTTCAAATTCATGAATGAAGACATCAGACCACATGGAAGAGTATTTGCACTTCCCGAAGTAGATGAAAAAAAAGTATATTATGAACCAAAATCAGAAACTTGTTTTATCCTAGGATATGATTACTACGGATACGTGAAAAGCCTGGCACTAGCTGTAGCTGGAGATTTCTTAGAAGAATATCACTCAATACATTCTAGACACTCAGTACATGGTGCCGCTATCGACTATAGAGGAGTGGGTACAGCAATCATCGCTCCATCTGGAGTAGGTAAAAGTACACAAGCATATGGATTACTTTTAGAAAACAATGTAAGACTGATTACCGATGACTGGTTCTATACCACCCTCGTAGGAGATAACGTCGAAGTTCAAGCATCCGAAAAGAACTCATATATCCGAATAGATATAGCTTCAGACTACGAAGAATATGAAAAACTAGTACGAGGGACTTCTCTAGATAATTTTGGCCGAGCAGTCGTTAATGTTCGAAAAGTTCTCGGCAAAACAGCTATGAAGGAATACACTACTCTAAGAAATATAATCCATCTAAAAAGAGATCCTAATGATGATACTATTCTAAGAGAGCTAGAAACTGATGAAGCTCTCGATTTTATATTGAAAAAAGAATTCTGTAATCCACATCAGTTAATAACAAACGAAAGAAAAAGAAAGCTAAGAAAAAAATTCTTCAAAAAAATGTACAACAGAACCAACGTTTATCTAATTAATACAACTGCTTCAATCGAAGAGAATAGAAAACAGATAAAAGAAATAGTACAAGTGTAAAAACTAAAAATAAAAATAGACGGGGTTTTGACACCCCAGATCAATCTCTAGAAAGTTCCCAAATACCTATCCAATTCCCACTGAGTTACTTCCGCTTTATATTGATCCCATTCTGCTCTTTTAGCTTTGATAAGCTTTTCACTTATGTGAGGACCCAAAGCATCCATAATAACCTCATCTTCTTCCAAAGCATCAATCGCCTGACTAAGATTTTCCGGTAAAGTCTCTATTCCATATTCCTCTCTCTTCTCATCCGTAAATTCGTAAATATCTTCTTCCACTGGTTCACCAGGATCTATCTCATTCTTGATGCCATCTAGACCGGCCTTAATCAAAACAGCAAGGGCCAAGTACGAGTTAGCAGCAGGATCGGGGGATCTGAACTCTAACCTCGTTCCAACACCGGTTGCTCCTGGAATCCTGACTAAAGCAGATCTATTAACAGCGCTCCAAGCTTTATAAACCGGGGCTTCATATCCAGGAATCAATCTTTTGTAAGAGTTAACTATGGGATTACAAACAGCCGTAATAGCAGGGGAATGTTCCAGTAACCCTCCTAAAAAGTGATAAGCGGTTTCGCTAAGGTGGTAATCGTCGTCAGGATTATAGAACACATTGTCCCCGCCCTCAAACAAGGATAGGTGAGTATGCATCCCACTACCATTTATACCTGAGATAGGTTTCGGCATAAAGCTGGCATGCAAATCATTCAGCTCGGCAATCGTCCTCACTACTGTTCTAAAAGTTGATATATTATCAGCCGTAGTCAAAGCATCATCATATCTAAAGTCAATCTCGTACTGTCCTTCCGCGACTTCATGATGGCTAGCCTCTATTTCAAACCCCATCTGTTCCAATGTGGAAATGATATCTCCACGAAGATCGCTTGCAAGATCTTTAGGAGCAAAATCAAAATAACCACCATCATCTAAAGGTTCCGTGGTTAGGGATCCATCCTTCTTCTTGAAGGCAAAGAATTCAGGTTCGGGTCCCGCCATGACTTCATAGCCCATAGAAGAAGCTTCAGAAATCACATTTCTAAGTGCATATCTGGGATCACCGACAAAATCTGTACCATCTTCCTTCTTCACATCACAAATCAGTCGGGCCGTCTTGGAGGAACCGTCGCCGTCATGCCTCCATGGTAATATTGCAAAGGTGTCTGGGTCCGGATATAACCTCATGTCACTTTCTTGAATCCTTACAAACCCTTCAATTGATGATCCGTCAAAAAATATTCCTTTATCAAAAGCTTTCTCGACTTGAGTAGAAGGTATCGCTACATTTTTCACCAGCCCCAAAATATCGGTAAACTGTAGTCTTACGAACTTAACGTTCTCCTCTTCTATAGTTTCCAGAACTTGTTCTTTCTTCAATTTTGATACACCTCCATTCATGCTTTATAGGAACTTTTACTCCTAATCAATATTTCTAAATCTTCCACGACCTCATCAATAAGTGTAAATCTTACCATATGGTCTATGTGACTTAGGTACTAACCTCACAAAATCATCCTCTATTTCAAAATCATTATCAAGATCAAAATATTTAGAATAATCGTCCAAATATTTTCTCAAACGTTCGATGTCCTCTTTATCAGGTTTCTTTCTACCAACTTCCTCACCGAGCTGATAGTCCTCAACAGCCCCTCTAACGTATATCTCCCCACCATGCATACCGGTCCCAACATAGTCCCCCACTATATCCTCAAGATCTCTATCTATGCCTAGAACTACCAAAAGCCCTCCTGCCATATATTCCCCAAAGAAATCCTGAACTGAACCTCCGATTATAACGACCGGAAAAAATTCTTTGTAAGCTTTCATATGAATACCGGACCTACAGCCTGCATCGCCACGTACATATATCGACCCTCCCCTCATAGAATGACCGATAACGTCTCCAGCGCTCCCGTCTATAACAACCTTACCTGAATTCATGGTGTTCCCCACTGCATCCTGAACGTTATCACGAACTTTTATCTCTGGACCATCCATAAAAGCTGCCAAATCATTTCCTGGAACTCCTTCAATTCCTATTTTTAAATCATCCTCTTTCAAACCTGCTCCGATATACCTGTGACCATTCACGTTGGATATTTCTATCTCCATCTCCGAACTTTCGACTGCCTTTCTGATTCTATCATTCAACTCTTTGTAATGGAGGTCTTCTGCATCTATTTTCATAATTTCATCCCCTCTCCCGCCATTAGTTCTTCTCTATATGATTTAGGAAGGTCAATGAGTCCAAAATCCTCATCCAAAAGCCTATTCTTAAAATCCGAAACATCAATCCCCCTCTTGACCAAGCCAGTATATATTCCTGCTCTTTCGATATCATTGACAAAGATAGTTCCTACAAGGGTATTGTTCTCTAACACTAATTTCTTGTAAACTGTATTTTCTTCATCCGTCTTTTCCAAAATTTCGTAACCCTCCTCATCTGGATCTGTCAAACCGACAGAAATCGTAGGAACATCACAAACTCCTACAGAGTTCATTGCAAAACTACCTTCATACTCTTCCGAACCCCCGGACATATTTTCTCCGGCAATGTCCCCCTGCCTTCGAGNGTTCGGCCATATGGCGATTGGCCTTCTTTCCCCAGCAATCATGTCAGGGATTTCAACTACATCTCCCGCAGCATATATGTCGGGATCTGTAGTCTGCATATTTTTATCCACTAAAATACCATCATCAACATCAACATCTGTTCCCTTCAAAATCTCTGTATTGGGAATGACCCCTATAGCAAATACGACCATACCACAATCTAGGCTTCCCCCTCCCTTGAGTTCAGCCCCCTGAACACCATCCTCACCTAAGATCTTTACAACTGTATCCTCGGTTATGACCTTACAACTTTCTTTTTCCAAAACGGGAAGCAAAAGATCTGAAGCTTTCTTATCGAAAGTAGAAGCCATTATCCTGTCTGCCAGTTCCACAACGACAACATTTTTTCCCAATTCAAGAAGAGCCTCGGTAGTTTTTAGGCCTATTAACCCCCCTCCTACAACGACGATATTTTCCACATTTTGCTCATCCATATACTCTTTCATTGCCCTCACGTCATCCCATTCGGTAAAAGTGAAAACTCCGTTCAAATCGGACCCTTCTACGGGTGGCACCATCGGAGATCCTCCCGTAGCTACCAGTAACTTGTCAAAATCGACCGCTTCGCCATTATCAAGAGAAACAGTTTTTTGCTCAGGGTCAACTGATTCCGTTTTTATATCTAAGTAAAGGTCTACATCGTTTTCTTCGTAAAATTCTTTATCCTGATACAACATCTTCTCCTCTTCCACTTCCCCACCTAGCAAATATGATATCAAAGGTTTAGAATAAGCCAAGTGATTTTCTTTAGATACCACAGACAAATCTCCTTCTTCATCATTCTCGCGAATAGCTTCGATAGCTGCCGTCGAGGCCACTCCGTTACCAACCAATACATAATGCGTCACATCATCACCTTAATTCCAAAACCTCGTTAGGACAATTCGCAACACAGACCGGAGTATCCTTGTCAGGACAAAGATTGCACTTCATAGCTACAGATTTTTCATCCTCGTCCCTTTTCACAACTCCAAGGGGACAAACCATCAAACAAGACCAACAACCTACACACTTATCCTCATCACGTACAACGGACCCAGTCTCCGGATCTCTATGCATCGCGCCCGTAATACACGCATCTATACAAGGAGCTTCCTCACAATGCCTACATTGAACGGCAAAGCTACTCGGCTCTTCTTCCTCCTTGAAAATTCCTGAAACTGGTTCCGAATCCTCCTTCTTGTGAGCCTTAATTATGTCGTCATATTCGGAATGTTCCGTGCGACAATAAACCTGACAGAGACCACAACTGACACAATAATCCTCATCTATGTATATTCTCTTGACCATACTATCACCTACCACGCTTCCCCCGCTGGTTTTATGCCAAGCGTGTCCAAATCAACCTCGTTGAGACCGACACCTCTAAGTTGTTCTCTGTTACCTCTCAAACTTTCAATAGCGTTAACACCTAATCCGCCTAACATCTCTTCAAACTCCAGTTTCCAAGCTCTCAAAAGGTTCGAAATCCTCTTCTCCCCTACTTTCGGATTCAATCTTTTCGTGAGATTCGGATCCTGAGTAGCAATCCCCCAAGGGCACTTGCCAGTATGACATTGCTGACAAAGTCTACACCCTAAAGCCACTAAAGCGGCCGTTCCGATATAGACCGAATCAGCACCTAAAGCAATCGCTTTTATAGAGTCTGCACTTGATCTAATACCTCCGGAAACAACCAAGGAAGCTTCGTTCCTTATACCCTCCTCTCTCAACCTTTGGTCGACAACTGCAGTTGCTAGAGGGGTAGGTATTCCAACATTATCTCTGATAGCGGTTGGTGCAGCACCGGTCCCTCCCCTTATCCCATCTATAACTACGTAATCAGCACCTGCTCTTACTATTCCGGTGGCTATTGGAGCTGAGTTATGGACTGCTGCAATTTTCACCCCTACGGGCTTTTCATATTCGGTTGCCTCTTTTAGAGCGTAGATAAGCTGACGTAAATCTTCTATTGAGTAAATATCATGATGTGGTGCCGGGGAAAGGGCATCAGTCCCTTCCGGTATCATACGGGTCTCACTTATCTCCTCTGAAACTTTTTCCCCCGGAAGATGACCACCAATCCCAGGCTTTGCTCCTTGACCAATCTTTATTTCTACAGCCTTACCCGCGTCCAAATATTCTTTGTGAACTCCAAAACGACCAGAAGCCACCTGAACTATAGTGTTATCTCCGTATTCGTAAAGATCCTCATGAAGCCCTCCTTCACCTGTGTTATAGAAAGTGCCTGCTTTCTTTGCAGCTTTAACTATTGACATATGAGCGTTATAACTTATTGAACCAAAAGACATAGCTGCAAACATTACTGGAATATCCAACTCCAATTGTGGAGGTATTTCCGTCTTTAACTTACGTTCTCCACCCTCTTTCTCAATTTCTAGTTTTTCCGGTTTTTCTCCAATATGAGTTCTTAATTCCATGGGTTCTCGAAGAGGGTCTATAGAAGGATTGGTCACTTGAGAAGCGTTCAGAACTATATGATTGAAATAATCCTTCATGGATTTATCATTGCCCATTCCACTCAGCAATGCACCCCCACTCTCGGCCTGCTTGTAGATATTCTTTATACTTTCCTCACTCCAGTGAGCATTCTCTCTAAAGTCCAACTCATTTTCTTTTATGGTTAGAGCATCCGTCGGACAAATAGTGACACACCTATGACATGAAACACATTTAGACTCATCCGCTTTCACTTCATCCTCTTCAGCATCATATTCATGAACATCGAAAGGACACTGATTCACACAAGCCTCACATCTGATACATCGATCATCCTCTCTGACAACGGAGAACTCCGAGGGCAAATAAGATTGATTCACACTTCTTTCCTCTTCACCCATAAAATCACCTCAACTCACCCACAACAGGCTCTCCAGCCTTGGGAGCCCAAACCCTATCAGGATTATGGCATACCTCTCTTATACCAGACTCTTCACTGGCCATGTAAAGCATATCTCCTTCCCTCCCTACGACAAGCGGTCTCAATTTTATCCTATCATTTAATCCAACCATTTTACCCTGTTTTCCGACAATTACTGCAAAAGGACCGTTAACAAGTTCACTTCCGTAGGTTATACGAATCGCTCTATGAAGAGACATTTCTTTACCCTCTCTATCTATTTCTTCCCAAAATGGCGCAGCTAAAACATCTGCAATCGTATCGAAATCCAAATCATGTTTCCTCCCTAGCAAGTCGAAAAGATATGCTATCACTTCCGAGTCTGTATCCAACGCACAGTGATAACCATTGTCGAGCAAAGCTCTTCTGTTTATCCCATAAGACGAGATTTCTCCGTTATGAGCTATGGACCAGTCAAGTAACCCGAAAGGATGAGCACCCCCCCACCAACCTGAAGTGTTGGTTGGAAATCGGCCATGGGCAATCCAAGTGTACCCTTCATATTCCGATAGTCTGTAATATCTGCCGATATCTCTAGGAAAACCCACCCCTTTGAAAATACCCATATTTTTCCCACTGGAAATCACAAAAGCATCTTCTACTCCACGATTAATCTCCATAACTTTTTCCATAACGAAATCTTTCTCGGCCATCTCTTTGGAAAATCCTTCTTTTGTATCCAAAAAATATCTCCAAAGTATCGGCGGCGAACTTACCGAGTTTTTAGGTTCCCTAGTAGGTATTGCCTCATCTTTTATGATATCAAAATTTTTACCAATATATTTTTCAGTTTTCTCTTTGGCACCCTTATTTTCATAAATAAGATGAAAAGCATATTGTTCGCTATAATCAGGATAAATACCGTACGCCGAAAATCCACCTCCCAATCCACTAGATCTCTCCTGCATGACCGAAATGGAGTTTATAATCTTCTCTCCACTCATCCGTTCGCCATTTTCATTCATCAATCCTGCCAATCCACAGGAGCTTCTTCTTTTTTCCGAATATGATTCCATAGTCTCCATCTAAGTAATAGGAAACCTCTTTCCTTTTATACCTTTACAAATAAACCCTATATGATTATTAGAGTTAACAAATTGTTAGAAATAAAGAAATAAGAGCCCCCTTATTACATTTTTGAGGCTCCCGATTTAACCAACTTTTCTAAAGAGCTTTTTCTTCTTCCTCACCAGTCCTTATCCGTATCGCTCTCTCTACCTCCGAGATAAACACTTTGCCATCACCGACCTCATCGGTTCTTGCGTTCTCAACTATTGCCTGAACTACCTCGTCAACAGAGTCGTCTTCAGCAACTATCATTACTTCCACCTTAGGAAGCAGCTCAACTTCGTACTCCCTTCCACGAAATTGCTCTTTTATACCTTTCTGTCGCCCATGGCCTTTAACAGAGACCAAGGTCATGCCCGGATAATTAACCTCTTCCAGCGCAGATCTCACGTCATCGAGTCGCTCTTTCCGTATTATCGCTTCGATTCTTTTCATTTTATAGACCTCCTTCCTCTTCAGGATATGCTTGAGCACCGTGTTCGGTCAAATCCAAACCTTTGATTTCCTCGTCCGGACTTGCTCTAAGACCAATAAAATGGTCGATGGCTTTGAACATCAGATAGCCCAAGCCAAACGCATAGGCAACGACAGTCACAGCACCTACTACTTGAGAGGCCAGTTGTCCTAATCCTCCTCCGTATAAAATTCCTTCAACAAAAGGTGCCTGAGTCGCGTATTTTCCATAGGTCCCGTCCGCAAAAATGCCTACGGCTATCAAGCCCCATAATCCATTGAATCCGTGTACACTTACAGCTCCTACCGGATCATCTATACCTTTCGACTCTATAAACCGAACTCCGGCAAACATTATTGCTCCTCCAGCAAGGCCGATCAGTATTGCTGCCCAACCTTCTATCCATGCACAAGGCGCCGTCACTGCAACGAGCCCTGCCAGAACACCGTTTAAGGCCATTCCTACATCCCAATGGTTTGTTCTCCATTTAGATATCATCATGGCGGAAGCTCCACCTGCTGCTGCAGCGAGAGCTGTATTAGTAGCTATCACCGCTATTCTCAAATGTTGGGCAGTAAGAGTACTTCCGGCGTTGAAACCGAACCATCCAAACCAGAGGATGAAAGTTCCAAGAGCAGCCAGAGTCATGTTATGCCCAGGGATTGCTTTCGGCTCACCGTCTTTGAATTTACCAAATCGAGGGCCCAAAACTATAGCACCTGATAATCCTATGAAACCACCCATAGCATGAACAACACCTGAACCTGCGAAGTCCAAATGTCCTAGGCCGAAGGGAAGCTGCGAAAGCCAGCCCCCTCCCCAAACCCAGTGACCATATATCGGATAAATCAGGGCGGTTATTACCAGGGTGTAGGCGAAATAGGATTTAAATTTCATTCTTCCTGCTACGGCCCCAGAAACGATGGTAGCTGCGGTCGCTGCGAAGACCAGCATGAACAAAAAGTTCAGATAGACCCCTACGTCGTAACTGCCTAAAAGGAGAAATCCCTCAGATCCTATTATCCCAAATAGGTCAGGCCCCATCATGAAGGCATAACCTACAAGGAAGAATGCTATTGCACCTAGAGCAAAGTCCATTAGATTTTTCGCTAGTATATTTACGACGTTTTTAGCTCTGACAAATCCTGCTTCAAGCATTGCAAATCCTGGCTGCATGAACATCACTAGAAATGCGGAAATCAAAATCCAAACATAGTTGACCGGAGCTGATGGATTTTGTGACAAGGTTTCAGCTCCGGTTGGATCAGGTTCCGCTGTGGTCAACGAGGGTGCTACAAATATTAGCAGCGAAAATGCCGCTATTACTACAACAAATGCCAATTTGGTTTTGTGTTTCCGTATATCCAACATTGTTTCATAAGTAATAGGAAACCTTTTTCCTTATATATCTTTACAAAAATGTATTATTTTTAACTATAATTAACATATTGTTTAAAAAATCTGCCTTAAAGACGTAGCAAACGACATAGAACAGAGATAACTAGAGATATTCTTCCAATTCTCTCATCTCAGAGAATTTTAAGACACACCCCATGGCCTTAGACTCGACCTCAATACCTGCCTCCTCAACAGCCACGGCAGAATTTATACCGCCAGCGATTACAACTCCAACTCTGTTAACGCCAACTGGAAGACCAAATAAGGACCCACCTGGACGACCCAGTTTCAAAACACCGTCGAATCCCACGCCTTCGGCGTCTTCTATAATTTCTAAAGCCTTAGTCCTAGAAGGAACAGGTATCTCCCTAATATTAGCAAGGATCTTTCCACTGCCACTTTTCAAAACATCCAAATAAGAAGTCATTCTCTTAGAAGCAAAGATTTCCAGAGGGTCTATCGAAGTCCCCTCATAAGAAATTGCATCAGTAAACCTTCTTGGCTCTTCCTGTTCGATTTCCAAAACACCTCCAAACCTTGGCGAAACGGGTATACCATTATTTTCAAGAATCCCATCTATAGAAACGCTGCAAACCGTCATGACTCCGGCCTTACCCATTGGAACTTTCTTATTCCCCATCATTTTCCCTTCATCCAAAATCTTGATATAATCGCTTGGAGCCCAACCATTGTCCACAACCTCCTTCATTATTTCCAAAGCCTCATTGAGATCGTCTTTTGACAGAAAAGATACGTTTCCTATTATAGTACCTTCATTATTCTGAAGATTGAAAGTCATCTCATAGACAAGTTCCTTAATCTTGCCATGGATAAACCCAACTCTTTCGCCAACAAGTTCCGTTTCCAGCTCTTCCTCACCGGCGTCCGTGATAGTTCTACCTTTTCTGGGACCTGCTTTTTCCGTCAGTCCTTTCTCATCAAGATGCTTGAGATGATACCTCACAGCTCTCTCACCTATTTCAAAACCTTCTTCCTCGAGTTTCCTAGCTATAGCAGTCGCACCCATAGGGCCCTCTTGCTTATTTTCCCTGAGAATAGAAAGTATTTCATAAACTAGCCGCTCCACCTCATCCTTACTTTTCAAATATACCCCTCATCTATTCATTTAACCGCATCCTAAAAATATCTTACAAAAATCAAAAATATCAAAAAAGAGTCCAAAATAGAATTAACTATTTAGAGTTTTAGAGAGAATAAAAAAATGAGAATTATGGATACTGTAATAGTCCTTAACTTTGGTGGACAATACGCTCATCTCATAGGGAGGCGAATAAGAGAAAAAAATGTCTATTCCAAAGTAGTTCCCTGTAACATTTCTCTAGAAAAGTTGAAGGAAATCGAAAAAAATCACAATATCAAAGGAATAGTCCTCTCAGGAGGACCCTCCAGCGTCTTTGAGGAAAACGCTCCAAAAATCAATAAAGAACTTTTAGATTATGGGATTCCCATATTAGGTATATGTTACGGTCACCAACTAATAGCAAAAACGATAGGAGGAAAAGTAACTTCGGCAAAAACCGAAGAATACGGAATAATAGTACCAAAAATTAAGAAAAAAGGCGAACTTCTGAAAGACGTCGAAGACGGAGACAAAGGTTGGACAAGCCATGGCGATGCAGTGAAAAGATTACCCTCAGACTTCAAAGTGCTAGCAAGTACGGACAACTGTCCTGTCGCTGCTTTTGAACATAGGCAAAAAGACATCTACGGAATACAATGGCATCCAGAAGTAACACACACCGAACATGGAGATAAAATATTTAAAAATTTCTTATTCGACATTTGTAATTGCAATAAAGATTGGAAAATGGACGATTTCGCGGAAAATAAAATAGAACAGATAAAAGAAGAGGTCGGAGAAAGTAATTGTCTAATCGCCATGAGCGGAGGCATAGATTCAAGCACATCAGCACTATTAGCCTCCAAAGCAATAGGAAAACAACTAAAAGCCGTCTTCGTCGACCACGGCTTCATGCGAAAAAACGAGCCGGAAAAAATATCCGAAATATTTGATAATTTCGAAATGGACTTCATCTTTCGAGAAGAAAGAGACCGGTTTCTCAAAAAAATAAAGGGTGTAACCGACCCGGAAAAAAAGCGTAAAATAATCGGAGAAGAATTCATCAGAGTCTTTGAAGAAGTTGCAGAAGAATATGATGCAGAATATCTAATTCAAGGAACGATATATCCCGACTGGATAGAATCAGGATCAGAAGACCAATCAGACTTAATAAAAAGTCATCACAATGTGGGAGGCCTACCTTCAAAACTAGACTTTGAAGGGATAATAGAACCCTTGAGAGATTTATATAAGGACGAAGTGAGAGACATCGCCAGTAAACAGGGCCTGCCTGAAAACATAGTCCACAGACAACCTTTCCCAGGGCCAGGGCTAGCCGTCAGAATGATTGGTGATATTACAAGAGAAAAGTTGAAAATACTGAAAGATGCAGATCTAATATTTACAGAAGAGATAGAGGACGCTGGCCTAGATAGAGAATACTGGCAATACTTCGCCGTTCTAATGGAAGGGCAGACCACTGGAGTGAAAGGCGACTCAAGAGATTATGGAAACACTATAGCTTTGAGAGCTGTGAAGAGCAAAGAAGCCATGACCGCCTCTTTTGGAAAGATACCTTATGATTTATTAGAAAAAATATCGACTCGAATAACTAACGAAGTTCCAGAAGTCACAAGAGTCGTATATGATATCACCCATAAGCCTCCTGCAACAATAGAATGGGAATAATCATTTACTCATAATCAATCCGAATATTTTTTCGTCGATCCTTTTTGCCTCTTACCGCTCTCTTCAGTCGAATCTAAAGAATAATTTTTAGGTGCTTCACTAGGTTCCATCCGCTTAGTGAAAAAAGCGTGAAAACCTACTAGGATTCCTATAAATGTTAAAGTTATGATAAAACTTATCGAAAAAAACCTTAAATAAAACATTGGTCCACCCCCTCCATACATTTTTCTAAACAAAAATAGAAGAAAGATAGTTCCACCTATCAAAGAAACTCCTACTATCTTCCAATTTTTCTCCATTTTTCTGTCAAACCTTACTTGCTCTGCTGAATATATTGGGAGATTTTACCTGCAAATTCATCGATAGGCATAGACTGAATCCAAACACTACCTGGGCCTTCTATCGTCGCAAGGAAAAGTCCTTCCCCTCCAAAAATCATGTTTTTAACTCCTTTTACCCTGTCTACCGAATAATTCATATCTGATTCAAAAGCTCCGAGACACCCGGTATCTACTCGAATCTTTTCACCCTCGTCAAGTTCTACTTTTTCCAATTCGCCAGCAATGTTCATGAAAACTAGACCTGGCCCTTCTAGCTTTACCAGTATTATCCCTTCTCCGCCCAAAAACCCGGACGATATATTTTCTGTCATTTCTGCATCAGGTAGGACATCTGTAGAGCAAAGCCAAGCATCTTTTTGTGCCATCAAAGCATCACCCTCATCTAATTCCACCGGGATTACCTTTCCCGGGACTTCAGACGCGAAGCCAACCGTACCGGTTCCTGAAACCGGAGTATAGTCAACGAGGAAAAGAGATTCTCCAGCGATAGACCTTTTTATAGAACTAAACACGCCCCCCTTAGCCTTAGTATCCATCTCAACATTGTCACTCATATAAGCCATTCTTCCAGATTCAGAGGATATAGTCTCCCCTTCATCTAATTCAACAGTCAAAAATTGCATTACAGATCCTTTAATTTCATAATCCATTTTAGCTACCTCTATTGTAAATTTTGTTTTTTTTTAATCCCAAGTAATCGGAGGGTTACATTTTACTAAAATATTGCGGACTAAAAAACAAGAAGGAGTGTTCTGAACTCTAAAATTATCTATTACGTTTTTAAAACATTGAAAAATTCTATTAGAGCAAAAAACGAACTGAAAATCTTATATCATAAAAACTGAAAAAGCCTCAAAGTTTAAAGAAATCTCATTGTCGTTTGAAACTTTCTATAAGAGAATAAAAAAGCTTAACACAAATAAAAAAATCTTTCTTATCGAATAATCAATCAGTGAAAACTATGACTATTTCAATCTTAGACTACGATATGGGAAACATTAAAAGTATAGAAAATGCCCTAACCTTCCTAAATTCCAAGCTGGAGATAGTCAAAAAACCAAAAAATCTCAACGGTGAAAAAATAATCATACCTGGAGTGGGGGCGTTTGGACAGGCAATGAAAAGTCTAGAACCTTTTCGGGAAAAAATCAAAGGAGAGGTAAAGAAAGGAACGCCCATCCTCGGAATATGTCTTGGTTTACAAGCTTTCTTTGAAAAATCAGAAGAAACATCCTCTACAGACGGACTAGGGCTTCTCAAAGGAGAGGTCGTGAAAATTGATACCGATCAAAACTTACCTCACATAGGGTGGAATACTCTAAAGATAGAAAACAGCGAATGCCCTCTCTTCAAAGGTGTTCAAAACGGATACGTGTATTTTGTTCATTCTTACCATGCACCCCCTAGAGAAAACATACTAACGGCAACATCCGATTACGGTACGGATATTACAGCAAGTGTCTGGAAAGATAATATTTACGGGACACAGTTCCATCCTGAAAAAAGTGGAGAAGTAGGGCTTAAAATTCTAAAAAACTTCTTGGAGTTGTAAAATGTTATCAAAAAGAATAATACCCTGTCTAGACTGTGACTTAGGAGTTCCTGAAGGTCGAGTCGTAAAAGGAGTAGAATTCGAAAACCTGAAAGAAGCGGGAAAACCTGCAAAATTAGCAGAAAAATACTACAAAGAAGGAGCGGATGAAATCGTTTTTTTAGATATCACAGCTTCAAAACAGAAAAGAGAAACCATGAGTCATATCGTAAAAAATACCTCCGAAAACGTTTTCGTTCCTCTATCAGTCGGAGGGGGAATAAACTCAATCGAGAGCGCTAGGAAAATATTCAACTCAGGAGCAGATAAGATCAGCATCAATACCGCTGCCCTTAAAAATCCAAATTTGGTGGAAAAAATATCAAAAAGATTCGGAAGCCAAGCCACAATCGTGGCAATCGATGCAAAAAGAAGAGTCATAGACAGTGAAGAACCGGAGGATAGAATAACCATTGAGACTCCTGAAGGAAAAGCCTGGTACGAATCTTCAATTTACGGAGGAAGCAAGTTCACTGGAAAGGATGCGATAAAATGGGCAAAAGAAGCTGAAGAAAGAGGAGCCGGAGAAATTTTACTCACAAGTATGGACATGGATGGACAGACCGAAGGATATGATATCCCCCTAACCAAAAAGATAAGCGAAGAACTTTCCATACCAGTAATAGCTTCAGGAGGTTGTGGAAATCCAAAACATATCTATGAAGTGTTCAAAGAAACAGAAGCTTCCGCAGCACTTGCAGCCAGCATTTTTCATTACGATGAGTACTCGATAAAAGAAGTGAAAGAATATTTAGACGACAGAGACATACCTGTCAGGCTCTAATCTCCTCTATCAATGACTCGAAAATTAACCTTCCATCAGAATACTTCTCATCACTATCCCTATTCGTCCAGTCCGGCAGCTGAACCTTATAGTAAGCTCTTTCTGGATGTGGCATCAAGCCAAATATCCTTCCAGACGGGTCACAGATACCGGCTATATCCTTTAGAGACCCGTTCGGATTCGCAGGATACTCCCCATCCGCTTCTACACCATTCTCATCACAATATCGCAGAACTATCTGATCATTCTTAACCATTTCTTCAAACAACCCCCCCTCTTCACCATCTCCCAAGATAAAACGACCCTCCTTATGAGCAACCGGAATATAGAACCGGTCCTGATCAATATTTTTTGTGAAAACACAATTATCACCATTCTCTTTCTTCAAATTCACCCACCTACATTCGTACTTCGCGGACTCATTTATCGCAAGCGCCGCTTTCGGAACCTCGCTTATACCTTCAACTCCTGGAAGCAAACCCAATTCCACAAGAACCTGAAAACCGTTACATATCCCCAATATATAACCCCCATTCTCCACAAATTCTCTCAAATTCTCACCCAAATCGGTCTTAAGCTCATTGGCCAAAACAGTCCCGGCCCTGATATGGTCTCCGAAAGAGAAACCTCCTGGAATGACTAGACAATCATAATCTAAAATATCATCAGCATCATTGAACTGGTTAACTCTCACGACTTCTGCACTAACCTCTTCAAAATTGTCAAACGCTTCCTTAGTTTCAACGTCGCAGTTGGTTCCACCTGCCCTCAAAATACAAACCTTAACATTATCCAGCGTCCAATCCCTCCTTCCAAGTCTTTCTCAAATCTTCAAGCCTGGCATCGATTATTTCTTCACCATTCAACCCTTTCACCGAAAATCTATTATTTTTCAAAACCTCTCCAACTTTAGAACAAGGAATGCTCTCTGCAAAACTTTCGAACTTTTCCTTATTTTCTGGAGTTACTTCAACCAAAAATCTACCATTTGATTCGGAGAAAAGTAAGTGATCATTCCTATCCGCTCCACCAATAACTTCACCCAAATCTAACTCCAAACCCAAATCACCCGAAAAAGCCATCTCCGCAGCCGAAACACCCAAACCACCATCCGAGAGGTCGTGACAGGACTCAACAACACTTCTATCAATAGATTCGGTCACCACATCAAATATCTCATTGCTCTTCTGTTCATCAACTTTAGGAACCGAATTACCTAGATAATCTAAAGTTTGATAGTATTCAGACCCACCCAATTCTTCGTCAGTCGTACCCAACAGATAGATAAGATTCCCTTTATTCTTAAGCTCCATAGAGACAGTATCTTCCACATCGGGAATAAGACCGACAGCAGTAATCAATAATGTGGGTGTCACAGAGCCCATAGGCGACTCGTTATACAAGCTATCTTTTCCAGAAATAAAAGGAGTTTCAAAACTAGTAGCGAAATCATAACAGGCCTCACAAGATTCAACCAACTTCCCTAACTCTTTCGGCTTCTCCGGATTACCCCAAGTGAAGTTGTCCAACAGAGAAATCCTTCTTCCACCTGCCGCCACATTATTCCTAATAGCTTCATCTATCGTCGAAGCTGTCATCCAATAAGGATCTATCTTACCATATCTCGGCTTTATCCCCGAAGAAATGACAACGCCCTTATCCGAATCAGAATAAGGCTTCAAAACCGAAGCATCATTCGGCCCACTTTGTTTTCCTTGCAAAGGCTTGAGAACTGTATTACCCTGAACCTCGTGATCATAAGTTCGAATGACGGACTCCTTACTAGAAACATTAGGTGAAGACAAAACATCTTTCAAAGCATCCTTTAAATTTTCAGGTTCTGAAAAATCAGGGTCTTCAAATTCAGGCTCACTCCACTCGGCCTCTCTCTTTATCTTAGAAGGGTTAAACAGAAAATCAATATCCAAATCCGCCACCTTCTCACCTCTATAATCAACTCGCAAATTATCATCCTCAGTAAATTCTGCTACAGGATTAGCCTCCACTCGCTCATCTTCAAAAATTTGAAGAACCTGGTCTAAATTATCCTCACTCACAACTAAAAACATCCTCTCTTGAGACTCCGATATCCAAATCTCCCAAGGAGACATATTGGAATGTTTTAAAGGAACATTATCCAAATCGACATGTATTCCACAATCACCATCATCAGCCATCTCACCTAGAGCGGACGATAACCCTCCACCACCGAGGTCCGTTATAGCCTTGCCCAAACCTTCTTCTCTTATCTTCAAAACGGCCCTCTTCACCTTTTCCTCTTCAATAGGATTCGGTATCTGAACAGCAGGTCTATTTGATTCCTCTGAATCCTCGGAAAGTTCTTCAGAAGCAAAAGTCACACCATGAATACCATCTTTTCCCGTCTTACCGCCAGCCAAAATTCCAATGTCCCCTGGCTCGGGATTTTTAACATACGAATCTGTAGGCATAGTTCCTATACAACCACAATATACCACCACATTTCCAACATAACTATCATCAAAACAAATAGAACCATTCACAGTAGGTATTCCCATATTATTTCCATAATGACCAATCCCCTCCACAACACCTTGATACAAGTATCCTGGATGCTTGATACCCGGCTCCAACTCATCATAACTCATGTCTAAAGGCCCAAAACATAGAACATCCGTATTCCCAATAGGCTTCGCCCAAACACCTAAAATGTCTCTTATAACGCCGCCTATACCTGTAGAGGCTCCTCCAAATGGATCTATTGCCGAAGGATGATTATGGGTCTCAACTTTTGCAGCGATAGATCTATTCTCATCAAATTCAACTATTCCTGCATTGTCCTTAAAAACAGAAACTGTCCAAGAAGGAGAGATTTCATCAGTAGCTTTTTTGATATAATCCTCGATAAGCCTAACCTCTTCACCATCATACAAAATGCCCCCCTTAAAAGTCCTGTGATAACAATGTTCAGACCACGTCTGAGCAATAGTCTGCATCTCAACATCCGTAGCTTTCCTATCGTAACTTTCAAAATACTCTTTACAACTCTCCATATCTCGTAGATTCAAAGACAAGCTCAGTTTTTCACTTATTCTCTCTAGATCCGCAGACCCGGCATTTGAAAAATCTATTTTTGAAAATTCAAAAGGTAAATCATCTTTTTTAGAAATAATTTGAGACTCACTCAGATTTCTCCACCTCAACTTTATAATCGTCTTTTACCGGATTTGCAAGCAGTTTTTTACACATCTCCTCAATCTGACTCTCGGCTTCCTTAAGAGAATCAGCTTCAAAATCTATCTCATAAACTTTAGCGGTCGAAACTTCCTCAACCTGATAATCCATATCCAATAAAGAGTTCTTGACCGTAAGACCCTCCGAATCCACATGGCCCGGTTTCAAACAGACTTCCACTTTTGCGGTAAATTTGTTAATTTTCAACAACCTCCTATGCGTCTGGTCTATCTGTGCTTAATCTTGTAATAAATATACATTACCCCTATACCAATTATTATCAATACTGTGACAAAATTCAAGGCAATTTTTTTCAGCAATATATCACTATCCTCTATCTCATTGTTTCAGAAAAAGGATAAAAATGTTTACAATTTTCAAGAGCTCTAGAAAGACAGAGAACTCTTCACAAAAAAGTCCAAAGTAATCCACAAAAATCTACAAATAAACAGAAAGAAACGCCGGGGCTGGGATTCGAACCCAGGAGGCCATAAACGGCCACCAGCTCTCCAAGCTGGCGCAATACCAGATTCTGCCACCCCGGCACAACTCAACAAACGCCTTCGTTATTATTGAAACTCCCTCTTACTATTTAGATTTCTTTATCAATGAAATAAACCCTAAACAGTT
>JGI1684J13235_1000143_pt1 | contig 26445 bp, 23 predicted proteins | sample PonA232FremontCA_2_FD_13235 | JGI IMG/M metagenome (IMG submission 13235) | reverse complement strand
ATCCTAAGTGGTACTTGCCTTTATTTTTAATCCATCGTTTAAAATGTTTTTACTAGCATTAATGTCTCTGTCATGTATTTTCCTACACTCAGAACATTCCCATTTCCTGACACTTAAATCTTTAACTTTCTCATTCTTATAGCCACAATTGCTACATATCTGACTACTAGCAAAAAAAGTATCTATTTTAACTAAATTTCTACCATACCACTTTGCTTTATAAGTTAGCAATTCAACAAATTTACTCCAGCTAGCGTCAGAGATACTTTTAGCTAATTTAGAATTTTTAAGCATATTCTTCACTTTAAGCGTTTCTAAGCAAATTCTTTGGTTTTCACGAATTAGCTTAGTCGATAATTTATGAAGAAAATCTAATCTGATATTTCTAACTTTTTCGTGAACCTTAGATAATTTCTTTTTAACTTTATGCCAATTATTTGAACCTTCTTCTTTTCTAGCTAAACTTCTATTTAACCTAACAATCTTTTTCTCATATTTCTTTAACACTTTAGGGGTGTCTATTTTTTCACCATCAGAAGTAATAGCAAACTCTTTTAGTCCTAAATCTATCCCTATTTGCTTATCTGCTTTAGGTAATTCCTTAATTTCCTCCTTGACTGCTACTGAAATGTAATATTTATCTGTGTTAGTTCGAGTTACTGTAACATTTATTATTTCAGCTTTGACTTCTTTAGATTTTCTAAACTTAATCCATTTGTTTTTGAATGCTCGGTCTAAATCTTTAAGTGCATTTTGTAAAGCAAACTTATCTGGTTTTTTTAACCATTCTAATTCTTTCTTTAGTTGAGTTAATTGTTTACAATATTTAGTATAAGTTAAATATTCATTTTTTTTAGCTTTACCTAAGAAATGATTATAAACATATCTTACACACCCTACTGATTTACTAATTAATATCCTATGTTCTTTATTAGGCATAAACTTAAACAAGCTGAAACATAAATATTTAAATGTTATAATTAATTTAGGAGGTGTTAATTATGTCAGATTTAACTACTAGAAAAAGAATTACTACTACTTTGAATAAAGAATTAGTAAAAAAGTTAGATGAATTATCTAAAGAAACTAGAATACCTAAATCTAAATTATTTGATGAGGCTATTGAGGATTTACTTGAAAAACATAAAAAATAAGCTCAAAACCGTCTACTCTTACCACAGGACAAGCCGCAGTGGTTTGCGAATGGACTTAACTTCTATCACTATAAAATATATTTGTAAATATTTTTCGACAATCATCTACTGAAGCTTTACGAGGATTATTATTTATCAAGAACATATTTGCAGCATTTTCTGCATATTTATCTAAATCCGGATTAACATCTGTTACTTCCTCTATTTCCTCTTCTAATTCGAGTTCTCTTTGAAGTTCTTTAATTTTTCTAACCGCCAATAACGCAGAATCATTTTTAGAAAGACCTGAGGTTTTTACACCTAAAAATTCTGCGACCTTACTCAATTTTTCTTTGCGGGCTATTAAATTAAATTCCATTCCATAGGGTAATAGAAAAGAATTGGCTAGACCATGAGAAAGGTGAAGATTAGCACAAACGGGACTTGCTAAAGAATGAACAATTCCTAGACCAGCTTGGTCCATAGCGATACCTGCCAAAGTACTAGCAACAGCCATCTTGTATCTCGCTTTTTCATCCTCTCCATTTGCATATGCTTTAGGTAAATAGTCAGCTATTAGCTTTATTGATTGTTCTGCCAGTGAATCAGTAAAAGCATTTGCTCCAAGTCCCAAATAGGCTTCTATGGCATGGGTTAGTGCATCCATACCAGTAATAGCAGTCAAATAAGGAGGTAGTGATTTCATCAACTCTGGGTCAACTAACGCCTTATCAGGGAATATATATTTATCTACTACTCCCTTTTTTGTATTACGACTAGTTATTACAGCCACTCCTGTTACTTCACTGCCTGTACCTGCAGTAGTAGGAAACACATATAAGGGAAGAGAAGGATTTTCAAAAGAACGATTATTCCATTGATAGTCTTCTAATGGACCATCATTAACCGCCATACAAGAAGCTACTTTAGCCGCATCAATGGAACTTCCTCCCCCCAGAACAATAATTTGTTGACTTCCTTTTTCGTGAATGTAATTCGTTAAATCAGATACCAATTCTTCATCAGGGTTGGGACTTATTTCTGTATAAACATCTACTTCAAAGCCATTATCACTAACTACTTTTTCTATTTTTTCTACTAACCCAATCTTTTTTAGTCCCGGATCTGATACAATCAAAACTCGTTTTCCCACTTCTAATTTTTGAGGGAGTTCTTGATATAAACCAAATCCAAACTCTATTTCAGTAGGTAAATCGAAACTAAAATTTTTCATTATAAAAACCTCCTATTATATTATTCTAAATCTTCAAATATACTATCCAATTCTTCGTCTTCAAAGTCCCATTTAAGATTAAATGGAGGTAAAGCCTCTTTTTTGAAATATTCTGGAATACGATTATCACTTTTATCAAATCCAGCTTTTCTATTGAACTCTTTCTCCCATTTTATAGTCTTTTCACCCAGTTCAGTAATAAACTCTTCATCTTTGTCGAGATCAAAAATAGAGTTAATCAATTTTACAATCACTTCCGGGTGAGGAGCCGTTGCAGCCATTAAAAATACACATAATCCAAGAGTATCATATGCTGCTCGTCCAACCTGCATTTTACGAGAAACATCTATTTGATCTTTTTTGTCATGATGGTCCATTGGCATAAATACAGTTAAACCTGCTGTATGATCTGCTCCCATTGGAGAAGTAGCATAAGTAACTCCTGTTCCTTTAACACCTCGGGGATCATAGGCTGACATACACTGGTTTTTTACAACTGGAGCTCGTTTAACATTTAGTAATTTTGCAGTTACACCAGTACCCATACCAATCATACGACCAATCCATGTATCCTCAGGTACTTCCTTTATAGCTCCAATAAATCCTTCAGCATCTCCAAATTCAATTAAACCGGCTTCTGCCATAACTCCAAGTACTCCACCAGTTTCAATTGTGTCTAACCCATAATCATTACAAATTCGATTTATTCGAGCCACATCATCTGGATCTGATAAACCTAAATTTGAACCAATTAATCCAAGTGTTTCATACTCAAGAGGAGCTACTAATTCATTACCATCTTCATCGGGATAAACATTCGAACATTGTATAATACATCCTTTCATACATGGTTCAAAGTTTTCTCCTTCTCCGCCTCTTTTTTGGATAATATCATAAATATTTTCACCTGATAGGTTTTCAGCACCTTCGAATTGACCTTCAGAAAAATTACGAGTAGGGAGTGCACCTAATTCTTGCACTTCCATAACAGTAGAAGCAGTACCATATTCTCTTAAAACACTTATCCGATCAGCATTAGCTACTAACTGATGGTATTCTTTTCTAGCTTCCTTAAATTCATCTTTTTCTAAAGCCGGATGTTCATATTCTCCATCTGAACTTATCAAAACACCTTTTATTTTTTTAGACCCTAATACAGCCCCCAAACCGCCGCGAGCTGCCATTCTGCCTGTTCTACCGAACAAATCAGTTACAGATAAACCAGAATTATGATATTTGTATTCACCAGATTGGCCAATAGAAATCAAATGATAATTATCATATTTTTCTGCTAATTTATCCTTTACATCATAATTACCAAGACCTAAATACTCTGCAGCTTCTATAAATTCTACATTATCTTCGTCTATTTTTAAAATATACCAATTATCATCTTTTATTTTCCCTTCTAATATTACACCTCTTAAGCCAAGGGCTGCTAGAGATTCGGCTCCCATTCCACCTGAATTACTTTCTTTTATACCTCCGGTCAAAGGACTTTTAGCACCTATTGATAACCGTCCCCCACTAGATATACCAAGACCTGAGGTGGGACCAGTACAAATTATCATTTTATTTTCAGATCCTAAGGGATAACATTCAGGAGGAACTTCATCATTCATTATCCCCGCTATAAATCCTCTTCCCCCTACAGTATAATATTTTTGTGGTAACTTTTGATATTCATATTCTTTTTTATCAAGTTTAACCCTTAATATGTTCATCATAAATAATCCTCTCCTCTAGAAAATGTTATTTTAAAAAATTGCAATATGTATAATGGTCATATAGTCATATGATGTCTTTATATGTATTATTTTATAATATATATTCTAAAACTGCAAACCTAAGTGGCCTCATATATTCGAAATTCAAGTGAATAAATTCACTATAATAGACAAACTTTCTTCTATTTAATTACTGAATTTTTATTTATCTTATTGTCTTTCTTTATCATATTCCATATATACCACACGAGTTTGCAAATATTCTTCTAAACCATGTTTCCCATCTTCTCCACCAATACCCGATTTTTTCCATCCAGCATGATGACCTTGTAAAGCTTCAAGGTTTTCTCTATTGACATAAGTCTCTCCATATTCTAATTCATTACTAACCCTTAAAGTTACATCCAAGTTATTTGTATATAATGAAGAAGAAAGTCCATACTCACTATCATTAGCCATTTCAATGGCCTCATCTAGATTATTAATTATTACAACTGGTATTACTGGACCAAATATTTCTTTTTGAACTATATCCATATTTTGTTTGCAGTTGACTAATACAGTTGGTTCATAATAAAAACCAGTATCTAACCTTGTTGACCTTTTTCCTCCTGTTGTTACTTTTGCTCCGTGATCAACAGCTTGATTGACTAATGAATTTATATTTTCTAAAGCTTCTTTACTAATTAAAGGCCCCATATCAGCATTATCTTTCAAGGGATCTCCAATAGTTGTATTTTTCATATCTTGGGTCAATAGTTTGTTAAACTCATTAGCTACATCCTTGTGTACATATACCCTTTCAGCAGCATTACAAGATTGACCAGTGTTATTTATACGTGAATCCTTAATACTTTGCGCCGCTAGTTCTAGATCAGCATCATCCATAACTATAGCTGGGGCATTTCCACCCAACTCAAGAGAAACTTTATTAATATTTTTAGCTGCATTTTTCATGATTTTTTGCCCAGCCTCTATACTCCCAGTGCAGCTAATCATACTAACTTTAGAATTTAAAGATAATTCTGATCCTACTACAGAACCACTTCCACTTATCATATTAAAAACTCCGTTTGGAAGTTTTAAATCTTCAATAAGTTTAATAAACTCAAATGCACAAATTGGAGTTTTACTACTAGGTTTCATTACTATAGTATTTCCAGTTAATAATGCTGGCGCAGCTTTTCTAATTATGAGTAAAAACGGAAAATTCCAAGGTAATATTTCGGCTATTACTCCAAGTGGTTTTTTATAAATAAATATATTCTCATTTCTTCTGTCACTAGGTAAAATTTCTCCTTCATATTTTCTAGCCCAACCAGCAATATATTCAAGATACTCAGCAGAAAATGATACCTCATTTTTTGCTGCAGAAAGCATTTTTCCCTGTTCTTTTGCTACAATTGTAGCTAAATCATCTACATTATCTTTAATTTTTTTTGACATAGATCTCAAATAACGAGCTCTTTCAATAGCAGCTAAATTCGACCACTCCTTTTGGGCTCTTTTGGCAGCTTCTATAGCTTTTTGGGTATCTTCAATACTCCCACTTGGAATTTTACCTATTACATTTTCTTTAGCAGGATTAATTACATCAATAAAATCTTTCGAACTGGATTTAATGAATTTCCCATTGATATACTGTTTATAATAATTCACTCTCTTTACCTCCTTCTTCTCATAATAATGCTATGTAACTTTCTAAAAGTAATTTGTAATTTTAAAGAAGGGGGGAATTTCTACCCCCCCTCAAAATATAATTTTATTTAACAGTTATTAATATTCAAGATACTCATCTACAGATAGTTCTCTAGTTCTAAATTTCTCAACTACTTCATTTATTTTTTCTTTGTTTTCTTCAGAAATTTCATCTTCAAATTTGCGATAAGGTGCTAAACTAACAACATCATCCGCAATTCCTAATTCATAAGCTTTTACTTTAAAGTTACCCTGTTTTACTTCCTTAACTACTGTTTCAAAAGCCACGGAGAAATCTTCTACTAAACTAGTAACTACAACTTCAGGATTGTTTTTACCAAGATCTCCGGATGAACCCAACACAAGCAGATCTTCTTCTTTTGCAGCTTCGATTACACCTAAATTAGTCTGATCCGCATCAGCAACTATAATATCTACTCCTTCTTCAGCCATAGCTTTTGTCATTTCTTTACCTTTGGCTACATCATGGAAACTACCTGTATATGAAGAAATAACTTCTATATCTTCATCTATATACTCCACACCAGCTTTAAATCCTTTTTGCTGATTTATAATGGGAGGAATTTCCATACCACCTAAAGTTCCTACTTTACCTGTCTCAGTTAAAAGAGCTGCAATTACTCCTTGTACAAATCCTGATTGAGCATCATTTATTCTAAAAGAAGCAACATTTGGTTCTTGTGTTATATTTGTACTAGTTACAATGAAATTTTTATCTTTAAAATCTTTAGCAACTTTTTTGGCAGCATCTCCAAATTCAAAACCATGACCCATTATTATATCATAACCAGACGATGCATATCCTCTAAAGATTTCTTCATAATCAGAAGCAGGCACTTGTTCTGAATAAGCGGTCTTTACACCTAATTTTTCTTCAACATGTTTTAAAGCATTATATGCAACCATATTCCAACCCTGGTCACTAATTGGCCCCGGTAATAAAATAGCTACACTTAACTGATCATCTTCGGCAGCACTTACTTGTATACTGGCAAAAGACAGAATCATAATTAAAACTAAAAACATAATACTGATTTTTTTCATTTGTAATCCCCCTCGTATAATATGATTAGAGATCATTAATAGATCTCCATAAATATATGATAATTATGACTGGCTTGATTTATCAAAATCAGTAGCCGTAGTCATAGTCGTAATTGTGGATATGTGGTAAACTTGTTCTTTAGTTTTCCAAGCGGTGTGGGTAATGTGGGCAATTTGTTCTTTAATTGTCCCCATTATCCACATTAGCGGCATATCCACAATTAGTTAACAATTTTTTCGAAATTCTTTAATTTTGGGCTAAGTCCCTGATAAAATGATATCAAAAGATATCCAGGGTAGTTTTAGTTTCCCCCTGTAGCATACTTTTTGTATGACTACTTTAAAAGAATGTCCCCCTGAAGCTGATCTGTACTTCTAACTCGTATTAAGTTTCCCGTATTGTTTTCCTAACTTTCAGTAAAGGTTAGGGCTGTACTCAAAACCCTCCGGTGAATTCTAATCGCGAGGCTGTCGAGCTGTCAGTCTATCAGGGACTTAACCTGTTTATCTTTTTTACATCCCCAACTCAAAGGAGGTGATTCTTATTGAAAATATGTATGTCGGTATTGATGTTTCCAAAGACTCTCTTATGGCTCATGCCATGGATCAGGACGGAAAAGATATCTTCCATTCCTTTAAGGTTAGAAACAATAAACCAGGCTGCAATAAACTTATTGATTTTATCTACAAACATGCAAAACAGTCTGATTTTGAATTAATTAAAGTAGGAATGGAAGCTACTAATGTCTACTGGGAACACAGTCACCGTCTTATCAATAACAGTGAAAAACTTAACTCCAATTTCAAACTAATTACCTACATCTTAAATCCAAAAGTAGTTAAAAAATTCAAAGACGCTTACAATAGCTTACCTAAAACCGATAGTATCGATGCCTGGGTCATTGCTGATAAAACTCGTTTCCGAGTACCCAAACCAACAATTCCAAAAGAGGTCTATCGTCCTTTAAGAGAACTTACTCGCTTTAGATATAAGTTGGTTAAAAATATCCGCAGTGAGAAAAACAGGGCTTTAAGCCTAGTTTTTCTTAAGTTCTCTGACTTAAAAGAAGATGTTCCTATTGATATCTTCTCTGAAGCCTCAATGACAATACTGGAATCTTTTACCCTGGAAGAAATTGCAGACAAAGATCTTGAAGAGCTAGCAGCTTTTCTTCATGAAAACAGTAATAATAGATTAGGTGGCTCTACCCCACTAAATAAAATTATTACTGATCTTAAAAAAGCAGCTCGTAATTCCTATCGGTTAAAACCCAAAATGAATCAAGCTATTACTCAAACTCTTTCGATGACCTTTGATAATATAAGGTTTTTACAAAGTCAGTTAAATCGCTCTAAAAAAGTTCTTGCAAGAGAACTTAAAGCAATACCCCAAACACTAGATACTGTAGATGGTATAGGTGTTATTTTAACATCAGGTATAATAGCTGAAATTGGAGATATAGACCGTTTTCATAATCAAGCAGCCCTCGCGTCTTATGCTGGTCTTACTTGGACTAAGCATCAATCTGGCTCTTTTGTAGCTGAAGAGACTTCCATGACTAAAACTGGTAATAAGTACTTGCGCTACTACTTAGTAGAAGCAGCTAATTCATTGCGAGTACACAATGATGAGTACAGAAGTTATTACTACAAGAAATATCATGAGTCTCAAAAGCACAAGCATAAAAGAGCCCTCGTGCTTACGGCACGTAAATTTGTTCGACTCGTCTTTGCATTACTGAGTAAAGGCGAAATATATCAACCTAGGAGGTAGATAATTACTGGATAAATTATTGTTTTGTCTAATTTTACTATTGTTACCATCTTTTAGTCATGGGCTTTGTTGGTAATTTTTACCATGAAGGCTAGGCGGATATCTCTATGCCAAATTTAGCTTAAATAGTGGAATTTATTTATTGTTTTTTCTTGATTCCTCTTGACACTCTACCGTATTTCTTTTAATCGGGGATATAATAAAATATTATACCCCGTTTTTGTAAGTGTTCTACTTAAATATAATAAAGTCTATTTATATTAATACTATTCAGCGGACCAAGTAATTTCTCCATCTATTATTTTTTGCTCCACTTCATTCACTTTATTAATTACTTCTTTTGGTAGTTTATCTTCCCAATTATAAAAAGGACTTAATCCTTCAACACCTTCAGCTATTCCAAGATTATAAATTCCAGCACTAAATTCATCATTTAGATAATCTTCTATTACTCTTAGTATTAGTTTTTGGTTACTTTGTATTCCACTAGCGACAACTGTATCTGGAGCAACTTCATGTTGGTCATTAACAAAGCCAATAGCATAGACACCTGCTTCCTTACAAGCCTCTATTGAACCTAATCCAACAGCATTAGCATTAGTAACAACTACATCAGCACCATTTTCTATCATCGCTGAAGCTGTTTCTTTACCTTTAGCAACATCAGACCAAGTATCTACATAAGTTATAACAACTTTTGCCTCAGGATTAACTCTATGAACACCATCTTTGAATGCTTCTAGGGCATCAGATATTACAGGAATTTCCTGTCCACCAATAGCACCTATATAATCGTTTTCTGTAATTAATCCAGCCAGTACACCAGATAAATAACCCGGCTGCCAATTTGTAAATTGATAAGAAGCTAAATTAGGTTCCATAGATGTACTACCATTTAATATAGCAAAACTTGTTTCTGGATATGATTCTGCAACTTTTTTCGCTGGTTTTTGGAATTGATATCCGTGACCAATTATTAAATCATAATCCATAACTGCAAAATTTCTAAATGCTTCTTCAAAGTCGGACTGGGCAACAGATTCCATATAGTTGACCTTAATATCATATTTTTCCTCTGCTGTCATTAATCCCTCATAAACACTAGCATTCCAGCCACTATCATTAATGTTACCTGGGAGCAAAACTCCAACTTTCGTATTGTCCTCAGCGCCTAAAACTCCTAATGAAAATATTGACAACATCATAACTATAGTTAAAAGAATTACTAATAATTTTTTCATTGGTAGCCTCCTATTTTTATTATGATTATCCATTAAAATGCTATTGATCTCCATTTTCTATTTTTTTTATCGCCTGTATGAGCCCTTTTCGAAAGGTCATCAGCAATATTTTGACCTTCTTTAATCACCTCCTTTTCATCTACTGGAAGAATTTTACCTTTTTCCATTATTATATTTCCATCTATTACTACTGTTTCAACCCCCACCTGTGAACCTGAATATACTAAAGTAGATACTGGGTTATGCATTGGAGTTGATTGAGCTGTTAATGCTGGATTATATATGAAAATATCTGCCTTTTTATCTATTTCAATAGAACCTATCTCTTTTTCCATACCTAAAGTTCTGGCGCCTCCAATAGTAGCCATTTCCAATACTTTTTCAGCTGTCAAAATTGTCGGATCCATACTATTTACTTTTTGTAATAAAGCAGTAAACTTTAAAACCTCAATCATATTCTGACTATTGTTGCTAGCAGCTCCATCTGTTGCAAGCCCAACATCTATTCCACTTTCTATCATTCGAGGTATTGGTGCGACACCTGAAGCTAAATACATGTTACTTACAGGATTATGGGAAACTTTCATATCATAGTATTGAGCCATCCTTAAATCTCTCTCTGTCAAGTGTACACAATGGACCATTAAAACATTTGATCCCACCATATTAAATTTCTCCAGAAGTTCTGCATCAGGTAAGCCATGGAGTTTTTCAGCAGCTTTTCTATCGAATGGAGTTTCAGAAATATGAACACTTAAACCAATATTATATCTTTTTACTAATGCCCATAATTTTTTCAATAATTGTTCCGAACTTGACCATAAGGCAGCAGGCGCTACCCAAATCTTAATATTATCTTTACCATGATATTTATCTACTAACCTTTCAACATCATTTATTATATCTTGGGTTGACTGCATTATTTCAGTTGGGGTACCAAACTGTTTTCCAGTATTCATCATACCTCGTCCTACAATACCTCTAATTTTAAAATCCTTATACGCAGCAACTATTTCATCCGTTAATTTAGGTTGAGGTTGAGGATACATATAATCAAACATTGTGGTTGTTCCACTGTGAATTGCTTCAGCTATACCCAGTCTTGCTCCTGAATAAACATCTTTTGGTCTAAGATGGATTGCACTTGGAGCTGTCATATTTGCAAACCAATCTGATAATACCATATCATCGCCCAAACCTTTTAACAAAGTTTGAAATAGATGATTATGAGTATTAATCAGACCTGGAAATATTATTTTTCCTTCGGCATTTATAGTTTTATTTACTTTATTATATTTATTGATTAATTCATTATTTGGGCCAATATCATAAATCTTATTATTATTTATCGCTAAACTATGATTTTTTAAGACTTCTTTTTCCTCATTTACTGTAACAATTGTCCCATTTTTAATTAATAGATCAATATTAATTTTTTTCACCCCCTCATTAATACTTTCAGATAATTCTAAAAATTTTTGCTAAAATTAATTTTTTGAAATATTATTTAAGTTCTTCTTTTTTGGTACCCGCCATCATAAGCCCTACTTCTTCTTTTGTAACCTCTTCAGGCTTTACCTCTCCCATTATCTTACCTTCATAAATGACAGCCATTCTATCGCTTATATTCATAATCTCATCTAATTCAGTCGAAACAAAAAGTATAGCTCTACCTTCTTTTCTAGCTTCTAATAATTTTTCATGTACATACTCTATTGCTCCAACATCTAATCCTCTTGTAGGGTGCATAGCAAGCAATAATTCAGGTTCTCTATGCAACTCCCTGGCTAATATTAATTTTTGCTGATTACCTCCCGAAAGATTTCTAGCTTCTTCCTTTTCAGAGGGGGCCTTTATATTATATTGATTAATTAAATCATTGGTATGTTTAGAAATATAATTCCAATCAAGGAAACTTCCATTACAATGAGGAGCTTCATGATAATCTTGCATTACCATATTTTCTTTGATGTCCATATCCATTACCAGACCACAAACTTGTCTATCTTCTGGTATATGGGCCACTCCTTTTCTTAAAATTGAACGAGGTTCTTGATTAGTTATATCTTCATTTAAAAATTTCACACTCCCGTTATCAGCTTTTCTCAAACCAGCAATTACTTCTATTAATTCAGATTGCCCGTTACCATCTACACCTGCAATGCCATATATTTCTCCTTTATGAACTTCAAAAGATACTTTGTCTATTGCTTTTAAGCCCTTATTATTTTGTGCCTCTATATTTTCTAATTTTAATACTTCTTTTCCGAAAGAAACATTGTCTTTATCTACTGTGAAAACTACTTCTCGTCCTACCATCATTTGAGCAAGTTTTTTCTTTTTGGCAGTGGCATCAACAGTTCCTATTTTTTTACCCTCACGTAAAACAGTAATTTTATCACTGATATTTCTTACTTCTTCAATTTTATGACTTATAAAAATTATCCCCTTATCTTCTTTTAATAATTGCTCAACCATATTGAAGAGTTCTTCAATCTCTTGAGGGGTTAAAACAGCTGTCGGTTCATCAAGAATTAATATTTCTGCACCTCGGTATAAGGCTTTTATTATTTCTACCCTTTGTTGTTCACCTACAGATAATTGCCACACTTTAGCATATGGATCAATATCCATTCCATATTTATCTGCAATTTCCTGGATTTCTCTGGCTGCCTTTTTCTCATTTATTAAAGGCTCTTTCTCCTGTTTGATACCAAGAATTATATTTTCTATTACTGTAAGTCTAGGTATTAACATGAAATGTTGATAAACCATACCAATACCATTTTTTATAGCATCATTAGGTGATTTAAAATTGTTTTTCTCTCCCTTAATGTATATTTCTCCTTCATCTTGTTTATATAAACCTGAAAGAACACTCATTAATGTACTTTTTCCAGCACCATTTTCACCTAATAGGGAATGAACATTACCTTTTTCTAGAGAAAAATTAATATTATCGTTAGCTATAACCCCTGGAAACCTTTTTGTTATATTTTTCATTTCTAGTAGCTTTGACATATAATTACCCCCTTATTCATAACTATTCTTCCTTTATATAAGGTTCAGCTGATGCTTTAGGAGGATTTACTTTACCAACTAGACCAGCTAACGCTGTAATAGTTAAAAGATATGGAACCATTATTAGGAATTGATAGGGAATATTACTACCCATAGCCTGTATCCTAATTTGTATCGCATCTCCAAAACCAAATAATAATGATGCCCCAAGAACTCCCCAGGGATTCCAATTACCAAAGATAACTGCTGCCAAAGCTATAAAACCTCTACCAGCAACCATATCCTCCGTAAAAAAGCTTAATATCCCTGTTGATAAAAATGCTCCCCCTATTCCTGCAAGCATAGAACCAAATATAGTAGTCCAATATCTAACTTTGAATACATTCACCCCGGCTGTATCAGCAGCTTTAGGATGATCTCCTACCGCTCTAATTTTTAAACCTATTGTTGTTTTATAAAAAATATAATAGGTTATTGGGACTAATAATAATGCTAAATAAACCATTGAAAGTTGATTAAATAATAACCTCCCGATAAACGGTATCTCAGATAAATAGGGTAAGGATATTTTTCCAATAGAAGGAATTTCAGGTGGAGAAGTATTAACTCCAAACAATATCCTGTTTAATGTTGTCGTTAAACCTATAGCTAATATATTTATTGCCACTCCTGTTACAATTTGGTCAGCCTTAATTGTAATAATCAGAAAGGCAAATATTGCTCCCACTATTCCTCCTACTATACCAGCAACTAAAATCCCCATCCAAACATTATTAAATATATATGCTCCATAACTTCCAGCAAAGGCACCTATTAACATCGTACCTTCTACACCTATATTTACGATACCGGCTCTGTACATATAAATTAAACCAATACCAGCTAATAAAATAGGAGTGGCAGTTCTAAAATCCGCAATTAACAGATTTTGTATCAAATTAAGAATGTTTTCCATTATTTGGTTCACTCCTTTTAAATAAATCAATTATCTTTTGTAAACCAGCAATTCTATTATTACTAATAGCTTGACCTGCTATCACGAATATAATTACTAAACCAGTTATTATTGATATTACAGAAACTGGAACTTGAGCTAACATCTGCATCATATTTCCTCCACTCCTTAGAAATCCAAAGAAAATCGCACTAAGACCAATACCAAATGAAGAATTTAATCCTAATAAAGCTACTGCAATACCATCAAAACCATAACCAGGAGAAAATCCTTCTATCATTCGGCCTTGAATACCTAAGATTTCAGAGGCGCCTGCTAAGCCCGCTACCCCTCCAGCAATGAACATTATTAGAAGAGAGAGCTTTTTGGATTTCATACCAGCATAGTCTGCGGCTTTTCTATTCCTACCAACAATTCTAGTTTCATAACCTGTCTTTGTTTTTTTGAAAAATATATAATAAAATATTAACATCAAAACAGCTAATAATAATCCAAGATGTAATCGACTCCCTGGTAATATATTAGGTAATAATGCTGTTGATAAAATATCTTTACTTTGAGGGTAGTTTCCTGGAGGAGCCTTCATAGGACCTGTTACAAGATAGCTAATCCAATTCATGGCTATATAATTAAGCATAACAGTAGTAATTATTTCATTTGCATTAAATCTAACTTTTAACCATGCAACTACTAATCCCCACAATCCTCCTCCTATAAATGCTGCAATTATGGCTAATGGTAAATGGATATACATTGGTAGACCTTGAAAATTTGTTCCCACTAATGTTGCTAAAAAGCCTCCCATGTATAACTGCCCTTCTGCACCAATATTAATGAGTCCAGCCTTATATGCAAATGCATAACTTAAAGCAGTAAAAACCAAAGGAGTAGCTTTTACAAAAGTTTCACCTAGAGCATTAATATTCCCTATTCCACCTTGCATAAGTGCTTTAAAAGCTGTTGAAGGACTTAATCCCATCATTTTTATAATAATTCCGCCAAGTATAAAGGAAACTAAAACTGAAAAGATTGGAATAGCTATTTTCTTAATATCTATCTTAGTATCAGCTGGCATATTCATTCCGCCTCCTTTTCCAAATATATTTATGATTGCCTATTCATTCTTTCTGCAGCTAGTTTAATTGCATCTATGATTTGCTTATAACCAGTACAACGACAGAAGTTCCCAGCAATTGCATCTTTTATTTCTTCTTCATCTGGATCTGGGTTTGACTGAAGTAAATTATAAGAACTCATTAGCATACCAGGAGTACAAAAACCACACTGTACAGCTCCGGCGTCTAAAAAAGCCTGCTGTAGAGGGTGCAATTTCCCCTCCTCTTTTTCTAATCCCTCAACGGTTAGTATTTCAGAATTTTGAGCTTGACCAGCTAATACCATACAGGAGTTTATAATTTTTCCATCCATAATAACTGTACAAGCTCCACATTCACCAACAGAACAACCTTCTTTTACTCCTATTAAATTCAAATCTTCTCTTAATACATCAAGCAATCTTTTGTTAGGAGTAACTGACAGTTTATGTTCCTGTCCATTTACTTTAAATTCAAGACTTAATGTCTCCATCATTCCACCTCCAATACCCGAGTTAAAATACGACGAGTCATAGTTTTTATTACAGGTTTTTTATATTCTGTTGACCAACGGTATCCAGATTTTTCAATCATAGTGGAAGAGACCTGTTCAGCAGCCTTTTTTATTAATTCTTTTGTTGGCCTTTTATTTAATAAAATATTTTCAGTTTTTTCAAATCGTTCTGGAGTAGGAGTAATTGAACCAGGTGCAATTCTTAATATTTCTATTTCATCAATATTATTTTGTAAAGCAAGTACTGCTATATTTAATCTTGCTTTATCGACTGCTTTTCTTCTAGTAAGTTTCTTAAAGCCACTTTTACATTCCATAGGAGGTTTTTTAAAGGATATTTCAACAATTAATTCATCCTGATTAATTTTACTTTGGTAGGGTTTAATAAAGAAATCTTCTAAAGGAATTTCCTTGGTAGTTGAAGAAGTCTTTATTTTCACTTTACCATTTAATACTAATAAAGCTGGAACGGAGTCTGCAGCTGGAGAAGCTGTTACAATATTTCCTGCTAAGGTACCCCTGTTTCTTATCTGAGGTGAGCCGATAGAATTAGTCGCCTTCGCAAGCACTGGGGCCCATTTATTTACTATAGGATTATTAGCTATCTCGTTATGGGTAGTACCCGCTCCTATTATTATTTTGTTATCATCTTCTTTAATATAATTTAAATCGCGTAAATTACTTACATCGATTATATATTCAATTTCAGGTGAAAGTTCATCTTTATGCAAATCTATCATAAAGTCAGTTCCACCAGATATAATTTTTACTTTTCCTTTATACTCATTTAATAATTTACAAACTTCATCAAGATCTGTTGGTTGTAAAAAATCAAAATCCATTTCTTGATATACCTCCTTCCTTATTTACTAAGGTTTTTACCTAAACTTGCTCTTTCTAAATTTAACGGAATTTCTCTTATTCTATTATTTGTAGCATTTTTAAAAGCATTGACTAACGAGGGAGCTACTAGTTCTATTCCTAATTCACCAACACTTTTTGCTCCATAAGGACCAAAATCATCTTCAAAATCAAATAATATAACATTAATATCAGGTATATCTTTTATACTTGGGATTAGATAATCATCAAAATTATCCGTTTTTAAATAACCTTCTTTTTGTTCAAACTCTTCCATCAAACCATATCCCAAACCTTGTAATATTCCACCATATAATTGACCTTTAACTTGCTGAGGATTAATAGGTGTGCCAATATCATAACCTGCAATTATTTTTTCTACTCCCACTTCTCCTGTTTTGGTATCTACTATTATCTCTGTTACAGCACATCCATAAACATAAGTAGGATAAGCATTACCTTGCCCGGTTTCTTCGGAGAGTTCTTCAGGACCAGGATTATACCAACCCTGAGCACTTAAAGATATACCCTTCTCTGCAATACATACTCCAATTAATTCATCAAAATCAATCATATTATTTACATTATCGTATTCATATACTTGATCATTTTTTATTATTATTACCTCTTTATCACAGTTCAATTTTTCAGCTGCAACTTTTTTTAATCTATCTTTTAACTTTTTGCCTGCAGCAATTACAGCCTGTCCACCAGCTAGAGTCCCTCTAGAGGCCACAGTTGGTCCACCATCCATAATTATTGAAGTATCAGTATTAATGAATGATAATCTTTCCAAACTAACTCCTAAAGTTTCTGCAGCAATCTGAGCATGGGCTGTTCTCATTCCTTGACCCATCTCAGTTAAATCACTTATTAATGTTATACTACCATCTTTATCAATGGTTATAGTAGCACCAGCAGTATCAATTCCTTCTCCACCAAGACCAGCACCACGTAAAGTACAGGAAATACCTATACCTTTTTTAATCTCGGAGTGTTTTTTATTGTACTCTTTAAATTTCTTTACTTTCTTTTCATAATCAGCCTTTTCACATACTTCTTTAATGATCTCTTTTAAAGGTATAGGAATATTATCCTTCCCCATTTTCTGGCCTGTTGCAAAGGTATCTCCTGGTTTTAAACAGTTTTTCAATCTAATTTCTTTAGGTGACATGTTGAGTTCTTCAGCTAATTCATCAATTAGGGATTCAATACCAAAAACAGTTTGCGGAGCAGAAAAACCTCGATATGCCCCTCCATAAATTGTATTTGTATATACTCCATAATAATCAGTTTTCACATTATCAACTTGATAAGGGCCAGTTGCGTGAACTGATCCTCTCCAGTTAGCAAACATAGCCTTATTATTATATGGACCGCCTTGAGTGTATACCTCATCTTGAATAGCTACAATAGTCCCATCTTTTTTTGCTCCTATTTTATAATTCATTTCATAAGGATGTCTTTTACAGCTTTCTGTCATACTTTCTTCTCTTGTTAATACCATTTTTACTGGACGTTTAGTCCTTTCTGCTAAAATTGATGTACGAGCTGCCATCATCATTACAGATTCATCTTTACCACCAAAACTACCACCTATAGTACTATGAATAACTTTTACTTCACTAATTTTATGGTCCATTACTTTTGCTATATTTTCCTGAACTGAATACGGATTCTGAATAGAACCATGAATTTCGATACCTTTTCTATATGGATCTGGAATACTTATTACAACTTCAGGTTCTATATATGCTTGGTCGACAAAAGGCGTATAATATGTTCTTTCCAGAATTACATCGGCTCCCTTAAAACCTTTTTCAATATCTCCTTTTCTCATTAAATGATGAGAATGTTCAATTATATTATCTTCTTTATCACTATGGACTAATTCTTTTGTGTCTTTTACAGCCTTTTTCATATCTAAGATAGGTTCAATTTCTTCATATTCTACCACAATTAATTTTACAGCTTTTTTAGCTATTTCTTGGCTTTCAGCAGCTACAACAGCTATACCGTCTCCTACATATTTTACTTCTTCTGCTGCTAAGACAGGAAAACGACCAAACATTTCATTAGTACCTGGTACATCTTCTGCTGTTATTATTTCAACTACACCATCTAACTTTTTAGCTTTATTTAATTTTATTTTTTTTATTTTAGCTCTAGGATATTCAGAATAAACAGTCTTTGCATAAAGTTGGTTACCAAAATTTATATCAGCTCCAAATTTGGCCTTTCCGGTAACTTTTTCATATCCATCCACCCTATTACTAGACTTATTAATCACATCCGCTTTCAAGCTTTCAACCTCCTTAAAAACATTATATTTATTTAATACAATTCGAGTTCTTCTAATAATTTCTTGTTTGTTTCTTTATCATGATTCAATTGAAAGGCAGCTATACCCAATCTCTGTCCAATAGCTCGAACAGTAGACATACCTTCTTTATCAGCTTTGGCACCATCTTTTAGATTGTCTTTACTCCAAACAGTTCCACCATTGTAAGTTTCAGCTCCACCTATCACATGGATACCGTGAGTATGGAAAAATCCATGAATAGAATTAATTGTTGTTTCTTGTCCACCATGCCTTGTTCCTCCAACTGAAATTGCGGCTCCAACTTTATCCCAAAAATATGCAGGATTTTTCTGCATAACATTCCAAGTAGGTCTTAGTAAATTGAAAAATGAGGTTAACTGAGCATTAATGTTCATTGTATATACCGGAGAAGCAATTAAATATCCATCAGCTTTATAGAACTTTTCGTACATCTCTTTATCATAATTATCATGATAAACACAAAACCTACTATTTTCTTTAATACATCTATCACAGTGTATACAATGAGGTAAATTTTTGTTTCTCAATACTATCATTTCAGTTTCAATTTTTGGTACTGATTTTGCTGCTTTAAGTCCCTGTTTAAGTGAATATTCTGTAGCTGCTTTTCGGGGACTACTGCCTATACCTAATATTTTAATCATATAACTTCCTCCTATATATCATTAGTTATAATATTTTAACAATTCAGAAATTATAAAGTAAAATTAATTTTTCTCATATATTATTTTTATTTATTTTAAAAACTTATTAATATTACACAATAATAAGTGCATCAGTCGGACAAACCGAAGCACAAAAACCACAATAACGACAACTTTCTTCATCTAATTTCATATTCATATTTTCTAGTTCCCTTGCTTGATAAGGACATACCTCTACACATCTTTGACAATCTATACACTTATCTTTAAAAAACTCAAAATTAAATTTCTCCTTGTTTTCTTCAGATGATAAATTAACTAATGCACTTCTACTTACTTCATTAATATCTTGATAGCCAAGGTTTTGAGCTAATTTTTTTGTGTCATCATTTAACTTATGTAAATAGTCAACTCCGTGTGTTAATAAGGTAGTACAAATACCAACAGCAGTGCTGCCAGCCATTAATATTTCAATAGCATCCTCAGCCTCCATAACACCTCCGAGGCCAATAATTGGAACATCTACTTTTTTAGCTAATTGGACTATAATTGCTTGTGCTATAGGTCTAATACTTTTTCCAGTCATCCACCCCATGCCATTTTCACCAGCTACTAAAGGTTGAGCAGTATTTATATCTATTCTTAAGACAGGACCAACTGAATCCATTACTGTAATTGCATCAGCACCAGCCTCAACTGCTTTAACTGCAGTATCAACTGGATCAGACCAATTAGGACTTACCTTTAATATAATAGGTACATCTACTCTTCGTTTTGCTATTTCCACCATTTTTATAATTGAATCTTCCCTATAAGAAACTATTTCTATTGCACCCACTCCAGCATTTTCAATTTTCTCAACCCAATTTTTAACTTCAGGTATAGTATGGCCTAATGATACAATCAAATTTAAATCTTTAGATTCTTTATTTATCTTTGGAATCTCTTCATTTATCCAAGTTTCCGGTTCTAAATCAGTCCACTTTTCTGCATTAATAAGAGTCGAAGAACCTGCTTTACTTATATGAGGGTATGGATTTTTTGCAGCACTATCTCTTAAAGTTTTTGTAACAACTGCACCAGCACCTGCCTTATGCGCTCTTATAACTCCTTCTGCATTGTAACTTATTGGTCCAGAACCAATTATAAATGGACTTTTTAACTTCATTCCCAAAAACTCTAATTCCATTTTCATTATTTATTCACCCCATAACTTTTTAGCTGCTTGTCTAGTTGCTTTCTTTATATTTTCTAAATCATATCCTTTAATTTTTCCATTTTCTTTAATCATTTTACCATTAACCATTACTTCACTAATATTTTCAGGATTATGAAACAGTATTAATTGCTCATAAACATTATCTTTATTTATTGGAGTTGGGGATGAAATATTAATCGTAATTAGATCAGCAAAATTACCTTTTTCAATTGTTCCTATCCTTTCATTCCCTATCGCTTGAGCTCCATATTGAGTTGCCATTTTATAAACTAATTCAGCTGGCATAACTGCTGGATTTTCATGATGGGCTTTGTGGATTAAAAAAGCAGACCTCATAACTTCTAAGAAATTATTTACATATCCATCAGTGCCCAATCCAACCGATATACCTTCCTTTATCATTGAAGGAACAGGAGAAATTCCTCCCCCTACCTCACAGTTACTAATCGGTAAATGAGCCACACCCACATTATTTTTCTTTAACAATTTAATTTCATCTTGATTTATTTTAACAGCCTGAGAAACTAATAAATCATCTCCGAGAGCATCTAATTCGTCATATAATTCTACTGGTCTCTTGCCATACTTTTCGAGAGAATAATCTACCTCATATTTGCTTTCAGAAAGATGTAATTGGGACTTTGCTCCTACTTTTCTTGCCATTTCAAAAGAATTCTTAATATATTCTTTACTACAAGTGAAAGTAGTGTGTAAGCATTGTCTTCCAGAAATTATATCATGTTCTTTATATTCTTCATAAAAATCAATATTTTCTTGTAAAGCTAATTCTGCAAGCTCATTAGAAACTCTTTCAGAAGATTCTATGGATAAAATAGCTCGTAAGCCTAGCTCCTCAATAACTTCTGCTTCTTTTCTTAAGACACCTGGTACACTTTTGGGTGCTTCCAAAATGTCTGAAACAGCTGTCACCCCACTATCAATTAATTCCAACGCAGACATTCTCAGTCCAGCCTGGATTAATTCAGGAGTTAACTCGTCTTCAACCAAAGGCCACCAGAAATCTCTAAGAAAACTTTCAAAACCATCAATCTCTACTGGTGACGTGATTCCATGTGATAAAATACCATAAAAATGCATATGAGTATTAACAAAACCTGGAGATAATATTTTATCACGATAGTCTTTAATTTTAGCATTTGGATAAACTTCTAATAATTTATCATTTTTATCAATTTTAACAATCTCATTACCTGAAACCTTAACTCCATAATTTTCCTTTATTTCACCTGTGCCCGTTAATAAATAACGGGCAAGTATAATAAAATCTATATTAAAACCTCCTGTCTTATCCCATCTTTAAAACAAATATTTCTTAAGCAAAGAACAACTTGCTTTTATTTTGTATAGGGGAAGTTTATTCACATATAATCTTTAGGCCATTGTTAATGCCATTAGAGCTTTTTGTAAATGTAATCTATTTTCTGCTTGGTCATAAATTACAGAATGATCTCCATCAGCAACTTCTGAAGTAACTTCTACACCTCTATCAAATGGCATACAATGCATATATAAAGATTCTGGATCTGTTAAATCCATTTTATCTTGATCAACTACCCAATTCGGATATTTATCAATTAAATCTAACCCTTCCTGTTCATCTTTAGTATGCATAATCGGGCCCCAACTCTTAGGATAAACAATGTGGGCATCAGCAAAAGCTTCATCCATATCGTGTGTAATCTCAAAATTAACTCCAGCTTTTTCTGCATTTTTTTCAGCTTGTGAAATAATTTCCGGTTTTAATCTAAATTCTTCAGGATGGGCTAATACTACATCCATATTAAACCTAGGCATTAATAATGCAAGTGATTGTGCCATAGACAGTGGTCTTATGTAATTAGGCGCATAAGTCCATGAGATTACAAATTTTTTATTTTTTAGATCATTTTGAAATTTTTCTTTAATTGTAAAAAGATCTGCGAGTGCTTGAGTTGGATGGTAATCATCACACTGCATATTAAGTACTGGAATATCTGCAAAGCTAGCTAAAGTTTCCATGTATTTGCTTCCACCTGGTTCACTTCTTCTAATTCCCATCCCATCTCCATAACGACTAAGTACCTTTATGGTATCCTGTTCAGTTTCACCATGGTCTATTTGTGTCGCTTTTGGTGTTAAATAATGAGCATGTCCTCCTAATTGAGTAATACCGGCTTCAAATGCATTTCTTGTTCTAGTTGACTCTTCAAAAAACAGCATAAAAAATGATCTAGCCTTCAAAATATCATCATGTGGTATATTTAAATACCTATCCTCTTTTAATTTCCTTGTAACTTCCATAACATCTTCAATATCTTCTTTAGTCCAATCTTGAGTAGTAAGTAAATGCTTCCCTTTTAAATTAGGTCTCATCTTTAAATTCCTCCTTATTTTTATTAAAAATATATACTATATCTATTTTAACTTAAATTTTTTGGTAATAATGAATAGAACCCAATAGCTTCTGCCACGTCATTAATATCTATATATTCGTCATTTATATGGCAATTTTCTCCTTTGCCAGGGCCAAAACCTAAAGTAGGGATTCCTGCCTTCCCCATTGTGTAATTACCATTTGTACTAAAGCCCCAAACATCAATATTGGGTTTTTCTCTATAATATTCTTCAAAAGCTTTTTTGCCTGCCTCAATTAATTCATGNTTTTCATCCAAAATCCAGGCTGGAAAATATTCTTCTGCCTTAATTTCTGACCCTTTATAAGTCTCGTCATTAAAGGTCATTAGACTTATTTCAGCTTCTTCAGCACCAGATAATTCAGATAATTCTTTTAAGACACTATCCTTACTATCAACTGTAGTGGTTCTTCTATCCATAATAACGCGACATTTTGTAGGAGTCGAATTTAAAGAATTGGTTTCAACTTCAACTTTTGTCACACAAATATCTCCCTTACCTAAAACTGGATCTTCAGGCAATCTTTTATTTAAGTCTTTAACAGCTTCAATAAATGGTGTGGCTTTATAAATCGCATGATTGTCATCTTCATGAACACTAGCATGAACCGATTTACCTGAAAATACTGCTTCTAAAAGCATTCTGCCCCGATGTCCTCTACAAATCTTAAAGTCACTTGGTTCACCTACAACAGCAAAATCGGGATCTATATTTTGTTCATCTAACATTTTGCCCAAAGCGACTCCTTCACAAGTCTCTTCCATAATAGAAGCACTAATATAAACTGTAAATTCATCGGCTAAATTCAGTTTTTTAATCGCCTTACCTGTATATAGAAAAGAAACAAGACTCCCCTTGTCATCACATGCACCTCTCCCATATAACTTATCTCCTTTAAAAGTACCTTGATAGGGATCTGTAGTCCAATTACTATCATCTCCGGATGGTACTGTATCCATATGGGCATCAAATATTATTTTTTTGGAACCCTCTCCAATTCTACCTATAACATTTCCTAAACTATCTTCCTTGATTTCATCATAATCAAATCTTTTCATTATTTTCTTTACTTCAGCAGCCATTTCTGCTTCATTACCTGTATCACTGGAAATATTAATTAAATTTTTTGTAGTCTCTTTAATATTTTTTTTATTTTCTTTAATAAATTTTTTAATATTATCTACTTTCGACATATTTCCCCTCCTCTAATGTAATCGTTTTAAACAATTACATTAAAAAATGTTTAATTATAATAAAATATGGACTAAATAGGTGATTATATTAATTTTAATCACAATCTAACCTAAATTATGACTAATCTTTTGTAATCGATTACATAACTCCTAGTTAATTTATTCAATACAAAATCAAATATCCCTCCCTGTTTCTTTAAAAAATTATTTATTTTTTATATCAGAAAGCAATTTTCCTCCCCCGCCAATATTCTCATAATCCATTTCTTTAATTAACACAGTAAAAGCACTCTCTGAAATACCAGTGATTTCACTAGTTTTTTGAGTCAATTCTTCAACTAATCTTCTTTTTTGATCTTTATTAAGATTTCCACCAATTCCATCAATATTTATAACAGGCATTAATATCCCCCCACTTTTAATTATTTTAATGTTGAAAATCCAATGAATCTTTGGAAAATATATTTGAAACAGTGAACCTTTCCCACCAAATATGAAACAAGATTTGCACCATAGGCACTAGCTACGCTTCGGAAGGAGCTTCTATTACTTCATATATAACATAGTGGCTATGTACTACTAGATAGATTTAAACGAAGTTTTGTGATTAAGTTTCCACCTTTTAAACAAAACTTATTCGTTTCGAAAGGTACACAACTTCATTATCCCTAGCTCGTTTAACGAGTTCAGGAATACATTTATCTTTTAAAGATTTTCTTAATATATTAAGACTTTCATTAATATCGCTATTAATGGTGGTCTTTTTGTTTTTAAACAATCCCTTTGTTATTCTACGAAAAATATTATAATTAGATTTATATTCCACAGCACTACATCCACTTGTATAGGCTTCATTAAGTTTAATAGTGATTTAAAAAGTCATTTTAAAAGATTATTGAAAGGAAAAGGTTATAAATTATTAGAGTTTAGTGGTGAAAAAGATCATACATTATGTTTAGCACACCACCACAAGTACAGCTTTCAAAAGTCATTAACAGTTTAAAAACAAGTACATCTAGTTTAATTAGAAGGGATTATGGTGATTAAATGAAAAATATTTATTCGGAAAAGCATTTCTGGTCAAGAAGTTATTGCATTATATCTACTGGTGGTGCAAGTATTAAGGGTGTTAAAAAATATATAGAAGACCAAGACCGTTAAAATTCATCTGCCCCTAAATTAAAATTTAGTGGGAGTTTTCTTTTAACATTTTTTATAAAAGTAATCCCTTCTTTTATTTTTTATAGAAGGGATTACCGATTTATTTTGATATGATTATCAAATATTTGAACTTTTTAAAACCATTTCATGAATTATAAAACATATTATAGGCATTTACCTATTACATTTATAACTATTTTAAATATATTTGCTTTCAATTAATTACTATCTACGGAGTCCAACTTAAATCATAAGAATAAATTCCCCATCCACTATATTCTCCTACTTGACCTATATGTTCAAAATTATCTACTATATCTTTTGCATCCGGTGAACTTCTAAACAAAATCTGACCTTCTGTATCTACAGGAGCAAGTGACCAATTATAATCAGGCTCAGGTGCTTCTCCATTGTTTTCATTTAAATAATCTGCTATAGCCTCTCTGACAGATTTTCTATCTTCTTCTTTAGTAGATAAAATTTTGTTTTCTTTAACTGCATTTGGAAAGTCTCCACCACCAGTAGACCTATATTGATTAGTAACTACTACAAATTCATCATCTTTTGTAATTGGCTCACCATCATGTGTTGCTTCAACTATTCTCTCACCAGCTGGTTTAGTCACATCAACGACATAATTTATTCCTTCAAATATATCAAAATTATAGTCTACATAATCTTCATCTACAAGAAATTGATCCTCACTTTTATCAGGATTAATTTGATTAAAGTTTTCCATACCCGCTTCCATCCATTCTTTTAATTCTTCACCATTAAGCTTTAAATAAGCTATATCATCACCAAAAAAGTTCAAAGAAACTAAATCCTCTTCTGTAATATTACCAGAATCTATGTCTATATAAAATTCTGGACCTCCATCATCTTTTCTACCTGCTTTTTGAGGAGCCATCTGTGAAACTAACGGTAAACCTTCATATTCTGTTCCTTTAATACGTTTTTCAGCATAATGTAATTTTGCTTCTTGAACTAATTCTACTGCAGTAGTTTCCATAACTCTAGCCATATAAGAAGTTACTCTGTTATTTAAAGGAGCAACCTCTTCAGCAGAAATTACCGAAGTTAAAAGAACAAAACTTAAAATTAAGACTAAAAATATACTTAATGAATATTTTTTTAACATTATTATATACC
>JGI1684J13235_1000136_pt1 | contig 26869 bp, 29 predicted proteins | sample PonA232FremontCA_2_FD_13235 | JGI IMG/M metagenome (IMG submission 13235) | reverse complement strand
GTCGACGCCTTCCTTGACGAAGCGATAGACTGGGGAGAGTTCGACGACCGTATCGAGACGGGAACGCGGTTCCTCGAAAACGTCGTCACTATGTCCGACTTCCCCATCGACGAGATAGAGGAGAAGGTCTCCGAGATGCGTAAGATAGGTCTCGGAATAATGGGTCTCGCCCAGATGTACGTCCAGACGGGGATACGTTACGGAAGCGACGAGGCGAACGAGGTAGCGCGTCAGGTGATGCGGTATATCAACCACGGATCGAAACGTACCTCGCATGAACTCGCCGACGAACGCGGTGTCTTCGACGAGTGGGACAAGTCGAAGTACGCCAACCCGACGGAGTACGCCGACTGGTTTGAGAAACAGACGGGCGAGTCCGCGGACGACTGGGAGGACGGCTACCCGGTGCGCAACCACAACACGACGACGATCGCTCCGACAGGATGCGTTGACGAGGACTCGTTAGTCTCGACCGACGAAGGTCTGTGTCGCATCAAGAGCCTTGATAATACAGGCGCGGAGTTCGACCAGTGGGGCGAGATAGACGAAGCTGTCGCCACGGACGGCGGGACGAAGGCGGCGACGGCTGTCTACGACAACGGCTTCGCCGACGTGCGGCGTATCCGAACCGAAGGCGGGTTCAGCGTCGCCGCAACCCCGAACCACAGGTTCCGTACGCTCACCGAAGACGGCGAGTATACGTGGAAGGAAGCCGACGACTTCAAACCGGGTGATCGTATAGTGCTTCAGCGCGACACGTTCGAGGGCGGATCCCGCGCTACACTCGACACGACTGAGCGCGAGAACTACTACCGCAACACGGATCCGGATCTCAAACTCCCCGACGAGATGTCGTCCGAACTCGCAGAGTTCCTTGGCTACTTCATGGGCGACGGCTACGTCCACGACGACGTGGGTGTAAAGCTCGTTGTCGAGTCCGACGCCGAAGAGATAGACGAATATCTGCGTGAACTTGGAGAGTCGGTCTTCGGCGTTACACCGACCGTTGAGGACAGAGGTACGCGTCATGTCCTTATCTTCGGCGGACGCCACCTCCCTCGTTACTTCGACGACAACGGCTGGAAGAAGGAGGACGGAAACAACGGCGAGGGCGCGGCGAGCGCGTTTGTTCCCGACGAGGTGCTCGGAAGTGACGAAGGGTGCGCAAAGTCGTTCCTGCGCGGTCTGTTTGAGGCGGACGGAACCGCCTCGCGGAAGGTCGAACTCTCGACCGTCTCCTCCAAACTCGCCGAGCAGGTACAGACACTCCTTCTGTCGCTGGACTGTGTCTTCGTTCAGGACGTGCTGGAAACCGAGGGCATGGAGAACCACTACGGCGACAGACCACGGTACAGCGTACGCGGAGCGAACAAGCGCGAGGACAAACGTTTCCTCGACAAGATCGGATTCATAACCAAGACGACCGAGATTAAGCTTACGTCACAGTCGTACAAGCGCGACTCTTACCCGCCCGCTGTCGCCGATCATCTGCGTGACCTCAGCGGCTACGACGATGTAAGCGAGGAGACGAAGCACAGGGTTCGTCAGTCACCGATAAACGGCTCCGTAACCCGCAAGCTCGTGCGTGATGTCGAGGAAGAGACGGGTGAAAAGGTTCACGTCGACGGTCGCCGTCTTAACGACTTCTACGCCGCACCCGTCAAATCCGTCACCGAGGAGACGGCGTACACGAAGGACATCAGCGTCCCGTCGAACAACACGTACGTCGCAAACGGGTTCGTCACCCACAACACGACCTCGATGATAGGCAACACGACGGGCGGTTGCGAACCTATCTACAACGTCGCCTACTACAAGAACGTCTCCGATGACGTACAGGGCGATGAGATGCTCGTCGAGTTCGACGACTACTTCCTCCGTGTTCTCCGCGAGAACGACATCGATGTGGAGGCGGTCAAGGAAGAGGCTCAGGAGCAGATGTCGGCGAACGAGTTCGACGGCGTCGACGGTCTCGACACCGTACCCGACGCAATCGGCGAGCTTTTCGTCACGACGGGCGACCTGTCAGCGAAGGAGCACGCATCGGTACAGTGTGCGTGTCAGGAAGGCGTGGATAGCGCGATCTCGAAGACGACGAACGCACCACACGACTCGACGGTCGAGGACGCGAAGGAGGTCTTCGAGTACATCTACAGAAACGGCGGCAAGGGCGTCACCTACTACCGCGACGGCACGCGTTCGAAGCAGGTGCTGACGACACGCGCCGACAACAAGGACGCCGCGGACGACGTCGACCCGGTCGAGGAGGTGCGCGGGATGCTCGCAGACGGCGAACTCACCGTGGACGAACTCACCGACGGCGTCGAGGGTATCGATACATCCGACGCCGACACGCCTGAGGCGACCGCAGGCGCACAGTCGGGCGGGGAAGCCGACGGAACGGAACCGACGGCGACCGAAGACGCGACGAACGGTACCGCCGAAGCCGAACCCCCGAAACGCGGCGACGAGTTTGCGCCGCGTCCGCGACCCGACACCATTTCGGGCGCTACTCAGAAGGTCGAGACGGGGTACGGGGGTCTGTACGTCACCATCAACGAGGACGACGAGGGCGTCTTCGAGGTCTTCGCACGTATCGGCAAGTCGGGCGGCTACACCGCCTCGTTCACCGAGGCTATCGCGCGTCTCTCGTCCCTCTGTCTCCGCTCCGGAATACCGCCCCAACAGGTCGTACAGCAACTCGAAGGCATACGTTCGCCGAAGGTGACGTTCGACCGCGGCGAGCAGGTTCACAGCGTTCCCGATGGCATAGCGAAAGCTATGACACGGTACATGAACGGAGAGACACGTCCACAGCAGTCGCGTCTTCCGCTCCGCGAGGAAGACGACGACGAGGAGCCGCGTGCCGAAAGCGACGGCGGCACGGCGACGGCTTCGGGTGGCGACGTACAGCAGATAATCGACGAAGGACGCAACCCCGAATGCCCCGACTGCGGCTCGATGCTCGTCTACACAGAGGGATGCGTCAAGTGCAACGACTGCGGGTTCTCCGAGTGCTAAGGTAGCGTCGTCCTTTTGACGCGCGACGACGAACCGCGTTCATGCACGACTTCGTCCACGCCGCACCCGAAACGGCGACGACGCCCGCGAGGATGGCACAGACCGCGGCGCACGCGGGCTACGACGCCGTCGTCCTGCGCAACCATTTCAACCCCGACGACGCGTATCCCTCGTACGACATACCCGACGGAACAGGGATTCCGATGCACGAGGGCGTTGAGGTACGCGCCGACGGCGTCGAACCGTTACACGAAGGCGTCCGGCGCGCCGAACGAGGGGGTGCGGAGGTCGTCGCCGTACACGGGGGTGAGGAAGCCCTAAACCGCGCGGCGATACAGGCGGACGTCGACCTACTTGCTCACCCGAACCGCGGACGCGGGCGCTCGTTCGATCACGTTCTGGCGCGCGAAGCCGCCGAAGCCGGTGTCGCCGTCGAACTGTCGCTCGCGTCCGTCCTGCGCTCCTCCGGCGGCGAACGCGTTGAGGCGATACGCGACCTCCATACCACGTTAAAGCTCGTACGGAAGTACGGGACGCCTTTCGTCGTCTCCGCCGACGCACGCACGCATCTGGAGTTACGCGCACCGCGTGAACTCCGTGCAGTCGCGTACCTCATCGGTATCGACGAGGAAGAGTTCGACCGTGCGACGGACGAGACACCGCGCCGACTCGTCGAGAACGACGATGCGGACGTCGAGGTGCTCGACGGATGACACTACCCAAGTCGCTCCGTCCCCGGAACCGTTACGTCTTCTTCGAGGCTGAGACGCTCCCCGACGCCTCCTTCGGCGAGCACGACCTGCGCCGCGCACTCTGGTTCGAGGCACAGAACCTGTACGGCGACGTGACGAGCGCCGAGACACGCGCCAAGCTCGTCGAGTACGACGGCGACGACGCGACGTTAGGGGCGGGCGTCGTCCGTTGCGACCACGACGGCGTCGAAGAGACGCGCGCCGCTCTTGCATGTATCGATAAGGTGCAAGGCGACCCCGTCGGTATACGTGTCGTCGGCGTCTCGGGAACGCTCAAGGCGGGACGCGACAGGTACGGCGGTACACCCGAGACGCGCGAAACGACCGTCGACGGTTCACCTGCGTGGGAGCGCGGCGACGTCGTGGACGTACGGACAGACGACGGCTTTATGTGTGGCACGCACCACGACCTTGGTAAGGAATGATTCAGGACTCACAGCAACAGGCGTACGACCGCGCCATCACCATATTCAGCCCCGACGGACGTCTCTATCAGGTCGAGTACGCGCGCGAAGCCGTAAAACGCGGTACCGCGAGCGTCGGTGTGCGCGCGAGCGACGGCGTCGTTCTCGGAGCGTACAAACGCGTCCCTAATGAACTCATGGAGGCTGAGAACGTCGAGAAGATATTCCAGATAGACGAACATATCGGCGCGGCAAGCGCGGGGCACGTCACCGATGCGCGGAAGCTAATCGACATCCTGAGACGTGAGGCACAGGTCAACCGCGCGTCGTATCAGGAACCCATCGGCACCGAGACGGTCGTGCGCCGACTCTGCGACGAGATGCAGAAGTACACACAGCAGGGCGGCGTCCGTCCGTTCGGCGTCTCCGTTATCGTCGGCGGGATCGAGAACGGCGAACCACGCGTCTTCGAGACCGACCCCAGCGGCTCTTTCTACGAATGGCGCGCGACGGCGATAGGAGAGAACAGCGCGGAGATACGTGAGAACTTCGAGGCGAACTACGAGGAAGATATACCGACCGACGAGGCGGTGGCGCTCGCGTACGAAGCCGTCGAGGAGTCGAACGACGACATCACCCCTGAGTCGTTCGAGGTCGCCGTTGTCGAGACGGACGACGAATGCTTCACCGAACTCTCCGCCGACGAGGTTCGTGAACTCGTCGAGTAGCGCCTCGTTTTTTACGTCTCGCCCGCATATCCCTCCACGATGATATCCCTCGACGAGGCAGTAACCGCGCGTTTAGAGTCGCATGGACAGCGTTTCGAGGTACTCGTCGACCCCGACGCAGCGCTCGAAATAAGCCGCGGCGAGTTCGACGGCGACCTTACCGATGTAATCGCCGCAGAGGACGTCTTCGAGGACGCGTCGAGCGGCGACCGCCCGCCTGAGGAGTCGTTAGAGGAGGTCTTCGACACGACCGACCCGCTCGAAATCATACCGGAGGTCGTCATGCAGGGCGAGATACAGATTACGGCGGAACAGCGACGCGAGATGCAGGAGGAGAAGAGGCGACGTATCATAAACACGATATCGCGTAACGCGATCAACCCGCAGGAGAACGATACGCCGCATCCGCCTGACCGCGTCGAACGTGCCCTCGGAGAGACGGAGTTCCGTGTCGACCCCATGGTACCCGCCGAGGAGCAGGTGGACGAGGCTGTCGATGCACTCCGTCCCGTCATACCCATACGTTTCGAACAGGTGAAGGTCGCGTCCCGTATTCCTGCGGAGTACGCGGGTAAGGCGCAGGGTAAGCTACGCGACTTCGGAAAGCTCGAACGTGAGGAGTGGCAGGCTGACGGCTCTTGGATTGCGGTGCTTGAGTTCCCCGCGGGTATGCAGAACGAGTTCTACGACCTCCTCAACAAGCTCACAGAGGGCGAGGCGGAGACACAGATAGTCGACGACGAGGGTCTCTAAAAGACCGAGTCCGCCGTCGCCGCGCCTACGACGCTGAAAACCGCGCTGATGCTTACCGCCTTGAACGTCACCATCGCCACGACCGCTCCGTCACCTTCGACGAAAGTCCGAGGCGCGTCGAAAAGCACAGCGAGCATACCGACAGAGCCGAACGCGACGACCATGAGGGTCACGAAACGTACGGGGACACCCACGACATCCTGTTCGTCCTCGGCGTCGCGTTCCGTATCCGCTTCGTACAGTGCACCGTAGCCGATACCCCCTACGAGGAGAGCCGTAACGACGCCGTTCACCGTCCCCATCTCGGCGGCGAGATCCCAGACCTCGCCTGTGACGACGAAAGGACCCGCAAGGAGGAATCCGCCGACCACCTGCTGAGCAACGTCCTCCAGACGGAAGTCGGCGCTGTTCCTCCTGAGCCTCATGAACCGTACTTCTCATCCAGACGTATATTCCCGTCGCTCGCCCTCGTCGGTACGTCACATGGTGGCACGGAGGTCTGAATCCGTTGCGTTTATATCCCCGTCGCGGGTACGGACGTACGCTTGACTACAGGGGCGTACGTCCCGAGTCCGTAAGGGCGAAGAGAAAAGCCGAAACAAGAGTCGGGATGGCCGAGTGGTTAAGGCGCAGGATTGCTAATCCTGTGGCGTTCGCGCCGCGTGGGTTCGAATCCCACTCCCGACGTGGAACGGAGAGATATGAGCCAAGAAGAACCAGAACAGGAAGAAGACGAAGACATCAGGTACTTCGTACGTGTCGGTAAGACCGACCTCGACGGTACCGAGAGCGTCGAAACGGCACTGCTTGAGATGGACGGTGTAGGCAGACGCGTAGCAAAGGCAGTTGCGGACGAGGCGAACGTCAGCCCGCGTGAGACACTCGGCAAGCTTGAGGACGACGAGGTTGAGGCTGTCAAGGAGGCTATACAGGGCTTCGACGACTTCGGACCCTCGTGGATGGTCAACCGCGAGAAGGATCGCTACACGGGCGACGACCTCCATATCGTCGGCTCCGAACTCGAAATCACGCGTGAGGAGGACATAAACAGGATGCAGAAGATAAGCTCGTACAAGGGCGTCCGTCACAGGAAGGGCAAGAAGGTACGCGGACAGCGCACCAAGTCGACCGGACGTACGGGCGGAGAGGTCGAGGTCAAGGTATCAGAGCTTCAGGCGGAAGCCGAAGAGGAGGAAGAATAGATGGGCTACCCGGGTAAGAACGTCAAACAGTACGAGACACCGAACCACCCGTTTCAGGGTGAAAGGATACAGGACGAGCACAGTCTTGTCGACGAGTACGGTCTGAAGAACAAGGAGGAGCTTTGGGGCGCACAGTCGGAGCTTCGTCGTTACAGGCGCGAGGCGCGTAACCTCCTCGGCGAACCCGACGAAGCTGTCGCCGACGAGACGGAGCAGTTGCTGGGACGCCTCCGGCGTATAGGCGTCCTCGGCGAGGAGTCTACGCTCGACGATGTCCTTACGCTCGACGTCACCGACCTTCTGGAGCGCCGTCTCCAGACAGTCGTCTACCGTCAGGGGCTGGCGAACACGATCGATCAGGCGCGCCAGTTCGTCAACCACGGGCACGTCGCCGTCGGCAGACAGCGCGTACGTGTACCGAGCTACACCGTCGACCGCGACGAAGGGAACACCGTCGAGTTCTACGGTAACTCGCCGCTCGCCGAAGACCTGCATCCTGAGCGCGCAGGGGAGGAGCAAGCATGAGTAGCGCGGACGACACGCCCGAAAGCGCCGACCGCGTCGGTGTCGCGCATATACACGCCAGTCTCAACAACACCATAATCACTCTCACCGACCTGACAGGCGCGGAGACGCTCGCAAAGAGTAGCGGCGGTTCGGTCGTCAAGCAGAGCCGTAACGAGTCGACGCCGTATGCGGCGATGCAGATGGCTGAGGAGGTCGCAGAGACGGCGCAGGAGCGCGGTATCTCGACCGTACACGTCCGTATACGTGCGCCCGGCGGGAACATGAACACCAACCCCGGACCGGGTGCGCAGGCGGCTATACGGGCGCTTGCACGCGCCGGTCTCGAAATCGGACGTATCGAGGACGTTACGCCGATACCGCACGACGGCTGTAAGGGTCCCAAGGGACGCAGGGGACGCGGAAACTGATGGACGTAGAACTCGTCGAACTCGACGACCGCGAAACGGAGTTCGTCGTTAGGGACGCAACCGCGCCGTTCGCCAACGGCGTCCGCCGCGCCATGCTCGCCGACGTGCCGACGCTGTCGATAGACACCGTCGACTTCTACGAGAACACGTCGGTGATGTTCGACGAGGTTCTCGCACTCCGTTTCGGTCTCGTGCCCCTGACCACCGACCTTGACACGTACGAACTACCCGACGATGACGAGGAGGACGACGTGGCGAACGAGGTCACGCTCACCGTCGATGTCGAGGCGGACGACGAGGAACGGACGGTCTACTCGTCCGACCTCGTCTCAGAGGATCCGGCGGTCGAACCCGCCGACGAGAACGTGCCGCTCATAAAGCTCAAGCCGGGTCAGGCTGTCGTCGCCGAATGCGTCGCGCGTCTCGGCAGAGGACGTGACCATGCGAAGCACCAGGGCGGTGTCTCGGTCGGCTACAAGCACCTCCACAGGCTCGTCGAGGACGGCGGCGAAGAACACGACGTTCGTCAGACACAGTCTGACGAGCCATCGAACTCCGCGGAAGTTCGAGACGCCGTCCGCGGCGTCGTAGAGACACCCGACGGCGAACTCGTCGATCTGACCGAGGAAAAAGGCATGGGTGGGTACGACGGGTACGGCGTCGAGGAGGTTCAGGACGCCTTCGTATTCCATGTCGAGTCCGACGGTTCGCTCGAACCCACGGAACTCGTCCTGCGTGCCACGGAGACGCTGTCGCAACGCGCCGCGGAGTTGGGCGACAAGGTATCGACATAGAGACAACCGGAACATAACACGTGCGTGGGTAGCCAAGTTAGGCCAACGGCGCGGCGTTCAGGGCGCCGTCGTGTAGACGTTCGCCGGTTCAAATCCGGTCCCACGCATCAAACGAACGCAGAGAGTTTGAGAGTAGGAGCGGGTTTGAAGCAGGGAGCCGCCGGGGCGACCGAGGTTCAAATCCGGTCCCACGCATCACACCCACCGTTTCGCCGTCTCGAAGTCCCTTGGACTTCGAGGGCAGGTCAGGCGTAGCCTGACCTACGCTGGAGCACGAGGAGGTTGCCAGACTATGTCTGGCAGTCCGCAAACCCCTACGGTTTGCGAAGGCATGCTCCGCATGCCTCTCTGACCACGGCGTCGGAACGGGAACAACCACAAACAAGAGGAAACAGAAAGATGCCGAAACAGAATCCGAGGTTAGTAAGCCTCATCGAACGACTGCGCGAACGCGCGTCGGACGAGGGCGACGTCTGGAACGAGCTGGCGTCGCGCCTCGACTCGCCGTCGCGTAGCCGCGCGGAGGTCAACGTGAGCAAGATAGAGAGATACGCGGACGAGGACGAGACGGTCGTCGTGCCGGGTAAGGTTCTCGGAGGAGGCGTTCTGTCGAAGAGCGTCGACGTTGCCGCCTTCGACTTCTCGTCGTCGGCGCGTGACAAGATAGACGACGCAGGAGGCGAACCCGTCGCACTCGACGACTTCGTAGACGACGCCGACGGTTCGGGCGTAAGGGTGGTACGATGAAGGGTGAACCCGACTTCGACGCTGACGAGGCGATGCTTATCGACAGCGAAGGTGCCGTACTCGGACGTCTCGCAAGCACCCTTGCGTCAGAGTCACTTGACGGAGAGAAGATAGTCATCGTCAACACCGAGAACATCGTTGTGTCGGGGGAGAAAAGCGAGGTTGTCGACGATTACCGTGGTAAGGTTGAAAGGAGCGTCGACCGTGGACCCTTCCACCCGCGCCGTCCCGAGGGCGTCGCAAACCGCGCCGTACGCGGTATGCTCCCGTACAAGAAGCAACGCGGAAAGGATGCGCTCTCGCGCGTCCGTTTCTACGTCGGCGTCCCGGCGGAGTACGACGACGAGGATTTCGAGAAACCCGACAAGGTACTCGACGATATCGGCAGGGGAGGCTACGTAACGCTCGGCGAGATAAGCGAAAAGATAGGTGCTAACGTAACATGGTAGAAGCGGTCAATACGTCAGGTAAGAAGAAGACGGCTGTTGCGCGTGCGACGGTGACGGAGGGGGATGGACGCGTACGCGTTAACTCGAAGCCGGTCGAGTTCGTCGAACCCGAAAGCGCGAGGCTCAAGATGACAGAGCCTTTCCGTATCGTGGAGGACGACCTCCGCGCCGACATCGAGATAGATGTCGATGTCGAGGGGGGAGGCTACGCCGGACAGGCGGACGCCGTACGCACCGCCATAGCGCGCGGTCTCGTCGACTGGATGAACGACGCCGAACTCCGCGACGCTTACATGGAGTTCGACCGTTCGCTCCTCGTCGACGACCCGCGTCGTAAGGAGGCGAAGAAGTTCGGCGGACCGGGCGCACGCGCCCGGTACCAGAAGTCGTACAGGTGATACCATGATGGTGCCTGTCCGCTGTTTCACGTGCGGAAACGTAATCGGCGAGTACTACGACGAGTACAAGGAGCGCGTTGAGGACGAAGGCGAGGACGCCGAGGAGGTTCTCGACGATCTCGGCGTCAACCGCTACTGCTGTCGCCGTATGCTCGTGACGCACAAGGATCTCGTAGACACGGTGGCACCGTACCAGTGAGCATGAGTATGCGATACACGCGGTACGAACGCGCGCGTATCGTCGGAGCACGCGCGCTCCAGATATCGATGGGAGCGCCGCCTCTCGTCGAGATGGAGACCAACAACCCCGTCAAGATAGCGCGCCACGAGCTTGAGCGCGACGTTCTCCCCATAACGGTGAGGCGTGACGGATGACGCCGACGGAGATAGACGAGGTAACGTTACGCCGCGTGCTCGATTCGCGCGGAAACGCGACGGTCGAGGCGGACGTGCGAACGACGGAAGGCTTCGGACGCGCCTCTGCGCCGTCGGGCGCTTCGACGGGTGAGTACGAGGCGGTCGAGATATCCGCCAAACGCGCCGTCGAACGCGGTGAGGAAGCCGGGGAGGCTCTCGTCGGCACGGACGCCGCGAACCAACGCGCAGTCGACGAGACCCTGCGGGATGAGGACGGCACGGACGACTTCTCGCGTATAGGAGCGAACGCGGCGGTGGCTATCTCGATGGCGACCGCAGACTCCGCCGCCGACGCCCTCGGTGTTCGGTTACACCGCCATCTCGGCGGAGCGTTCGCCTCCTCGACACCGACACCGCTCGGAAACGTCGTCGGAGGCGGTGAACACGCCGACGACGCAACCGACATACAGGAGTTCCTCGTAGCACCGACGGGTGCGGAGACGTTCGAGGAGGCTGTTTTTACGAACGCCGCCGTACACGCCGGCGTAAAGGATGTACTCGACGACCGCGGTGTGACCGCAGGAAAGGGCGACGAAGGCGCATGGGCACCCTCCATAGACGACCCCGAGGCGCTCGAAGTCGTCGCCGAGGCTGTCGACCGCGCCGCGGATGTCGAGACACGTATCGGTCTCGACGTTGCGGCAAGCGAACTCTGGGACGACGACGCGGGCGCTTACGTCTACGGAGACACGACACGCGACACAGAGGAACAGGTCGACTACGTGGAGTCGCTCGTCCGCGAGGGCGATCTTATCTACGTCGAGGATCCGTTGCGTGAGGACGACTTTGAGGCGTTCGCACGTCTCACCGAACGTCTCGCAGACACCGACACACTCGTCTGCGGCGACGACCTGTTCGTCACCAACGTCGAACGTATCGAACACGGCGTTGCCCAAGGCGCGGCGAACTCCGTCCTCATCAAGCCGAATCAGGTAGGGACGGTGACNGGAGCGTACGAGGCGGTGAAGACTGCGCGCGACGCCGGATACGAGACGGTTATGTCACACAGAAGCGGCGAGACGGAGGACGCAACCATCGCGTCGCTCTCAGTCGGATTCGGTACGGGGTTGATCAAGACGGGTACCGTCGGAGGCGAACGTACAGCAAAGCTAAACGAAGTTATAAGAATACAGAGAGACATGGAGCGATAACGAATGTCACAGGAACAGCCAGAGGCTGATGACGAGACGGTTGAAGAAGAAGCGTCGGCACCCGAAGAGGCACAGGAGACCGAGGAGACCGCGGCGGAAGAAGCCGCAGAGGAGGAGAGACAGCCCACGGAGTCGTTCGAGGGCGAGGACGACCTACTCATACCCGTCGACGACTACCTGTCGTCGGGTGTGCATATAGGCACTCAACAGAAGACGGGTCATATGGAGCGGTTCATACACCGTGTACGTGAGGACGGTCTGTACGTTCTCGACGTGGCGAAGACCGACGAACGTATACGAACCGCGGCGAACTTCCTCGAAAACTACGAGCCTTCGAGCATACTCGTCACCTCGTCGCGCAGGTACGGACAGCATCCTGCCGAGACGTTCGCGGAGGCAACGGGTGCGCGCGTCCGTTCGGGACGTTTCATACCCGGGACGCTCACGAACCCCGACTACGACGGCTACATAGAGCCTGACATTCTGGTCGTCACAGACCCCATAGGCGACGCGCAGGCTGTCAAGGAGGCGGTCACCGTCGGTATCCCCGTCATAGCGATGTGCGACACCAACAACGCCACCAACAACGTCGACCTCGTCATACCTACGAACAACAAGGGACGTAAGGCGCTCGCGGTCGTCTACGGTCTTCTCGCCGAGGANCTTCTCGACACGCGCGANGTCGAGACGGAGTATACTCTAGAAGACTTCGAGCCGGAGGTCTGACGCGGGGTGCCAGCGCGGTCGAGCGCCCCCGGATCAGCGTTTCTCGTCGGAGAGCACGCCGTCGTCTACGACGAACCCGCTCTTCTCCTCGCCGTCGACAGACGCGCGACGGTAGCCGTCGAAGACGCCGACGAGGACGACCTACCCGACTCCGCTTACGTCCGCGAGGCGGTCGAAAGGACACGCCTGTACGCCGACGAAACGACGCCGGTTCGCGTCGAGGTTTCTTCCGACATCCCCGTCGGCGCGGGGCTGGGTTCGAGCGCCGCAGTCTCTGTGGCGACGTTACACGCCGTATCGCGCCAGTTCGGTGCTCCTATGGAACCCCAAGAGGTCGCAGACGAGGCGTACGCCGTAGAACGCGCCGTACAGGGAAAGGCGTCCCCCGCTGACACGTACACGTCGGCGACAGGAGGCTACGTCGTCGTAGATGGTGACGAGCGCCGAACCGTGGATGCACCCGACGCCCGTTTCGTCGTCGGCTACGACGGAGGCTCCGCGCCGACGGGCGAGATGGTCGACGGCGTCGCACGTCTCGTCGATCGGAACCCCGTTGCGTCCGACATCGTCTCCGCGGTAGGCGACCTTTCACACGACGCCGTCGAAAGCCTCGAATCGGGCGATCTTGAAGTCGTCGCCGCGCTCATGGACATGAACCAAGGTCTTCTCGACGCTCTCGGTGTCTCATCGTCGTCGCTTTCACGTATGGTCTGGTCTGCGCGCGACGCGGGCGCGAGCGCCAAGCTAACCGGCGCGGGGGGAGCAGGCTGTGTACTCGCCTACCCCGCGACAGACGAGGCTCAGGAGGCTGTCGCCGAAACAGCGAAAGAAGCCTTCGTCGTCTCACCCGCCGAAGGGGTGCGTTCCGAGTGATACTCAAGATAGGCGGAAGCGTTCTGACGGAGAAGGACGGTGATGAGACGGTCGCTGGTGTTTTCGACGATGTTCTCGCCACCGTCGCGCGGGAAGCGCCCGACGACCTCGTTCTCGTCCACGGCGCGGGATCCTTTGGACATCCGCACGCCGAACGTCACGGGATTGATGAACGGACGGCGTCTGTCGAAGGAGCGTACGAGACACACGCCGCCGTAGCGCGTCTAAACCGTCAGGTCGTCGAGACGCTCAACAGCCACGGCGTCGACGCGGTTCCCGTACATCCGTCGTCGTGCGGTTGGCGCGACGGGGGGACGCGGTTCCAGACCGGTGCCGTCGAAAGTCTCCGCGACGCCGGCTTTCTACCCGTCGTACACGGCGACGTAGTAGCCGACGCGCACGGCGGTGCATCGGTTCTTTCGGGCGACGAACTCGCCGTCAGGCTCGCCGAGGAAGACGAGAGGGTAGGTATGTGTACGTCGGCGGGCGGCGTCCTCAACGAAGAAGGTAACCGGCTGGGGCGCGTTTCATCGGTCGAAGAACTCACCGAGTTAGGCGACGGTACCGACGACGTTACACGGGGTATACGCGGGAAGGTCGAACGTCTTCTTTCGGCTCCGTCGGGAGGATACGTATTCGGTGCCGACGAGATAGACGCTTACCTCGGAGGAAACGACGTTGGAACCCTCGTAAGGAGGTAGTATGCCAGGAACATCAGAGAGAAAGGACGATCATATACGTATAGTCAAAGAGGAGGACGTGGAGGAGCCGGGTACGGGTTTCGTAGACGTTTCGTTGGTACACGACGCCCTCCCCGGTACGCATCTCGACGACGTGGACACGTCGACCGATATACTCGGCGCGACGCTCGGTGCGCCCGTCTTCATAGAAAGCATGACGGGCGGACATCCGAACGCGACGAAGATAAACCGTAACCTCGCGTACGCCGCCGACGAGATGGGTGTGGCGATGGGCGTCGGTAGCCAGCGCGCCGCGCTCGAAGACGACGACCGCAGACGGTCCTACGAGGTCGTACGTGACTCCGACGCAGGATCCGACGCCTTCGTCTACGGAAACATAGGCGCGGCGCAGTTGGACGAGTACGGTGTGGAAGGCGTCGAGGAATGCATCGATATGATAGATGCCGACGCGATGGCTGTCCATCTCAACTTCCTTCAGGAGGCTGTACAGCCCGCGGGCGATGTCGACGCACGCGGCTGTCTCGAAGAGATCGAACACGTCGCGCGCGAGGCGAGCGTCCCCGTCATCGTAAAGGAGACGGGAAACGGGATCTCCGACGAGACGGCGCGTGAACTTGCCGAAGCGGACGTCGACTGCGTCGATGTCGCGGGAAAGGGCGGCACGACGTGGTCGGGTGTCGAGGCGTACAGGGCGTCCGCGCACGACGACAGACGCGGCGAGAACCTCGGTGAACTGTTCCGCGTCTGGGGCATACCTACGGTCGCAAGCACCGTACTCGCCTCAGACGAACACCCGTGCGTCGTCGCGTCGGGCGGTGTCCGTTCGGGTCTCGACATAGCGAAGGCGGTTGCGCTGGGTGCGTCGGCGGGTGGTCTCGCCAAGCCGTTCCTCAAGCCCGGTGCAAAAGGATCCGACGAGGCTCTCGAAGCCGTCGAACAGGTCGTCGCCGAGCTACGGACAGCGATGTTCGTCACAGGTTCGGAAGATATCGATGAACTTAGTAAAGCCCGTTCTGTTGTAACCGGTAGAACAGACGAGTACCTTCAAAAGGTTCGGTAAACCACGGTTAAATTTCAATTTCAAAAGATCAAACTTAACGGAGAAAGACAAGATGGAGATCGAAATAACAGCGGTAGGTGGATACGAAGAGGTAGGTAAACAGATGACTGCGGTTCGGTTGGGTGAAGATGTCATAATCTTCGACATGGGCATCGACCTGTCGAAGATTCTGCTACACGAGAACGTAGAGACGGAGTCGATGCATTCGCTCGACCTCATCGAGATGGGAGGTATACCTGACGACCGTATAATGAGCGATATCGAGGGGGATGTCAAGGCTATCATACCGACGCACGGACATCTCGACCATATCGGCGCGATACCCAAGTTGGCGCACAGGTACGACGCGCCTATCGTGGCGACGCCTTTCACTGCGGAACTCGTCAAGAAGCAGGTTCAGGGCGAAAAGAAGTTCGGCTTCGACAACCCGATACGTAAGATGGAGGCTGGCGAGGTCATACAGATAAACTCGAAGGTCACCGTCGAGTTCGTCAACGTACAGCACTCGATACCGGGTGCGATCGCGCCCGTCGTCCATACACCAGAGGGTGCGGTCGTGTACGGACTCGACATGAAGATAGACCATACGCCCGTCATAGGCGACCCTATCGATGTCGACCGTCTCAAGGAGATAGGGCGCGAGGACGAAGGCGTTCTTGCGCTCATACCTGAGGCGCTCAACGCGGGCGAAGACGGACGGACGCCGAGCGAGAAGGTGGCGAAGGAGATGTTACGTGACCTTCTCCACTCCTTTGAGGACTACGACGGCGGTATAGTTGCCACGACGTTCGCGTCGCATATAGCGCGTATAAAGAGCCTCCTTCAGTTCGCGCAGGAGATAGACCGCCGTCCGATACTCCTGGGTAGGAGCATGGAGAAGTACTCCGGGATCGCCGAACGTATGGATCTCGTCGAGTTCCCCGATGTCGGTATGTACGGTCACCGTAGGAGCATAGAGCGCGCGATGAAACGCGTTATGGACGAGGGTAAGGAGAAATACCTACCCATCGTGACGGGACATCAAGGCGAACCCCGCGCGATGCTGACACGTATGGCGCGCGACGATACGCCGTACGAGATAGAGCAGGGCGACAAGATCGTGTACAGCGCGCGTATCATACCTTCGCCTATAAACGAGGGACAGCGCCACCAAGCCGAGAAGCTACTCCGTATGCAGGGTGCGCGCGTCTACCCCGACATACACGTTTCGGGGCATATGGGCGGCGACGAGCATTACGACCTACTCGACTGGCTACAGCCCGAACAGGTGGTGCCCGCACACCAGACAGCCTCCGTCCGTAGCGAGTATATCGATATGGCGGAGGAGCTGGACTACAAGATGGGTCGTGACGCCCATCTGCTACGTAACGGCGACAGCGTCACGCTCACGGAGTAAGCCTTGCCCAACGTTCCCGACCCTGTCCGGGAGAACGCACGTCTCGTGAACGAAGCGATAGACGGACGTCTGCCTCTCGGCGGGCTACGCGTCCACGAAGCCGCGGAGCATCTCCTGACGGCGGGGGGGAAACGTCTACGTCCCGCGTTGCTCATGCTCGTAGCCGACGCCTTCGGACGTTCGCCGCGCGACACCGTACCCCCCGCGCTCGCGGTTGAGATCACGCATTCGTTCACGCTGATACACGACGACGTTATGGACGACGACCCTCTGCGACGCGGCGAGGAGAGCGTCCACAAGAGATGGGACGTACCGACGGCGATACTCACGGGCGACTACCTCTACTCGAAGGCTTTTGAGACCGCACTCGAAACCGACGCCACCGACGCGACGATGAGACGTGTCATGGAGACGCTTGCGGAGACGTGTACGCTCATCTGCGAAGGGCAGGCGCTCGACGTCGAGTACGCCGAGGCGGATACTGTCAGCGAGGACGACTACCTCCGTATGGTCGAACTCAAGACGGGTGTACTTTTCGCCGCCTCGACGGGTATCGGCGCTCTCGTCTCAGAAAGCGGTATCTTCGACGAGGCGTACGGATACGGTCTCAGGATAGGAAAGGCGTTTCAGATACACGACGACGTTCTTGACCTCGTGGGCGAAAGCGGTGATCTCGGAAAGACGCGTGCGAGCGACCTTTTCGAGGGTAAGAACACGCTCGTCACACTCCACGCGCGCAGAAACGGCGTCGATCCGTCTCTGCCCCACGACGCTTCCGACGCGGAGGTCGAGGCTAAGGTTGAGGAGATACGCGAAGCGGGTAGCATCGGCTACGCCCGCGAACGTGCGGAGACTCTCGTCGACGGGGCGAAAGACGACCTCGACGCCCTCCCTGAGGGTGAACCGCGCGACGCACTCGCCGAGGTCGCCGACTACCTCGTGAGGAGGGACTACTGATGGAAGAAGAAACACGTGAACTCGTCAGGCTGTACGCCTTGCAGAACGCCGTCGAACACGGTGCGGACGCCGACCCCGGCGCTGTCATCGGTACCCTCATGGGCGAACATCCGGAGCTACGTGAGAACGCGGAGAAGGTTTCGGAGGAAGCCCCTGAGGTCGTGGCGTCCGTAAACGCGATGCAACCCGACGAGCGCCGCGCGGTGCTCGAAGACGAAGCGCCTGAGATGCTCGAAGACGACGAGGAAGAGGACGATGAGGGTCTCCCGTCTCTTCCCGCGGCGGACGACTACGACGAGATCGTGATGCGTTTCGCACCCAACCCCAACGGGCCTCCGACCATCGGTAGCGCACGCGGCATGGTCGTGAACGACGAGTACGTACGTGAGTACGACGGGACTCTTGTCCTCCGGTACGACGACACCGACCCCGTCAACAAACGTCCTCTACCCGACGCGTACGGCTGGTACGAGGACGACGCCGAATGGCTCGGTGTCGGTATAGACGAGACGTACCGCGCGAGCGACCGTCTCGAAACCTACTACGAACACGCACGCGAACTCATCGAGATGGGGGAGGCGTACGTCTGCGACTGTCCCGCCGAAGGGTTCAGCGAGAAGAAAGCCGAGGGCGTCGCGTGCCCGCACCGTGACCGCGGTGTCGATGAGAACCTCGCCGAATGGGAACGTATGCACGACGACGCCACCGACACGGTTCTCCGAATCAAGACGGATATAGAGCACAAGAACCCTGCTCTGCGCGACTGGGTGGCTTTCCGCGTCGTTGAGGAACCCCACCCGCTCACCGGCGACGACTACCGCGTCTGGCCCATGCTCGACTTCCAGTCGGCTATCGACGACCGTCTTCTCGGTACGACGCATATCATACGCGGCAAGGATCTCCGCGACTCCGAAGGTCGTCAGGGATACGTCTACGACGCCTTCGGATGGGAGTATCCCGAGGTTCTCCACTGGGGACGTATCTCCGTCGAGGAGTACGGAACACTCTCCACGTCGTCGCTTGCGGAGGCTATCGACGCGAGCGAGTACGAGGGCTGGGACGATCCGCGCGTCCCGACGGTACGCGCGCTCAGACGACGCGGTATACGTGGCGAGGCGCTACGTGAAGCACTCCTCGAACTCGGCGTGAGCGACGCCGACATCGAGTTCAGCATGGAGCACGTCTACTCCGAAAACCGTGCGCTCGTCGACGACGACGCCAACCGTTACTTCCTCGTACGTGATCCCCTCCGCGTCGAGGTCGAGGACGCACCCGAAACCGTCGCGCGTCCGCCGCTCCACCCTGACGACGAACGTGGCGAGCGCCGGTTACGCGTCGACGACGCCGTATACCTCGAACCCGACGACCTGCCCGACGAGGGCGAAAGGCTCCGTCTCAAGTCGCTGTACAACGTCGAGGTCGTCTCGCGCGATCCTCCCGCCGTCCGTTATATCGGAAACGACCTGTCGCTCGTCCGTGAAGGAAACGTCTCTGTCGTCCACTGGCTCCCTGCGAGCGACGGCGAGACGGTCGAAGCGACCCTGAGGACGGCGACGGGCGACGAGACGGGGGTCGTAGAGAAGACGGCGCGCGACGAGGTCGGCGATGTCGTCCAGTTCGAACGCGTCGGATTCGCGCGTGTCGAGGACGACGAGCCTTTCACAGCGTTCTTCGCCCACCGGTAGTTGCGGCGACGGAAACCACCGACAGCGCCTTCGTCGCCGACATAATCCGACGCGCCCCCGGCGGTTATACGTCTTAGGCTTCCGTACGTCTACGTTGCACTACATAGACGCGCCGCGCATCTCGACCTGAAGACCCGCCTCGGCGACGTTGACACCGTACTCCGACGTACGGACGAGGCTGTCGAGTACGGTACCGAGGAGGTAGCCGTCCTCGGCTTCGCTTTCGTACAGTTCGCGGTCGAGTTCCTCCGCATCCTCGACGAACCCTTCGGCGTCGACGATGATAGAGCCGAGATCCGCTTCCCCTACGTCGAGTATACCTTCAACGGAACGCTCGACGAGGTCACGTGAACGTTCACCCAGATCGTCGAACCTCTCCGCGACCTCGTCAGGGGGTGCAGAGTCCGCGCGCTCGGCGACCTCGGCTATCTTCTCCGCGTGGTCGGCGATACGTTCCAGCTGACGCGCTGACGTGTAGTACTCGAACTTGGTGAGGTCGTCGTCGTTCATAGGTACGTCGACGTTGACGAGCGACCTCTGGAACTCCCGACAGATGAGACCGAACAGCCGGTCGACATCGTCGTCCTGACGTACGACCCGTCGCCCCTTGTCGGCGTCGCCCTCCAGAACCGCATCGAGACCGTCCTCGTGCATCGAGAGCGCCGTCAACTGCATCTGTACCAAAGTCTGTTTGGGCGACAGGTCGCCGACATCGAGCATCGTACGCGCGACGACCGAGCTTTCGTCCTCCTCGTGTACCTCGATACCCACCAGACCCGTTACGGCGTCACGCACCCCTCGCCTCTGGTCGTTGTCGAGCATCCCTTCGACGCGTACCTCCTCGCATCCGGCGATGTACGCCGACTCGACACTACGTGCGAGGTCCTCGGGTTCTCGTCCTTCAGCCTCTATTACAACCGATCTTCTGTCGTCACCGTCCTTTCTGGAGACCAGGAGACGGTCGTCGCGTGAGTAGAGGCGCACCGTTGAACCCGACTCGACGCCTTGGTCGCGTGCCCAGTCCTTCGGAAGCGAGACGGTGTACGTCGAACCGCCGGTTACCTGCACCTTACGCTCCACCGCTTCTTCACCGTTGGTCACGACGCTCACCCCGCTCTCGCACCGCGTCGGCTGTGGTGTCGCCCATGCCACATACTACCTGAGGGTCACATAAATATCATACTATTAGATATATACTTCGTGTGTTTCTTCCCCGTAACTCCTTACTCAGAAGCAGCTGTACCGTCAGCTACGTACAGAAGTATCGAAGGAGTTGTTCGGCGATACTCCACGACGGTACTCGGTCCGTCGTTTCAAACACCGTCGTGAAACCTCCTGTGTCCCCTGTTTCTCCTGTAGTATATACTTCTAAATACTTCTATATAGTAATCTATCGACGAAAGTACGTCTAATAGCAACCTACTTTTGTGTAATCCGCCGATAGCCGGTTGATGGTCGAAAAAGACCGCAGTGGCGTTCGGCGTAGAAAGGTTCTGAAGGCAACGGGCGGTATCGCAGGCGCAGGGATTCTGACGGGATGCATCGGTGGTGGCGGAAACGGCGACGGTAGTAACGGAAACGACACCACCTCAGGAGACGACGGCAACGGCGAAATGAGTAACGACGGAGGATCTGGTTCCGGCTCGATGGATACCTCCCAGCTCACCGGTGACGGGTCCTCAACCGTCTATCCTATATCTAACTCAGGAGCGAGGCTCTGGAACGGTAACCCACCTGCCAGCGACGAGGAGTACTGGGGACCCGACGGGTACGGTATAGATACCGATATGAATCTCGCCGACTACTACGCCTCTCTCTACGGCTTTGAGCCTACGGATACGAGGAGCGAACCCCCGTTCCGCGTAAGTATCGCACTGAGCCACTCGGGTACCGGCGTGACCGCCGTTTCGGAACAACGTACCGACATGGGCAACTCCAGCGCGCCCGTCCAGGACGAACTCCCCGAAAGAGACTCATATGAGAGCTTCGTTGACCACGTCGTCGGTGTTGACGGACAGCCGGTCGTCGTTTCGCGTGAGATATACGAAGCCGGCGTAACTTCAATCACGATAGAAGAACTGCGCCAGATATACACACAGAATCCCGAGATTACCAACTGGAGCCAGGTCGGCGGACCCGACAAGGAGATACAGGTCGTCGGGCGCGCCGAAGGTTCGGGTACCGACACAGCATTCCGTGCAAACGTCCTTGGAGACCCCGACGCGCCGATGAACCAGGAGATGGTTCGTTACGGACAGAACCAGCAGGTTCAGACCACAGTAGGGAACTCTGACGCCGCCATCTCGTACATGGCTCTCGCTTTCGTTGAACAGGGTGGTGCTGTGCCGTCGATAGCCCTTGAGATAGAGGGAACGACGTACGAACTCGGCGGAGAGGGTGATACCGAACCCCTCGGGGCTGAGGAGTATCCGCTCTCGCGTGACCTCCACATGTACACATGGGAGGGCACAGACATGAGGGAGGCGGCTTTCATCAATATGATGCTTTCCGAATTCGGTCAGGAGAACTGCGTCGCGGCGAACAACTACTTCAAACTTCCCGACAGCAGGATAGAGAACCAGCGCTCGAAGCTCCCCGAACAGGTGTAGGCGCGAACAGTAAAGAATACAACTGAGGCACGACTTTGGTACATAACTGATGGAGGCAAGCCTACCGTACTTCGACTCACTGCGGCGTAGCTACAACGACGCAGAAACGGGTGAGGTAGCCGTCGTCGTCGCACAAGGCGCGCTCATACTCTCCGCCTTCGTTTCGTTCATACTACAGTCGGCTCTCCTTTCGTCGTTCCTGTTCCTGTTCCTCATCGTCACGGGGTACGGATGGAAGACGTATCAGGAGACGACCGCAAAGTCGCTGACGTTCATGATGACCGCCTCAACCGTGACGGTACTCGGTCTTATCGCCGTCTTCCTGTTTATCAGAGCTATACCAGCACTCGAACTCATGGGGGCTAACATAATCATACCGCCCGAAGGCGAGATGTGGAGTCCGTCGACGGGGGGTGCAGGTACGTACAACCTGATACCTATGGTATGGGGCACTACGGTTACGACCGTGATAGCGATGCTCGTTGCGGGTCCCCTCGGGGTAGCCGGTGCGATCTTCCTCGGTGAGTTCGCTCCGAGACGCGTGCGCGCCGTTATGAAGCCTGCCGTTGAGACACTCGCAGGCGTTCCGTCGATAGTCTACGGCTTCATCGGCTTTACGATCATAAACCCGTACTTCAACTTCGAGATGTCGGCGGGTATCGGTACACTGCTCGCCGTCGGACTCGTCATAGGTCTGATGGCGCTTCCGACGGTCGTCTCGGTCGCCGAGGACGCCATATCGACCGTCCCCGACGCCACCAAGGACGGTTCGGTTGCGATGGGGGCGACGAACTGGCAGACGACCAAGAGCGTCACCGTACCTGCGGCGTTTTCGGGCGTCTCGGCGGCGCTCCTACTCGGTATCGGTCGTGCAATGGGTGAGACGATGGCGGCGACAGTCATGATAGCCCACGCACAGATACTACCCGACCCTCTCTACGACGTTTTCGACAACACGGAGACGTTGACGACGCTCATAGCGGGTAACTTCGGACCTGCGGAGGGTACGGAGTTCTACCTCAGCGGTCTCTTCGCCGCGGGTGTTATACTGTTCGTAATCGTCACGGGTCTCGGTATCGCCGCACAGCTTATAGAGAGAAGGATGGAGAGGAAGCTCGGAGGTGAGGTATGAGCAAGGCTTACGACAGGGAGACTGGCGCGGAACTCGTCTCCGAGGAGACGACGGCTATGGGACGTTTCGCCGTCGGTACCGCCGGGATCGGCTTCGCGCTCGTCGTCGTCTCAGTGGCTTCCTTCCTCGGTCTAACGCCGGTCAGCTCCGGCTTGTTCGGTGTAACCGTCCACAGCCTTCTGGGATGGGGCGCTCTCATCGGCGGCTTCGGCGTGACCCTCCTCTCGGCGGCGTCCCGGTTCGGGTACACGGGGTCGTCGCCCGACGAGTTCGGCGGCGTTCTACCCGCTGTCGTACTCGGATCCCTCTGGTTCATCGTCGCGGGTCTCTTAGCCTCAGAGGTCTTCGGTGCCTCGACGCCCGTCTGGCTCGGCTCAGCCGTCGCCGTCGGCGGTTTCACCGCATCGGTGGTTCTTTTCACACGCGAGGATGTCGGTACCGTCGCCCCTGTCTCCGCGCTCGCCCTGCTTTTTGGCGGCGCTGTCGTCTTAGGCGTCATGGGAACCGAATGGCGGTGGAACCCCGAGACGCTCGACGCTGTCTTCCCCGCCTCCGTGGCTGTTCCCGGAGTTTCTATACTCCTCGGTCTCCTCGTCTCCTGGACAGCGTCGAAGGCGCACGCGGGCTTCGGTGCCGTCGGACGACAGAGAGGTGCGCGCGTCCTCATATCGACCGTCGCGGCGGGTATGATGACGGTTCTCCTCATACTCGTCGCATTCGTCGCATCGAGGGGCGCGGGCGTCGTCCTCCGGAACATGACGGTCGGTACGGGTACCCTCGCGGGCGTCACAGCCGTTCTTGCTGTTCTCGTAGGCTGGCGAACCGGCGTCGTGTCGTCGCTCCGCAACCGCGGCTTGGAGCCGGGACGTAAGCCCGTCTCCACAGCCGTCTTCGGAGTCCTGTCTTTCGTCAGTGTAGCCTCCGTCGTACTCTTCGTTACGGGGACGGAGCTGAACGCGTACGGCGCTTCGCTCGTCCCCCGCACGGCGTTCAGCTGGCCCTTTGTGATGAACCCTTCACAGGGACTGGGCATACAGGAGGGCGTCATGCCCGCGGTTCTCGGAACCTTCTGGCTCGTCCTCGGTTCTGTACTCTTCGCCGTTCCTCTCGCAGTCGGCGCGGCTGTCTACCTCGCCGAGTACGCCGCCGACAGCAGGTTCGCAAGCGCCGTAGAGGTCGCAACGAACGGTCTGTGGAGCACACCGAGCATCGTCTTCGGTCTTTTCGGTCTCGCCTTCCTCATACCGAGGTTCGGCAACAGCAAGTCGATATTCGCAGGACAGCTCGTACTCGGCTTTATGCTCCTACCCCTTACGCTCATAACGAGCTACGAGTCTATGAAGAGCGTCCCCGACGCGTACAGGGACGCGAGCGCCGCGCTCGGCGTAAGCCGGTGGCAGACGATACGGAACGTCGTCATACCCGCGGCGATGCCCGGCGTCGTGACAGGCGTCATACTCGGCGTCGGACGTATAGCGGGCGAGACAGCCCCCCTTCTCCTCGTCACGGGGGGTGCCAACTTTCCGACAGCCTCACCCGGCGTCCTTTCGGGCTTTGAGTTCGATATCGTAGCGTCGCCGCCCTTCGTGCAGGTGACAAACGACGCGTTGATGCAGGCGGCGAGCGCACTACCGTACCAGCTCTATGCCATCATCACGGCAGGCGTGGGACAGAACGAGGAGTTCGGATGGGGTACGGCGCTCGTACTTCTCGGCGTCGTCCTGTCGTTCTACGCCATCGGAATCGCATCAAGGAGCTACTTTAGGAGGAAGCTAAATGAGTGATACAGAAACCGAAACCGCGGAGAAGAGGTCTTCCAAGGAGGGTTGGACGGAGAAAACGACCAACGAAACCGTCACGACGGAGGGTGAGACGGAGGAGAGGGTGCGCGAGAAATGGACGGGGTACAGCTTCTCGGCGGAAACCTCCATATCCGTGACCGATCTAGACGTTCATTACGGCGACGAGAAGGCTATAGACGGTATCTCGATGGACATACCTGAGAAGAGCGTTACCGCCCTGATAGGTCCGTCGGGATGCGGAAAGTCGACGTTTCTACGTTGCCTCAACCGTATGAACGACCGTATCAACTCAGCGCACGTCGACGGCTCCGTCGAGTTCGACGGCGAGGAGATATACCAAGACGGCGCGAACCTCGTTGAGCTACGTAAACGCGTNGGCATGGTTTTCCAGAAGCCCAACCCTTTCCCCAAGACGATACGTGAGAACATAGCCTACGGACCCCGGAAACACGGCGACATAAGCCGCGGTCTCGTACCGCGCCTCCTCGGAAGGGACGACAAGGAGAAGGAGGACGAGATAGTCGAACGTTCGCTTAAACGCGCCGCGCTCTGGGACGAGGTAAACGACAGGCTCGACGAGAACGCGCTCGGACTCTCCGGCGGACAGCAACAGCGTCTCTGTATCGCGCGGTGTCTCGCAGTCGATCCCGACGTCATACTTATGGACGAACCCGCGAGCGCCCTCGACCCTATAGCGACCTCGAAGATAGAGGATCTCATAGAGGAACTCGCCGAGGACTACACCGTCGTCGTCGTCACGCACAACATGCAACAGGCGGCGCGTATATCCGACCAGACGGCTGTCTTTCTCACGGGAGGGAAGCTTATAGAGTACGACGAGACCGACAAGATATTCGAGAACCCCGCGAGTCAGCGCGTTGAGGACTACGTTACGGGTAAGTTCGGATAGTGACAGGTGACGAGTACGGCGAAGCGCTCGCCGAACTACGCGCGGACGTTGTTTCGACGGGTAACCTCGTCGTCGAACGTCTGCGCGACGCGCTCAAGGCGCTCGAAGACAGGGACGAGGCACTCGCGCACCGTGTCGTCGAAGGCGACGACGCTATTAACGAACGTTACCTCGCTGTCGAAAAGGACTGTACCGACCTTATCGCTTTACGCCAGCCCGTCGCGGGCGACCTGCGTTTCGTCGTCGCCTCGTTCAAGATAGTCACCGATCTCGAACGCGTCGGTGATCTCGCCGTCAACGTCGCGGATCGCGCCGTCTCCGCGAACAAGACGCGTTTCTCCGAGGTAGACGTCCAAGAGATAGGCGCTTTCTCAGCCTCGATGGTCGAGGACGCGGTGGAGGCGTACGAGGACGACCGTGTAGACGCCTGTCGCGGTGTCTCGGAGAGCGACGACGTGCTCGATGCGCGTTGCGAGGGCGCGAACAGACGCGTGGTACGCGGTCTGATGGACGGAACGTCGTCCGACGGTACCGAACTCGTCCGTGACGCATCGAGCATTCTTCTAAACATACGTGACCTCGAACGCGTCGGTGACCACGCCGTCAACGTCGCGGCACGTACGCTGTACATGGTCGAGAGCGACGATGAACTACTCCGTTAGGAAGACTTATCTGAAGTCTTGTTCATATATAGTCACGATGAACGACAGGTTAGAGCGCCTCGTCTCCGACGAGGTCGACGACTGTTGCGAGGAGGATGTCGATGAGAGACGCCTCTCTCTGCACCGTCTCGCCGGAAGGGTTGACGAGGCTACCAACGCCGACGACCTCCGCGCCCTCTCGGCGCTTGGGGACGAGACCAAGCACCGTATCCTGAGGCTACTAGTCGCCTCCGACCGCGGAAGCATGTGTGTCTGCGAGTTCGATGCCGTCCTCGATGTCACCGAGAGCGCCGCGAGCCACGCACTCGCCGAACTCCACGAAACAGGTCTCGTGGAGCGCGAGAAACGGGGTAGATGGCGGTACTACTCCGCGACCGACCGCGCGGAAAGTATTCTCGACTCCCTGGGTGACGGATGACGACGGTCGCTTTCGTATGCGTACGTAACGCTGGAAGGAGTCAGATGGCGACGGCTTTCGCGGAGCGCGAGGCGGAGGAGCGCGGCGTTGATCTCGACGTGATTACGGGCGGTACGCGCCCTGCGGACGAGGTTCACGAGGTTGTCGCCGAAGTCATGGCGGAGAGTGGTTTCGATCTGCGCGACGC
>JGI1684J13235_1000135_pt1 | contig 26914 bp, 23 predicted proteins | sample PonA232FremontCA_2_FD_13235 | JGI IMG/M metagenome (IMG submission 13235) | reverse complement strand
GCGGGCTTCTTCGATCAACTCGTTGCTAATGCGGTGAATCGTTTGCTTGAATCTCCCCGTCTCTTTTCGCCCGACTGCTTGGATGTTTTCGTGTGCCTATTTTTGTGCAGTGTCTCGGCCCCGTTTAGACCGAATCGACAACCACATTCATCCAACAATCGCCCCCAATTCGGCACCCATTTCCCGTTCAGTCCCGTCTATATTACTATGAGCGAGGGTTCGCCGACAGTTCCGACGCAGAATATGTCAAAGAGTTTGGTGAGGAACCTATGACACGAAAGGACGACTACTACAACCGGGCCAAACAGCAGGGCTACCGTTCGCGGGCCGCCTACAAGCTCAAGCAGCTCGATTCGGACGCGGGAGTAATAAGTGACGGCGACACGGTCGTCGATTTGGGTGCCGCTCCCGGCGGGTGGCTCCAGGTCGCGAGCGAACTCGTTGGCGAGGGCGGCACCGTCGTCGGCGTCGACCTCCAACGGATCGACTCGATCGAGGGCGTCGAGACGATCCGGGGCGACATGACCGAAGACGAGACACGCGAGCGGATCGTCGAGTCGATCGGCGAGGCCGACGTTGTCGTCTCCGATATGGCCCCGAACATGACCGGCGAGTACTCGCTCGATCACGCCCGCTCGGTGTATCTCGCCCGAACCGCTTTCGAGACATCGCTCGAACTGCTCGCGCCCGACGGCGACTTTGTCGCGAAGGTGTTTGAGGGCCCCGACACCGACGAGTTGCGGGCCGACATCGACGAGGAGTTCGAGTACGTCCGGACGATCCATCCCGACGCCTCGCGGGATTCGTCCTCCGAGTTGTACATGGTCGCCAAGGGGCGGTTGACCGCGCCGGTCCGGAAGGGCGACCAGGTCGAAGTCGAGATCGAGGACGTCGGCCGCGAGGGTGACGGGATCGCTAAAGTCGAGGGGTACACGGTGTTCGTTCCCGACGCCGAACCGGGCGACGAGGTCGAGATCGAAGTGACCGACGTCAAGCCGCGGTTCGGGTTCGGCGAACGTCTCGAGTAGCGCGACTGTCGATTATCTGCTGTCCGGGCTACGCCGGCCGCCACCGCCCGCCGATCCCCTCGCGTGGATAGTCCTGATACGTCCCGTTCAAAAAGGACGTGACGCGACCGTTCTCCTCGCTCAGCGTGACCGCCCACAGCACCTCCTCGCGGGTGGATATCTCGAGCGCACTCAGGTGTTTGGTCCCCATCCAATCGGGGTAGGTCAGCTTCTCGTCGGTGTCCATCTCCTCAGGTGAGGGACTCCGGACGCGGACCATCTGCTCTTGAATCGTCCCGTCGGCGGCGACGACGATAGCCCCGTCACAACTGAAGGCTACGTCCCGCGCCACGTCGATGAACGGTTCGGACGACTCGGAGACGACGCCGCAGCGATCGATCGGCCACGCGTTCGCACCGAGGGGATCGGTGTATTCGACGAAGTCGACGTCGGCGACGATGAGAAAGTACAGGCTCGGCCCGGAGACGTACTGCTCGTCCCAGCGCTCGAACTCGAGGCTCAGGGTCTCGCACGTGTACCGGAGGAGATCCATGAGCTCTTGGCTGGTCTCGTAGTTCACCCGGGCTTCTTCACGGTCAAGCATACCGTCGATACGGGCCGACGGCGTATATAAACACGCTCCGGTCGGCAGCGACCCGCCACGCCTGCCCGCCTCGACCACTGCTGATTCCGCTACTCGTCCGACCGGCGGCCGGGCGTCCACTCGGCGTCGAGGGTCCCGTGGGTGAACGACAGCGCGTCCTCGCCGGAGTAGCTCGCGACGAGGTGCCCGTCGCCCTCGAGGTAGTACTTGTAGGTCGTCAGCCCCTCCAACCCGACCGGCCCGCGGGCGTGGATCTTGCCGGTCGAGATGCCGACCTCCGCGCCGAGGCCGTAGCGGTAGCCGTCGGCGAAGCGCGTCGAGGCGTTGTGGAAGACCGAGGCGGCGTCGATCCCGGTCATAAACGTCTCGGCGGTGTCGGCGGCTTCGGTGACGATCGACTCGGTGTGCTTCGAGCCGTTCTCGTTGACGTGTTCGACGGCCTCGTAGACGTCCTCGACGAGCTTGATCGACAACTCGAGGTCACCGTACTCCGTCCGCCAGTCCGCCGCCGTCGCCGCGCCTATATCGACGACCTCGCGGGTCGCCTCGTCACCGCGCAACTCGACGCCCGCGTCCTCGTATCGCTCGACGAGACCGGGCAGGAAGTCGGCGGCGACAGAGTCGTTCACGAGCAACGTCTCGACGGCGTTACACACGGCCGGATACTGGACCTTCGCGTCGAAGGCGATGTCCTCAGCTATCCCGAGGTCGGCCTCGCTGTCGACGTAGACGTGACAGACGCCCTCGGTGTGGCCCAACACGGGGATCTGGGTGTTGTCCTGAATGTAGGAAACGAACCCCGAGGAGCCCCGCGGCATCACGAGATCGACCTGTTCATCCAACTCCAACAGGCGGTCGACCGCCTCGTGGGCCTCGATCAACTGCGCCCACCCCTTCGGGAGCTCCTCGAAGCGCTCGTCGGTCGCCTCCCGGATGATCTCGTAGAGGACCCGGTTCGATTCGCTCGCCTCGCTGCCGCCCTTGAGGATGACGGCGTTTCCTGATTTTAGTGCGAGAGCAGCGATCTGAACCAAGGCGTCGGGGCGGGATTCGAACACCGTCGCGACGACGCCGATGGGGACGGCGACCCGGTAGAGTTCGAGGTCGTCGTCGAGTTCCCGCGCCGACAGCGTCGCCCCGAGGGGGTCGTCCTGCCCGGCGACAGACTCGACCATCGACGCGATGTCATCGAGCTTTGCCGCATCGAGTTTCAGCCGGTCGACGAGCGCCTGTGTGTACTCGCCGCGTTCGAGCATCGCCTCGGCCTCGGCAACGTCCTCGTCGTTGGCCTCGAGTATTTCGGCCTCGCGTTCGCGGATCGCCCCGGCGATCGATTTGAGCGCCGCGTTCCGCTCGGCCTCCCCGACGTTCGCGAGCCGTAACGCGGCGCGCTCCGCCGCGGTCACCTGTGCATCGGTGTCGTGGTCGGTCTCAGTCATCGCTCTCACCGTCTATCGGGACGAATATGGTTCCGACGGACTTCGCCTCAGCGATCCGATCCAGCACGTCGGGGTCGGCCGACCCGGCGATGATCGCCGGGATGCCGCACTCGCTGACGTCTCGGGCCCCCTCGACTTTGGTCTGGATGCCGCCGAAGGCTGCGGTCGTACTGTCGTCGACGAGTCGCAATACCGAGTCGTAGTTCGCCCCGACGGCGTCGATCAACTCGGCGTTTGGGTTGTCCTTCGGGTTGCCCGTGTAGACGCCATCGACGTCGGTTAGCGTGACCAACAGGTCGACGCCGAGGCCGATCGCAACGGAGGCCGACAGCATGTCGTTGTCACCGATTCGGAGTTCCTCTGTCGCCACCGCGTCGTTCTCGTTGATGATTGGGACGACGCCCCAATCCAGGAGTGTCTCGACCGTGTTCGTGAAGTTCCTGAACCGCTCGGGGGTGTCGAGGTCCTTGCCGGTGACGAGAATCTGGGCGACCGTCTGGCCGTAGCGATCGAAGCTCTGGGTGTAGTGCCGCATCAGGTGACCCTGGCCGACCGTCGAGAGCGCCTGGCTCTCCTCTATCATCTTCGGATCCTGCTCCACATCGACATCGAGCAGTCCCTTTCCGGCTCCGACCGCGCCAGAGGAGACCAAGACGACGTCCGTACCGCGGTCCCGAAGGTCCATGATGTCGGCGACAAGTTTGTCGAGTTTGACGCGGTCGAGTCGCGAATCGTCGTCCGTCAGCGAGTTGGTTCCCGCCTTGACAACGACGCGTCCGGCCTCCGCGGCCCGCCTGCGTGCTCGGTCGATAGTCCTGTCGTCAAGCGCTTCGACCGCGACCGTTTCACTCATCGTCGAACGCCTCGGCGAGTTCCTGCGAGCGCCGTTCGGCCGCACCGACAGCCTCGACGACCGCCTCGTCCGCGTCGCTGTTCCACAGCACTTCCATCCCCTCGATGGTGGTCCCGTTTGGCGAGCAGACCGCGTCGATGAGTTCGTCGACGCTTCGATCGTCCCGAAGGACGGTCTCAGCAGCCCCCTTAAATGTCTGTGCGGCGAGGGTTTCGGCCTGTTCGGGGTTGAGGCCACCGTCGACGCCGGCGGTCTTCACCGCGTCGATGAGATAGAACGCAAAGGCCGGGCCGCTTCCGTTGACCGCCGTCGAGATGTCCATCAGCGACTCATCGATCTCGACAAACTCCCCGAGGTCGTCGAGCAGTTCCCGGATCTCGTCGGTGAGGCCCTCGGTCGTCGCCGCCGCCGCCATATCCCCAGTCTCCGCCGCGAGGTTCGGCATGATCCGGACCACCGACGCGTCGGTTCGCTCGGCGACAAACCCCCGCGAAACCCCCGCCGCCAGCGTGACGAGTGTCTGGTCGGCGGAGAGGTCAAGATCCCCGAGCACCGCCTCAGCGATACCTGGCTTGACCGCGAGGACGACGATGTCGGCGTCGGCTGCCGCCGCGGTGTCGTCGGTCGTCTCGTCGGCGTGTGCCTCGACCGCCGCCCGCGCGTCGGGGTCGAGGTCGATCGCCGTCAGGTGGTGGCCGCCGGCGTGGGCGAGCCCTTTTAAGAATGCACCGCCCATGTTGCCGCAACCGATCACGCTCACTCGTGTCATCTTGGCCCTACCGAGTGCATCGAAAGCTATACCAACTACGGTTTTCGATCGCGTGGTGGTCACGTCCGACCGCCACGATGCTCGGGACGATCCTGCTGTAATGTGGGGGACCCGCTTCCGGTCCCGTTCCGGTGTGAAGGCTTGCTTCCGGTCCCGCTCCGCTGCGAGAACGCGCCTCCAGTTTGGCGACGAAACGCAACCATTTCGGTCCCGTCGCCCCAACCCCGAGCCGAATGGATCCCGCCGTCAGTTCGGTGCTCCTCGGGGAGGTTTTGCCACGGGTGGTGACCATCGCGGTCGCCATCGCCGGAGGTGTCGCCTTCGCGAACGCCCTCGTCGCATTCGGCGTGATCCGCTACATCGCGGCGCTATCGAAGCCACTGACCGGCCCTGCGAACCTCCCGGACGAGGTCGGCGGGGCCATTCTAACGACGGCTGCCTCAACGACCGCCGGCTATGGGATGCTCGCCGAGTACCGCGACTCGGGGCTTCTCGACGACCGGGCGACGCTCGTCGCCGTCACGATCAACACCTTCTTTGGGTTCGTCCAGCACATCTTCACCTTCTACGCGCCGGTGTTGATCCCGATTCTCGGGCTCCGCGTTGGCCTGCTGTACGTCGGCACCCGAGCCGGTATCTCCCTCGCCATCACGATCACAGGCGTGATTGCCGGCGCGTTCCTCCTGTCGAGCCGAAATATAAACCCCGAAGCGATGTCCGAGATCGACTCCGACGCCCGCGCCGACGGTGGCGACGATACCCGGACGGTCAGCGAGAAACTGCTTGACGCCGGATCGGGCGGTCTCGAGAAGACCCGCGAGATCCTGCCCCGGCTCACCGTCGTCTACACGCTCGTCGTGCTCGGGACGACGTACTACGACCTCGAAGCGCTGACCGGCGGAGCGGCCGACCCGTTGGCGGCGCTGACTGGACTGCCGAGCGCCGCCGTCCCCGTCATCGTCGTCTACGCGTTTGACACGACGAGCGGCGCGGTGACGATCGCGCCGCTCATCAAGGACGGAACGTTCACCGCACAAACCGCCGTGTCAGTCATGCTTATCGGCGGTATCGTCTCGTTTACCGTCTCGACGTTCAAGCGGTCGGTCCCCTTCCAGTACGGTATCTGGGGGGCGGAGTTCGGGACGAAAGTGATCATCGTGAACACCTCCCTGAAAATACTGTGGATCGCCATCGCGCTGGCTGGACTGCTGGCGCTGTAGCGTCGCTTTGTTCCGCCGCTTCTACGAGTTGGCGGCGGAGTCGATTCCGAACTCATTCAGCAGTCGGCGATAAAAAACGGCGCGACCGGTTCAGGGATGACTACGCTATTTGCGGCAGGCCGCCGCTCAGGCCTCGATCTCGATTTCGGTGCCGGTGACGGCCGCCCCCGCCGCTACCGGGAGCCGGACATCGAGGATCCCGTTGGCGTACTCGGCAGTGATCTCCTCGTCGTCGACGTTCTTCGGGAACCGGAACCGGCGGTGGTACGTCCGGCGCCGGTTGCGCTGTTCATCCTCGTGCTCGGCGGCGACGTTGAGGACGCCGTTCTCCCAAGACACCGTGATCTCCTCGGGGTCGAAGCCCGGCATCTCGGCGCTGAGGACGAACTCGTCGTCCTCCTCGTAGAGTTCGTAGTCGCTGTCACCGGTGCCGAACAGTCTGGTCGGGAAGTCGATGCCGCTCATCCAGGAGTCGGTCGAGCTCGTGGGTAATGCCATCGCTGTACACCTCGACTACAGGCGTAGATTGTTCGCGGTTCTATATAAAACCTTCGCAAATTCCCAAACGACTCTCGGGCCGCAACGCGGCCCTTTTGTCCAGCCCCACGCTACTTGGAGTGTGCACCTCCTCGCGACGACGAACGGCGGGTTGGAGTCGATCGCGGCCGGCGAGATCGACGACCTCGTCGGGCGCGACGCGTCCACACACCACCGCGGCGTCGTCGAGTTCGACGCCGACGAGTCGGACGTTTACGACCTCCATGTCAGGGGTCGAACCATCCATCGGATCATGGCGGTGCTGGCCGACGGACCCGCCGAGGAACTCGAGGACATCTATGAACTGACGGCACGGGCACCCGTCGCCGACCGCCTCCCGACATCGGACTTCGGTGTCGTCGGCACCCGCCACGGCGATCACGGGTTCACGAGCGTCCAAGTCGCCGAACGTGTCGGGCAGGCGGTTATCGACGCCTACCGCGACGCGACCGGGACGCGTCTTCCGGTCGACCTCGACGACCCGACCGTCCGTCTGGAGGCGTACCTCTACGACGACCGCTTCACGCTCGCAGTCGATCTGACCGGCGAATCCCTTCATAAGCGCCCCTACCGGGTCTGCGACCACGACGCGCCCGTTCGCGGTACGCTCGCGTACGCGATGCTTCGGATCGCCGGGTGGACGCCGGCGGACCGGCTGGTCGACGCGATGGCCGGGTCGGCGACGATCCCGACGGAGGCCGCCCTAGCCGCGACCGAGTCGGTTCCCCGCCCCGCCCTCAATCCGGCCTTCGAGGCGCTCCCCGGCTACGACGGTAGCCGGTTCCAGCAGCACCGAGAGGCGTACGCCGACGCGTCGCCGACCGCGGCGTCGACGGGCACGGACATACCAACTGGGGCACCACCGCCGCGCGCAGAGGCCGAGGGGTCCGCCCTCGACATCGAGGCCCGCGAGATACGGTCGCGGTGGCGCCGGTGCGCGCGCGTCAACCGTGAGGCGGCCGGACTCGAAGACGCCTTCGACATCGTCGATGGCGACGCTCGCGAAGCGCCGATCGACGCCGATCACGTCGTGACGAACCTCCCGTTCGGTGTCCGAACGGGGGCCGACCTTCGGGAACTCTACGGCGCGTTCATCGACCGGATCGAGGCGGGCGAAGTCGGGCGACTCGTCGCCCTGACGACGAGCCCCGAACTGCTCCCGATCGATCCGACGGAGCGCTACGATATCCCCTACGGCCGTCTCGACGCGGCTATCATCGTTTGGGACCCCTGAACACCCGTTCAATCCGGGCGCAGGTGTTCGATTGTCCGGCTCCCCGCCGTTGTTCCGATACCTTTATCAACAATCATGAGATACAGATTGGTACATGCGAGACACCACTCGCGCTCGCGGATCGCTGCTCGCTCTTGGGGTACACGTAGCCTAATCTCTCCTGGCCTGTACCGACGACAACTACCCAACCCCCTACCGCAATAATGAGCACGAACCCGCAGACGACGCCTGAACCGCAGCCGACCACACGGACAACCGAAATCGCCGCCCGACGCGGCAGCGACCCGTGGGCCGCCCCCGGCGAGTCGACGGCGAGCCCGACCGCACAAACCCAGCGCCAGTTCGAACCGACTGCCAGCGACCGGCTGAAGAACCTCGTCGACGACGAGAACGCCTACTATCAGTAAGCCACACCCGTCCGACCGCCGCACCCACTATTCTTATTTCGCGAGACACTCGATCGCCGTCCCATCCTCTCGGCGTGCCCGGTCAGCATCGGTCTTCCGTGAACCGCGGACCCCCGGCCCAGAGGCTACCGTTTAGCGGGATACGAACCTGACGCCGTCACTCAAGAGAATTCGATCCGAACGGCGTCGCCGGTTTCGAGCCCGAACCGATCGTCGCCCCGGCCCCGATTGACCGCGAGCTCGACGTTGTCGTGGCTGCCGACCGTCACGACGGCCTCGCCCGCTTCGGCGTGGGCGTACGAGGGAACGACCTGTGTCGGCTCACCGTCTATCCGGGCGACGCTGCGGTTGCCGAGCACCCCGCCGGGGACGTTTGTGACGACGTTGCCGAACCCGTCGACGACGAGCACCTCGCCGAGGACCCCGTCCTCAATCCGTTCCGGGTCGGGGAACTCGAGGTCGACAACGCCGTCGGCCGGCGCGAGTTCGTCGAGTCCCCCGAGCCGTTCGACCCCGATTTCGTGGACCGCGGCCGCGCCGGGGGCGAACACGTCCCGGCCGTGAAACGTCGAACTCCGTGGCTCGCCGGCATTGAGTTCGTAGGCCTCGAGCGCGGGGGCACCGTGGCCGTTGCTCTCCGTCGCCCCACCCGCTTCGGCTTCCGCGAGTGCGCGGGCAGGCGGGAGCAACACGCCGTTGTCCGGGCCGACGAGAGCGTGTTCGCCGACTCGGACGACCAAGGCCGCGCGGTCGGTGCCGACCCCGGGGTCGACGACGACCAGATGTACCGCGGGCGGGAACTCGGGCAGGACCTTCGAGAGCCAGAAGGCGGCCGCACGGACGTTCTGTCTGGAGAACTCGTGGCCGATGTCAACGAGGCGGGCGTCACAGCGGCTGAGTATCGCACCCTTCATCGCGGCCGGATACGGCGTCCCGAAGTCGGAGGCAAGCGTGATCATCGTCTCAGTCATCGGCCGAATCACCGGCCCCGTTGGTGTCGGTTTCGGTGATCCGTTGGATGCGATTGAGCCCCTCGATTTCCTCGATCACCTCGGCGACCGTCTGGGGAACGAGCGACTCCCAGTCGTCGCCGGCGGCCATCCGCGTTCGAACCTCGGTCCCCTCGAACTCCTCGCGCTGGAACATCGGCGACTGCCTGACCTCGATGCCGGCCTCCTCGAAGAGCCGGACCACGAGCGGGTTGTTCGAGTACGCGACGTCGAAGTTGGGGCTCATCGACTGGACGTGGCTCACCCAAACCGAGTTGCGGTTCAGATCCTCAATGGGGACCGCGTAGGTCGTCATCTCAAACTCCGCCAGCGCCTTTGTGATCATCATGATGCGCTCGCCGGCGGTGAATGGGTTTCGGACCGTGTGCGACTGGTCCGCGCTTCCGATGCCGACGACGAGTTCGTCGATCTCGTCGCGGATCCGATCGACCATCGCGTGGTGGCCTTCGTGGTACGGCTGGAACCGCCCGATGTAGAACCCACGCGTCATGCCGTTTGGTGTGTGTGGGAATCTGATAAACCCGACGGGTTGCGATCGAGAGCCCGACACAGGCAGCAGATACGGCCTCCATACTGCGGTTTTTTCCGCCGGCAGTGCGTGACTCGGGGAGAAAGTATATCAGTCGATAACCCTTGTTTACGAGTAGCAGAAACGTTTCTATGAGCAACGAAAAGGAAAAAAACGAGGCGTCTGACGCGGACGAGCGCCGGACGCCACAGGAAGAGCCGGCCGAGGCTCCCGAGGAGTCCAGTTCGGACGGTGGCGAATCCGGGCGCGACTACGGGGATGGCACGGATCCGACCGAGCCAGGCGCCGAAGAGCCGTACCCCGAACGCTCGGATCGGTCCGAGGAACGGGGGGCGAGCGAACGCCTCGGCGAGGACGAGGAGCTTCTCGACGGCTCGGACCTCGGCAGCGAGGTCCACGTCGACAGCGACGTCGAAATCGACGAGGAGGAGGAAGACAGCCTTCTTGGCGGACTCCAGATCGGTTCGAGCGCCGACATTGAGGTCCCCGATCGGCTCGTCGATCAGGTCATCGGGCAGGATCACGCCCGCGACATAATCCTCAAAGCGGCCAAACAACGCCGCCACGTGATGATGATCGGCTCGCCTGGGACGGGCAAGTCGATGCTCGCGAAGGCGATGAGCCAACTGCTCCCGAAAGAAGAGCTCCAAGACGTCCTGGTATATCATAACCCCGACGACGGCAACGAGCCGAAGGTCAGAACGGTGCCGGCGGGCAAGGGCGAACAGATCGTCGACGCCCACAAGGAGGAAGCCCGAAAACGCAACCAGATGCGGAGCTTCTTGATGTGGATCATCATCGCTGTCGTCTTCGGCTACTCGATCCTCATCGCACAGGCGCTGTTGCTCGGCATCATAGCCGCCGGGGTCATCTACCTCGCGTTCAAGTACATGAGCCGCGGTTCGGACGCAATGGTGCCGAACCTGCTCGTCAACAACGCCGACCAGCAGGTCGCCCCCTTCGAGGACGCGACCGGCGCCCACGCCGGCGCGTTGCTCGGTGACGTCCGACACGACCCCTTCCAGTCCGGTGGCATGGAGACGCCGAGCCACGACCGTGTCGAGCCAGGTGCGATCCACAAATCCAACAAGGGCGTGCTATTCGTCGACGAGATCAACACCCTCGACATCCGCTCTCAGCAGAAGCTGATGACCTCCATCCAGGAGGGCGAATTCGCTATCACCGGCCAGAGTGAGCGTTCCTCGGGCGCAATGGTTCAGACTGAACCTGTCCCGACCGACTTCGTCATGGTCGCGGCGGGGAACCTCGACGCGATGGAGAATATGCACCCTGCGCTCCGCTCGCGCATCAAGGGATACGGCTACGAGGTCTACATGGACGACACCATCGAGGACTCCCCCGAGATGCGACGCAAGTACGCCCGCTTCGTCGCACAGGAAGTCGAAAACGACGGCCGCCTGCCGCCGTTTACCAACGAAGCGATTGAGGAGATCATCCTCGAGGCCCGCCGCCGCGCCGGCCGGAAGGGCCACCTGACGCTGAAGTTCCGGAGCCTCGGCGGACTCATCCGCGTCTCGGGCGACATCGCCCGCGCCGAGAACCGCGAGCACACCCGCCGTGAAGACGTTCTGCAGGCGAAGGCTCGCTCGCGCTCGATCGAACAGCAACTCGCCGACGATTACATCGAGCGCCGCAAGGACTACGAGCTCACGGTCAACCAAGGCGACGTGGTCGGCCGCGTCAACGGACTCGCCGTGATGGGCGAGGACTCAGGAATCGTCCTCCCCGTGATGGCCGAGGTCACGCCGAGTCAGGGCCCCGGCGAAGTCATCGCGACCGGCCAACTGAAAGAGATGGCCCAAGAGGCCGTTCAGAACGTCTCGGCGATCATCAAGAAGTTCTCCGATGAGGACATCTCCGAGAAAGACGTCCACATTCAGTTTGTCCAAGCCGGTGAGGGCGGCGTCGACGGCGATTCCGCCTCTATCACCGTTGCAACGGCCGTCATTTCGGCGCTTGAGGGCATTCCGGTCCGGCAAGACATGGCGATGACCGGGTCGCTCTCGGTCCGCGGCGACGTGTTGCCGGTCGGCGGTGTGACGCACAAGATCGAAGCCGCCGCGAAGTCCGGGCTCGACACCGTGATCATCCCGAAGGCCAACGAGCAGGACGTGATGATCGAGGACGAGTACAAAGAGCAGATCGAGATCATCCCCGTCTCGCACATCTCCGAGGTACTCGATGTTGCGCTGGCTGGCGAACCCGCGAAGGACTCGCTCATCGACCGACTCAAAAACATCACCGGCTCCGCGCTCGAACAGCGCGAGGTCGGCGGGGCTAGCAATCCGAGCCCCCAGTAAGGCGTGCCCCGGTGGGTTGCTTTTTCGGCGCTCACCCTGATCGTACTGGCGTTCGTTCTTTTTTCTGCCCGCGCCTCAGAGCGCGTTGTCTCCGAACTCGCGGAACCGACGCCACGGCCAGCGTCGCTTTCGGACGGGGCCGACCATCTCGACGCGACAGATCGCGCCGGCGTCTGGCGTACCCAGAGTTCTCGGCCCGGCCCGATGGCGATGCTGGCGAACGTTGGTGCCTCACACGCCCTGCTGGCCGCCGTCCTCGCTGTCGGCGTCTGGCTGGCCGAGATCCCGCTTTCGTCACTCGGTGTCGGGACGGCAACCGCCGCGGACGCCATCGTGGCCGGAACCGGCCTCGGGCTTGCGGTCGCGGCCGCAAACACGCTTCTCGGCGGGCTGATCGATGCCGACCCGAGTGCAGCACTTCGGGACCTTCTCGGCCCCGAATCCGCCCCCGGCTGGGCGCTTCTCCTCCTCGTCGTCCTGCCGGTCATCGCGGGCTTCGAGGAACTGCTGTTTCGGGCGATCCTGATCGGCGCCTTCTCAAGCGGCTTCGGGATCTCGCCGTGGCTCCTCGCCGTGGGTTCCTCGGTTGCTTTCGCCGCCGGCCACGGCGCACAGGGGCGACTTGGGATCGCCGTGACAGGCGCCCTCGGACTGGTTCTCGCCGTTGCGTTCGTGATGACTGAGAGCTTGGCAGTCGTCGTCGTCGCCCACTATGTAATCAATGCTGTAGAGTTCGTCCTCGCGGAGGGAACCGGTTACGACCCGTTCGTATCGAAATAGGGGACTGTCAGGACGCTACGCCCCGGGGTCTGCGGAGAGCCCGGCGTCCAGCAGGCCATAAAACGCCGGTGCCCCCCCGTCGACGGCCGGGCGGAACTCGTCGGGGATCGCGTGGGCGTTCTCGTAGAACGCCGACTCGGTGTCTGGGGTCAGAAGTCGCCCGTCCCCGAGTTGTAGCATCGCCGGCGCACCCGAGGACTGCCCCCACTCCTCGCGTTCGACCCAATCGGGGCCGAACCGAAAGAAGACGCCGAAAGAGAACTGCCCGGCTTCGACCGCTCTGGCCTTCGAGTTGAAGTGTGCCGACTCTTCGGACTCGAACTCGGCGTCGCTCATCCAGGCCACGACAGCACCCTCCTCGTACAGGATGAGGTAGACGTCCCACGAGAACGTGTGATCGAACGCCGCCCAGACGCTCCGGGGGCCGACGGTGCCGAACTCGACGCTGAACGCCGGCGTTTCGCGGCCCTCGCCGGTCGGTTCCTGGACGAAGCGGCCGTCGTAACTCGGGATCTGCGCTCCGCGATGGTGATAGACGAGCCCCTCGATCTCGGTTTCGGAGTCGACGGCGTCCCAGAAATCGAGCGCCCCTTGGGCCTCCAAGCGGTCGAAGAACTCCGGAAACGACCGCAGTTCCCGCTCGAACTCCCCCTGTGGCGGTCGCTCGAACTCGCCAACCATCAGCGGTTCACCCCACGTTCGGCGTCGATGGATCGGGCCGGATTCGGACGGTTCATATATGCAGTAGGGGGTTCGAAGCCGATTAGTGTTTCCGCCTCGCCGTCGACGCACCGTCGACCGTGCGTCGGGTCGCCCGGACCACGATTTATATACCAGAACGCGACCAGACACTCCATGCGCTGACGAGCCGCGGTCGGCCCCCGAGGCGGGAGTACGGGGGCGGGTCGACCGAAGCCACCCCCGTCTGTTCGCTACGTCGTCACCACGCGGTCCGAGACGACCCACCGATCGAGTACGGTTCCGGCTATCGATCCTCTCAAAACCGTCGTCAGCGGCCCGTCCCCTCGCAGCGCCGGCCCGAACCGCTGGCCGCAAACCCACGGCTCAAGTGCGCGAGCGCCCACTGTTCGACAATGAGCGACAGCGGTCCCCTACAACCCGATCGCCCGGACCTCGATCGGCCGTTTCGGGTCGAGGCTCCCTTCGAACCCGCGGGCGACCAGCCCGAGGCGATCGAGGAGTTGGTCGCCGGGTACGAGGCCGGCGCGGAGAAACAGACCCTCCTTGGGGTCACCGGCTCGGGGAAGACTAACACCGTCTCGTGGGTGATCGAGGAGCTCCAGCAACCGACGCTCGTGCTCGCACACAACAAGACGCTCGCGGCACAGCTGTACGAGGAGTTTCGGAACCTGTGTCCGGACAACGCCGTCGAGTACTTTGTCTCCTACTACGATTACTACCAGCCCGAAGCCTACGTCGAGCGCACCGACACCTACATCGACAAGGATATGTCGATAAACGAGGAGATCGACCGGCTCAGACACTCCGCGACGCGATCGCTGCTCACGCGAGACGACGTGATCGTTGTCGCGTCAGTGTCCGCCATCTACGGCCTCGGCGACCCGGGCAACTACGAGGGGATGGCGATGCGCCTCGAGCCGGGCGACGAGGTCGGGCGCGAGGACCTGTTGAAACGGCTTGTCGACCTGAACTACGAGCGCAACGATGTCGACTTCCAGCAGGGCACCTTTCGGGTCCGGGGTGACACCGTTGAGGTCTACCCGATGTACGGCCGCCACGCCCTCCGTGTGGAATTCTGGGGCGACGAGATCGATCGCATCATGAAAGTCGACGTGCTGAACGGCGATGTCGTCTCGACGGAGCCCGCGGCCCTCGTCCACCCCGCGGAGCACTACTCCATGCCGGAGGAGAAACTCCGGCGCGCGATCGAGGAAATCGAGGAGCTGAAAGAACAGCGCGTAAGCTACTTCGAGCGCCAGGGCGATCTCGTCGCGGCCCAGCGCATCGAGGAACGGACGACCTTCGACCTCGAGATGCTGGAGGAGACCGGCTACTGCTCCGGCATCGAAAACTACTCGGTGCACATGTCCGATCGGCAGTCGGGGGAGCCGCCCTACACGCTGCTCGATTACTTTCCCGACGACTTCCTGACGGTCGTCGACGAATCCCACCAGTCTATCCCGCAGATCAAGGGCCAGTACGAGGGTGATAAATCACGTAAGGACTCGCTGGTCGAGAACGGCTTTCGGCTTCCGACCGCCTACGACAACCGCCCCCTGACCTTCGAGGAGTTCGAGGACAAGACCGACCGGACGCTGTACGTCTCCGCGACGCCCGGCGACTACGAGCGCCAACACTCCGAGGCGATCGTCGAACAGATCGTTCGGCCGACCCACCTGGTCGATCCGGAAATCGAGATCTCCCCCGCCGAGGGGCAAATCGAGGACCTCATGGAACGGATTGAGGCGACCCCCGAAGGTGAACGCGTCCTCGTAACGACGCTCACCAAGCGGATGGCCGAGGACCTCACGGAGTATCTGGAGGGAGCCGGCGTCGACGTCGCGTACATGCACGACGAGACCGACACTCTCGAACGCCACGAGCTGATCCGATCGCTCCGATTGGGTGAGATTCAGGTACTCGTCGGTATCAACCTCCTGCGGGAGGGACTTGACATCCCCGAGGTGAGCCTCGTCGCCATCCTCGACGCCGATCAAGAGGGCTTCCTGCGTTCGGAGACGACGCTCGTCCAGACGATGGGTCGAGCGGCCCGAAACGTTGAGGGCCGGGTCGTCCTCTACGCCGACGAAACGACCGATTCAATGCAGTCAGCCATTGCGGAGACCCGCCGCCGCCGGGAGATCCAGACCGAGTTCAACGAGGAACACGGCCACGAGCCCCGGACAATCGAGAAGGCCGTCAGCGAGACGAACCTCCCCGGCTCGAAGACCGACACCGACGGCGTCTCCGGCGTCGACGCCGACTCGCCCGCGGAGGCCGAGGAGCTTGTCGAACGGCTCGAACGCCGTATGGAGGAGGCTGCCGACAACCTCGAATTCGAACTCGCAGCCGATATTCGCGACCGGATCCGCAAACTCAAAGAGACGTTCGAGGAGCTTGACGCTCCCGATGACGGGGTCCCAGCCCCGGACGATTCGGCCTGAAACCCTTTTTATACCATCCGTCCGAAACAATTTCTATGAGCGTCCGAACGTACGTTCGTTCTCCGGCCGCGCTCGCGTGGACGCTCGCCGCGCTGGTTGGGATCGGCGTGACCGTCGCCGCCGGGTGGGAACTGGCGGTCGTCCTCGCGTCGAGTTCGGCGATCGCCGATGCGGCGGTCCTTGGCGACCTCGGCGCAGTCGTTCTCGCTGCTGTCGTTCTCGCGGCCGTTGGCACCGTCTCGGCCGCCGTCTGGCTGCCCTGTGCCGCGGCCATCGCCTACGCCGTCGGCCGCCGGGTGCGGGGGCAGCGCGTCTCGGTCGCCACGACGCTGAATGCTGTCCGCGCCCGCTCGGAGCCGCTGTACCGCTGGGCGAAGACAACAGTCGCTGTCGGGCCGCTCGCCGACCGACTCCTCACCGAGAACGACACCGCCCCGGCCGAGATCGCCGCCGGCTGTGGCGGGTTCGTCCTCCCAGCGATCGTCCTCGACGCCGCGTCGCTGCCCGCGGCGGTCGACCGGGCGAACCGAGTTGTCCCGCGCCCGGGACGCGAACGGATCCAGATCGGCGGTCTCGCCGGGACGGCCGCGCTCGCGGCTGGCGGGTGGGGGCTCGGCACCGCCGTTGGCGGGCCGGTCGCCGTCCGCTCCGTCGTCGCGACGTTGCCCCCCTCGCCGTCGCTCCTCGTCGCCGGGACCGTCGTTGGCCTCGTCGTGACGGCCGCACTCGACGCCGCGTGGCGGGCCGGCGTCTACGCCGCCTCGGACTCCGATGACGCGTTCCGTCGGTGACCGCGGGGTCACTCGCTGATGACAGGTTCGGCCGCTGGCGGACACACGGGCTGCCGCCCGACCCAACGCCTTTTAAATTCGGCCGGAGTACCCGACGGCAATGAGAGCCCTCACGCTCGGCCCGGAAGGAACGTACTCCCACCGCGCGGCGAAGTCCGTCACCGACGACATCGAGTTTGTCGAGTCGGTGACGGGGATCGTCGAAGGCGTCGCGGGCGGCGAGTACGAACGAGGCGTCGTCCCGATCGAGAACAGCATCGAGGGGTCTGTCACGGAGTCTCTCGACGCCCTGGCGGACCGAAACGTCGCGATCGTCCGCGAGATCGTGACACCGATCCAACACGCCCTGCTTGCCCAGGCCGGCGAGTTCGAGGTCGTCGCCAGCCATCCCCAGGCGCTCGCACAGTGCCGGAACTTCCTGAGCGAGGAGTACCCGAGTGCGACGACAGAGGCGGTCGCCTCGACCGCACGCGGAGTTGAGCGCGCCCGCGAGGACTCGTCTGTGGCGGCGATTGGCCACCCCGCAACGGCCGGCAGCGACCTGCAGGTGCTCGCCCGCGATATCCAAGACAGCACCTCGAATGCAACCCGCTTCGTCGTGCTTGCGCCCGAGTCCGAACGCTCCGACGCTGGCGGCAAGAGCACGGTGATCGTGTACCCGAACACGAACTTTCCCGGACTCCTCTTGGAGATGCTCGAACCGTTCGCCGACCGCGATATCAACCTCTCGCGGGTCGAGTCCCGGCCCAGCGGGGAGCGTCTCGGCGACTACATCTTCCATTTGGACTTCGCGGCCGGCCTCTACGAGGACCGCGCCCAGGAGGCGATCGACGAACTGCGCGACATCGCGCCCCACGGGTGGGTTCGCGTGCTCGGTTCCTACGACACGGAGCACGTCTTATAACCGGCCGTGCCCGTTTCGCGCTGGACACCTTCACGCTGTGTACACGCCGCGCTGTAGCCGTCGACGCCCGCCGCTTCGCACGACCGTCTCCCCACCCCTCCGATTGTTGGTATACGGCATGCTTTCCCCTGCAACGGCGGCACCGACACGAGGCTTTTTCAGGCATGCCGACGAAAAGCGTCTCAACGAGCAGTCTTCGGCCCGCACGGGAGGCGGGGCCGAGTAGCCACCGCCGTCCGATTTGACAACGCTTAAATTCCTCGCGGATATACCGAACTGTAGTATCTCGTGATAGCTTCTTTCCCCGGCCAGATCAACCCATGGTAGACGTAAGCCAACACAACCTGGTTCCGGAGCACACCGTCCTCGATCACGAGTCGGTCGAGGAACTGCTCGCGGAGTACGACATCGGACGCACAGACCTGCCGAAAATACAGCGCCGCGATGCCGCTCTTCCTGAGGACGCCGAGGTCGGCAACGTGGTGAAGATCGTCCGGGACTCCCGGACTACTGACGAAGCGATCGTGTACCGACTGGTGGTAGAATGAACGGCGCTCCTCGACCGGTGATCGCATGAACCAACAAGATCGACGCGCGATTTCGCGGGAGTACTTCTCACGGGAACGACTCGCCGAGCACCACTTCCGATCGTTCAACAACTTCCTCAACCGCGGTATGCAGCGGGTTGTCGACGAGAAGGAGGCAATCAACACCGACATCGGCGACAAGGAGGGGCAAGAACCCGTCCGCGTCGACCTCTCGAACGTTCGGGTCGTGACGCCCCGGGTCAGGGAGGCCGACGGCTCCGAGGAATTGCTGTACCCTCAAGAGGCACGCCTCCGGAACATCACCTACTCCGCGCCGGTGTTCATGGAGATGTCGATCATCCGTGGCGGCGAAGAAGAGGAAGAACACGTCGTTGACCAGGCTGAGACGAAGGTCGGCCGGATGCCGATCATGGTGGGGTCGAACAAGTGCAACATCGCTGATTTCACCGACGCCGAACTCATCGAGATCGGCGAGGACCCTGCCGACCCCGGCGGCTACTTCATCGTCAACGGCTCCGAGCGCGTGCTGATGACGAGCGAGGACCTCGCGCCGAACAAGATCCTCGCGGAGTACGACACGAAGTACGGCGATGAGATCCAGATCGCAAAGACGTTCTCCCAGCGACGTGGCTACCGCGCGCTGGTGCTGTGTGAGCGGAATCGAAGCGGCATTCTTGAAGTATCGTTCCCCTCCGTCTCGGGCAGCATCAACTTCGTGACGCTCGTCCGTGCACTCGGGCTTGAATCCGACGAGGAGATCGTCCACCGCGTGAGCGACGATCCCGAGATCGTGAAGTTCATGCTTGAGAACCTAGAGGCCGCCGAGGTCGGCTCGACCGCGGAGGCCATTGAGACGCTTGGCCAGCGCGTCGCCGCCGGCCAAGGCAAGAACTACCAACTCAAGCGCGCGAACTACGTTATCGACCGCTATCTCCTGCCGCACCTCCATGAGGAGGGTGTCGAGGACGAGGAGGTCCGGATGAACAAGGCGGTGTACCTCTGCCGGATGGCCGAGGCGTGCTTCGAGTTGGCGCTCGGCCGCCGCGAATCCGACGACAAGGACCACTACGCTAACAAGCGGCTGAAGGTCTCGGGCGACCTGATGAAGGATCTGTTCCGGACGGCGCTGAACAAACTGGCTCGGGACGTGAAGTACCAACTCGAACGGGCCAACATGCGGAACCGACAGCTCTCGGTGAGCACGGTTGTCCGCTCGGACGTGCTCACGGAGCGGCTCGAACACCCGATCGCGACCGGGAACTGGGTCGGCGGCCGATCCGGCGTCTCCCAATTGGTCGATCGGACCGACTACATGGGCGTTTTGAGCCACCTGCGTCGGCTCCGATCGCCGCTCAGCCGGTCGCAGCCGCACTTCGAGGCGCGGGACCTCCACGCCACTCAGTGGGGACGGATCTGCCCCTCCGAGACGCCGGAGGGCCCGAACTGCGGCCTCGTGAAGAATTTCGCACAGGCGATGGAACTGTCCCAGAACGTCGACGACGAGCGCGAGTTGAAACGCGAACTCGCCTCAATGGGCGTCGAGGGAATTCCGGGGATCGAGACGGTCGAAACACACACGGCGGACGACTAACATGAGCAAGGGAAGAGAAGCTAAAGTGTACGTCAACGGGAGCCTCATCGGCACCCATCCGGACCCGAACAGACTCGCAAACGATATCCGAGAATCCCGCCGACGCGGCGAGATCGACGAGATGGTGAACGTCTCGGTCCGCGACCGGACCGACGAGGTCATTGTCAACGCCGACGCCGGCCGCGCCCGCCGGCCCCTCATCGTCATCGAGGACGGCGAACCGATCATGAGCGACGAGGAACTCAGGGCCGTCAAGGACGGTGATCTCGAGTTCGAGTCGCTCGTCGACCGCGGCTACATCGAGTTCATCGACGCCGAGGAGGAAGAAGACATCCTCGTTGCCGTCGACGAGGACGACCTCACCGACGATCACACTCACCTCGAAATCGATCCTCAGTTGATGTTCGGGATCGGCGCTGGGATGATCCCCTACCCCGAACACAACGCTTCGCCGCGGATCACGATGGGATCGGGAATGATCAAGCAGTCGCTCGGACTGCCGAGCGCGAACTATCGGATCCGCCCCGACACCCGACAGCACCTGCTGCATTATCCGCAACTGTCGATCGTCAAGACCCAGACAACCGATCAGATCGGGTACGACGACCGCCCCGCCGCCCAGAACTTCGTCGTCGCCGTGATGAGCTACGAGGGGTTCAATATCGAGGACGCCCTCGTCATGAACAAGGCGAGCGTCGAACGCGCGCTCGCTCGCTCGCACTTCTTCCGGACCTATGAGGGCGAGGAACGACGGTACCCGGGCGGTCAGGAGGACCGCTTCGAGATCCCGGAGGACGATGTCCGCGGAGCCCGCGGCGAAGAAGCGTACACCCACCTCGACGAGGACGGCCTCGTCAACCCCGAGACCGATGTCGGCGAGAACGACGTGTTGCTCGGGAAGACGTCGCCGCCACGCTTCCTCGAGGAGCCCGACGACATGGGCGGACTCAGTCCTCAGAAGCGCCGCGAAACCTCGGTGACGATGCGGTCGGGCGAGTCCGGCATCGTCGACACCGTGACGCTGATGGAGGGCGAAGACGGTTCGAAGCTCTCGAAGGTGAAGGTCCGCGACGAGCGTGTCCCCGAGTTGGGCGACAAGTTCGCCTCTCGGCACGGCCAGAAAGGCGTCGTCGGCCACCTTGCCCCCCAAGAGGACATGCCGTTCACACAGGAGGGTCTCGTGCCCGACCTCGTATTGAACCCCCACGCGCTTCCCTCCCGAATGACCGTCGGCCACATCCTCGAGATGCTCGGGGGCAAGGTCGGTTCCCTCGAAGGGCGACGCGTCGACGGAACGCCGTTCCTCGGCGAGAACGAGGACGAACTCCGGGATGCCCTCGTCGATCGAGGGTACAAATCCAACGGCAAGGAGGTCATGTACTCCGGCGTCACCGGCGAGAAGATCGAGGCCGAGATCTTCGTTGGCGTCATCTTCTATCAGAAGCTCTATCACATGGTCTCGAACAAACTGCACGCCCGCTCGCGCGGACCGGTGCAGGTGCTGACGCGGCAGCCGACCGAGGGCCGGGCCCGCGAGGGCGGCCTCCGGATCGGCGAGATGGAGCGGGATGTCTTCATCGGTCACGGTGCGGCGATGACGCTCAAAGAGCGGCTGCTCGACGAGTCCGACCGCGAGGAGATATACGTCTGCGGACAGTGTGGCATGAGCGCGGTCGAGAACGTCGAACAGCGCCGTGTTTACTGCCCGAACTGTGACGAGGAGACGGACGTCCACGAGGTCGAGATGAGCTACGCGTTCAAACTGCTGCTCGACGAGATGAAGGCGCTCGGTATCGCCCCGCGAATCGAACTGGAGGACGCAGTATAATGCAAGGACAAACACCAAAAGAGATCGGAACGCTGAGCTTCGGGTTGATGGACCCCGAGGAGTACCGAAATATGTCGGCCACGAAGATAATCACGGCCGATACGTACGACGACGACGGCTTCCCGATCGATATGGGGCTGATGGACCCGCGGCTGGGCGTCATCGATCCCGGTCTGGAGTGTAAGACCTGCGGCAAACACTCCGGTTCGTGTAACGGTCACTTCGGCCACATCGAACTCGCCGCGCCCGTGGTTCACGTCGGCCACGCCAAGTTGATCCGGCGGCTGTTGCGGGGCACCTGCCGCGAGTGCGGCCGGCTGACGCTCGCGGACCCCTCCGACCGGGAGTACCGCCGCGAGTACTTCAAGGAGCGAGACGACACCCCTCCCCGAAACTGGTTCGTCTCTCCGGAGGACGCCCGAAAGGCCCAAGAGAAAGCCGAGCGGGCGGCCGAACGTAAGCGCGAACAGTTCCTCGACCAGCTTGAGCGGACGCGAGATCTCGGGGAGGACCCCTCTGACGTGCTGAAAGCGGGCATCCGCCAGGCCCGCGACGCCGACTACTGTCCGTACTGCACGGAGGACGACGACTACCGCAAGGGGTATCCGACGGCCCAATACGACATCACCCACGAGAAACCCTCGACGTACCTCGAACAGGGGCCGGTCCCGGACGGCGATGTCCGCGACCTGCTCGCCGAAGCTCTGGAGGGCGGCGAAGGCGGCACCGAGATCGAACTCGACGAACTCGTCGAGGCGGTCAACGATGTCGTCGCGAGATGGGGTGGTGACGAACGAATCACCGTTGCGGACATCAGCCGTTTGATGAGCGGGCAGGGGCCGGGCGACAGCGAGCGGATCGGCCGCGAGCACGTCTCCCTGCTCCAAATCGCCGGCGAGGTGATGTCCTCCGACGGTGCCTTCAGCGGGCGCTTCGAGAGCGCGCCGGCGCCGGACTTTCTCGTCTCCTACAGCGGCGACAAGCTGATGGCGAGCAATATCCGCGACCGCTTCGAGGCGATCCCCGACGAGGACATCGAGACGCTCGGGATCAACCCGGATCGATCGCGGCCGGAGTGGACGATCCTGACCGTGCTGCCGGTGCCGCCCGTGACCGCGCGCCCCTCGATCACGCTCGATAACGGCCAGCGTAGCGAGGACGACCTCACACACAAGCTCGTCGACATCATTCGCATCAACCAGCGGTTCATGGAAAACCGCGAGGCGGGCGCTCCCCAACTCATCATCGAGGACCTCTGGGAGCTGTTGCAGTACCACGTCACGACATTCATGGACAACGAGATCTCGGGGACGCCGCCGGCACGACACCGCTCCGGCCGTCCGCTGAAGACGCTCAGCCAGCGGCTGAAGGGCAAGGAGGGACGCTTCCGTGGCTCGCTGTCCGGCAAGCGGGTCAACTTCTCGGCCCGGACCGTTATCTCGCCTGACCCGACGCTCTCGTTGAACGAGGTCGGCGTTCCGGACCGGGTCGCGAGCGAGATGACCCAGACGATGAACGTCAACGATCGAAACCTCAGCGATGCCCGCCGTTACGTCTCCAACGGTCCCGAGACGCACCCGGGCGCGAACTACGTCAAGCGGCCTGACGGCCGCCGCCTGAAGGTGACCGAAAAGAACTGCGAGGAACTCGCCGAGAAGATACAGCCCGGCTGGGAGGTCGCGAGACACCTCATCGACGGCGATATCGTCATCTTCAATCGGCAGCCGTCGCTGCACCGGATGTCCATCATGGCACACGAGGTTGTCGTGATGCCCTACAAGACGTTCCGACTGAACACGACGGTCTGTCCGCCGTACAACGCCGACTTCGACGGCGACGAGATGAACATGCACGCGCTGCAAAACGAGGAGGCCCGTGCGGAAGCCCGCGTGCTCATGCGCGTTCAAGAGCAGATCCTCAGCCCGCGCTTCGGCGAGAACATCATCGGCGCGATCCAGGACCACATCTCGGGGTTGTACCTGTTAACCCACGATAATCCGCGGTTCAACGAGACGCAGGCACTTGACCTGCTGCGCGCGACGAGTATCGACGGGCTGCCCGACCCTGACGGCGTCCGCGAGAGCGAAGCGGGCGCGGGCTCGTTGGACGCGGCCGCGTCCGACGGCGTCGCCGACGGCGTCGAGTACTGGACCGGGCGGAGCCTCTTTTCGGAGCTGCTTCCGGACGGCCTCGACCTCGATTTCACCTCCTCGGCTGGCGATTCGGTAACTGTCGAGGACGGCTATCTCACCGAGGGCACGATCGACGAGGACGCGGTCGGCGCCTTCGGCGGCGAGATCGTCGATACCATCTGCAAGGTGTACGGCAACACCCGCGCCCGCGTGTTCGTCAACGAAGTCGCGACGCTCGCGATGCGCTCGATCATGCACTTCGGGTTCTCGATCGGGATCGACGACGAGTCGATCGAACGGGAGGCCGAAGAGCAGATCGCCGAGGCGATCGACAACGCCAACGAGCGCGTCGAGACGCTCATCGAGACGTACCGCAACGAGGAACTCGAGTCGTTGCCCGGTCGGACGGTCGACGAGACACTTGAGATGAAGATCATGCAGACGCTCGGAAAGGCCCGCGACTCCGCCGGCGACATCGCCGACGACCACTTCGGCGATGATAACCCGGCCGTCGTGATGGCCCAATCCGGCGCGCGTGGGTCGATGCTGAACCTGACCCAGATGGCCGGCTGTGTCGGCCAGCAGGCGGTCCGCGGCGAGCGGATCAACCGCGGCTACGAGGACCGGACGCTGAGCCACTTCAAGCCGAACGACCTCTCCTCGGAAGCCCACGGCTTCGTCGAGAACTCATACCGGAACGGTCTGACGCCGCGGGAGTTCTTCTTCCACGCGATGGGCGGCCGCGAGGGGCTGGTCGACACGGCCGTCCGGACCTCTAAGTCCGGCTACCTCCAACGGCGGCTGATCAACGCGCTTTCCGAACTCGAAGCGCAGTACGACGGCACCGTCCGGGACACCTCGGATACGGTCGTCCAGTTCGAGTTCGGCGAGGACGGCACCTCACCCGTGCAGGTCTCCTCGAATACGGACTTCGACATCGACGTCGAGGCCATCGCGGACCGCGTCGTCGAGTCGGAGTTCGACTCGCCGGCCGAACGCGAGGAGTTCCTCGGCATCGAGGAACCGTCGACGAACATCTCCGAGCACGGCGAGTCGTGGCGCTCGGCCGGCGGACAGGAGGTGGAGTCCGATGACTGAGATCACCGACTCCGTCGAGTCGATCGTCGAGGACAGCGACCTCCCGAGACGGCTGAAACAGGAGGTCTACAGGACCGTTCAGGTCCGAGAAGACCTGACCGACGGCCACGTCGAGGACATCGTCTACGGCGTCGAGTCGAAGTACCTCGAAAACCGCGTCGATCCCCTCGACCCGGTCGGGACGGTCTCTGCACAGAGTATCGGGGAACCCGGAACTCAGATGACGATGAACACGTTCCACTACGCGGGCGTCGCGGAGATCGACGTCACGCAGGGACTGCCCCGGCTCATCGAGTTGGTCGACGCCCGGAAGACGCCCGACACGCCGATGATGACGGTCCATCTCGACGGCGTCTACGCCGAGAACCGAGACCGCGCCCACGAGGTCGTCTGGCAGATCGAGGCGACAAAGATCCTCGCGCTCGGCGACGTGTCGACGAACGTCGCCGATATGCTGGTGCGGATCGACCTCAACGAGGAGACGCTCGCCGAGCGGTGGCCGACGATCGACAGCATCGACGACATCGCGGGGCGGGTCGCGGGAACGATCGAGTCCGAGTTGGGCGTCGAGACGGATCGACCACAGACGACGGTCATCCAGTTCGGCCCCGAAGAGCCCTCCTACCGACAGCTGCTCCAACTCGTCGAGGAGCTCCGTGAGATCGTGTTCAAGGGGATCGAGGAGATCAGCCGGGTCGTTATCCGGCGGGAGGAACTCGACGATGGCGAGGAGTTCATCCTCTACACCGAGGGGTCGAATCTGAAGAAGGTCCTCGATATCGAGGGCGTCGACGCCTCCCGGACCACCTGCAACAACATCCACGAGATCCACAGCAACCTCGGGATCGAGGCGGCCCGCGAACAGATAATAGAGGAGACAATGAACACCCTCGAAGAGCAGGGTCTCGACGACGTGAACATCCGACACCTGATGCTCGTCGCCGATATCATGACGAACACCGGTGACATCGAGTCGATCGGCCGCCACGGCATCTCCGGGAACAAGGACTCGGTGCTCGCGCGTGCGGCGTTCGAGGTGACGGTCAATCACCTGCTCGATGCCGCGATCCACGGCGAGGTCGACGATCTTGACGGCGTCACGGAGAACGTCATCGTCGGCAAGCCAATCAAACTCGGGACCGGCGACGTCGACCTGCGGATGGGCGCCCGGCAGTCCGGAAGCCCCGCCGCGGACGACTGACTGATCCGGCGCCGTCTCACGCCTGCAGGACTCGCGGTTCGATTTCGCATCTCACCGTTTCAGCACCCTATCCAACCTCAACCGCACCCTTCCCATGCCCGTTACCCTCTCCGACGAAGCCAGACGCTACATCGCGCTGTTCGACGACGAGACCGATGTCCCGGCGATCGACTGTCTCGTCGACGAGGATCGCCTCGTGTTTGTCGTCCCTGCGGGGACGATGGGGCAGGCGATCGGCCCCGGCGGCGACCACGTCGCGCGCGTCGAATCCGCGCTCGGGCGTGACGTGACGATCGTCGAGAACGCCGACACCGCGGCGAACTTCGTCGCGAACGCCCTCGCCCCGGCGGCGGTGTACAACGTGACGATAAGCGAAAACGATACGACAGTCGCCTACGCTGAGGTCGACGCCGACGATCGCGGCGTCGCAATCGGCAAGGGGGGCCGCCGGATCGACCTCGCCCGGCGGTTGGCGAAGCGGCACTTCGATGTCGACGAGATCGAGTTGACGTAGCGCCCATCGTTTCGCGTGGAACCGGCGTATCCTCTCGGTAGCTGCTGTGGTCGGCGTCGATCCGGTTCCCATCCCCGTTTCGATCGGTGAAGCGGATGCGTATTTTATACCCCGAACGCGGGTAGGCGACACCGCAGGGACAGGTGACTCCATTTCCACCACCGATCCGCTACCCCGTCTCGTGCGGGATCGACGGCGGCGGTTCGTCCCTCATCGCCACCGTCACCCGGTTTCTGGACCCATCTTCGCGAGCGGCAATCGATAGTATATAAATTTAGTGGCCCGATTCGGACGGTGAAAACGCCGATCTCGCATTATATGGGTGTGGTGTGTACATCGAAACATGTCGAAGATGGAGTCACCGGCGGAAATCGGCGAGACGGATAGCGAAGATTCGATCACAGTGTCGCAGTTGCGGGCAGAACTGAACGGCACGGGCCACTCGGAAGTG
>JGI1684J13235_1000133_pt1 | contig 27009 bp, 22 predicted proteins | sample PonA232FremontCA_2_FD_13235 | JGI IMG/M metagenome (IMG submission 13235) | reverse complement strand
TGCGCACGCAGCAGATTATCGCAGAGGAAACCGGTGTGGCCAATACCGTGGATCCCTTGGCCGGTTCCTATTTTGTGGAGAAATTGACCAACGAGTTGGAACAAGAGGCCTGGGAATATATTGAAAAGATAGAGGACATGGGGGGTATGCTCTCTGCTATCGAGCAGGGGTATCCCCAGATGGAGATAGCGGACGCGGCGTTTAATTACCAGCAGCAGCTGGAATCCGGGGAGAGAGCACTGGTGGGTGTTAACAAGTACGTCACCGAGGAAAAGGAAGAGTGTCCGATCCTGGATATAGACGAGGAAGTGGAACGCAATCAGGTGAAACGGCTAAATGAGGTTAAGAGGCGGCGGGACGACAAGGCTGTGAAGAGTTCCTTGAAAGACTTGAAGTCTGCCTGTGAAAAAGGGGAGAATGTAATGCCCCGTTGTATAGAGGCAGTGAAGAACCTGGTGACAGAGCAGGAGATATGTGACGTGTACAGGGAGGTCTACGGCGAATACAAGGATCCGGGGTTGTTTTAGAAAAAAGAACCACGTTTTGCAGGAGGCAAGTATATGAGCGAAAACAAATTGAGAATAATGGTGGCCAAGCCTGGACTGGACGGCCATGACAGGGGAGCCAGGGTCCTGGCCAGGGCTTTTAGGGACGCGGGTTACGAGGTTGTGTATACCGGATGTCACCAAACTCCCGAGGACATAGTATCTGCAGCTATCCAGGAGGATGTCGATTGCATAGGACTCAGTTGTTTGTCCGGTGCGCACAAGATACTCTTCCCCAGGGTGATAGAGATGTTGAAGGAAAATAATGCAGAGGATATCACTGTAATCGGTGGAGGAATCATACCGGAGCAGGATTTTGACAAGCTGTACAAGGCCGGAGTGCAGGAAGTGTTTACCCCGGGGACTCCACTGGAGGATATTGTAAGTTGGATCGATAATCATGTAACTCCCAGAGACCAAGAACTTAGCTAGGATCAAATAGAAATGAAAATTGTGGAAAATATAAAGGCGGGAGATATAAGGGCCGTTTCCAGGGTGATCCGGAATATAGAGGATCAAAATCCCCAGGTCAGGGAGGTGATCAAGGAGTTGTATCCCTATACCGGGAATGCGCGCATAGTGGGATTAACAGGTGCTCCGGGAGCGGGAAAGAGCACTTTTACCGATTCCCTGATAACCCACTACAGGAACCAGGGGCTGCAAGTAGGAGTCTTGGCTGTGGATCCCACCAGCCCGTTTACCGGCGGAGCAATCCTGGGTGATCGGATACGGATGCAGAAACATGCCCAGGATTCCGGGGTTTTTATACGCAGTCTGGCCTCCAGGGGAGCCCTGGGAGGATTGGCTGAAGCTGTCGACGATGCGATTTACGCCCTGGATGCCATGGGAAAGGACGTAATCCTGGTGGAGACCGTGGGGACCGGACAATCTGAAGTGGATATCATGAATAACTCCCATACGGTGGTCTTGTTGTTAACTCCCGGTCTGGGAGATGAAGTGCAGACCATAAAAGCAGGTATCATGGAAATCGCTGATCTGTTTGTGATCAACAAGGCGGACCAGCAGGGGAGTTCCAAACTGTACCAGGAACTGCAAAAGCTTTTGGAAATGTCGGATTTTGCAGAAGCCGGCTGGAAGCCTCCGATAATGCTCTTGGAAAACATCCAGGATTCGGACCGGTTCTTTACCAAGATCGGGGAAATCAAGGAAAAGATAGACGAGCACTACCAGGTGCTGGTGGAAAAGGGCCTACTGGAGAGAAGGGAAAAGCGGAAAGCAATGGTCAAACTAAGGACCTGTCTGCAAAAGGTGGTGTTGGCGCCTATGATGCAGGAATTGCAGGATTCTGGCAGGATTGAATCCATGCTGGAGCAGTTGGTTTGTAAAGACATTGATCCCTATAGCCTGGCTGAAGATATTTATGCACAATATAAAGATTGAATCCTTGGGTGTTTAGATTAGTAATGTAGTTGTTTTTGCGGTTAATCAAGGATATGTAAACAATGTTTATATATATTATCAATGGTGGTAAAGATGTCTATTTTTTATTCAAAGGGGAGGTTTTATGACAGACATGCAAAAATTGTACAAACAGGTCATGGAAATCAATGGGTTACAAGACAAGGAGGAGCAGAAAAACAGGTCCAAGGAAATGTTGGGGGAGTTAAAAAATGACGATATTCCGGAATATTTCAACTGGGCGGAAGAAATATTCGAGGGTATGCACGTCAAGGAAAGGGGGGATCAAAAGGCCCTGATTTGGGCGAGTATGGAAACAGGGGAGGAAAAGAGCTATACCTACAAGGAATTTGCGGAAAACGGGAACAAGTGTTTGAATTACTTACGCAAGCAAGGCATCGAAAAGGGTCACAATCTCTATCTGATGTCTCCGATTGTGCCTGAGACATGGTTTGCACACTATGCCGGAGTTAAGGGGGGATTGGTAGCCGTACCCACAGCCACCTCCATGACAGTCAGGGAACTCAAGTTCAGGTTCGAGACCTACCCTCCGGATGTTATGATAGCGGAACAATCTGCTGTAGATACCATTGATGAAGCCCTGGAAAATGCTGGTACCCAGCCCAAGGTCAAGATAGTTCTGGGAGAAAAGCAAGGATGGACCAGTTATACGAGTTTGGATAGCGAGTCCGGTGATGCGGAGCCTGCCAAACTGCACAAAACCGACCTCATATTTTGCTTTTTTACCTCCGGGACAACAGGAATGCCCAAACGAGTCGGACATACTGCAATATCCTATCCGGTGGGACATCTCTCCACAGCCAATATGATAGGGATCCAGCCGGGAGATATCCACCACAATCTCAGTGCTCCGGGATGGGCAAAATGGGCCTGGAGCAGTTTCTTCGCCCCCCTGAACATGGGAGCGACTGTGGCCGGGTTCTACTTCAAGGCCCTGGACGGGGAAAAGTACCTTAGCTATGTCTCCAAATACAATGTTAATACTTTTTGCGGCCCGCCCACTGCCTGGAGACTGTTTGTGGGATTGGACCTGGGCAAATTCGATTTTTCTTCCATCCGGTATGCGGTCAGTGCCGGAGAGCCGTTGAATCCGGAAGCTATTGAGAAATGGGAGAAACATACCGGAACCAAGATCAGGGATTTTTACGGTCAAACCGAATCCACTGCCATGATCGGCAACCCCCCTTGGATGGAAGGCAGGATGCGCTACGGTTCCTTTGGATATCCCTCTTACATGTACGATATGGGGGTGGTGGACGACCAGGGAACGGAAATCACCAAGACCGAAGAAACCGGCCACATCGTGGTCAAGTTGGACAAAAGGAGGGCAATCGGACTGTTTACAGAGTATATCGGCAATCCTGAAAAAATGGCCCAATCCTTTGTGGGTGATTATTACTACACCGGAGACAGGGCGTATTTCGACGAGGACGGTTATTGGTGGTTCGTGGGCAGAGCAGACGACGTTATCAAATCTTCCGACTTCAGGGTAGGACCGTTCGAAGTGGAGAGCGTAATGGTTGAACATCCGGCTGTAGCGGAGTCGGCAGTAGTAGGTGTGCCGGATCCCCAAAGGTATCAACTGGTAAAGGCTTATGTGATATTGAGTCAGGACTATGAGCCTTCCAGGGATCTGGCATTGGAGCTGTTCAAGCACAGCATCGACATACTGGCCAAGTTCAAGATACCCAGAATTATAGAGTTTACCTCCGAACTCCCCAAGACTATCAGTGGCAAAATCAGGCGGGTGGAATTGAGGGAAAAGGAAAACAACAAGCAGGAGCAAAAGCAGGAACAAGGTGAATTTGAATATTTTTACCAGGATTTTCCTGAACTGAGTTCCAAAAAATAGCTTGCGTTTTCCCCGGTTTTTGGCCCTGCCAAAAACCGGGGTAGATTAATCTAAAAGTGCAGTACCTGCTAGTCAGTATCAAGTGGGATCTTGAGATCTGATATTGAACTGAACTTACGGAAAAATGGTTGGGCCGTTGCAAGGTTAATACAATCCGAAACCAATAAATACGGAGGTAATTATTATGGCAGATCCTTCACAAATAGTTCATGCATCCATGAATACACTGCTGTGGGAAGCGGCAATCATGACTATATGTATCGGTTGCGTAGATCTGGGTTGGGGCAAGAATGATCCCAGGGACCTGGGAATAGTACTTGTTGCAGGTGCTTTTTTGGAAACCATCGCCCTTGTTTTTGTATTGGCCAATGGTGCGGCCTTCGAAGCTACCATTGCAGCGGCATTTATTTTGGCCCTCTGGTATCTGGGAATTGCCTTTTTGCTGAACCGAACCAACCGGGAAGTAATGATCCATGCAAATATGCTAACAGGTTTGTTGTTCCTTTTATTCACGATTTATTCCGCTTCAACCGGACATGTGTTCCTGACCATCGCACTGGGACTCCTGGTATTCGTCCTCTGGGGAGCCGGAATTGCTCATTACAAGGAAAAGCCCATGGGTGCCAAAATAGCCGGCGCAGCTGCCTTTGCAGATGCGTTCGTGTTTACAGCTATGGCTTTTACCGGGGCCATAGGAATTTCACTGCCCTAAAAACCGAAAAAATTTTAATCTCAAGTGGTTGCTCGGCCCAACCCTTTAAAATCAATAAAATAAACCAAGTAAGAAATTACTTGGTTTATTTTATTTCGGTATGCACAATCAATTCAACCCTGTTTTAATAGTTGTACGGTTTGCGGAGTGACTTTGAAATCAATTCCACTATAGAAGTCATCCGCTGTAGCAGTTTGAAACTAAACAATTTGATGTGCTATATCGCCGTTTTGAGATAACTTGTTATAACATTTTGATATATCGAATTATTAAGAAAAAATCTGCCCTGGATGGATCGATCCCCTGTGAAGGGTCGCACATAAGCTCAAGTGCGGGATCATAGCTTTTTGACCCGTAATGTTGCAATTTGTAACTTTACATTTGTGCCAAAAAATAATAAGTATCTTTGTTCTTGATCTACATTTTCACTGTTCGGGTTAACTTATTCCACAACCTTTGTGTCTCCGCTTAAAAAGCGATGACAACACCTGTACTTACCCCCGGATTTACTGGAAAATTCCAATAATAATGAATTGCTAAAATCTAATCAAAAGGAAGATATATATGGATGAAAACAATATCCCTATTTCAAAGAATGGGTTCGAAAAATTGAAAAAGGAGTTGGATGACCTCAAAAGGGAGAGACCAGAAGTTATTCAGGCTATCAAGGAGGCCAGGGAAGAAGGAGATTTAAGGGAGAACGCTGGTTATGAAGCCGCGCGGGAACGCCAGAGTATGTTGGAAGCCCGTATTTCCCATTTGGAATCCCGCCTGCCCAAGTGCAATGTGATAGATATCAGCGAGATGGAGGGAGAAAAGGTTGTCTTTGGTGCGACTGTGGAAATCGAAGACCTGGACAGCGGAGAGGTGAAACGCTATACCCTGCTCGGTCCGGACGAAGCTGATTTCAAACAGGGTACCATTTCGGTCTATTCTCCCTTGGCCCAGGGTCTTTTGAACAAGGAGGTGGGAGATGTGGCAGAGATAGATGCCCCCAAGGGCAGAATTGACTACGAGATAATCTCCATACAATTCAATAGCCAGGAAGAAAACAGTCAATAGTATTCGAAGATATACAATAAAGAGGTTTTTATGAGTCAGCAGGAGCAAGAAAAGATCATCTATTCCATGGTGAATGTGAGTAAATATTATAACTACCAGCCGGTGCTCAAGGATATTTCCCTTTCCTATTTCTACGGGGCCAAAATCGGAGTCATCGGTCTGAACGGTTCCGGTAAAAGTTCACTTTTGCGGATTATGGCTGGGGCGGATCAGGATTTTGAGGGTGAAATCCATGTTACACCCGGATACAGCGTGGGATACCTGGAACAGGAGCCAGAACTGGATGAGTCCAAAACCGTCCGGGACGTGGTTGCGGAAGGAGCGGCAGAGACCTTTGAGCTCTTGAGCGAGTTCGAGCGGATTAACGCCAAGTTTGCCGAGCCCATGGAAGATGATGAAATGCAGAAATTGATCGATCGTCAGTCTGAAGTGCAGGAGAAGCTGGATGCAGCTGATGCCTGGGAGATCGACAGCAAATTGGAAATGGCAATGGAGTCCCTGCGCTGCCCTCCCGGAGATACTCCCATAGAAGTCATTTCCGGGGGAGAGCGAAGGCGTGTTGCCCTTTGCAGGTTATTGATCCAGCAACCGGACATCTTGCTCCTGGACGAGCCCACCAACCACCTGGACGCGGAAACCCTGGCCTGGTTGGAACATCACCTGCACACCTACCAGGGTACTGTAATTGCAGTGACTCACGACAGGTATTTCCTGAACAATGTAGCTGGCTGGATACTGGAACTGGACAAGGGTTACGGGGTGCCCTGGAAGGGGAATTATTCATCCTGGCTGGATCAGAAAAAGTCCAGGTTGGAGAAGGAGAAAAGAGCTGATAAGAAGTGGAGCAAGACCCTGGAGAGAGAACTGGAGTGGATCGGTATGACCCCTCAGGATCGGCACGCCAAAAGCAAGTCCAGGATAAACAACTACGATCAGCTTCTTCAAAAAGGGATGGACAAGAGGGAAGAGGAACAGGAGATAGTTATACCTCCCGGACCGCGCCTGGGAGACGTGGTGGTGGAATCCGACTCGGTGCGCAAGGGATTTCAGGACATCCTGCTCATGGATAATTTGAGCTTTCAGGTACCACCCGGTGCTATAGTAGGTATTGTCGGACCCAACGGATCCGGCAAGTCCACATTGTTCAGGATGCTTACAGGAGAGGAGCAACCAGATGCAGGTACTCTGCGGCTGGGTCCCAGTGTGCAGATGGCTTACGTGGAACAGAGCCGGGAGCGTTTGAACCCTGAGGATACTGTCTGGGAGGCGATAAGCGAGGGTAGTGAGACTATAAAATTGGGCAACCGGGAAGTTAATTCCCGGGCTTATGTTGCCCGTTTCAATCTCACCGGCTCGGAACAGCAAAAAAAGGTGGGAGAACTCTCCGGCGGGGAGCGCAACCGGGTACATCTGGCAATGATGCTGAAACAGGGGGCCAATCTCCTGCTTTTGGACGAACCCACCAATGATCTGGATGTCAACACTATGCGAGCGCTGGAAGAGGCCCTGCTAGGTTTTGCCGGATCCGCCATGGTGATAAGCCACGACCGCTGGTTTCTGGATCGGATTGCTACTCATATACTCGCATTTGAGGGTGACAGTCAGGTAATCTGGTTCGACGGGAATTTCACCGAATACCTGGAGGACAAGAAGAAGCGTCTGGGCAGGGAAGCGGATCAGCCCAAGCGGATCAAGTACCGCAAACTAACCAGGTAATGATTGGACGTAAACTTACCCATCTACTTCGTCGTTGCAAAATTTTGAAATCCTCATGTATTAATATACACTGCGGTTTCAAAATGTTTTACTCCTCGTATCTAGGCAAGTTTACGTCCAATCACGATTTTCGGTCAGACGCCAGGTAGTATTTTATATTGCAACAATAACAGTATAGCGACAGTTTTTTTGGCAATCCCCTATGCGCATACTACTGCTTTCCGCCTACGACACTCCCAGCCACTCCAACTGGTGCAAAGGCTTGCAACAACACCTGCCGGAATTGTACTGGAATTATCTCACCCTTCCACCCAGACATTTCCCCTGGAGGATCAGGGGTAATCCCATAAGCTGGTATGCCACCTGCAGCCAGGAGCTGGAAGATTCCCACGATATCGTGCTTGCGACTTCCATGGTGGACTTGGCTACACTGTGCGGGATATACCCAAATTTGGCCCGGGCACGTAAGATAGTCTATTTCCACGAGAACCAGTTTGCCTATCCTTTGTCCAAATCACCCAAACGAGGAACAGTGGAACCCAGGATGGTGAATCTATATGCAGCTGTTTCTGCGGACAAAGTAGTGTTCAACAGCGAGTTCAACCAGGATACTTTTTTGCGCGGGGCAAGGGATTTGTTGAAAAGTATGCCGGATTTCAGTTTTCCGGATACTATTATGAAAAAAGTGGAGAAAAAATCCCGGGTGATTCCTGTTCCAATACAGGACTTTGAACTCGACTCTTCCGACAACCCAAGGATACAAAATAGCCTGGTCTGGAATCACCGCTGGGAATACGACAAGAATCCGAGGGATTTCTTTCAAGCCTGTTATCTTTTAAAATCCTGGGATATACCATTTAAACTTATTGTTATGGGACAGCAGTTTCGTCAGCATCCTGGGGATTTTGATTATGCAAGACAGGAATTGGATGATCATATACTGGTTTGGGGAGAGCAGAGCAGAGAGGATTATCTGTATTGGCTGTGCAGGGGTGAGTGGACGGTCTCCACAGCCTATCACGAGTTTCAGGGAGTGGCTCTTATGGAGGCGGTGCGGGCCGGTAATATTCCTGTTGTACCAGACCGTTTGAGCTATCCGGAATTCTTTCCGGGCGAGTATCGTTTCGGACAGAGTGCAGAAGCCTTGGCAAATTTTTTGAAAGAAAATTTGTCCAAGAAGGAACTGCCTCTTCCAAATTTGGATATGTTTTCCTGGAAGGAGCTCAGCCCTGAATACAAAAGCCTTTTTCTGAATTGAAACAATGAAGCGAATTGGGTTCTGGAATTGACCAAGTACGGCTATTTTATCCTACTGTTAAATACAAATTGAATCAAATTGTTAACTTTCAAACAGGTGCCTTCCGCCCCGTTTTCGAATAAGATTGATATAACATTTTACTATTTAGAATTCTTTATCAAATTTGCCTTGATTGACCAAGTGAGAAGTGTTGTCGTGAAGAATAAACAATGTTATTAAATAGCATAATAAGCAGGGCTATTTTGTTTTAGAGTTCAATTTACTGTATCTATGTGATTTTTTGATCCATACTAATATAAAATTCGAAATTCGAATTTCGAAATTCGACAATAAAATCAAAGAGTTGATAAAACATTCAACATCAAGAGTTTAAATTGTTATTTGATGTTCAAAGCAAAAGCTGGGCTGAGAAGTTAACTCATTGATAATAATTGTTATTTGTTTGAGAATAAAATCACCCTGGCATAATAAGTATTGTTGTTGACAAATTGAGCCGGGATTAAATTAGTATCGCAAGCTTGAGATTTTTTTTATGGAGTTGAGATGCAAGAAAAGATGAATGATGCTTTCCTGTTGGATTTGATAAACAGTATTCAGGCTGGGGTGCTTGTTTACAGGCCGGATTTAAGTATTGCTCAAAGCAACTCATATGCAAGCCGGTTGTTGGGACTGGGCGAAAACCATTCCAATCTGACCGATGAACTGGGTAGGAATTTTGAATTTTTTTACCGGGACGGCAGTAGGATCCCGGAGGAAGAGTTGCCTGTTAATAGTGTAATAAACCAGTTAAAATCCCTGAACCATCTTTTTCTGGGGATTAGACCCGCTCCAACCCGGAATATAGTTTGGGTGCTACTAGCTGCCCAACCCCTTTTCGACCAGGATGGCAGGCTCAGACATGTCGTGGTTACTTTGTCCGAGGCCCCTGAACACCAATATGCTTTATTTGAAGGCGAACATGATTTGATGGAAGAAGTAACCAAGGATATTGAACCCACGGAGGTTCTGCGGGCGAGCAGGAATTACTACCAGGCGATTTTTGAGAGTACCGGCACCGGGCTGTTGATAATGGAAGAGGATACTACGGTAGTCATGGTGAACAGGCAGTTTGAGGTCTATACCGGATATTCCAAGCAAGAAGTTGAAAACGAGATGAGTTGGACACAGTTAATACATCCGGATGATCTGGAATTTATGCTCGAGCAGCACTATTTGAGAAGAAAGGATCCTAATGCAGCATACAAGGCCTATGAATTCCGTCTCATTAACAGGTACGGGCGATATATAAACATATATTTGAATATAGATATTATACCGGGAACAAGCCGGAGTTTGGCATCCCTGATAGATATTAGCGATTTAAAGGAAGCAGAGAGAGAACTGCATAAGAGCAGGCACGAATTGGCGCAAATCCTGGAGGGAACGCCTGTTGCCACTTTTGTGATAGATAAGGATCATTATATAACCCATTGGAATAATGCCTGTGCAACATTGACCGGGATTCCGGCGAGTGAAAAAGAGGGCGGCAAGGACGCCTGGCGTGGATTTTATAAGCATCCGCGTCCGGTAATGGCGAATTTGGTGGTGGATGAAGCACTGGACCAGGAAATAGCTACCTATTACGGTAATAGGTATATAAAATCCAGTATCTTTTATGAAACCTATGCAGTGGAAGATTTCTTTCCCCATCTGGGACAGGAAGGGAAGTGGCTCTATTTTACCGCATCCTCATTGCGGGATGAACAAGGTAATATGATAGGAGCAATAGAAACTCTCCTGGATGTAACCGAGCGGAAAAAGGCAGAAGAGGAGCTGCGGGAAAGCGAAGGCCGTTTGAGGGTGATATTTGATTCCATCCCGGATATAGTGCTGCTCAAGGACATTGAGGGTAGGTATACGCACTGCAATTTTGCCATGGAAAAGCTGTTTGGTATGTCACAAAATAACATAATTGGAAGGACAGAGGGTGAATTGTTCCTGGATACCGATGCCAAAGAGATTCAGGAAGCAGATGAAAAGGTGCGTGAAAATGGGGAAATTATCAGGGATACATATAAAAGAACCGTAGCTGGGGAGGAGATAATCTTCGATACCATCAAGGCACCGGTCAAGGATGATCAGGGTGAGGTGATAAGTATTTGTGCTATATCCAGGGACGTTACGGAACAGATGAGGTTGAGGCAGGAAAAAAAGAGGATAGAGGAACAGTACCAGCAATCCCAGAAAATTCAGGCAATAGGCAGATTGGCCGGCGGGGTGGCCCACGACTTGAACAACTTGTTGACCCCCATGCTCAATTATTCCGAGATGCTTTTGAAGGAAAGTGATCTCGAGGGAAAGAGAAAAAAGCAGGTGGAACACATACACAGCGCGAGTTTGAGGGCCAAGGATCTGGTGAGCCAGCTGTTGGCATTTGGCAGAAAACAGGCCCTGGAGATTAAAAACTTGAATATCAATCAAGTTATCCGGAACTTGGATAATTTAATGCGCAAAACCATACGGGAAGATATAGAAATACATTTGAATTTATCCTCGCTAACCTCTAATGTAAGAGCGGATGAAGGGCAGATGGAGCAAGTGCTAATAAATATGGCGGTGAATGCCCAGGATGCCATGCCCGAAGGCGGTGATATAATCATCGAAACTGCTGAGACTTATTTGGACAATGACTATACGCTGAAATATCACGAGGTGTCTCCCGGCTATTACATAAGATTGACTGTAAGCGATACTGGTGAGGGCATGGACGAAGATATTCGTACAAAAGTATTTGATCCCTTCTTTACCACCAAGGGACAGGCCAAGGGAACCGGACTTGGACTGGCAACCGTCTATGGGATAGTTAAGCAGCACGAGGGACATGTTACTGTATACAGCGAGCCGGGACAGGGAACGACTTTCAATATCTACCTTCCAATCTCCCAGGATGAGGAAAAGAACACTGAGCCAGTCTCTCAGGCGAGAGAATACAGTCAGGGTTCCGAGGTCGTGATGGTGGTGGAAGACAACGAGATGGTTCGGGAACTTACTGAAACTATTCTTGTAGAGCAGGGCTATACTGTGTTTTCCGCCAAGAGCGGTGGAGAGAGCCTTGAAAAATTGCAGGGACTCACGGAAAAATTGGACCTTCTCCTTACTGACGTGGTTATGCCGGATATGAACGGGAAAGAGCTTTTTGAACAAGTCTCCGAATATTTTCCCGGAATAAAAGTACTTTACATGTCCGGATATACCGAGGAGGCGATTGTAAATCAGGGTGTTTTGGATCGGGGGGTGTATTATATTCAAAAACCCTTTACTATTGCCACGATGACTAACAAGATCCGGGAAGTACTGGATAGTTAATATAAAAAAGTTTTATGGTTTAAAGTTTTATGGTTTTAAGTAAGAAAAAGAACTAATAGCTTGTTTATTAAACAAGTTGAGTACGTTTTCTCGCAACGAAAAGATTCGTTGACGAGATTGCCCATGCTTCGTTGCGCAGGCTGAGTTTTTGGAATTTCGGATTTAGTCATTTGTCTTTAGTTATGTCCACTAGAAAATTGGTTCTGGATTTGCATCCGATCTATAATAAAGGGGATCTTATAGACCAGGAACTGGAGCGGATCATCAGTGAAGCCAGAGAGAAAAAGGCGCGCGAAGTGGAGATTATTCACGGGAAGGGCAGTGGACAGCTCAAAAAGCGGGTTATGCGTTTTCTGGACCGCAAGGACATCAAGCAGATTTATAACAGGGTTAAAAAGGATTTTAAAAATTCCGGGCGCACCTTCGTGTATTTTCGCTGGTGATAAGTCCGGAAGTTATACCGCCTCGCAGGAAGCCTCCCCGGGATTCGTCCAACTATAGATCTGATTTCCGTTTTCAAGGCTTTGCAAGATTGACCTGCGATTTTTTTATCTTGGGAGCGATATAGTGTTTTTTGCAGACAAAAAGTCAAAAACCGCTTTTTTGTCAGTGATTTCCAACACCAGTTTGATCCTGTTCAAACTGGTGGTTGGATTATTAATCGGTTCCATCTCCATAATTTCGGAAGCCATACATTCCGGTGTGGACCTTTTGGCGGCTTTGATCGCCCTGTTTGCAGTGAAAAAGTCCGCCAAACCCGCTGATTCGGATCATCCCTTCGGCCACGGTAAAGTGGAGAATGTCTCGGGTGCGATAGAGGCCCTGCTTATTTTTGTTGCTGCGGGCTGGATTATTTACGAGTCCATACACAAGTTCATGCATCCTACGGTGATAGGGCATGCCGGATGGGGTGCGCTGGTAATGCTTTTTTCAGTATTGGTAAATATCTTTGTTTCCAATATCTTGTTTAAAGTGGGGAATGAAACAGAATCCATGGCCCTGAAGGCAGATGCCTGGCATTTGCGCACGGATGTATATACTTCCGGCGGTGTATTGCTTGCAATGTTGATTATCTGGGCCGGTGATCTGACGGGTTCTCAAATGGATCTGCGGTGGATAGATCCAGCAGTGGCAATTTTCGTGGCACTACTGATATTAAAGGCAGCTTTTCAATTAACCAGACAAACGGTTGCTGATTTGCTGGACGTAGGACTTCCGGAAAGTGAAGAAGCGATTATAAAGGAAAGCATTGAGATGTTCAGTCCAGCGGTAAGGGGATATCACAATTTACGTACCAGGAAGTCCGGTTCCAGTAGATTTATTGAATTCCATCTCATGATGGATCCGGAGATTTCTGTTCGGGATTCCCATAAAATGACTGAAGAAGTGTCCGATTTGATCAAGAAGCAATTATACGACGCGAGTCTCACCATACACGTGGAGCCCTGCGATGGCAATTGTACTGCCAAGTGCGCCGACGGGTGCTTGGTACACAAGCATTATATGGACGAATCTTAAAGCAAAAGGGAATCTGCAAATGACTGAAAGGACCTTGACTGTACTGGGCACGGCAAGCCAGGTGCCTACTCCGGTCAGAAACCATATAGGATTTTTTTTGCGTTGGGACAAGGAAGGCATATTGATTGATCCCGGGGAGGGAACTCAGCGGCAGCTCTTGATGGCCGGGATCTCCGCCTCCAGGATTACCAGGATCTTTATATCCCATTTTCACGGGGATCACTGCCTGGGATTGCCTGGTGTGGTTCAGCGCCTCTCCCTGGCTGGTGCTGAGCAGGAGGTTGATATCTTTTACCCTGCCTCGGGACAGAAATACTTGAATCATTTATTGGATGCAGCAGTGTTTTACAGGAACGTGAAGCTTAAGCTCCATCCGATAAGTTCACCAGGTACGGTCCTGGAAACAGACAACTTTACTGTAACTGCCAGGCAACTGGAACACCGGGCGGATACCTGGGGCTACAGGATCAAGGAGCCGGATACAAGGACCCTAGTTCCGGATAGACTGCCCAGTGGGCTACAGGGGCAAGCCATCGGGAAACTCAAGGATAACGGAAGCATAGAATGCCAGGGAAGGATAATCACCCTGGAAGAAGTGAGTGAGCCCAGGATAGGGCAGAGCTTCGCCTATATCCTGGATACCCGGCCTTGCGACAGTGCCAGGTTGCTGGCCAGTAATGCGGATATGCTTGTTTCGGAAGCCACCTATCTGGTCTCGGAAAGCATGCAGGCTGAACAGTATTTTCACCTTACCGCCGAACAGGCTGCAGAGATAGCCAAACAGGCGGGAGTGAAGAAGTTGGTTCTGGCCCACTATTCGCAGCGTTATAAGAGTTTAAAACCCTTTGTACGGGAAGCGGGGGCAATTCATCCAGATGTTACTGCGGCCAGGGACTTGCAGGAGATACCGCTTCCCAAGCGAAAAAGGGTGTTGTGAACAGTAATCATTCACAGGCTCATTGTTTAAAGCTCACGGTTGAAAAATTTGAACATACTGCAATGATTTTATTCCAGGAAGGGCTTGTTTGGATTGTTCTAGACCTGCAGCGACATACAAGCCTTGCCGGGTAGCCCACTTTTGTCCAGCCCTCAAGAGGCCTGGATAATCAAGTCGCACAGTGGACCACCCGGCTGCGACTTAAATTGATCCAAGCTATCTTGGTGTTAAAAAAACTGTCTCAGTAGTGTTAGTGTCCTTTTTAACTCGGAACCGTGAACGATGAACGGTGAACCGTGCACGGTTACGCTTTAGATGTCTAGATCCAGATAATAGGACAGGCGTTCGTACAACAGGTTTACCAGTTCCGGATCCCCTCTGGGGAATATGTCCGGTATGTCCAGATCGTAAACGCTTTTGCCGGATATGTCTGCCTGTTGTTTCAAAAAAGTAAGATGGCCGTCTTCTTTTTCCGACATCACGAATATCTTGTCCGCCCAATCCACCAGATCCTGATTTACAACCCTGTACGCTGCGGGGTGTACTCCAGCGGATCTGGCTTCGTATCCTTGAGAATATTCGAACAGTTTTTCCGCTGTGGGACTCCTTTCAGAGTTGGCGGTGCATAAAAACAGTATATTCATTCTTTCTCCCTGATTAGACGTAAAAATGTATTTAGTTTTCATACGGAAATTGCCAGATTGAAGTTTGATTTCGTCAATCTGCAAAATTACTCGTCGAGGTATTTAGATACGCCTCCTCGTGATCTCTTGATTTCCTTGTCACGGGAACAATGAAGTATAAAAAAGTTAACAGATAACTGTCTTTCATTTTAACTCTCATGCCCTGACGGGCACAACAAATGGTGGAAATTCTTATTCTTACACCTTAAAACCTGATACCTTAAAACTTAAAACTTTTCATCTTATATACCCTTGTCTATTATGTGTTTAGCCAAGTCGGCTATCCTGCAGGAGTACCCCCATTCGTTGTCGTACCATGCCATGATACCGGCCAGGTTGCCATCCTGGATACTGTTGAATTCCGGATCTATTATCGCGGAATGCGGATCAGATATAAAATCAGAGGAAACCAACGGCTCTTGATTGTATGCCAGGATACCTTTTTGTTCCTCCTCTGAAGCCCTTTTGAGTTCGCTGTTTAGTTCCTCCACGCTGGTGTCCCTTTCCAACACTGCAGTAAAATCTATACTGGAGACCGTGGGTACTGGCACCCTTACCGAGTAGCCGTCGATTTTCCCGGCTAGCTCCGGAAGCACCGTCCCTACGGCTTTGGCAGCACCCGTGGTGGTGGGTATTATGTTGTTGGGAGCAGCCCGGCTTCGCCTGGGATCCTTGTGGGGTTGATCCAGGATGCGCTGATCGTTGGTATAGGCATGTACTGTACACATCTTGCCCTTTTGGATCCCGAATTTCTTGTGAATAACAGATGCTACCGGAGCAAGGCAGTTGGTGGTACAGGATGCGTTGGAAATAATATGATGTTTCTCCGGGTCGTAGTCTTGTTCGTTTATCCCCAGAACCACGGTGACATCTTCCTGTTGGGCCGGGGCGGTGATAATAACCTTTTTCGCTCCCGCCTGCCTGTGACCCTCTGCCAAAGGGCCTTCCTTGAATATTCCGGTGGCTTCTATTACTATATCCACTCCCATATCCTGCCAGGGTATCATCTTGGGGTCCCGTTCCGAAAAGCTCTTTATCCTCCAGTCGTCCACCAGCATATCCCCGTCTTTTAATTGTATTTTGCCTGGAAATCGACCATAGGTACTGTCGTGTTTCAAGAGGTTGGAATTCTTTTCCGAATCAAAGAGATCGTTGATCGCGACTACTTGCATTACATCGGAATGGCGTGTCCATATCGCCTTCAATACCTGGCGTCCTATACGCCCGAAACCGTTTATTCCTATTTTGATAGGTTCCATATACCTAGTTACCTCCTTGTTAATCTTCGAAGAGTTGGAATTCATATGCGGCAAGCAGTTCGTAATCCGACTTCAGCTTGGCGTGCAAATGGGCGTTTTCGATTGCTATTGCGCAAATATCCGCCATGGCGTTCAAGAATTCCACCTCTTCTTCGCTGAATTCCCGTTCTGTACCTGAGTAGGCCCTTAACACACCTATGGTTTTTTCCCCTTCTTTTATCAGTGGGAGTACTATTACTGATACGATGCCTTCCTCTTGAGCATTCTCCGGGTATTGGAATCTGTTGTCCGAGCGGGCGTCCTTGACATAAACGGTTTTACCGGACAACACTTCCTGATCAATAGCGCTCTTGGACACTTCCACCTTGCCCTTGATCATGTATCCCTTGCTCAGCCCGTACTGACCGCTGGCAAGCAAGTATTTTTCGTCCCTGCTAAGCAGTCTTATGGTACAGGCTTTTACATCCATGGCCCAGCTAACTTTTTCTGCAATCTTATGCAGGACTGTTTCCGGATCCAGACTGGAATTCACATCTCTAACCACCTGGTAGAAAGTGTGGTATAATTGTTTTTTGCCGTTGTTCATAAATTGACTCCCTTATATTTTTGTTTGAGAAATCAAATAAGAAAAGATAAAAATAGTATTTGTGAGTGAGTTGATTGTTGTTGACTTCGTGAATCGAGACAGGCTGATGGAAATTGAATTGCAGTATTTTTAATGTGTCATTTTTCATTTTGGGAGTCAAGTGGTTGAATATCAACACTGCAAGTAAGTTTTTTTCAGATCTGCTCAATACCAATTTGTCCTGACAAATAACTTGGAGTACTGTACAGGGGATTTTGCCCATGCAAGACAAGGCAGGGATTAGCAAAAAGAATTGGTTGGGATGGTGCCTTTACGATTGGGCGAATTCTGCTTTTGCTACTATTATATTGGCATCTTTGCTCCCTGTGTATTTTGAATATATTGTCCCGGAGCAAGGTGCAAACCTCCCGCTATTGGGGGATCCGGTGGCTGCTTCCGTGCTCTGGAGTTACGCAGTGGCCTGTTCCATGTTCTTTGTGGTAGTAGTAGCCCCTTATATAGGATCACTTGCTGACAGGAAGGGCAACCACATACAGTTGCTCACGCTTTTCTGTCTTTTGGGTGCAAGTGCCACTTGTTTGCTTTATTTCGCAAAAACCGGGAATTATCTGTATGCTGCGTCGATCTTCATTTTGGCCAATTTTTGCTTTGCAACCGCAAACATATTCTATAATGCCTTTCTGCCCATGTTGGCAGGGGACAGGGAAATAGACAGGCTTTCCGGCTACGGGTTTGCCCTGGGTTATGTGGGTGGCGGCCTTTGCTTGGTCCTGGTGGTAGTTATCATACATTTCCATTCTTTTCTGGGCCTGGAAAGCAGGGATGCGGCTATCAGGACCGGGTTCCTGTTTACCGGCCTCTGGTGGGCCCTGTTCGGAATTCCGGTTTATTTTTCCCTGAGGAGTATTCAGATCCCCAAGCGGCTGGTTTCGCTCCCTTCGGGACTCAAGGGTTATTTGAAGATCTTCTCTGATATTCGGAACTATCATGATCTTTTCTATTTCTTGATCGCGTTTTTGTTTTACAACGACGGGATACAGACAATCATTACTGTCTCAGCGATTTATGCCAAGGATGTGCTGGAACTGTCCCAGGCGGCTATTCTGGGCTGCCTGTTGATGATCCAGTTCGTGGCCATGCCCGGGGCATTAATCTTCAGTAAACTGGCTGAGAGTTGGGGTGCCAAGCGAAGTCTGATAATATCCCTGGTCGTGTTTATCGGGGTTACCGTATATGCAGGGTTTGTGGAATCCAATACCGAGTTCTTTATCCTGGGTTTTTGCGTGGCCCTGGTGCTGGGAGGGAGCCAGGCAGCATCCCGCTCCTTGTTTGGATCCATGGTCCCCAGTGGCAAGAATGCGGAGTTGTACGGATTTTATGCCATGAGCTCCAAGTTCGCCTCCATCTTCGGGCCATTCATATTTGCATTTATCGCGCATATGACAGACTCCACCAGATACTCCATACTGGCCTTGAACCTGTTTTTTATAGTCGGGATTGTTCTCTTGTTCAAGGTTAATCAGCAAAGGGGTAAAAAAGCGGCGGAGGAGTCCCAATTATTCAACAATTGACAGAGCTTTCATGCTGTGTCCGTTATGGCAAGGGAGTGACCCCAGGACCGTGAACCTGGAACTAAAACCCTTTGAAGGGTTGGTTAAGTTTGAAAAATATAATATTCAGGAATGATATGGATTATGAGTAATCTGTCCGGTGTGGATGCAAAAATAAAGTGTTTTGTCCCGTTGATCGTTTTTTTGTTCTCTTTCTGTTCTTGTATGCCGTTTGCCCCTTCTTCCAGGGAGAAAGTCCCGCAAGTTCTCCCCTCGGATTATGTGGTTAGCAATAATACCAGTGTAGAGATGCCTGAAAAGTGGTGGCATACATTCAACAGCACTGAAATAAATACATTGCTAAAAAGTCTCTGGCAGGGCAATCTCAAACTGGAACAGGCATGGGCCAGGATGGAACAGGCCAGGCAGACTGCAAAAAAATCTAAGTCCTCCTTTTATCCGGGGCTCAATGCTCAGGCTGGATATAGCTATACAAGGGAACACCGGGAAAGTACCTCACCCAGGGTGGATTCTGATACAAATTCAAAAAGTTTTTCCCTAGGGCTGGCCCTGAACTACGAACTGGACCTGTGGGGCAAAATCCGTTCTCAGGCAAGGTCCGGGTCCTACGAATATCGAGCGAGCAGGCAGGATCTGTACGCAACCGCGCTTTCCTTGAGTGCTCAGGCTGTCAAGTACTGGATCACCATCCGGTCCCTTCAAAAGAGGCAACAAGTTTTAAACTCCAAGTTGCAGGTTTATGAAAAGCTGCTGAGGTTAACCAGAGAGCGATATCTAAATGCCATCTCACCCGGAACGGAAGTCTTGGACATTAGACAGACCCTGTCACGGACACGTTCTCAGTTGCCAAAACTGGTATCCAGAGAACAAGAAAACAGGCACGCTTTGGCCGTACTTTTGGGCAAATCCCCTGGAGCAGAGCTGGGGGAGATTAATTCCGAACTCCCCCGGATACCGAAAGTGCCCCAGGAGGGACTAAAGGCGGGGATACTTTACAATCGCCCGGATATCAAGGCGGCATGGATGCGGATAAAGGCCAGTGATTGGAGTGTAGCTGCTGCCAGGGCTGATAGGCTGCCCAACATAACCCTGTCCGCAAATCCTAAATACATGGCCGAAGAACTTTCCTCATTTCATGCTTCATTTTGCCCGGCAGGGCATGGGGTTAAAGGAGTTTTCAGTATTGCAGACACATTCTTTTCAGGACCGGATATCGCGGTTTAGCAACTTGTACATGCAAGTGGAGAGGCTTAGCAGGTCTCTGGAGCAGTCGCCCCATATTGCGGACTGGGACAGTATTGCATTTTTCTCCGGGGTGTTAAGGGACAAGAGCCATTCCGGGCAGAAATGCGCCTATTTCCTGTATCGACAGGCAGCCATGGGCCTGAAGTCCATAATTTCGCGCTCCGAAAACCCGGAACTGGTTGAAGCTTCCTGCTTGACCCTGCGCTCCTTTTCCCTGGAGAATCTGGATCAGGGATGCTTTGCCACATCCCAGGCACTGGGGACTCTTCCCCTGGACCTGAAGGGCCCGGAAGTACCGGAAGTCTCTTACCGGATGCAGGAACCGGTTTCCTGGAACCAGGTACTGGATTGGGCCGGGACAGTTCCTGAGCAAGGGGATTGGTTAGGGCGGAGCCTGGTGCTCAGGGACCGGGATTCGGAGAACCTCCTGGTCCTCAAGCTCGCGCGGGAGAATGACCGCATGCAGGACTTGGCGAAAGAGGCTGCCTGGATGCAATATCTGCAGGAGCACTTCCTGGATCCTGCAGTCAGGTTCGATCTGCCTCAACCCGTCCCTGTGCAGGGGAATGCTGTCTTTTCACTGGACACAGCCACTTTGCCGTTTTCCTGCAACTTCACACCTCACCCGCAAGGTGCAGCCCTGGCATATCTAGTACATTCAGATTATTTCGTCTATCCCAACCATCCCGACACTGTGCAGCACTGCTCCCAGCAGGAGCTGTTGGAGATCCTGTCCAGGAATAGCTATCTCTTGGGCAGGCTTTGTTCCCAGGGTATTTTACATACTGCCCCCATCCCCTTGTTGCATAACCGGGTTCAGGAATACAGAAGGAATGACAGCGGGGCGTATATCTGGACAAGAGCTGGCCGTCTGGACAAGTGGTATCATTCCTGCATGTTTCCCAACCTGGCTCTTTCCGGCCTGCGGGATTTCGAGCACATGCAGAGCCACGGGGGGAATGCCCAGGAGCTCTTCCGGGTGATGGGAGAGCACTTTCTGAGCCTTTTACTGGTTGCAGGGAGTTGTTTCCGGTCCCTGCAGCCCGAGAGAATGGGCCTGGATGCCAATGACAGTCCCGTGGATGCCAGGGACCTGTTCGACCCGGATCTGTTGGAGCAAATGATCCTGGAGATATTCAACAATTATTATCAGGGATTTGTACGTTCCCGAAATCCCGAGGAGCCTCCATTACAGAATGTACGTACATTGGTGGACAGAATGATCCAAGAAATGGGGGTGGATAGGAATATGGCAGAGATGCTCCGGATCGAGGACCAATTATCCATGAGTGACAGGGAATTTTTTGCCTTCCTCACCAGCAGGGGAGTGGAGCAAGATACTGCCCAAAGGCAGTCCAGGGGAGTCCGGGAGATCTCCCTGAATACCGGACCTCATTTGGGCGCGTTCAACCAGAGATTTTCCCTTCCGGAACTCATAGATTTTGTCGCAGGTGCAACCTCTGCCTGTGTATTGGGCAAGTTTCTGCAGTCAGGGTGAAAAATAATCTCTACTTTGACCTTCTCCTCAAGACTTAGTATGCTTGTGTTTGTTAATGGGTTCACCGTAGTTACAGAAAATTTTGATCTCGGAATATGTTAAGCCTCGAGCCTTTGCGGATACAACGAAGCATGGGGAATTTCCTCAACGAACGCGTTTGTAGCAAGGGCAATCTCGACTACGAAGTAGCGAGAAAACTCTCTTGATTGTTGAATATCAAGATTAAACTCTTATTCTTACGTAACCACGTAATAACATAATAACGTAACCATATAATTTTAAAATTCCGGGAGAAAATATGTCCTCTATACCGGGAAACCTTTTGACCACCGCAATGGCTGTTATGCCGCACCAGGATGCGGACAAAGCACTGCAGACCGCCCTCAGCCTGGACATTCCTTTCTGGCCTCAATTGCCCCTGCTTAGCTATTACGAGGACATGTACGTCCAGGCCTCGGAAAATTTCCCCGGCATCGTCCTGGATGTCCCCAACCGCAAGCTCAGTTTTTCCAATGAAAAGTTCATGGAGGAACTGGAAACAGCCTTGTCCAGGTTCGAGGATCCTACATTCTTCGACATAGGAGAGGAGTTCTCCGCTGTTTATCACTCCTTTCTTTCCATGGATCTGGAAAAATGCCCGGCAATCAGGGGACAACTCGAGGGTCCGGTCAGTTTCGGCTTCAGCATACTGGATCAGGATGAACGCCCCATACTGTTCGACGATACTGTAAGGCCTTTTTTGTACGAGTTCATGGCCAAGAGAGTCAACTCCCAACTGGCCAGATTGCAGGAGAAAAACCGCAATGCTTTTATGTTTATAGACGAGCCCGGCCTGCAATTCGTGTTCAACGCTATGTCCGGATACGACGACCACAAGGCAAAACAGGACATGGAAGCGTTCTTTGACATGATAGATCGGCCCCGGGGAATACATCTTTGCGGGAATCCGGACTGGGATTTCCTGCTCAACTTGGACCTGGACATACTCTCCCTGGACATCTTTAGCAATGCGGAACGATTTGTTTCCTATGCCCCTTCGATCAAGAGGTTCCTGGAGCGGGGAGGTGTTATTTCATGGGGTATTGTCCCCACCAACATAGAGCCCTTTGAACAGCAAAATCTGGATTCTCTGGTTGCGAAGCTGGATGACCTCTGGAATCAGCTCGAGAAAAAGCATATAGACAAACAGTGGCTTCTTTCCAGAAGCCTGCTATCTCCTGCCACCTGTTGCCTGGTTAACCCGGACGGTAGCACTACAGTGGAAAAGGGTTTCGAGATGATCAACAATCTCTCCGGGAAATTGCGAGAGAAATATGGGCTAGCACCGGACTGATCAGTTTATTTTTTTGTTAATATATACAGGAGGTGTTACATGGCACAGTTAAAAGTGTTTCAGAGCGGAAATCCGGCTTGAATGACTTGCAGGAAGGCTATGGATGTAGCCGAAAAGGTAAAGGACAAGTTCGGGGACAAGATAGATTTGAATATTTACAATTCTGATTCCGAGGAAGCAAAAAAGTACAATTTCAAGAGTGCTACCAACGTGCTTTTGGATGAAGAGATGGTCCCCCTGGATGTTGCAACTGATCAAAGCAAAATGGAGAACTATCTGGAGCAGAAGCTTTGAAACAGAAAAATTCAGGGCGGGTGATTATATCAAATATGCTTTGATCCGGGAATCATAATTTTTGCATCCGCTTACCCCATTTTGGGTTTCTGAAATTCAAGCTTCAAAGTTTCAGCAAGATGCTTTAGAATTGATTTAATCCTGGGTTTAGCTTGTAGGGGACTTCATGATAATAGATTGCCATTTCCATTTGGAAGAAGATATAATTGCGGTAGATTCTCTGGTTTCCCATATGGACAATTACGGGGTGGATAGGATCGCTCTCATGCCCGGTTGTGTGGAACCTTTCCCGGATCCGCCAAAATTCTTGACCAATTTCCTGCAATTTCTGCTCAAGCGAAAGTCCCTTAGAGGGATTGGAGAGAGATTTTGCGCTGATTTTACCGCTCAGGGAGCCATCAAACTGCCGGGAGGTGCGTGTCGAATCTACTCAGAACCAGATAACGGGGAAGTTTTCCAAGTGGTAAGCTCTTATCCGAACCATTTTTGGGGCTGGGTTTTCGTGAATCCAAACAGTGCTCAGGATCAGTGCGAAGAGATACTGAACTATCAAGATCAGCCGGGTCTTGTTGGTATAAAGGCCCATCCTTTCTGGCACCGGTATCCTCCGGTAAAGTTGGCTCCGGCTGCAGAACTGGCGGCCAGTATGGACAAACCCTTGCTTCTGCACTTGGGGTTTGGCGAACATGGAAATCTGGACCCATTGATCAAGGAAGTCCCGAAAGCCAAGATTATTCTGGCCCACGCCGCTTTCCCCTTTTACAAGGATTATTGGGACAAGATAAGAAAAAATAAAAATCTTTATGTGGATCTGTCCCAGACTTCTTATGTTAACGAGAGGACCATTGGCCAGGCTGTGCAATCCCTGGGTGCAGAAAAATGTCTTTTTGGTACCGACGGGCCCTTCGGGATTCAGAAAAAAGACGGCTCCCTAGACTATGGTTTGATACAAAAACGCATACAGCGGCAGGTTACTGATCCCTCCCTGCAAAAAAGAGTACTGGGTGAGAATTTCCGGGAACTGACAGGAGTGGTTTAAGGTAGCTGCAGATAGCTTGGCTTGCAATCAGCTTTTTCAACGAGGTATAATTCAATGACTGGTTACAAGAAATATTTATTGATACTTGCGCTTTTGTTTTGCTCTGGATGTGCCACACTGTTGGAATCCGGCCCTACAAGGCGGATTAGCCCCGTATCTGCAGGGTCCGGGTTGGACATCCCGGATCTCAAGAAATCATACGATTGCTACAAGGTTTTCTATTCCGGTCCAAAATATAATCCCTCAGCTATACTTTTCATTCATCCCCAGGGAGAGGAGGGACTTAAAACCGCACCCGGCTGGAACAAGGTGGAGAGCCAAGGTCAACTGAGCTATTTGTTGTCCAAGATTGATATACTGAAGCCCAAGCTATGGTGCATTGTCCCATCAGGCAAGGAAAAAACTTCCCCTGCAGATATTATGGCTTACATATATACACCCGGATATGCCACAGTCCAGAAAAGACCCGGGAAGAATGCTTACTTGATCCAGCCTGTTCCCAAGCAGTTCAATCCGGTATATTACGATCCTGAATTCAACGATCTGTGGTGAATAAATCCGGATTGGACTGTGTTATACCAGAAAGACGGTATTAAATTTGTATTCGAATCCCGTCCGCAACCTTCAGGTCCTCAAACTGGTATCTATTAATTCCACCTTTCTGGGAGCATAATATGACACTACTGCGAAAGTTTTATATTAAACTTCTGAGATAATTTGGATCTGTTTAAGCCGCAATCGGTTTGTCCACTGTGCGACTTGATTGGATTGCAAAGCCAAGCACTAGGAGCAAAAGCGGGGCACCCGACTGCGGCTTAAAGTTTCGCTGTAGTGATATGACGCGCCTGTAACAAGCCGTTTTTTCAGATTGAATAATTTGGACAAATACCTCAAGTATACTTGTACCTTGAAGTTCAATACCTCCTTGAAAATGAGTGTTGAAATATAAAATTGTACAAGAGATTAAAAGTACCTCTGGACGAAAATTAGTGTCTCAGAATTGATTCGATAATATTTTCAATTTCAAGGAATAATGTTACCAGTCCTCAGTTTTATACGGCTTGTTTCTGCGAGAACTAGCCCTCATAAGCTATTTCTTGGGCACTGAAATTTCAATATAAGTACTATACCTGCCTCTAGAAACCTTCTTGGTCTCCGCTCATGGTTCAAGCTTTCTTGGCGGTAAAGGGAATGTTCTTGAAATCGGAATATGATGAGCAGATTGCCGTGTTGTCTCCATTCCGACCAGGGCAGTCATTTTATATCCCTTAATCCGCAATCTAACTTCTTTTCTTCAAGCTGTTTCGTAGTGGATTCATCAAAAAATCAAATAAACATAGCCCCAATCCATAATTTATTTCAATTTTACTTTTTACATATTAATCCGTACTCAATTGATGTCTCTGTTTTTGAATCCTTTACCGGATCAACCAAAATTAAAATCTGGCAATTTTTGTACACAACCATAACTCAAAGGAGAAGATCCACATGAGTGAAGAAGACAGGAAAATGTGGTCCGATCTGGGAATGGACCTGCAAGCCCACGATCAACTCCTGGATGTGTTGGCCAACAACTACCGGGAAACATACATGTCCCAGGAAAACAGGCCCAAGAGCACGCAATATTTCGATTTTGTAATGAACGGTATCCACGGTCAAAGAGTGGCGGAACTCTTGAAGGAAAAGGAACAAGGCAGGAAAATAGTGGGCTCTTACTGTGTATTTGTTCCGGAGGAGATAGTCCAGGCAGCCAATGCAACACTGGTTGGGCTTTGTTCCGGTGCAGACTTTGCCATGGAGGAGGTGGAAAAATATCTTCCCAGGAACACCTGCTCTTTGATCAAGTCTTCCCTTGGCTTCAAACTGGGCAAGGTCTGTCCTTTTCTGGAAAGTGCGGACATGATCGTGGGTGAAAATACCTGCGACGGAAAAAAGAAGTTTTACGAGACTTTTAGCGAACTGGTTCCGAACATGTATGTCATGGACCTGCCCCAGGTAAAATCCGAGCAGGGCAAGGAATTGATGCGCGCGGAATTTTACCGGTTCCTGCAATCCTTGCAGGATATAACCGGATACCGGGTGGATGTCGAAAGCCTGAAACAGGGAATAAAAACGGTAAACGAGAAAAGAAAGGCCATACACCGGCTGCAAAGCCTTCGCAAGGCGGATCCAGCCCCCATATCCGGACTGGATTCCCTGCTAGCCAACCAGATTTACCTCTACGAGGATCCGCAAAGGTTCACCCGGGAGGTGCACAAGCTCTGCGACGAACTGGAGGAGAGGATAGAAAGACGTGAAGGTGCTTTTCCGGCAAACACACCCAGGATACTGATTACCGGATGCCCCATGGCGGTCCCCAACTGGAAGGTTCCCTATATCGTGGAATCAGAAGGGGCAGTAATCGTGGGTGAGGAATCCTGCGTGGGAGAACGCGGGAACCGCAATCTTACCCGGGATGACGGGAATAGCTTGGAAGATCTGATGGAAGCGATTCTGGACCGCTACTTCCAGATAGATTGCGCCATATTCACTCCCAACCAGGAGCGGACCGAACATATACTGGACATGGCAAAACGCTATCGCGCAGACGGGGTGATACACTACGGCCTGCAGTTCTGCCAGCCCTATATCCAGGAATCCTTTTCCGCGGAAAAGGCCCTCCGGGAAAACGATATTCCGGCCCTACGGCTGGAAACCGATTACAGCCAGGAGGACATAGGACAACTGCAAACCAGGGTGGAGGCTTTCCTGGAACTGCTGGACTAAAAAGGGGAAAACAATGCAAAACCGGGAGCTTTTATGTTGACCGCGGGCATAGATCTAGGCTCTACCACAGTCAAGAGCGCAATTGTACAAGACGGTGTATTACTGGGGACCAAGACCAGCACGAATGGATTTGACCTGAAAAAGGCATCCCAAGATGTTTATTTCCGGCTTTTGTCAGAATTGGATATAAAATCAAACGCAGTGGACAGGGTAATATCCACTGGATACGGAAGAAAAAATGTGGATATTGCGGCAAAGTCGATCACCGAAATAAGCTGCCATGCTGCGGGAGTTCATTTTTTAAGGCCAGACGCCGCCACGGTTATCGATATAGGCGGGCAGGACAGTAA
>JGI1684J13235_1000130_pt1 | contig 27502 bp, 22 predicted proteins | sample PonA232FremontCA_2_FD_13235 | JGI IMG/M metagenome (IMG submission 13235) | reverse complement strand
ATATACTCTCGCATGCCGTATGTTAACTTGCATCGTGGACGCTCCGTCCGCACACATCCTCAGAACGGACACGGCGGAACGCTGATGTTCGTAGAAACCATAATGAAAGTAAGTAACAGTTAGCATGAGAAGCCTACAAGAGATAAGCGACAGTTACCGTGACTCGGTTCCCGACGGTATTAGAAGCGCGAGGAGCTTCGGCTGGTACCTTGATGAGATAAACGAGTCGCCGCGTATAGCGCGCAACGCCCACCAGCGCCTTGCCGACATGTTCGACTTCTACGGAACGGAGTACGACGAGGAGGCTGGCGTGGTGAGGTACAGGCTCGCCTCCGACGACCCGCTTGACGACGGCGAGAACAGGTTCTTCGGGAGGCAGATACACGAGGCGATACACGAGTTCGTCAACAAGGTAAAGAGCGGTTCGCGGAGGCTCGGACCCGAAAAACGGATAAAGCTCCTACTCGGACCCGTCGGTAGCGGTAAGTCTGACTTCGACAGACAGGTTCGGCGGTACTTCGAGGACTACACCGAGCGCGACGAAGGGCGTATGTACACCTTCCGGTGGACGAACCTCTGCGACGTAATCGAGGATCAGGATCCGATGGACGATACCGTGCGTTCGCCTATGAACCAGGATCCGCTCGTCCTCCTTCCACGCGAGGAGCGCAGAGAGGTAATCGAAGAACTGAACGGGAGCCTCGACGCGCCGTACACGCTCAGGAACGACCAGTCGCTCGACCCCGAAAGCGCCTTCTACATGGACGCGCTTCTCGCCGAGTACGACGACGATCTTGAGGCTGTTCTCGAAAACCACGTCGAGGTCGTCCGTCTCGTTGCGGACGAGAACAAGAGACAGGCGGTCGAGACGTTCGAACCCAAGGACAAGAAGAACCAGGACGAGACCGAACTCACGGGGGAGGTTGACTACTCCAAGATCGCGGTCTACGGCGAGTCCGATCCGCGCGCATTCGACTACTCGGGCGCGTTCTGTAACGCAAACCGNGGNGTCTTCTCNGGCGAGGAGCTACTCAAGCTACAGCGTGAGTTCCTGTACGACTTCCTCCACGCGACACAGGAACAGACGATCAAGCCCAAGAGCAACCCGCGTATCGACATCGATCAGGTCATCGTCGGACGTACGAACATGCCCGAGTACCTCGACAAGAAGAACGACGAGAAGATGGAGGCGTTCAACGACCGCACCAAACGCGTCGACTTCCCTTACGTCCTCGAATACGAGGAGGAGGCGCGTATCTACGACAAGCTGTTGACGAACGCCGACCTTCCCGACATGAACATAGAGCCGCACACGCTCGAAACCGCGGGTCTTTTCGCCGTCCTCACACGTGTCGAGGAGCCGGACGACGAAACCGTCTCCGTCGTCCAGAAGGCGAAGGCGTACAACGGCGAGGACGAGGACGATGTCGATGTGGACAAGCTACGCGACGAGGCGGACGAGAGCGCCGAGGTTGGCGAAGGGATGCGCGGTGTATCGCCGCGTTTCATCGGCGACGAGATCGCGGAGGCTGTCATGGACTCGACACACCGCGAGCGCGGCTTCCTAAACCCGTTGACGCTCTTCAGCTACTTCGAGGAGAACCTTGAGGCGCACGCGAGCATAGACGAGGAGATGTACGAGACCTACCACCGTTACCTTGAGATGGTGCGCGAGGAGTACAAGGAACGCGCCATCGACGACGTTCGGCATGCTCTCGCGTACGACCTCGACGAGATACAGGAGCAGGGCGAGAAGTACATGGATCACGTGATGGCGTACATCAACGACGAAACGGTTCAGGACGAGATCACGGGGAGACAGCAGGAGCCTGACGAGGCATTCATGCGCGCCGTCGAGGAACAGCTCAACATACCCGACGACCGCAAGGACGACTTCAGACAGGAGGTGTCAAACTGGGTCTCAAGGCGCGCACGTGAGGGAGAGGAGTTCAAGCCGCAGGACAACGAACGTCTACGCCGCGCTCTCGAACGTAAGATGTGGGAGGACAAGAAGCACAACATAAACTTCAGCGCGCTCGTTTCGAGCGGAGAGACAGACGACGAGGCGAAGAGCGCATGGATAGAGTCGCTGACGAACCGCGGCTACTCGCGCGAGGGCGCGAAGGAGGTGTTGGAGTTCGCGGGTGCTGAGGTGGCGCGTTCGGAGATGGAGGAAACGTGAACGGCGCTGACGACGGCGAAAGGTACGTCGAGGAAGCCGACGACTCTCTCCGCGACGCGTACGACGAGCCTATACCGCTCGACGAGTACGTCGACCGTCTTCTCGACGAACCCGGTATCGGCTCACACTCGGCGAAGTACCTTCTCGAAGCCATCGAGTCTTACGGTACACGTACGGTCGTCGAGGAGGGCGAGGAGAGGGAACGTTACAGATTCTTCGACGACCCCGCCAACGACGGCGAGCACGCGGTTCTGGGTAACACGGAGGTTCTGAACGGCTTCGTCGATACTGTTAGAAGCATCGCGTCGGAACGCGGAAAGGAGGAGAAGATAGTCTGGATAGAGGGACCTACGGCGACCGGAAAGAGCGAGTTCAAACGGTGTCTCGTAAACGGTCTACGTGAGTACTCCAAGACAGACGAGGGTCGGCGTTACACCGTCGAATGGAACGTTTCGAGCGTCCGCGAGTGGGGTAGCGAGGACGACGAGAACTGGTACGAGTCACCGACACAGGCACATCCGCTCCTCGTCTTCCCTAACGACGTGCGTAAGGAGATACTCGCCGAGGTAAACGACCGTTCCGACGACCATATAGAGATACGTGTCGACGGCGAACTCGATCCGTTCAGCAGAGAGGCTTACGACTTCCTCGAAAGGATGTACCGCAGAAAGGGGACGCGCGACCTGTTTAGCGCCGTAACCGACGACCGCCATCTACGCGTCAAGAACTACGTCGTCGATCACGGTAGAGGCGTCGGTGTTCTACATTCGGAGGATTCGGGACCACCCAAACAGCGCCTCGTCGGTACATGGATGGAGGGTATGTTACAGAAGCTCGACTCGCGCGGACGTAAGAACCCTCAGGCTTTCTCGTACGACGGTGTTCTGTCACAGGGCAACTCGCTCCTAACCGTCGTCGAGGACGCGGCACAGCACGCCGATCTTCTCCAACAGCTTCTCAACGTCGCCGACGAGGGCGCTGTGAAGCTCGACAAAGGGATACGTATGGACATCGATACGGTCCTCGTCGTCGTCTCCAACCCCGATCTTGAGGCGCAGTTGGACGCAAAGTCAGAGATGGGCGAGGAGGATCCCCTGAAGGCTCTGAAACGCCGTCTCGAAAAGCACGAGTTCCGTTACCTGACCAACCTTTCGTTGGAGGTCGAGCTACTAAGACGCGAGATCACGAACGATACCAAGGTCTGGGAGACGGGCTCCGACTACGAAGAGATGGAGGAACGTATGGCGTCGCCTCTCCGTCTTGAGGTCGGCGATACGATCCGTGACGTACGCGAGCGCGAGATAGCTCCCCACGCCGTCGAGGCGACGGCGATGTACGACGTTGTCACACGTCTCGACACCGACGACCTGCCCGCGGGTCTCGACCTCGTCGACAAGGCTCTCCTGTACGACCGTGGCTACCTGCGTCGCGGTGACGAGAGGCTCCAGAAGGACGACTTCCGTCTCGAAGAAAGCCCCGACGACGGACGTAACGGTATCCCTGTCACCTACCCTCGCGACGTGATCGCAGACCTGCTCAACGACGGTACAGACCGTAGCCATCCCGAACTCGACGTTGAGAACGTCATCACGCCGTCGGACGTACTCGACGAGATGGTTGCGCGTCTCGAAGACGAGCCTATGTTCTCGACCAAGGAGACCAACGAGTACGAGGATCGCGTACGTGAGGTACGTGACTACGTATTCGGAAGACAGGAGGAGGACGTTCTCGACGCCATGACGTACGACGTACGTGTTGAGGACGAGACCGTTGAGGAGTACGTCGAACACGTCTACGCGTGGTCGGAGAACGAGACGGTGGGCGCGGGGCGTGGTGAGGTCGAACCCGACGCGCTCAAGATGAAGGTCTTCGAGACTGAGCATCTCGGACGTTTCGACGACGACGACTACGAGGGCGACGAGCCTAAGCCCCACGTCGAGGGTTTCAGACAGGAGAAGATAGTGACGGCGATGAACGTACAGGCTTGGCAACAGCGCGGCGAGGGGTTCGCGGGCGGCTTCGACCCGCGTGACATACCCGTGATGCAGAACGTTCTGACAGCCTACGACTGGGACGACATCGGTCGTATGTACGAGGACTTCGAACCTTCTCAGTGGAGCGATCCGCCCAAAGGGACTGAGACGGAGAGCCTGAAACGGAAGACGAACGAGACGCTCGCCGATGAGTTCGGATACTCGCCCGCGAGCGCCGAGCTAACGTCACAACGCGTCGTCGAGGAGGTGGCGAGCCGATGGGGCTGAGGGACGATCTCGACAGGTACCGTAAGGTGGGTGAGGAGCGCCGCGACGACCTCGCGGAGTTCATACAGTACGGCGACCTCGGTCAGAGCCGGCGTGACGAGATACGTATACCCATAAAGATAGTCGAGCTACCCGAGTTCGAGTACGACAGACGTGACCTTGGCGGCGTGGGACAGGGCGACGCCGACGAGGGCGACGCCGTAGGACGACCCCAACAGGGCGACGGTGACGAGGACGGTGAACCCGGTGAGGGCGAGGGTGAACACGGCTACTACGAGATGGATCCTGAGGAGTTCGCCGAGGAACTCGAACAGGAGTTCGAGCTACAGTTGGAGCCTAAGGGTAAGGCTGTCGTTGAGGAGAAGGAAGGCGACATGACCGACGTCGTCCGTTCGGGTCCGCGTAGCACCCTCGACCTCGAACGTATGTTTAAACGGGGTCTGAGACGTAAGCTCGCGTCACAGTTCGATCCCGAGTACGTACGTGAGGCTCTCCGCGTCGACGGTATGGATCCGGAGGATGTCTACGGATGGGCGCGGCGCGACAGTATAAACGTCTCCAAACGTTGGCTCGAAGAGACGTACGCGGAGATGGACGCCGAGGAGCGGGCGCGGTGGTCGTCGCTCGAAGAGATGGAGGAGAACGTCGACCGCAGGACGCCCGCCCAGCTCGTCCGTGCCGACAGCCGCGTTCCATTCAGAAGCGAGGACGAGCGTTACCGTTTCCCTGAGGTCGTCGAGGAGCACGAGTCGAAGGTCGTCGTCGTCAACATACGCGACGTCTCAGGCTCGATGGGTTCCGAGAAACGCGAACTCGTCGAACGTACGTTCACGCCCCTCGACTGGTACCTACAGGGCAAGTACGAGGAGGCGGAGTTCGTCTACATAGCACACGACATAGACGCATGGGAGGTCGACCGCGGGGAGTTCTTCGGTATACAGTCGGGCGGCGGTACCAAGATTTCGTCGGCGTACGAACTCGCCGCCGAGATACTTGAGGAGAGGTACCCGTGGAGCGACTGGAACCGTTACGTCTTCACGGCGGGCGACGGCGAAAACTCGTCGAACGACTCTAAGGAACGCGTCGTGCCTCTCATCGAGGGGATGGACGCAAACCTGCACGCATACGTAGAGACACAGCCGTCGGGGGGTTCGGTAAACGCGACGCATTCGCAGGAGCTAACCGACGCGTTCGACGGCGACAAGGTGGTCGTGACGCAGGTGAACGCACGAGACGAGGTTATGGACGCCGTCTACACGGTTCTCAAGACAGCCGCGGAGCCTACGGAGGAAGCATGAGCATAGGACGTGAACTCGAAAAACACAGAGAGGCGGACGAGCTAAGAAAGGTGGCAAAGGAAGCGACCCGGCTCGCGGAGCGCCTCGGTCTCGAACCGTACGACGTAAACTACTGGGTCGTCGATCACGACGAAATAAACCGCGCCGTCGCGTACGGCGGATTCCAGACGCGTTACCCACACTGGCGCTGGGGTATGAACTACGACCGCCAGCGCAAGAAGGATCGTTTCACGCAGGCGCGTATCTACGAACTCGTCGTCAACGACGATCCGTGCCACGCCTACCTACAGGTGTCGAACGAACTCGCCGACCAGAAGGCTGTCATAACCCATGTCGAGGCGCACGGCGACTTCTTCGCAAACAACCGGTGGTTCCAGGATCTCGCGGGCGGCTTCGATGCGGCGGCTACGCTCGCACGCCACGCCGAAACCGTCGAAGGGTACATGGACGACCCTGAGGTAGACCGTGAGGAGGTTGAGGAATGGATAGACAACGTACTGTGTCTTGAGGACAACATAGACCAGCACGGTACCTACGGCGTGTCGTCGAACGAGGAGGGGGATGTCGCCGAGAGCATAGACGAACTCGGCGTTTCTGAGGAGGTCAGACAGGAGATATTCGACGACGAATGGCTCGCCGAACAGCGCGAGGAGGGCGACGAACCCCGTGTTCCTGAGGAACCGGAGAAGGATATACTCGGATTCCTCGCACAGCACGGAAAGGCGTACGACGACGAGAACCGCAAGTCGGTCGGTTACGAGGACTGGCAACGCGACGTTATAGAGATGCTGAGACGCGAGGCGTACTACTTCGCGCCTCAGAAGATGACCAAGGTGATGAACGAAGGGTGGTCGTGCGTCGCCCCCGATACACGTGTCTTTACGTCCGAGGGCGTCGTCCCTATGCGCGAGACTGTCGGGAACCGTCCGGTCGTCTCGGACGGCGAGACGGGGCGCGAAGTCTACGACTCACACGTCGAAGCCGATAAGGAAACCGTCGAGATCGAGACACGGCGCGGCTTCGTACTCGACGGTTCGTCCGACCACCGTGTCCGTCAGCCCGACGGTTCGTGGAAACGCCTCGGAGAACTCGAAGCCGGCGACGAGGTGGAGGTTTCGGGCGGAGCCGACCTCTGGGCTGACGAACCCGAGCCTGTTAGCTGGGAGTCTCCGACCGCCAAGACGCTCGGCGACGTAGCCGACGACGCCGGCGTCTCCGTCTGGACTGTCATGCGTTACCGGCGTGTAGGACGCTCCGAGAAAGGTGACGCTATAGACGAGGCGCTCGAAGGCTACGACGGAAACGCCAACGCCGTGGCGCAACGCAACCCCGTACGCGTTCCCGACGAGACGACGCCCCGGCTCGGACGTTTACTCGGTCTTCTCGTCGGCGACGGGCACGTCTCGCGTTCGTCGGGTCACGTCGGCTTCACGACGGGCGACCGAGATAAAGCGGAGAGCTTCGCACGTCTCGTAACCGAGCTTTTCGGCGTCAGCCCGTCGGTCGAGGAAGACGGTTCGCGTTGGCGCGTCTACGTCTACTCGCTCAGCCTCGTCGATCTGTTCGCCGACGGTTTCGGTCTACCTGTCGGCGACTCGTCGGCGGAGAAGGCCGTCCCGGAACACGTCCTGCGTTCGCCGAAGGAGGTCGTCGTCGCGTTTCTACGCGGCTTGTTCGACTCCGACGGCTACGCGGGCGACCAAGGCGTGATACTCAGCACCAAGAGCGAGGGGCTTTCGAAGAGCGTACAGCTACTCCTCGCCAACCTCGGTGTCCTTAGCCGACGTAGACGTCAGTCGGACGGATGCTACCACGTTCATGTTACGGGAAGGTCTGCTTCGGTCTACGCCGACGAGGTCGGCTTCGGATACGCCGAGAAGGAAGAGAGGCTACGCGGGTACCTCGACAGTCTGGAGTGGTTCGAGGACGAGGAATGGACGGACGAGGTCGTCAACGTTTCCGAGGGTACGGGCGACGTTTACGACATCTCCGTCGACGGAACGCACAGGTACGCCGCCGGTGGGTTCGTCAACCACAACTCGTATTGGGAGTCGATGATGATGGGGAACGAACGTTTCGCGGGCGACGACGAGGTTCTCACGTACGCGGATCATCAGGCGAAGGTTCTGTCGGGCGGCGGTCTCAACCCGTACAAGCTCGGAAAGGAGCTTTGGGAGTACGTCGAAAACACCACCAACCGCGACAAGGTTGTACGTGCGCTTCTCAAGATAGACGGCGTGACACCGGCTACGTTCCACGACGAGATCGACTTCGATCTGGTTGAGGAGGTTCTCAAACCCACGTACCCGCTCGACGACGTACGCGAGGAGACGCTCGACGAACTCCGTACGCTCGACACCAAGGTGGATCACGACGCCGTCGAGGCGGCGCGCAACGGCGAGATAGACGTTTTGCGTAACCCTTGGAAGGTGCTGAGCTACGACGGTCTCGCCGAGCGCAACTACTCTCTGACACGTCCCCAGAACCGTGGCTTCGTACGCCGTATCTCGCGCGATGAACTCGAAGAGACGTACAGATACCTGTTCGACATCGACGTTTACGCCGACGTTGAGGAGGCTCTCGACCGTATAGGTTACACAGAAGGCTGGAGCCGTATGCGTGACGTACGCGCGACCCATAACGACGTGACGTTTATCGACGAGTTCCTTACGGAGGAGTTCGTCGACAAAAACGACTACTTCGCGTACGAGCATAGCCACGCGACGGGCGGATACCACGTTTCGAGCACCGACTACGAGGATGTCAAGAAGAAGCTACTCCTGCGTTTCACCAACTTCGGCAAGCCGACGGTGGTCGTCGAGGACGGTAACTACAACAACGCGGGTGAGCTTCTCCTCGCACACCGTTTCAACGGCGTCGTGCTCGACACGGGGAAGGCGAAACGTACGCTCGAACGCGTCCATGCGCTCTGGGGGCGTCCGGTCAATCTCAAGACGGTCAAAAAAGAGATAGACGACAACGTTATGAAGATGGCGCGCCGACGCGGTAAGGAGCCGGAGCCTAACGAGAAGCCCGTCGTTATACGGTACGACGGCGAAGGGTTCGAGACGCGCGAACTCGACGAGGACGAGGCGGAAGGTCTGACGGCAACCAGCCTTGACTACGACACGCGTCCCGAAGACTGGCTCTGACGGTCGTTACGTCCTCTCCGGGAAGATAGAGACGAAACGCGAGACGAGCCGATCCGCCGTAACGGCGATGTTGACGACGGTTCTTCCGACGGGACCCATTCTCTTACGGACGAGGTAGTCACGTATGACGGGGAAGAAGTCGTAGCTGTTGTCGAGCGTGTAGAAGATCCCTTCGAGAACCGTCGTCGTGCGGAACAGAAGCGCGAGGTCACGCGGTACACGCATCGGAAACTCGTACATATCCTCCTGAAGCTCGTCTATCATGTCCTCGACGCGTTCGTCGTCTATATCCTGACCCCGGACGTTGTCGAGCATGATCCTGAACATACGGCGTGCTATCCCCCTGTCGACGTTAGGGTCGAGAGCGCCCATATCGATGAACGAGTTTATCATGTTGTCTATATCGTTACGTGATATGGCTACGTAGAGATCGAAGATACCGTCGCGCGTCTCGTCGGAGACACGTCCCACGATACCGAAGTCGTAGAAGATGACACGTCCGTCGGGTGCGACCGCGAGGTTTCCGGGATGGGGATCGGCGTGGAAGACGCCGTCTTCGAGTATCATCTGCATGTAAGCGCGCTGAAGATCCTGTACGACACGTGTCGTGTCTATCCCGCGTCCGCGTAGCTCTTCGACCTCGGTTATCTTCGTCCCCTCGACGTACTCCATCGTAATCACGCGGTCGCTCGAAAGTTCGTCGACGACCTCCGGAACCACGACGGGTTCGTCGCTCAGATTCTCGCGTATTGTCTCTATCGACCGCGCCTCGCGGTCGTAGTCGGTCTCCTCTCGTATCGCTTCCTTGAACTGGTCGGCGAGGTTTGAGAGCGTAAAACGCTGACCCTCCTTCGCGAAACGCAGGACGAGGGGGAGTGTCGCCTCTATGACACGTAGGTCGGTCTCGATACGGTCACGTACACCCGGTCGGAGTATCTTTACTGCGTATCTCTCACCTTCGCGCTCTGCGACGTGTACCTGTCCGATGCTCGCCCCGCTTATGGGTTCGCGTTCGAAACGCGTAAAGACGCGCTCCGGATCCCCGACGTCCTCGGATACGACCTCACGTACCTCCTCGTACGGTGCGGGGGGTACGTCGTCCTGTAGCTTCGAAAGCACTTCGGTGTAGACTTCGGGTAGCGCATCGGGACGTGTCGAAAGTACCTGACCGAACTTGATGAACGTAGGACCCAGAGACAGGAAGGTGTTCAGAAGATACTCGGCGCGTCTACGGTGCTCCTCGTCGGAAACATGACGTCTACTTCCGAAGAGGATGAAACGCTTTCTGTCGCGTAAGAAGGTAAAAGCCAACGGCACGAAAGCCGCAACAATAACACCGAACCGGTAGGCTGTATACGCTCTCTCGCGCGGTCGTAGACTCATTCGGTTGTACTACGTCACCGGGACGTTTTCGAGTTTCGGTACAGTACGGTCGGACTGTTCGACGCCGCCGCCAGGACTCGAACCTGGGACCACCTCGTTAACAGCGAGGCGCTCTACCAGCTGAGCTACGGCGGCTCAATTACGGCTTTGGCGGCGTCTGTGTTAAGCCTTTTTCTTCGTCCCGCCGCAAGCGTAAAGTCGGTCGCCTTCCATCGATGCCCAATGGAACGAGAGATGATACGCAAGTCGCTCGACGACGGAACGCTCGACGAGTTCGAGGAACGCGTCGACGAACAGGCGGAGTTCCTCAAGGACGAGATACGCGAACGCCGTCTCGACAACCCTGACTTCACCGTAGGTCTTGAGGTCGAGGTCTACGCCGTCGGCGGAGACGGGAGGCTGGCGCGTGTCCCTGACGATGTCTTCGAGGACTGCGGCGACGGTCTAAACAAGGAACTCGGTCTGCACAACGCAGAGATAAACACGTCCCCTACGGTGTTCGACGACGATGGTCTTAGGGCACAGGAGGAGCAGGTAAACGAGACGCTCGACGAAGCCGACGAAGCGCTCGGACGCCACGGTGTCGAAGGTCAGCGGTTCGTTCTTGACTCGATCTGGACGGTACCGCCCGCGGAGGGAAGCGCCGAGTACCTCGGTTCGGTCGAGACCGACGACGGCTTCGTGTCCGCGGAGAACATGCGTTCGGACTCACGGTACGAGGCGATAGACAACTACTACATCGACATAGCGGGTGATGTTGAGATAGACGTCCCCGGCGCGTCGTTACGTTTCCCGACCATACTCGCCGAGTCTCTGGCTACATCCGTACAGCCCCATCTCCAGATACCCGACTCCGACGACCTGCCGCGTTACTACAACACGGCGATACGTACGATGGCTCCCGTCCTCGCACTATCGACAAACTCGCCGTTCCTTCCGCCCGATCTTTACGACGACCCCGATGCGTCGCTCGTCGACGAGACGTACGACGAGCTACGTATCCCAGTCTTCGAGGCTTCCGTAAACCCGCCCGGCGAGTACGACGACAAGAAGGTGCGTTTCCCGCGCGACATCGACAAGACGGTGGATGTCGTAGACAAGGTCGTCGAGGACACGCCGTACTCGCCGCTTCTGAGCGAATGGGACGACAGAACCGACGAGGGCTACATAGACGAGTTCTGGGAGTTCGAGTACAAACGCGGCACTTACTGGCGCTGGTTGCGCGCCGTCATAGGCGGCGAAGCCGTCGGTGACAACGACGAACGTTCCGTACGTATCGAGTACAGACCCCTGCCTACACAGCCCACGGTACGCGACATAATCGGTCTCCACACCCTCGTGTCGGGCGCTCTCGCCGGTATGGTCGTCGACAACCATCCGTTACCCTCACTCGGATGGCGCGAGGCGCGCGACTCCTTCTACAACGTCGTCGAGAACGGTATAGACGCACGTATGGCGTGGGTGGACAGGGACGGCGACGTTACCCACGACAAGAACGTGATCTACGACGAACTCTTCGAGTACGCGCGTCTCGGTCTCGAAGGACACGGCTTCGACGACGGGACGTACGAGAAGTACGTCACCCCGTTACGGACACGTTGGGAGGAACGTACGACACCGAGCGTCTGGAAGAAGGAGCGCGTACGCGAAGCCCTCGAAGACGGTGATTCGTTCGAGGAAGCCGTACACGGGATGCAACGCGAGTATATATCACGAACCGACGACCACGAGACGTTCGCCGAGTGGATATGAGCCGCGACCCGATCCTCAAAGACGTTCTCGACGAGGTAAGCCCGTCGGATGACGAGAGAGGGGCGTTGCGCGAGGCTTATGAGAACGTTCGTGACAGGGCGCTCGAAGCCCTCGAAGAAACGGGCGTCGACGGCGAAGTGACGCTCGTCGGTAGCACGGCGCGCGACACGTGGCTTTCGGGTGACCGTGACATCGATGTCTTCCTCCTCCTACCGACCCAACTCGACCGCGAAAGCTTCGAAACCGTCGGTCTCGATGTCGGACGCGCCGTCTTCCCCGACGGAACCGTGGAGTACGCCGAACATCCGTACGTCCAAGGCGACGAGTCGGGGTACGACGTTGACATCGTGCCGTGCTACGACCTCGGTTCGACAGACGAACTCAGAAGCGCCGTCGACCGTACTCCGTTCCACAACGAGTACGTCCGAGGTATCGCGGACGAACACGCCAACTTCGGCGACGAGGTACGTCTTCTCAAGGCTTTCGGACGTGGCGCGGGCGTCTACGGTAGCGACCTACGGACGCGCGGACTCAGCGGCTACCTGTGCGAACTCCTCGTACACAGGTACGGTGGGTTCGAGCAGGTCGTCGAGGCTGTGGCGGACTGGTCGCCGCCCGTCCGTATCGAACCCCGCGAACCGACCTCCGACGACCTCGCGGGACCTCTTATCGTCGTCGACCCCGTCGACCCGTCGCGTAACGTCGCCTCCGTCGTGACCGACGACTCATTCGCGCGTTTGATCGACGCCTCGCGCCGCTGGCTCGGATCCCCCGACAGAAGCCTCTTCTTCCCCGAAGATCCCGAACCGATCGACGCCGAGAGCCTGCGCCGAACCGTCGAGGAACGCGGAACGCGTACGGTCGCCGTCGTCTTCGACGCCCCCGGTATCGTCGACGACCAGCTTTATCCCCAGCTACGTAAGACACAAACCTCGCTCGTCGACGAACTCGAACGTCTCGGCTTCGACATACTGCGGTCGGAGATCTTCGCCGACAGAAACGCCGTCATACTCGTCGAAGCCAACGTCGGCGAGCAGTCGAATGTCGAGAAACATCCGGGTCCCCCTGTACACGTACGTGAACACGCCTCGGAGTTCGTCCGAAAGTACGACGACGCCGATGTCGTCGGACCGTACATCGAGGACGGGAGGTACGTCGTCGAGCGCCAACGCGAACATACGACCGTCGACGGCTTTGTGCGCTCCGACGACTTCCTCGAAATAGGCACCGGAAAACACGTCGGTGAAGAGATACGCAACGGCTACGACGTACTCGTCAACGACGACTGTACGGAGCTACTCGACGAGTTCGGTGCGTGGTTCGCGGAGTACTTCGACCCTAAGCTTCCCTGAAAGGCGAAAGAACGTCGAGCCACACCGTTTCGTCGAACTCGACATCGAAGGTTCTGAGTTCACGCTCCGCACCGTCGGAGCCGTAAGCGCGCCACGAGCCTTCGTCGTACGGCGGGAATACGACGACATGGACACGTCCACGGTTGGTGAAACGCGTGTAGTCCTCGCCTTCGAGTTCGCCCGACGGCGCGGACGCAACCGTGCCGACGATCGACGCGCTACGCGGAACCGCGTCGACGCCGAGTACACGGAAGACATCGCCGCGTCTCGAACCCGACTCAGGGGCGAAGACGATCTCGGTCAGTAAACGTCCGTCACTGTCAACATCCAAGTCACGAGCATCGGTCGCGCGGAGATGGGCGACAAACTTAGACGGATGGCTGTCGTCGGCGGACGCCAGAGCCGTGTCGAGCGTCTGGCGCGCTATACCGACCACGTCGTCTGTCATTCTCCTATGTCGCAGGTGTCGACGCCGAGAAGCTTGTACGCACCGCAGAACCCCGTTACGGCTGTGAAAGCCGTTATACCGCCCGCGATCCCGACGACGATACCCCCGTACGTACCCAGTATCTCGCCTACACCTCCGACACCCGCGATACCCGCGACACCGATCGCCAGCGCGATTATCCCTATTACTGCACGCAGACCACGGTCGTAGCTACCGACGTTTTTCTGTAGGTTCGCCATACCTTTGCTACGTGCTCAAAGCTAATAAATCCGGCACCACAACCTCTTTGTTCGACGCATGCCTTTCGCCGTCATGGCGCTAAAAGAGTCCGAACGCGAGGAGCTCGAAGAAGGGGACGTCGCTCCGGGTTTCGAGTTACGCGGTACAGACGGCGCGACGTACAGCCTCAACGACTTTGACGGCTACACGGCGCTTCTACTCGTCTTCACGTGTAACCACTGCCCTTACGCTCAGGCGAAGTTCGGTGTCCTAAACGGGATCGCTGAGGACTACGACGAGGTGGCTGTCGTCGGCGTCAACCCCAACGACGCCGATGAGTACCCCGACGACTCGTTCGAGAAGATGGAAGAGTTTGTCAACGACGGTACGGTACGTTACGACGCCTACCTGCGCGACGAGACACAGGAGGTGGCGCTCGACTACGGCGCGACCTGTACGCCCGATCCGTTCCTTTTCGAAAACCGTGACGGGAGGTTCGTGCTCGTCTACCACGGACGCCTCGACGACGCACTCAACCCCGACGACGAACCCACGAAGCACCATATGCGTGAGGCTATCGGCGCCGTACTCGCGGGAGAAGAGGTCGACAAGGGATTCCTGCCGTCACAGGGCTGTTCTATAAAGTGGGAGTAGTCAGCCGTCGGGGTATATAGACCCTATCTCGTCGGCGTACTCGTCACGTATCTCCCTGCGTTTCTTCTTCATCGTCGGTGTCATCAGACCGTTCTCCTCCGTCCATTCGTCGGCGACGATCCGGAACCCCTTGATACGTTCGAATCCCTCAAAGTCGGCGTTCGCCTCCTGTATCTCCTCCTCGATGAGTTCGCGTACGGCTTCGTCGTTGACGAGCGCCTCGTCGTTGTCGGGGAGGTCGAGACCTTCCTCGTCCGCGCGGTCACGTATCCTGTGTACGCTGGGGACGACGAGTGCGCCGACGAACTTGCGCTCATCGCCCACGAGCATACACTGATCGATGTACTCCGAGGCTACGACGGCGTCCTCGACGCGTTCCGCGGGTACGTTCTTCCCCGTCGAGAGGACGACGAGGCTCTTTACGCGGTCGACGAAACGGAGGTAGCCGTCCTCGCCCACCTCGACGACGTCGCCCGTACGGAACCAGTCGTCGCCGTCGTCGTCCGCCTCCTCAAACGCTTCGTCAGTCTCGTCCGGCTTGTTCCTGTACCCACCGAAGACGTTGGGTCCACGGACGAGTAGCTCGCCCACCTCGCCGTCGAGCGCGTCGTTTTCGACGACGCTCGTTCCTACACGCGATACGTCCACGCGCACCTCGACGTCGCACAACGGCGGACCGAGCTTTCCTACCCTCGGCTCTTCGGGAGGCGCGACGGAGATAACAGGCGAAGCCTCCGTCATACCGTACCCCTCGAAGACGGGTAGCCCCATGCCGAGGTACGTCCGTGCGAGATCCTCCGACAGGCTTCCGCCCGCGCTTAGGAAGCCCTCTATCTCGCCGCCGAGCGCCTCACGTATACGGCTGTAGACGAGTCTGTCGGCGACGGCGTGCTTGGCGCGTAGGACGGGCGGAAGGTCACGTGTGTAGTACGCGACGCCCGTGGGTTCGTCGCACGACTCGTAGAAACCCCAGCAGTCCTGACCGACGGAGACAGACCAGTCGAAGACACGGCGACCGACGAAGGAACCAGAAGCGCGTTCGAGTACGGCGTCGTATATCTTTTCGAGTAGACGTGGTACTGTTGCGATTCCGTTCGGACGTATCTTACGCATATCCTCGCGTAGCGGTTCGGGTTCGACGTCCTCGGCGTACGCTATCGTCGCTCCCGCGGTTAGCATCGAAAAATGCACGAAGCGTTCGAATGCGTGCGCGAGAGGTAAGAAAGAGAGTATACGTAGGTCGTCGTCGAGCGTTACCATCTCGTCGGGCTTGTCGGGACGGGGCCCGAGACGTTTCCACATCTGGTTGAGACAGGCGCGGAAGTTACCGTGGCTGATCTCGACCCCCTTCGGCTGTCCGGTGGTACCGGAGGTATAGATCAGTGTACAGAGGTCGTTAAGTGAGAGGTCGTCGAGCCAGTCGTCGAAGGTCGACTCTTCGTAACCGTCGTCACCGAGCGAGTAGACGTCGGCGAGCGTATGTATATCGTCACGTTCCTCGTAGCCGTCTATCTCGTCCATAACGACGATAAACTCCAACGAAAGCTCGTCCTCGACCTCAAGAACACGTCCGAGTAGTTCCTGATCTTCGACGACGACACCCGAAGCGTCGGGGTCGTCGAGAAGGTACTCCGTCTGTCGCGGCGACGAAGACGAGTAGACGCTCGTCACTATACCTCCGCGTGAAAGTAACGCAAAGTCGGAGAGCGCCCATTCGAGACGTGTGTTGGCGAAGATACCTACACGGTCGCCCTTCGTTACACCGAGTTCGTCGAATCCTGCCGCAAGCCTCCGGTAGATTCGTCGGAAATCCCCGTACGTCACCGACGCAAACTCGCCCTCCGGTGCTTCGTCGATTACCTCCGGTGTGAGCGTTCGGTTGTATACACCTCCCTTGTACATGCTCGCCGTCTCTTCCGGACGTCTCTTTACCGCCGCTTCTACCGCCTCCGGAACCGTGTTCCAGCCTATTACCTCGTCGTCGTACTCCTTCTCCGCCTGCCGCCAGTCGGATACCATGCTCTACACGACGGGAAGAGGACGAAAAAGCCTTTCTCCGGATTCGGGCTTGACCTACCTCTCAGGTACCTACCTCTCAGGCACCAGACTCGCGCGCGTGAACTCCTGCTCTGCGCTTCCTTCGAGAGCTTCCTGCGCCTCTTCGAGAGGGAACTCGGCGTCGAGAAGGTCGTCGTACGGATACTTTTCGGCGTTCCTTTCGAGGAAGTCGAGAGCCTGTTCGAGGTACCACGGCTGGTACAGGAGGAGAGCCTCGACGTTGATACGTTTCACGGTGAGTTCGGCGGGGCTGAACTCGGTCGTTAGCTTCGTCGCTATGTTCCCCATCTCGACGTACCGCGCGCCGTTACGTAGCATACTGACGCCCTCCTTGAACGCCGGCGGTATACCCGCGACCTCGATCCCGACATCCGCGCCGTCGCCGTCGGTGAGTTCCTGTACGCGGCGTATACGTTCGCCCGACTCCTCGTACTCGTTCATGTCGACGACGTGGTCAGCCCCGAACTCCTTGGCGCGTTCGATACGTCCGGGCGCGCCCTCGACGACGATGACCTCCGCGCCCGTCTCCTTCGCAACCGCGGTGGCGTTGAGACCCAGACCGCCCGCACCCTGAACGAGAACCGTCTCACCCTGTGTCAGGTTGGCGCGGTCGAGACCGAAGATGACCTGCGAGAGCGCACAGTTCGCACCCGCGGCGACGTGGTTGGGTACGTCCTCAGGCACCTTGTAGAAGCGCTGTCCCGGGTTGACGTAGTAATGCGTCGCGAACGTCCCGCGGAAATGCGGCGGTATCGAATGCGGTTGCATCCATTCGCCCATGCTCTTGACGACCTCGCAAGCGTAGAACTGACCGTGCGAACAGCCGCTACATTCGCCGCACGGCTGGAAGTAGACGGGCGTAATCAGGTCGCCCTCCTCGACCCTCTCACCCGCGGAGTCGGTCGTCACTTCGTCGCCAAGCTCCTCGACACGTAGGACGGCTTCGTGTCCGAGCACCGCGCCGTTGGGAACGGGGAACTCGCCCTTCCAGAAATGTATCTCGCTACCACAGACGTTGGTCTGTACGACCTCGGTGAAGACCGCCTCGTCCTCTACGTCGGGCTTGTAGTCCACCTCCTTGATCTCCGTCTCACGCTCCCCAGCGAGCGTTACGACCTTTCCGTACGACATCAGTATACGAAGTTGGTCTCGATGTCGGTGGCGGTCTCGACCATCTCGACAGCCCCGTCGCTGTACTGCATAACGCGTTGCATGTCGCCGTTAAGCTCGAACTGACCACTCATGAGGCTGTCTATCGCCCCTATCTCGCCGTTTGCGAGCTTCTTCCAGTTCTCGTACGGACCTATAATCTCGAAGCCGTAGTCGACGTCTTCGAGGTCGTCGACCTGATACGCACCCGTGCATTCTCCGCCTTCGAGACCGATGAAGTACTGTACCTTGTCGTTGTCACCCACGAGTTCAGGGAACTTCTCCTTAGCCTCATCGTCGACCTCTATGGTGAATATGAAGTCACCGTTCCATCCTACACCCCAGTCCGACGCCTTCTCGGCGTACTCGTCGTTGTCGTTTAGCTGTGCCTTCCATTCGTCGATCCATCCGTCGCTTGGAAAATCTACTGCCATTCTTGTACCTCCGTGTCGCTACGCAGGCGCGCCCTTCTATTAAAGCTGACTATGGTAGTGTTTCACAAGACGGCGACGCCTCCCGCGTATGACCCGCACAAGACTTATGCGCTCCGACCACCGTGACAGACCATGGAGTTAGGACTCGACGACAAGACGGCGCTCGTCACGGGCGGTGCGGGACGTATAGGCAGTGTAGACGCCGAGATACTCGCCGACGAAGGCGCTGAGGTCGTGATCCTCGACGTCGACCTCGACGGTGCGGAGAACGTGGCGGAGGGAATACGTGACGACGGGGGTGACGCATTCGCCGTCGACTGCGACCTGACCGACCGCGACGACGTACGTGAGACCGTAGAGGAGGTACGTGACGACACGGGCGGTGTCGACGTTCTCGTAAACAACGCAGGCGTCGTCGACGCCGTCGGACGCGTCGAAGGATACGACGACGACCTCTGGGATCGCGACATGGCTGTCAACCTCACGGGGACGTACAACATCACCAAGGAGATCTTCCCCGCGATGTGCGACCGCGGATGGGGACGCGTACTCACGATGAGTAGCATGGCGGGATGGGAAGGCGGCTTCGGTCAGGTTTCGTACTCGACGACCAAGGCGGGTCTCATAGGCTTCGGTAAGACGCTCGCGCTCGAAGGCGCGCAGTCGGGCGTTACGTCGAACGTACTCGCGCCGAGCATCGTCGTCGGAAGTCTGTCGGATCTCCCCATCGAACAGCTTGAAAACGTCAACGAGAAATGGGCGGATATAGCACGCAACACGCCGATGCGTAAGCTCGGCACGGAGGAGGACGTTGCGAACACCATCGCGTACCTTTCGAGCGAACAGGCGAACTACATTACAGGGCAGGTCGTCGGTATCACGGGCGGTATCGACCTTTTCGCGTTCTGACTACAGCCCCTCTATCTCCTCGTCATCCCATCCCGCCTCACGTAGAACCTCCTCCGTATGCTCACCGTGCGACGGAAGAGACTCGTCCGTCTCGCGTTCGACCTCCGACGCCGTCTTCGCGGGGAAGCCTACACGCGGCGGTGCCTCGTCGCCCCCGCGCACGAGACGTTCCTGCACGTCTTCGTCCTCCAGCGCCTCGTCGACCGAACGTACGCGCCGAAACGGCACGTCGGTTCCGTCGAACGTCTCGTTCCACTCATCGACGGTCTTTGACGCGAGTATATCGGCGACCTCGTCGCGCGTCTCGGCGTCGCCCGGATGCTCCCCGACGAGTTCCTCGCGCCCGACGACCTCACAGAACTCCGACCAGAACTTGGGTTCGAGCGCCGCGAGCGTCGCGTACCCGCCGTCCGCCGTCTCGTAGACGTCGTAGCACGCGTATCCGCCCGTGAGCGCAGTCTCGCGCGCTTCTGCGTCCCCGTCCGCGAGAACATCAGGAACCACCGCCTGTGAGAAGGACAGGAGCGACTCCGCCATCGACGTGTCGACGTACCCGCCCGTCTCCTCGCCGTCACCGCGCTCGCGTCCTAACAGCGCAGAGACGACAGAGAGGGCGCAGAAGACGCCGCCCGCCATGTCGCCGACGGGGAAGCCGGGTACCGCAGGTCGTCCGTCCTCCTCCGCGCGCGTCATGTCGAGCAGACCCGCGTACGCGGCGTAGTTTAGGTCGTGCCCCGCCTCGTCGGCGGCGTCGGTGTCCTGTCCGTACCCCGATAGGGAGCAGTAGACGGTACCTTCGTTACGTTCGCGTACGTCGTCGTATCCCACGCCGAGACGGTCGGCGACACCCGGACGGAAACCCTCGACGACGGCGTCGGCGTCCCAACCGTCGTCGTCGACGAGCGCGTAGAAGGCTTCGAGACCGTCTTCGTCCTTCAAGTCGAGCGATACGCTCCTCTTCCCGCGGTTGACCATCGAGAAGACGCCGCCCTCGCCGTCGACACGCGGCGTCGAGTACCGCGCGTAGTCGCCCTCAGGCGGCTCTATCTTTACGACATCCGCGCCGAGGTCGGCGAGATGCTGTGTTGCGTACGGTCCGGGGAGCAGGCGCGTCATGTCCACGACGCGTATACCGTCGAGCATGGGGCATGTAGCGGGCTAATCTATATATTACCACGGGTTGTTTGTGTTATGTGACCGAGCAACACGGTGGCGTCTCCTTCGGTGTCGATGAAGAGACGCGCCTAATCCTTGACAGCATAGACGAGTTCGTTGAGCAAGAGGTCGAACCCCGCGAGTCGGAACTCGGCGAGACGTTCGACAACCCGCGTCTGCGTAACGACCCGGACGGCGAGGTAGCGCCAGAGGTCATCGACGCCGTCGACGAGATCCGCCGCGCGAGCGCCGAGGCGGGCTTCTACGCCATGAACATGCCTGAGGAGCACGGCGGTCAGGACGTCTCGAACGTGACGTGGTACCGCGCCAAGAGACACGTCGCCGAGAAGGGGCGCGGTCTGTCGGAGTTCATGCTTGCGGGTCCCGAAGGTCCCAAGCCCCTCCTTCTGCAGGCGGAGGGCGAACAGGTCGAACGTTACCTCGAACCGTGTATACGCGGCGAGAAGACGACGGCGTTCGCGCTCACGGAGCCGTCGGTGGGTTCGGACGCGCCGGGTATGAAGACGACCGCCGACCGCGACGGCGACGGATGGGTGATAAACGGACAGAAACAGTGGATTACGAACGCGCCCCACTGTGACTTCGCGCAGGTCTTCGCGCGCACGACGCCGGAGGACGACGCCGGGAGGTACGGCGGTATCACGTGCTTCCTCGTCGAGTCCGACGAGTTCGAACTCGGTTCGCGCAACAACGCCGTGGGTCTCGAAGGGTTACAGGCGGAGATCGTCCTCGATGACGTACACGTACCCGACTCGCGCGTCCTCGGAACCGCCGACGCCGCGTTCTACAACGCGATGTCGTTCCTCTCGCTCGGACGCCTCGAACTCGGCGCGACGGCGGTCGGCATGACGCGTCATCTCCTTGAACTCTGCAAGGAGTACGCGGGCGAGCGCGAGGCTTTCGGGCGTCCCATAGGCAGGTACCAGAGCATATCCAACATGGTAGCCGAGGGTCGCGCGCGGAACTACGCCGCCGACTCCGCGGGTCTGCATCTCGCGTGGCAGATGGACGACGGCGGAGGAACGACCGAGGAGTCGTCCATATTCAAATGGTACGCGACGGATACGTTCTGGAACGTCGCCGACGACGCCGTACAGGTACACGGCGCGTCGGGTCTTTCGGAGGACAACCCGTTCATGGAGCATCTCCATCTCGCGCGTATCCTACGTATCGTCGAGGGTACGGACGAGATACAGCTAAACACGGTGGCGAAACAGAACGGTCTTCTTTAGCACCGACGCGTCAGTCCTCAGCCTCAGGCTCGTCGACCTCTACACCGGCTTCGTTCTTCGTATCCGCGTCCTCCTCCGCACGTGTCTTTTCTTCGACCTCTTCCCCCTCCGCACCGCTCTCCTCCCCGTCCGCCTCCACGTCGCCCCCGTCGCCCTCCTCCTCACGTAGCCTCTCAAGCTCCTTACGAAGCTCCTCGTTCTTCTTCTCTAACTCCTCCAGCTTCTCTTCCTCTTCACCTTCCCTCTCGCCGTAGACCTCGTCGAGCCTGTCGACTATCTCACGCCTGAGATGCCCCTCAGCCTTGGGCATGACACGTAGAGCCTCCTTCGTGTATCCGATGCTGATAGGTCCGAGGTCGAAACGTATGTTGAGACCGTCGCCGAACTCTTCGACTATCTTGTCGGTGAAGCTGAAGTGGTACTTGAGAACCTCCTCCGCCTCCCTGCGGTCGTACGACTCCTCAAGCGCTTCCCAGAAGTCGTCGGTTTCAACCTCGACGAGCGGAGCCATGTCGTGTGCGACCTCTTCGAGTCTCTGCATCATGACCTCCTCAAACTCGTCACTACGGTCGCCCTCGTAGTGCTGGTAGAAGAAGTCGGAACGTAGGAAACGATCCTCGTACTCGCCCGCGTCGGGGTCGTTCCCCTCGGCTATCTCCTCCGAGTAGTCCATTATGAGGTTGAACTCGTTCTGCAGGCTGATCTTTATGCTACTTATCTCCTGATCGATTATAGGACCCAACAGTATCTTCGCCACGCCGTTCCCCGGAAGGAAGCCGAGTCCGATGACACCGAGAGGTCTGAACTCCTCAAGAGCGTACTCCGTGACGCCCCCCAAGAAGACGTGTAGCTGGTCGCGTACTGCTTCTTTCCCCATGGTTTCGTGTCACTATATAACTCCTACGGTATAGTTCTTTCCGTGATACGGGTGAAAAACCTCAGTAGAACTCGTCCACACGCCGTCCGAGGTCGTTACGCAGGTTCGTCTCAGCGATACCGAGGACACGCATCGCCTCGTCGGTGTACTCTATCTCGGTGCTGAGGAGACCGCTTCCTATCTCAACCGTAAGGTTCAGATCCTCCTGATACCCCTTGACCGTATCCGTGTACGCGAAATGCTTGGGAAGCATCCTGCGCGCCTCGTCCTCGTCGTACGATGCGACAGCGGCGTTCCAGAAGTTGTCCTCGCCCGTCTTGAGGAGCGGAGCCATGTCGTCGCCCATGTTCTTCATACGTTCGGTCAGGTCGCGTTCGAGACGCCGGCGGTCGCTCCCCTCGAAGTTCTGGTAGAAGATGTCGGATCGCAGGAACTCGCGTCTGTGCTTTTCCGTGTCGCCCGTCTCCGCGTAGTCCATGACGATACCGAACTGGTTCTCTATGTTGGCGCGGAACCGTCTTAGCTCGTCCTCTATCACGGGTCTCAGGACGGACTTAGCCGTCGAGTTTCCGGGAAGACGGTTGATGTTGACGACGCGCAGAGGCTCGAACTCGGATAGTGCGTCGTCGATAATCTCCTCCATGAACTCCTCGAACTTACCCAACACGGCTTCCCTGCTCCGGGGCTTGACGCGTTGCGCCGAGGCAGGCGCGTTTACGGACTCTGACATACGTTGGACGTTCGTTAACCCGTTCGGTTAATAAGCCTTTGTACGACATCCGTCGAACCTGCGACCGCAACCCATTAAGACGTGACGGACGTACCCACGACCGATGGAGCTACCCCAAGGGATCGACCGCGACACGGTCGCGTCGGTCGCCGACGAACACGGAACGCCGACGTACGTCACCTCAGCGACGACCGTACGCGACAGGTTCGACAGCTTGCGCGATGCCTTCCCCGGTNCACGTATACAGTACGCCGCGAAGGCGAACACGAACCCGCGTATACTGGCGCTCCTGCGCGAAAGCGGCGCGGCGCTTGACACCGTCTCGGTCGGNGAGGTAATCGCGGGGGAGNGCGCNGGATTCGGAGGCGACGAGATGATGTACACGTCGTACGCACCCTCGCCCGAAGAACTCCGTGAGGTCGTCGACCGCGGCGTTCTCGTAAACGTCGACTCACCGGGACAGATGGAGACGGTTATCGACGCGGGGGCGGAACGCGTCGGCGTACGTGTCAATCCGGGCGTCGGCGCGGGTCACAGCGACGAGGTGGTGACGGGCGGAAAGGGTGCGCGTTTCGGTGTCACGCCCGACGAGGCGGCGGCGCTCTTCGAACGCGCCCTCGGTGCTGGCGTAGAACCCGTCTGTCTTCACGCCCACATAGGGAGCGGATTCCTCGAACCCGAACCCCTCGTACGCGCGACCGAACGTATCTGTGAGGTCGTCGACGACCTGCCCGTCACGCCTGAGTACGTCGATATAGGCGGCGGTCTCGGTGTTCCGTACAGCGACGCCGAGGAACCGCTCGACGTTGAGGCGCTCGGCGAGTCGGTGCGCGACGCCTTCGACGTTGACGCAACCCTCGTCGTCGAACCCGGACGTTACCTCGTCGCCGAGTCGACCGTTCTCGTCACACGCGTCAACACGGTCGGCGACGGCGTGATAGGCGTCGACGCCGGCTTTAACACCCTTCTACGTCCCGCGATGTACGACGCGTACCACGCCGTCACGAACCTTTCGCGCGACGCCGCGCCGACGGGACGGTACGACATCGCGGGACCTATCTGTGAGTCGGGCGACTACCTCGGACACGGACGCCGGATCGCCGAACCGCGCGAAGGTGACCTTCTCGGCTTCGCAACCACGGGGGCTTACGGCTTCGCCATGGCGTCGCGTTACAACTCACGTCCCCTCCCCGCCGAGGTCATCGTCGACGACGGTGTAGACGTGATACGTGAACGCGAGGCGGTCGACGAGCAGTTTAGAAACGTAAAGCTTGATTAGCCGGTTGCCGAACTTCCTACATGAGAGTAACCGTAAGCGGACCACCCGGTAGCGGCACGACGACGCTTGCCGAGGCTCTTTCGTCGCGTTTCGACCTTGAACACGTCTCAAGCGGCGATGTCTTCCGCGCTATGGCGCGCGAACGCGGTGTTTCGCTCGCCGAGTTCGGACGTATCGCCGAGGAGGATCCGGAGATAGACCGCGAGATAGACGAGCGCCAGCGCGAGATAGCAAATGAGCGCGACGGCGTCGTCATGGAGGGACGTCTCTCAGGATGGATGGTCGACGAAGCCACCCTACGCGTCTGGCTCACCGCACCCGTCGATGTACGTGCCGAACGCGTCGCCGAACGTGAGGAACAGACGGTCGAGGGCGCGCGCGCCGAGATCGAGGACAGGGAGAACAGCGAGGCGAAGAGATACCGCGAGATACACGGTATCGATATAGACGACCTGTCTGTCTACGACCTCGTAATCGATACGTCGCGGTGGGACGAGGACGGTGTCGCCAAGATAGCGACGACGGCGGTCGGTAACCTCTGATGCGCGACAAGGGCGTCGTCGTGGTCGACAAGCCTTCGGGTCCCACGAGCCACGAGGTCGCGTCGTGGGTCGCGGAGATCATGGGCGTCGACAAGGCGGCGCATACGGGGACTCTCGACCCGCGTGTAACGGGATGCCTCCCCGTACTTTTCGGAACCGCGGCGCGCGTATCGGGTCTGTTCGCCGAAGCGTCGAAGGCGTACGTCTTCGTTCTCGAACTCCACGCCGAACCGACCCGTTCCGTCGAAGAGGTCTTCGACGAGTTCGAGGGCGAAATCTACCAGCGCCCGCCCGTACAGGGTTCTGCGAGACGCGAGCTACGCGTACGTAACGTCGAAAGACTCGAACCGCTCGAACGCGGCGAGGGCGACGACGCGAACCGGTACCTCGGACGCGTCGTCTGCGGGTCGGGAACGTACGTACGTAAGCTCTGTCACGACATCGGTCTCGCCCTCGGCGTCGGCGGTCATATGGCGGAGCTAAGACGTACACGGAGCGGCTGTTTCGGTATAGAGGACGCGTGGTATCTACAGAGCCTCGCTGACGCCGTCGCCGTCCGTGGTGAACAGCCCGAACGTCTCCCCGCCGTCTTCCCTCTCGTAGAGGTACTCGAAACCCGTCTACCCCGCATCGACGCCGCGCCGAACACCGTTGGGTCGGTCGAAAACGGCGCGCCGCTGTACGCTCCCGGTACCGTCTCCGTCGACGACGACGCGACACCCGACGAAGACTGCTTCGTCGTTGCGGACGGCGAGGCGGTTGCTGTCGGAACCTTCCACGGACACGATGCCGAACCCGTCTTCACACCCGACACCGTTCTCGTGTAGCCGACGCACCGGAAGCCAACGGAATTCTTAACACGCGCTCATCTCTACCTTGTCCATGGAGATCGACGGCGACGCCGACGAAGGAAGACGTAAGATAGACTGGGCGCGCGAGCACACGCCTATACTCGCACGTATACGCGAACGTTACACCGAAGAGAAGCCGCTCGACGGCGTCGTGATCGGAATGGCGATGCACGTCGAGGCGAAGACCGCCGTCCTCGCGGAGCTACTCGCCGAAGGCGGCGCGGAGGTTGGTATCACGGGATGCAACCCGCTTTCGACACACGACGACGTATCCGCGGCGCTTGATGCGGTCGACGGCGTACACAGCTACGCGCGTCACGGTGTCGACAGGGACGGGTACTACGAGGCTCTTGACGCCGTTATCGAACACGAACCTGACGTGACGGTTGACGACGGCGGTGACCTCATCTTCCGTATACACGAGGAGTACCCCGAACTTCTCGACGGTATCGCGGGCGGGTGCGAGGAGACGACGACGGGCGTCCACCGTCTGCGCGCGATGGACGACGACGACGCACTGCGTTACCCCGTCTTCGCGGTCAACGACACGCCCATGAAACGCCAGTTCGACAACGTTCATGGCACGGGCGAGTCGTCGCTTTCGAGCATAGCTATGACGACCAACCTTCTGTTCGCGGGGAAGACGGTCGTCGTCGGCGGATACGGGCACTGTGGACGGGGTGTTGCGAAGAAGGCGGACGGTCTCGGCGCTGACGTGACCGTCGCGGAGGTAGACCCGCGGCGCGCCCTCGAAGCCCATATGGAGGGCTACGACGTCGCACCTATGAACGAAGCTGTCGAGGACGCCGACTTCATAATTACGACGACGGGAAACCGCGACGTCGTGACGCGCGAGGCGTTCGAACGTATGAAAGACGGCGTTGTTCTCGCAAACGCAGGGCATTTCGATGTCGAAATAAACCTCGAACAGCTTTCGGAGTACGCCGTCGCCGAGCGTGAGGTACGTGACGGTATACGTGAGTACGAGACACCCGACGGACGCCGTGTGAACGTTCTCGCAGAGGGACGTCTCGTCAACCTCGCCACGCCCGTCTCGCTCGGACATCCCGCCGAGGTTATGGATCAGTCCTTCGGCGTTCAGGCACTCTGCGTCGAACGCGTCCTTGACGCTGATCTCGCCGAAGGCGTCCACGAGGTGCCTGACGGTATAGACCGTCGTGTCGCCGAGATAAAGTTAGACGCACTCGGCGTCGAGATAGACGAACTCACCGACGAACAGCGCGACTACATCTCCTCGTGGCAACACGGGACGTAGACGTATGAGACGGAAGACCGGGGTGGTCGCGGCGGTTACCGTATGCGCCGTCGTTCTCGGTGCCGTCGTCTCCGCCAACTACCTCGGTCTTGTCGTCGCCCCACAGGACACGACGCGTTTCGTCCCCGCGGACGCCGGTACCGCAGTCCGTGTCAACACGACCGCCCTCGGCGACGACCCGACGACCGACACGCTCCTTGAAACGGCGCTCGGAACGGGTTACGACGGACTCCTCGGTTCCGTCGAAGACCGTACAGGGATCGGGACGGACAGCCTGCTTGAGGCGAC